>Ga0318546_10000889_pt1 | contig 12184 bp, 6 predicted proteins | sample GRESIP169b2f19_FD_203514 | JGI IMG/M metagenome (GOLD analysis project Ga0318546, IMG submission 203514) | Tropical soil microbial communities from Luquillo Experimental Forest, Puerto Rico - GRE.SIPMG.169b2f19 | ecosystem: Environmental > Terrestrial > Soil > Tropical forest > Bulk soil...
ATCTGGTCGCTGTGGATGTAGAACGCGCTGCCCTTGATGTTGTGGGCGATGCGCGCGGCGTGGGCGAGGTCGCGCCGCGCGATCGCGTCGGCCAGTTCGGCCAGCAGGCGCGGCGTCTCGGCGCGGAAGGCGTCGGCCAGGCGCTCCGACAGCGAGCGCACCGTCGGCGCGGCCGGCGGCGACTTGGCGGCGGCGTCGGCCAGCGCGGCCTCGGCGGCGTCGACGGACGCGGCGTCGGGCTCGGTGTCGAGGAACAGCGCGTCCAGCGCCGCGGTGGAGCCGCCGGCCATCGCCATCGTGTCCAGCAGCGGGCGCAGCTCGCGGCCGCGCGCGCGCAGGGCGTCGACCGCGCGGTGCAGGGCCTGCGCCAGCAGGCGCTCGTCCACCGGCTTGGACAGGAAGTCGTCCATGCCCGCGGCCAGGCACAGCTCGCGGTCGTTGCCGGTGGCGTTGGCCGTGAGCGCGATCATGCGGATCGCCGGGTCGAGCACCCAGGTGTCGGCGATGCCGCCGGCGCGGATCGCGCGCGCGGCCGCGAGGCCGTCCATGACCGGCATGCGGCCGTCCATCAGGATGACGTCGAAGTTCTCCTCCGCGCAGCGTTGCACGGCCTGCAGGCCGTTCTCGACGAAGCTGACGTCGTGGCCCAGGCCCTGCACGAAGGCCTGCACGATCACGCGGTTGGTGTGGCCGTCCTCCGCGCACAGCACGTTGAGGCGGCAATCGAACGGCGGCACGGCCTCCTCGGGCACCGTCTCGACCGGCGCGCCCAGCGCCACCGGCAGCTGCACACGGAAGGTGCTGCCGACGCCGGGCGCGCTGCGCAGGCTGATCTCGCCCTCCATGCCCTGCACCAGCGCCCGCGTGATCGTCAGGCCCAGGCCGGTGCCGCCGTACTTGCGCGTGGTGGTGACGTCGGCCTGCTCGAAGCTGCTGAACAGCCGCTGCTGCGCCTCGTGCGAGATGCCGATGCCGGTGTCCTCGACCTCGATCTCCAGCAGCAGCCGGCCCGTCTCGGTGGCCATGCAGGCCACCCGCACCTCGACGGTGCCGACCTCGGTGAACTTGAGCGCGTTGCCGATCAGGTTCAGCAGGATCTGGCGCAGCCGCATCGGGTCGCCGCGCAGCCACTGCGGCACGTTCGGGTCGACGTGGCTCAGCAGCGACAGCCCCTCCTCCTGCGCGCGCAGGTCGAGCAGCTCGACCAGCGACTGCAGCATCTCGCGCAGGTCGAAGTCCACCTGCTCGAAGCCCATCTTGCCGGCCTCGATCTTCGAGAAGTCGAGGATGTCGTTGATGATGGCCAGCAGCGCCTCCGCGTTGCCGAGCGCCAGCGACACGCGCGAGCGCGACGACGCCGGCATCGGCTCGCGCAGGCCCAGCTGCAGCATGCCGATGATGCCCGACAGCGGCGTGCGCAGTTCGTGGCTCATCGTGGCCAGGAACAGCGACTTCGCGCGCGTGGCCTCCTCGGCCTTGTCGCGCGCCAGCCGCAGCGCCTCCTCCTGGCGCTTGTGGGCGCGAGCGTCGCGCATGAAGGCGGTGGCGGCCCAGCCGCGGTCGTTGCGGTAGGCGGTGAGCGACAGTTCGACCGGCAGCCGCCGGCCGGCGAAGTCGACGGCGTCGAACTCGATGACGGCGCCCGAGAACAGGTCGTCTCCCGCGTCGCACAGCGCGGCGATGCCGTCGGTGGCGGCCACCAGCTTGGGCAGCGGCAGGATCTCCTGCACCGGCCGCCCCAGCGCCTGGGCGGCATCGCGGCCGAACAGGCGCTCGGCGGCCGGGTTCCAGTACGACAGCGCCCCGCCCTCGTCGAAGCTGATCACGGCGTCGGTGGCGGCCTGCAGCATCAGCTCGACGCGCTCCTGCTGCGCGCGGAACGCCAGCTCGCCAGCCAGGCGACGCTGCTTCTGCACGACGACGTTGACGATCAGCGTGAGCGACGAGATGCTCAGCAGGAACAGGAACAGCGAAGCCGTGTGCGTGGCCGGGTCGGCGTTGGCGCTGCCCGGGGCGGTGAGCTGCAGCGTGATCGTGATCAGCCCGCAGGCCATGACGGCCGTGTGCACGAACAGCGGCGGGAACTTGATCGCGGCCCACACCAGCAGCGGCAGCGCCAGGAAGCCCACGACGTGCACCGGCACGTTCCAGCTGCGCGTGATCGCCCAGCCCAGCATGCTGGCGACGATGCTGGCCAGGACGAACAGCCCCTGCTCGCGCGTGAACCGCGCCGCCGGCGGCAGGCGCGAATCGGGGCGCGCCGGCACGCGCACGAGGGCCGGCCGCGGCAGGCGCGGGGTGCGGCGACGCTCCGAGAACCCGGGCTGCGGCAGGCGGCGCGCGGTCGGATGGAAGCGGGCGTCGAGCCAGCGCGCCCACGACAGCAGCGCCGGCATGCAGATGAGGCAGCCGAAGACGTCGCCGATCATCGACTGCGCCCAGTAGCCCGACCAGCCGTAGGCGATGCAGCGGCGGGTGCCGGCCAGGCCGCAGTAGCCGGCCGTCGCGCCGGCGCCGTTGACGAAGGCGAACAGCACGCCCAGCGCCATCATCATCAGCACGGCGCGCACGGTGTCCAGGCGGCCGCTGAAGCCGCTGCGCCGGGCCGTCCAGTGCACGGTGGCGGCCGAGGCCAGCATGGCCAGCGGCTCGACGAAGGCCCAGCGGTCGTGCGACCAGTCGTGGATGCTGCCGTCGACAAAGTCGTAGGCGATGTAGATGGCCGCGCCCAGCAGGCAGCGCGGGCCGTACAGGATGCCCGCCACGCAGGCCACGGCCGCCGGCGGCCACACGGGCGTGAGATAGCCGTTGTCGTTGAAGACGAAGCCCAGCCGCGCCGCCAGCCAGAACAGCAGCGTGACGCTGAACATCAGGACCAGGTCGCGACGGGATTTCTGGGACAGCAAGCGAAAGGCTTTCAAGTGGCTGGCCGACGCGCCAGTGTGCCGCCGGCCCGCACGCGCGGGTGGACGATTGTCCTGCGTATTTCACGGCACGGGGCGGGAAAACGCACGCGGGTCGACGCGTCGCGAAGCCTGGTGTCCCCTGAATCGAAGCCTGGACGGGGCCGCCGTCTTAAAATCGTCACCTTCCCACCACACGCTTGCCATGAGCCCAGCCCTTCCGAGCGGCCTCGTCGTCCGCGGCTTCGCGCCGCCGCTGCGCCTCGCCGACTTCCGCCTCGCGGCGTTCGACATGGACTCCACGCTGATCGACATCGAGTGCATCGACGAGATCGCCGCGGCCGTGGGCCTGAAGGCCGAGGTCGCCGCGATCACCGAGGCCACGATGCGCGGGCAGATCGCCGACTTCAAGGAGAGCCTGCGCCGCCGCGTCGCGCTGCTCGAAGGCGTCGCCGAGAAGTGGCTGCACGAGATCTGGGAACACCGGCTGCACCTGAACCCCGGCGTCGAGACGTTCCTGGAGGCGCTGCGCGCGGCCGGCCTGAAGACGCTGCTCGTCTCGGGCGGCTTCACCTTCTTCAGCGATCGCGTGGCGCAGCGCCTGGCGATCGACTACACGCGCGCCAACGTGCTGGAGATCGTCGACGGCAAGCTCACCGGCCGCGTCGTGGCGCAGGCCTGGGGCGACATCTGCGACGGCGCCGAGAAGCGGCGCATGCTGCTGCAGACCTGCGCGTCGCTGGGCATCGCGCCGGCGCAGGCGATCGCCGTGGGCGACGGCTCGAACGACCTGCCGATGATGGGCGAGGCGGGGCTGTCGATCGCGTACCACGCCAAGCCGGCGGTGCGCGAGCAGGCCATGCTGGCCATCAACGAAGGCGGCATGGACGACGCGCTGGCCGTCCTGCGCTGAACGGGGCTCAGGCCGCCTGCGCGTCCTGGCCGCCGGCGCCGAGCCGGGCGTACCACTCGGCGTAGGGCGTGTTCTTCACGAGCGTGCGGTTGAGGTCGGCCGCGCCGTCGGTCCACCACACCCGGCCGCGCTCGCCGAGGCCGACCTGGGCCGCCGTCACGAGCCGGCGTGCCGCGGTGATGGCCGCCTCGTCGCCCGACAGCTTCGCCGCCTTGAGGGCGCGCCGGCCGTTGAGCAGATCGCGCATGTACTTGACCTTGCGTTCGGCCGGCAGTGCCGGGTTGGGTGCGCGCCAGAGGCGTCCCTGGATCACGATGTAGCGGCCGTCCGGCGTCGTCAGCTCCGAGCTCATCCCAGCGAATGTAGTGGACGCCCTCGCGGGACTTGATGCGAAAAGCTACCGGAATACCCCGAGGCGAAACAGCTTGATACAGGGTCGTGACGGCGCCGCGGAATGGCTCACCGGGTCAGCTGCTCCCAGGCCTTGTCCAGCCGCTTGACGCTCACCGGCTGCGGCGTGCGCAGCTCCTGCGCGAACAGGCTCACGCGCAGTTCCTCCAGCAGCCAGCGGTACTCGGCCAGGCGCGCGTCGACGGCGCCCTTGCGCTCGGCCAGCGTGCGCAGGTAGCGCTGCTCCGCGGGACGCAGCTCGCCCAGGCGCTGGTTGTCGCGCGCGGGGTCGGCGCGCAGCTTGTCCAGCCGCAGCGTCACGCCCTTGAGGTAGCGCGGCAAGTGCTGCAGCTGCGCCCACGGCGTGGCCTGGACGAAGCGCTTGCCCATCAGGCGCTGCAGCTGCGCGGTGACGTCGTCGACGACCTCCCTGGGCGGGCGCGCGTCCTTGAGCTTGCGCGTGGCCGCGGCGTATTCCGCCAGCACCGCGCCCGCCTGCCGCGCCACCTCCTGGGCGATCAGGTTCAGGCGGCTGCGGCCCTGATCGAGGCGGCGCTTGAACTCGGCCTCGTCGGCGGGCAGCGGCTCCTCCAGGAAGGCGCGGTCGATCGCGACATCGATGATCTGCTCGCGCAGCTCCTCGGCCGTGCCCAGCGGCATGTAGAGCACCGACATCTTCGTCAGGTCGGGGATGTTGCGCTCCAGGAACTTCAGCGGCTCCTTGAGCTGCAGCGCGAGCAGCCGGCGCAGGCCCGCGCGGTGCTTCGCGGCGGCGACGTCGGGCTCGTCGAACACCTCGATCTCGACGTGCGCGCCCTTGTCGATCAGCGCCGGGAAGCCGATCAGCGTCTGGCCGCCCTTGGCGATCTCCATCAGCTCGGGCAGCTGGCCGAAGGACCACGTCGTGTACTTCGTCGCGGCCTGCATCGCGGGCGGGGGCGGCGGCGTCGCCACGCGCGCGACGACGCCCTTGCCCGCCGGCACCCGCCGCGCCGGAGCCGGCGCGCCCTGCTCCGGCGCGGCGGGTGCCGGCGCGGCCGCGGGCAGCTTCAGCGCCGCCAGCGCCTGGAACGCCGAACGCGCCTGCCCGCCCAGCTCCGACTTCAGCGCCGCCAGGTTGCGCCCCATGCCCAGCTGGCGGCCGTGCTCGTCGACCACGCGGAAGTTCATGAAGTGGTGCGGCGACAGCGTCTCCAGCTTGAAATCGTTGCGCTGCACGGCGATCTGCGTGCGCTCCTTGACGGCCTTGAGCAGCACCTCCAGCAGCTCGCCCTGCGCGAAGTCGTGCGTGGCGACGAACTCGGCGACGAACTCGGGCAGCGGCACCAGGCGCGAGCGCGGCCGCTGGTGCAGGCTCTTGACCAGCCCCAGCACCTTGGCCTCCAGCATGCCCGGCACCAGCCAGTCGACGCGCTCGGCGTTGACCTGGTTGAGCGCGTAGATCGGCAGCGTCGCCGTCAGCCCGTCCTTGGCGTCGCCCGGCTCGTGCAGGTAGACCGCCGAGCAGTCGACGCCGCCCAGGCGGATCGTCTTCGGGAACGACGAGGTCGTGATGCCCGCGGCCTCGTGGCGCATCAGCTCGTCGCGGGCGAGCATCAGCAGCTTGGTGTTCTTGCGCGACTCCTCGCGATACCACTTCTCGAAGGTGGCGCCGCTGACGACGCCCGCGGGCACCTGCTGGTCGTAGAACGCGTAGATCAGCTCGTCGTCCACCAGCACGTCCTGGCGGCGCGACTTGTGCTCGAGCTCCTGCACCTGCGCGATCATCTTCGCGTTGTGCGCCAGGAACGGCAGGCGCGTCTCCCACTCGCCGTTGACCAGCGCCTCGCGCAGGAAGATCTCGCGCGCCACCGGCGGGTCGACCAGGCCGAAGTTCACGCGCCGGTTCTGGTAGACGACGATGCCGTACAGCGTCGCGCGTTCCAGTGCGATCACCTCGGCGGCCTTCTTCTCCCAGTGCGGCTCCAGCAGCTGCGTCTTGAGCAGGTGGCCGGCGATGCCGGGGATCCACTGCGGCTCGATCGCGGCGATGCCGCGGCCGTACAGGCGCGTCGTCTCCACCAGCTCGGACACCACGATCCAGCGCCCCGGCTTCTTGGACAGGTGCGCGCCCGGATGGCGCCAGAACCGGATGCCGCGCGCGCCGAGGTACCAGTCCTCGTCGTCGCTCTTGAGGCCCAGGTTGCCCAGCAGGCCGGCCAGCATCGCCAGGTGCACCTGGTCGTAGTTGGCGGGCACGGTGTTGAGCTGCCAGCCGTGGTCGGTCACCACCGTCATCAGCTGGGAATGGATGTCGCGCCACTCGCGCACGCGGCGCACGCTGACGAAGTTCTCGCGCAGCAGCTGCTCGTAGCGGCGGTTGCTCAGCTTGTGGGTCGGTGCCGGCGCCGGAGCGCTCGCCTGCGCGCCCCCGTGACGCGCGTGCGCGGACGCGCCGCGCGGGGGCCGCGGCGCGATCCACACCGCGTCGAGGTCTGCATCGGCCTGCCCGCCGCGCGACACCTCCAGCCATTTCCACAGCTTGAGGTAGCCCATGAACTCCGAGCGCTCGTCGTCGAACTTCTTGTGCTTCTCGTCGGCGGCCTGCTGCTGTTCCAGCGGCCGGTCGCGCACGTCCTGGCCGGACAGCGCGGACGCGATCACCAGCACCTCGGTGAGGCAATGGCGCTCGCGCGCCTCGATGATCATGCGGCCCACGCGCGGGTCCAGCGGCAGCCTGGCGAGCTCGGCGCCCATGGGCGTGAGCTCGTTGAAGTCGTCGACCGCGTTGAGCTCGCCCAGCAGCGCGTAGCCGTCGGCGATCGCCTTGCGCGGCGGCTCCTCGAGGAACGGGAAGTCCTCGACCGCGCCGAAGCGCAGGCTCTTCATGCGCAGGATGACGCCCGCCAGCGACGAGCGCAGGATCTCGGGGTCGGTGAACTTCGGGCGGCCGGCGAAGTCCTTCTCGTCGAACAGCCGGATGCAGGTGCCGTTGGACACCCGGCCGCAGCGGCCCGCGCGCTGGTTGCACGCCGCCTGGCTGACCGGCTCGACCTGCAGCTGCTCGACCTTGTTGCGGTAGCTGTAGCGCTTGACGCGCGCCAGGCCCGAGTCGACCACGTAGCGGATGCCGGGCACCGTCAGCGAGGTCTCGGCGACATTGGTGGTCAGCACGATGCGCGGCGCGGCGCCCTGCTCGAACACGCGATCCTGCTCGGCCTGCGACAGCCGCGCGAACAGCGGCAGGATCTCGACGCCCGGCGGATGGTGCGCACGCAGCTTCTCGGCGGCCTCGCGGATCTCGCGCTCGCCCGGCAGGAACACGAGCACGTCGCCCGGCCCGCTGCGCCAGAGCTCGTCGACGGCGTCGACGATGGCCTCGTTCAGGCCGTACTCGCGCGACTCCTCGAACGGCCGCCAGCGCTGCTCCACCGGGAACAGCCGGCCGCTGACCATGATCACCGGCGCCGGGCCCCGGGCGGATTCGAAGTGCTTGGCGAAGCGGTCGGCGTCGATCGTGGCCGAGGTCACGATCACCTTCAGGTCGGGCCGGCGCGGCAGGACCTGGCGCAGGTAGCCGAGCAGGAAGTCGATGTTGAGGCTGCGCTCGTGCGCCTCGTCGATGATCAGCGTGTCGTAGGCCTTGAGCAGCGGGTCGGTCTGCGTCTCGGCCAGCAGGATGCCGTCGGTCATCAGCTTGACCGAGGCGCCCGGCTGCAGCCGGTCCTGGAAGCGCACCTTGTAGCCGACGACGTCGCCCAGCGGCGAGTTCAGCTCGAAGGCGATGCGCTTGGCGACGCTGGACGCCGCGATCCGGCGCGGCTGCGTGTGGCCGATCAACCCGCCGCCGTTGCCGCGGCCGCGGCCCATCTCCAGCACGATCTTGGGCAGCTGCGTCGTCTTGCCGGAACCCGTCTCGCCGCAGACGATCACGACCTGGTGCTCGCGCAGGGCGCGCGCGATCTCCTCGCGCCGGGCGGACACCGGCAGCGATTCGGGAAAGGTGATGGGCGGCACCGGGTTGGCCGGCGCGGGCGCGGCACGCGGCGGCCGCTCGGCGCGTTCGGGACGAGGAGGACGCGGCGCGCGCTGCGCGGCGGGCGGTGCGGGAGGACGGACGGGCGAATTCACGAGGGACGGGATTATCTCGCGGCGGTGTCGGGTCTTGCCTTTTGCGGTGTCAGGTCTTGATTTTTGCGCCGCCCGGTGTCGAGCGCGCCACGGACGGGCCGGCGAAGTGGACAAACGCAGCGCTCACCCCATATGGGATTGACCCCGTGCGGCACAATGCCGGGCTGACACTTTTGGCGCCTCCTCCGACACCGCAATGAGCCTGGACCTCGTCTTCCCCCACACGTTCGTGCCGTGGTTCCGCGCGGTGGCGCCGCACATCCACGCCTACCACGGCAAGACCTTCGTCATCGCCATCACCGGCGAAGGCATCGCCGCGGGCAAGCTCAACGCGCTGGTGCAGGATCTGGCCATCCTGCACGCGATGGGCATGAAGCTGGTGCTCGTGCACGGCTTCCGGCCGCAGGTCAACGACCAGCTCAAGGCCAAGAACCACCCGGCGCGCTACAGCCACGGCGTGCGCATCACCGACGAGGTCGCCCTCGACTGCGCGCAGGAGGCCGCCGGCCAGCTGCGCTTCGAGATCGAGGCCGCGTTCTCGCAGGGCCTGCCCAACACCCCGATGGCCAACGCGACCGTGCGCGTCGTCTCGGGCAACTTCCTGACCGCCCGCCCGGTGGGCATCGTCGACGGCGTCGACTTCATGCACAGCGGTGTGGTCCGCAAGGTCGACTCCGCCGCCATCCGCAGCGCCATCGAGAACGATGCCGTCGTGCTGCTGTCGCCCTTCGGCTTCTCCCCCACCGGCGAGGCCTTCAACCTGACGATGGAGGAGGTGGCCACCTCCACCGCCGTCGCGCTGCAGGCCGACAAGCTGCTGTTCCTGACCGAGGTGCCCGGCATCCACGAGGTGCCCGGCGACCCCGAGAGCCCGATCGACACCGAGCTCGCGCTGGCCGACGCCGAGCGCCTGGTCGCCAGCCTGCCCACGCCGGCCAGTCCGCTCGACACCACGTTCTACCTGCAGCACTGCGTCAAGGCCTGCCAGGGCGGCGTCGAGCGCTCGCACATCCTGCCGTTCGCCGTCGACGGCGCGCTGCTGATGGAGGTCTTCACGCACGACGGCATCGGCACCATGGTCGTCGACGAGAAGCTCGAGAGCCTGCGCGAGGCCACGGCCGACGACGTCGGCGGCATCCTGCAGCTGATCGAGCCGTTCGAACGCGACGGCACGCTGGTCAAGCGCAGCCGCACGGAAATCGAGCGCGACGTCGCCACTTATACGGTCATCGAGCACGACGGAATCATTTTCGGCTGCGCGGCGCTGTATCCGTATCCGGAGGCCGGTACCGCCGAATGTGCCGCGCTGACGGTTTCGCCGCAGGTCCAGGGCCAGGGCGACGGTGACCGGATTCTCAAGCGAATCGAACATCGCGCAAAGGCGCTGGGGTTGAAGTCGATATTCGTGCTCACCACGCGCACCATGCATTGGTTCATCAAACGCGGCTTCGAGCAGGTCGACCCCGATTGGTTGCCCGAAGCGCGCAAGAAGAAATACAACTGGGATCGGCGCTCGCAGGTACTGGTGAAGAAACTGTCCTGACAAATCCGTCCCGAATCCACCCCGCGCGGGCGCGCCAGGCGCATCCGCCCCTCACGAACAAGGAGTTCCCATGGCACGCACCGTCCAATGCGTCTACCTCAAGCGCGAGGCCGAAGGCCTCGACTTCCCCGTCTACCCGGGCGAGCTCGGCAAGCGCATCTACGACAACGTCAGCAAGGAGGCGTTCGAGGCCTGGAAGCGGCACCAGACCATGCTCGTCAACGAGAATCGCCTGAACCTGGCCGATGCGCGCGCCCGCCAATATCTGGCGCGCCAGATGGAAAACTTCTTCTTCGGCGGCGGCGCGGAACAACCCGCCGGCTACGTGCCGCCGGCGGCCTGAACCGCGACTTTTCTCCTCCTCGGCTTGCATTCGGGTTCAGCTGCAAGCAATATTCGAGGCAACCCGGGTGTATATTCACGTCCAAGCCGTCAGGTGCGTGCAAAGTGTCACACGCGAGCGCTGCGTCGAGTTTCTTTTCGCCTATTCCGCGATAAGATGTTTCGGTTGTCGAATTGAGACGAGGTTTTGAAACATGTCTTCCCTGCAGGATCTCCTGGCCCAGAAGGCCGAAATCGACCGCCAGATTTCCGAAGCACGCCGGCATGAACGCAACGAGGCCATTTCCAAGGTGCGTGCGCTGATGGCGGAGCATGGGTTGACGGCCGCCGACCTCGTCGCCAAGGCCACGGGCCCGCGCGCCAGCACCAGCGGCCGCAAGGTCGCCGCCAAGTACCGCGACCCGGCCAGCGGCCAGACCTGGACCGGCCGCGGCCTGAAGCCGAAGTGGCTGGCGGCCGCGCTGGAATCGGGCAAGCAGCTGGCCGACTTCGCCGTCTGAGCCATCTCCCGCTGGGCGCGACGCGCCCGCACCGCCGCGAGCGCCCCGACCGGGCGCTCGTTTCGTTTCCGAGCGCCTGGCCGTCCTCCCGACCTAAACTCGTGCCGTGATCCCCGGCCAATTCGTCCAAGACCTGCTCGCCCGCGTCGACATCGTCGAGCTGGTGGGGCGCTCCGTCACGCTGAAGAAGGCGGGCATCAACTACAAGGGCCTGTGCCCGTTCCACGGCGAGAAGTCGCCCAGCTTCATCGTCAGCCCGACCCGGCAGACCTACCACTGCTTCGGCTGCGGCGTGCACGGCGACGCCATCCGCTTCCTGTGCGAGCACCACGGCATGGGCTTCGTCGACGCCGTGACCGACCTGGCCCAGCAGGTCGGCATGCCGGTGCCCGAGGACGACGCCTCGCCCGAGCAACGCGCCGAGGCCGCGCGCAAGAAGGCGCAGGTCACGACGCTGACCGACCTGCTGGCCAAGGCCGCCGACCACTACAAGCAGCAGCTCAAGGCCTCGCCGCGCGCGATCGACTACCTCAAGGGCCGCGGGCTGAGCGGCGAGATCGCGGCGCGCTTCGCGCTCGGCTTCTCGCCCGACGGCTGGCGCACGCTGGCCAGCTGCTTCCCGCGCTACGACGACCCGCTGCTGGTGGAGTCGGGCATGGTGATCGTCTCCGGCGACGATCCGGCCACCCAGAAGCGCTACGACCGCTTCCGCGACCGCATCATGTTCCCGATCCGCAACGTCAAGGGCGAGGTGATCGCCTTCGGCGGCCGCGTGCTCGACAAGGGCGAACCCAAGTACCTGAACTCGCCGGAGACGCCGGTCTTCAGCAAGGGCCGCGAGCTGTACGGCCTGTTCGAGGCGCGCCAGGGGCTGCGCGACAAGGGCTACGTGCTGGTCACCGAGGGCTACATGGACGTCGTCGCGCTGGCCCAGCTCGGCTTCCCGAACGCCGTCGCCACGCTCGGCACGGCCTGCACCGCCGAGCACGTGCACAAGCTGCTGCGCTTCACGGACAAGGTGATCTTCAGCTTCGACGGCGACGCCGCCGGGCGCCGCGCCGCCGGCCGCGCGCTCGAGGCCGCCCTGCCCCACGCCAGCGACACGCGCAGCTTCCGCTTCCTGTTCCTGCCCAAGGAGCACGATCCGGACAGCTACGTGCGCGAACATGGGACAAAAGCCTTCGAGCAGTACGTCCAGGAAGCGATCCCGCTGTCGCAGCAGCTGATCGAGGTCGCGCAGCAGGACTGCGACATGGCCAGCGCCGAGGGCCGCGCCCGCATGCTCGCGCAGGCCAAGCCGCTGTGGGGTGCCCTGCCGGAAGGCGCGCTGCAGATCCAGCTGCTGGGCGAGCTCGCCCTCAAGGCCCACCTGCCGCTGGCCGACCTGCAGACGCTGTGGAAGACCGACGCCCCGCGCGCACGCCGCGCGCCGCGCGCGCCCGACGCGGGCGACGGCACCCCGTGGGACGACGCCCCGCACGAC
>Ga0318546_10000897_pt1 | contig 12146 bp, 12 predicted proteins | sample GRESIP169b2f19_FD_203514 | JGI IMG/M metagenome (GOLD analysis project Ga0318546, IMG submission 203514) | Tropical soil microbial communities from Luquillo Experimental Forest, Puerto Rico - GRE.SIPMG.169b2f19 | ecosystem: Environmental > Terrestrial > Soil > Tropical forest > Bulk soil...
GGGACCTCGATCGACTGAATGATGCCGCCGAAGGTCAGGATTCGCACGCGCATGCCGTGCCCGCTGGTGAGCGTGTAGCGGCTCACCGGGGTCCCACCCACCTGACCGAACGGCTCGCTGGTGATCGACGGCGGCCCTGCGGGTATGGATGCATTGCCGGTGTCCGGGGTGGTTTTCGTCGTGTCGTTGCTGCATGCCGCCAAGCCCGCTGCACCGGCGATGGCGATCAATCGAAGTAATGTCTCGCCGCGCATGGGCGCTCCTTGCGCTCTTACCGAACCGACCTGTGCAGACGCAATTATCTTGGATGGCCGACGCCGCCGTTTCAGTATGACGTCCTTCCACAACATCGCCGGCCACGCCGACCTGAGCACGACACAGCGCTACCGCACCCCGACCGCCAATCGATTGCCAGCGCGACAGAAGGGGTCTTTCGGTGTCATGCCTGTGGAACACCTGACGTCACCGGCTGAGCATCGTGCGGTCGAGGTTCAATTGCTGCTCGCCGATCGTGGCCAGCATCGCGCACCGTCAATTCTCGATCTGCTGGTTGCAGCCACCGCGGAAGTAGCCAACCTGACAGACTTAGCCTCGACAAAGACTTTGAGTTGATCGCTGATGTCACTGGGCAAGCGATCGAATGCCTGCGTCTCTGAAGGCATCCGGTTGCATCCACGGAATACGTCTGACCTGCAACTTGGGTTCTGTGTGTGCAAAGCTGCAATGCCTGGGTATACCGCGCCACTGCGGCCGGCGGGGTCATGCCTCAACCCGGCGTTGGAAATAGGACGATGACTGTCATCACCTCCCGACAGATCGGACGCCCCAATGACTGAGACCGTTACATCGCGAGATTCCATAAGCCTGCGACGGGGCCTCCGAGCGATGTTGCCCGTGAGGCGATTTGCGCTCGGCGTCGTGACGGGCCTCGCGCTCTCTGCGTCGCTGTTGGCCGGGTGCGGTGGCACGACGGAAGAGTTCGACACCGTCACCATTAATAACCACCTGTACCTGAAGGGCTCGGATGGGACGAAGTTCGAGATCAGCGTTGGTAAGGACGCGAGCGGCAAGGACGTGGTGACCGCGACGCGCGTCGGGAAGTAGTCGCGGTCCCGCGCTAAGACACGACGCGCTCAACGCCGAGTTACCGACCCGATCACCACCGCCGTGAATGATGTACCACAGTTGGTGCTTGTGGTTGCTCGCCTAATTGCAAGACCAGTGCGCCGGGCCATATTACGTCTCCTGGTTGGCGTACGGGTTTGGCGTACGGACCCCTTAGAAAGCAAGAGAGGCGGTCCGAAAACCACCTCTGACTTGGTCGGGCCGACAGGATTTGAACGTGCGACCACTTGACCTTGCCTGGTTGGCGGCTACAGGGCGTTCTGGTCCCCCAAGTGCTGTCATTCGCAAAGGCTAGGGACGGCGCACTGCCAGCCGGGGCAATAGGTGTTGTGTGCGGCGTTGACCAGGGTTCCGACCTGTAACAACGTAACGCCCTTGTTGTCCAAGTTGGCGTGGATCTCGTCGGCAATCTGTTGTGGCGTCCAATCCCACTCAAGGTCGTAGCAGACGAGGTGCGCTTCCCCGATGAGTGCGTGTTCGGTCTGGGGCGGCCAAGTGAGGCCGACGGCGCGCAGTTGAGCCAGGTACGCGTCATCGTCGGGGTTGGCAGTCGCAATCGCAGCGCTACTAGCCAGGGCGACGCCAGCCATCATGGGGATGGTAAGCATTGCCAGCCAGCGAGGTGGGGACATTTGATTCGCTTCCATTCTTCTTGGCGTTGACGATGCCGTCAGTGTGCGGGTCCAAAGCGCCACAAATATATGAAGGAACAGAGAAAGCTGGGAAAAAACTAAATGAATAACGTGGCTCACCGTCGTGGCTCGTGTGCGCTTTCCCTTTCGCCACCGCCCATCGTGAGTGAGCGAGAAAGACAAGACCAAGTGTCGGATCGGCTAGCCGGCAACGAGCTCAGCGGGCTCAACGTGTCGCTGCCAGTGAACACCGACGACCCGAGCGAGCGAGTGAGGTTGATCGCGCCGGCCACGTCCATCGCAAAGATGTCCAGGCTGGCTGGCACCGACGCGATGATGGGCAGGCACCCGTCAGGACGGCGATACCGCGTAGGTCGCTTCGCGCGTTCACAATAAGGATGGATTCGCGCACACCAAGGGAGGTCACAGTGGTTGTCGGAGACGACGAGGTCGCCCGTAGCGTGGAGGTTGACCCGACAGGACAGCGGGTGCAGGTGCGACGCGCGGCGTTGGCCAGCTCGATCGGCACCACGATCGAGTGGTATGACTTCTTCCTCTACAACACGGCCGCGGCGTTGGTTTTCCCGCACCTGTTCTTCCCCGCGTCCAGCCCGTACGCGGGCGCGATGGCCTCGTTCGCGACCTACGCGGTCGGGTTCGTCGCCCGCCCGATCGGCGCCGCGATCTTCGGGCACTGGGGCGACCGGATCGGGCGCAAGGCCACACTGATCGTGACGCTGCTGGTGATGGGCATCTCGTCGGCGATCGTCGGCATCCTGCCCGGCACCGCCGCGATCGGGGTGGCCGCGCCGCTGCTGCTGGTGCTGCTGCGAATAGTCCAAGGCATCGCGATCGGCGGGGAGTGGAGCGGGTCCGTGTTGATCGCGATGGAGTGGGGTGACCAACGCAAGCGGGGGCTGCTTGGCAGTTTCGCTCAGCTTGGCGTGCCGATGGGGCTGGTGCTCGGCACCGGCGGCATGACCCTGCTGTCGGCAACGCTTTCGGCTGAGGCGTTCAACTCGTGGGGCTGGCGGGTCCCGTTCCTGTTCAGCCTGGTGCTGGTCGCCGTCGGCCTGGTGATTCGGCTGTCCATCCTGGAGACGCCGATGTTCGCGAAGGTGGCCGAGGAGCGGAAAACCGCCCGCATCCCCGTCATCGACGTAGTCCGGCACCACTGGCGGGAGATCCTGCTATCGGCGGGGCTGCGGTTCAGCGAGCAGATGCCGTTCTACCTGTTCACGACCTTTGTGCTGATCTACGTCGTCTCGCGGCACGGGTTCACCAAGACGTTCGTGCTCAACGCCGTGCTGGCGGGCGCGGTGTGCGAACTCGTTGCGATCCCGCTGTTTTCGCACCTGTCGGACCGCTTCGGCCGCAAGCGGGTATATCTCGCCGGAGCGGTTCTGGCCGGCCTGATCGCGTTCCCGTACTTCGCGGTGCTGACCCACGGCGGGGCCGGGCTGATCTTCATCGCGGTCGTGGTCTCGTTGCAGGTGCACGCGCTGCAGTACGGCCCACAGGCCGCGCTGATCGGCGAGAGTTTCCCAACACACCTGCGCTACGGCGGCGCCGGACTGGGCTATCAGCTGGCCTCGGTTTTCGCCGGTGGCCCCGCGCCACTGATCGCGACGTGGTTGCTGCACAAAACCGGAACCCCGTACTCGATCTCGGCGTACATCGTCTTCGCCGCGGTCGTCACGGTCGCCTGCATCCTTGCCCTGCCGGACCGTTCCCGGGTCGACATCGACGACGCCGCCGTGTACAGCCGATAGCGGTTCTGCCGGATTACGGTGCCGCCGTTGCGGTAATGGCTACGGTCGGGATGGTCGTGCGCGGCGTGGCGTCCGCGATGGCCGATGGATGATCCGGTCGCCCACACACTGCCGGCGCGGGCATGCGCTCACAGCCGGCCGGGTGCTGATCGATCACTCGAACCCCTCGCGAATCACCGGATATGGCTCAACCGTTTCGCACTCGGGCCAATCCATCGTGCGACCGAACAGAACGGCGATATCGTTGGTATTCCACAAAACTCGGGTACACATCGCCGACTCCCCATGAGCTGCTGCGGGCGCCATCAGGGTAGTCCGTCCGGCCAATTTGTTTCCGTCGTTCACCGTTTCTACGACACCATGCCGTCCGAGCGCCCGGCGTTAGCTATGACAATATCGTCTTATATGAGATATATTTGTCTCATGACGTTTGATCGTGAACAGGTTCTGCGCGCCGCTGCGCACTTCCTCAGTCGCCGGCCCAACGCGACCCAAGACGAAATCGCCGCTGCTGTCGGCGTCAGCCGCGCGACCATGCATCGCTACTTCGCCGGGCGCGCCGCGCTACTGGAGGCGTTAGACCAGCTGGCGATCGCCCAGCTGCGCGAGGCACTGAAAGCCGCCCGCTTGCACGACGGCTCGGCCGCAGAAGCGTTGCGACGCTTGGCGGCCGCATGCGAGCCGGTGTCTGGATACCTGTTGTTGCTCTATACGCAGAGTCAGGATTTCGACGCCGATCAGCCGAAGGATGCGTGGGCGGAAATCGACGCCGAGATAAGGCAACTGTTCGAGCGCGGTCAGCGCGAAGGCGAATTCCGCCCCGAACTGAGCGCCTTCTGGTTGACCGAAGCGTTCTTTAACCTGTGCTCCGGCGCGGCGTGGGTCATCCAGGTCGGAGCGGCCGGACGGCGCGAATTTACCGCCATGGTCACCGACTTGCTGTTGCACGGAGCAAGCCGGCCATGACGCGCAACTGGCTGGCACTCGGTGTGCTCACCCTCGCGGTGTTGCTGATCGGCGTCGACGGCACGGTACTGGCCTTGGCCACCCCGTTCGTCATTCGGGATCTCAGGCCGACGGCGACCCAGGTGTTGTGGATCGGTGACATCTACTCGTTCGTGCTCGCAGGTCTGCTTATCACGATGGGCGGCCTCGGCGATCGCATAGGCCACAAGAAGCTGTTGCTCTACGGCGCAACGGCTTTCGCCGCCGCATCGGTGGCAACGGCCTACGCGCCGACGGCTGGTGTCTTGATCGGTGCGCGGGCGCTGCTGGGCGTGGCCGGGGCGACGCTGGCGCCGTCGACTCTGGCGTTGATCCGCGGCCTGTTTCCCCGGCCACGGGAACGTAGCGTGGCCGTCGGCATCTGGGCCGCTGTGTTCTCCGCGGGTGCGGCACTGGGTCCCGTGATCGGTGGGCTGCTGCTGGAGCACTTCTGGTGGGGCTCGGTCTTTTTGATCAACGTCCCGGTGATCGTCGTGCTGCTCGTCGGCGGCATCGTGCTGTTACCCGAACAGCGCAGCCCGAACCCGGGGCCGTTGGACCTGCCCAGCGTGGCGCTGTCGCTCATCGGCATGCTCGGCCTCGTTTACGCCGTCAAGGACGGTGCCATCAACGGGCTTCGCGTCTCCACCGTGGTGATAGGCGTCGTCGGCGCCGCGGCGCTGACCATGTTCGTCCGGCGACAGTTCAGGCTGCCCGCCCCTTTGATCGACGTACGGCTGTTCGGCAATCGCGTGTTCTCCGGCGTGATTGGCGCCAACTTGCTTTCGGTACTAGGCCTTTCGGGCCTCGCATTCTTCCTGTCCCAGTTCTTCCAGCTGGTCGACGGATATCGCCCGGCAAGGGCCGGCGTGGCGGAACTGCCCGCCGCGGTGACCGCGACCGTCTTCGGCGTACTGGCCGGCGTCGCCGTGCGCCATTGGTCGCGGCGCGCGGTCCTGACGACCGGGCTGGGGCTAGTCGGTGTTGCGATGGCGTCGCTAGCGCTGATCAGCCCGTCCACTGCCTATCCACAGCTCGGCATCGCCCTGTTTGTGCTCGGCGTCGGCCTCGGCCTCGCCTTTACGGTTGCCAGCGACGTCGTCCTCTGCAGCGTTCCGCCGGAGCGGGCTGGCGCGGCAGCGGCGGCCTCGGAGACCGCCTACGAGCTTGGCACGGCGCTTGGCATCGCGGCGCTGGGCGCCATCGTCACCCGCGTTTACCACGGGCTGGCGATCCCGCCCGGCACCCCCGCGGCGGCGGCCTCGCATGCGCACGATTCACTCGCCGCTGCCATCGACGCCGCCGGACTGCTGCCCGCCCAAGAAGCGCTCAGCCTGCTGATAGCCGCCAAAAGCGCATTCACCCACGGGCTGGCGATCGCGGCGGGTGCCGGTTCGGCGCTACTGCTGGCGTCGGCGGCGGCGGTGTGGCTGCTGCTCAAGCCGCGGCCGACGCGAGCAAGCGCGGCCAAAGTCGGCGCGCTGGACGATCCAGGCATGCATCGCGATCCGGGCGACGATCCCTGCGGTGATCGCGCGGAGGCAGCATGATTGGCCGAACGACGCTGCTGATTTGGCATGCGGTCGGACCGGATCAGCCGGCGGCGACAGGAATGCTCTGTTCGAAGCTGAACACGTTGCGGACCGAACACGCCGTCGCCCTATAGGCACCTCAACTACGCCGGAGGTTGAGCCAGGACCTGGATGACCTCGCGCAGCGGTTCCGGGGACGCCGCCACTTCGCCGATGAACGGGTATGAAAGATCCAAGACGAGGAACAGTACGGAGGCCACCAGCACGCCTAGGCTCGCGACCATCGCGTAGTGCATGGCGGGTTTTGCGACGCCGTACATGATCCCGCAGCCAAGGAGCAGCCCGCTGGTCAGCAAGATCACCACCCACAACGACCAAGGTGGGCCGACGTCTGTCCGGGCCTGGAATACCCGTTCTGTACGTGCCTGGCTCATGTTGTCGAGGTTGCTGAAAGAGGTCTCGAGGAACTTCGTTTGAATATCGTTGTGCGGCTGGACTTGCTCATATGCGGTGTGGAGGCGCGCCAGAGCGTGATCGGCCTCAGGAAAGGAACCGCCGCTCGCGGCCACGGGCCATTCGGCTACGGCCGCGCGTTCGTACTCGAGCAAGCTCTGTCGAATGCGGTCGCTGTCGGCCTTGTCGAACACGGTGAGGTTCCGGGCCAGCTCCATCCCGGCCGAGCCCTCGGTCCGCGCCTTGGCGTCCGCATTGCCGATCTGACTCCAGAGGGCGGCGGCGACGAAACTGACCAAGATCGCGAACATGAATCCGACAAAGCCGAAGGCGAACGTTGTGACGTCGTTTTGCTTGCCCTCCTTGAGCCGGGGGAACCGATGCAGGACATAAAACAGGAGCAGCAGTGCCCCGCCTGCGACGAGGACGATGAGTCCGAGCAATAGCAGCCACGGCGGGACGTTGCTCACCAACCAGCGACTCACAAGCCACACTCCTCACGCACCGCGCTCACCCGCTGACAAGGGGCAGGCTCTGATCGAAACTGAATACGTTCTCAGGGTCGTATTTCGCCTTGATCGTGCGTAGCCGGTCGACGTTGGGCCCCCAATAGGCCGTCTCCCATTCCGGCATACCGGCGTTCGGAACGGCGGGGTAGGCGCCATTCACGTAGGGCCTCAAGGCTTCACTGAAATCCGCGATCCAGGTAAGACACTTCGCGGTCAGCGGATCGTCCGAGGCGAGTACCTCACCGCGAGTGCCCCACCCTGCGCCAGGCTCGGCGTAGAAGAGGGCGTCGCGGTGTGCGAAGGCCGAGCCGCCGGAGGGTTCGCTGCTCTTGACGGCTCCTCCGAATGCGTTGGTGAAGTAGTTGCAATCCGAGGTCGGCGCCTTGGCCATGAGCGATCCGATCAGACCTATAGCTTCAGGCGGGAAAGGCTCGGAAATGAACTGCGAGAAGAACTTCCAATTCGCGGGCTCTTGGTCGATCGGTATCTGCAATCCGGCGTAGTTGTCGGCCCAGTTCGCGTCCTTCGTCGTGAGGTGGGGCTGTCCGATCGACAGTATCGGCTCCAGCATTCGCGTCGCCTCGGCTTCCGATCCTGAGGCCAGCACGGCAAAGAGAAGAATCTCGTCGCGGTGTATCTCGAGCTGGCTCGTCAGGCGGTTGTCCAGATGCGGGGCAGTGTGTTGCCATGCCTCGAATACTCCCTGAAGGTCGTCCAGCCCTGGCCACGTTGCGACGAGATAGATGGTCTGCGTCAGTGGATGGATCTTGTAGGTCAGTGAGGTGACGATCCCGAAGTTGCCATTGCCCGCGCCTCGCAGCGCCCACAACAGATCTGAGTTGTTCTCCTCGTCGGCGATGATCGCCTTTGCTCCGCCGTCGGCCGACGCCACGACGACCTCTGCCGCGACGAGATTGTCGGACGCCATGCCGTAGTTACGGGTGAGCGGACCCAAGCCACCTCCGAGCGTCGCGCCGACTAGCCCGACTGTTCCTTCGATCCCGGTGGGCGCCGCAAAGCCAGCCTTGCCGAGTGCGGTTACGGCTTCCAACTGGTTGAGTCCGGCGCCGACGGTGGCGGTTTTCGAAGCCGCGTCGATGTAGGTCGACTTCATGTGACTGACGTCGATGACGAGGCCGTCGTCGACGGCGGACCAACCCTCGAGACAATGCCGACCGCTTCGCGCGCGTACGCGGATATCGTTCTGCCGCGCCCATGCCAGGGCGTTGACGGCATCTTGCGTGTCGCTGCAGAACACGATTGCCACGGGATGACGGGAGTACAACCGGTTCCAGCCGACCCGCGCCGCCTCATAACCGGCGTCGCCGGGACGCACAACCTCACCCGTCAGTTTCGCGGTGTTAGCAGTCATCGGTCACCTCTCAAGGATGTCCGCCAGGGGCTAAAATAGCCGTTGACCTGCATGTATGTGGTCGGGCTGGCAGGATTTGAACCTGCGACCATTTGACCCCCAGGCTCATTAGCCGTGTTCGTGGGCGTCCGTATGTTACCGGAATCCGCAGGTGAGGCCCCATTCCCGAACGTCGGCGAACGACGCCAAACACTCCTGAAATCGCGCGGGTTGCGGTACCGGTTGCTGTACGGCGCCGCGCCGAAAAACCAACCAGCCGAAGGGTATGACACCCGAAAACAGCACGGCTGCGGCCAATGCCATGTCAAAGACGCAAACGACACCGTTCTAACCAGCTTCGGCCCACCCACCCGGCGGCGGCGTGGGCGCGGGAGTCGCGATTTTAAAAGCACCCGCTAACTGAAACACGCCTGCCGACGTTCGCGCAGACATTTATGCGCGGCGGTGGTGGCGGAAAGTCCTGCGGCAGCGGCGCATAGTCGGCGGGACATAGGTGTTGACCGTATCGGCAACATTGGTGCACCCGCTCACTGAAGTGTGTGTGCGCAGGTAACAGTGTGCCCCTGGGGATTTGCAGCCGTAGTTAATCAGGCCCGTTACTCAGGCCATCTCGGGCACATGCAGGTGGGCGATTGCCAACTCGAATTCGCCGACATCGTCTTGGTCGATGCCGAGATCGCGAAGCATCGCCGTCCGCAACGAGCAGGCGGTGTCCGAGCTTCGTTCCATCGTCTCGAAGCTGTCATACGCCACCGAAACCACCGCCCGCGCGCCTAGGGGGTCGACCATCAGGGAAGCGCTGCAGAAGCCGTCAAATTCCTCGACGGCCGGCATCACGGCCCACCGGTAAAAATCGATGCCTCGCTCGAACTGCTCGGGCCGCGCTTTGAGCCAGGTGGCCCGCACGCAGGCAGCCGGACCTGAGTGGTGGTCGCGATGGACGACCGCGATCTCCCACTGTTCGGCGACCGCGCGGCCCCCGAAAATCTCGGTCGCTCGATTACGCACCGGCCATATCCGTTCGGCGCTCGCTTGCATCGCTTGTTTGCTGTCCCAGGAGCTGGTCGCGATACATCTGCCGGACAAACGGTCGACCAGCAGCGAAATGCCTCGGCAACCCTCCATCTCACGAAGGGCGGGCATAACAACATCGCGAACATGCGCAATTCCCATGTCGATCGATGAGGGTTGTGCGTGGATGGTGGTAGAGCGTGCGTACACGGAACGGCCCCTCACATTTTGGGGCAGCGCCCCAGTGGCGCCGCTGGTCCCACCAGATACGTTCCTCTAACCGATTAGCGCTGGCAATGGACATGGATGCAAGGCGCACTTGTATCCCCACAAGAACACGACCGCTACTGCGACGCCATCGCTGGATGAACGAAGCCGCAGCGCTCCGCGGAAGTCACTGTTGGGGTAAGCGTCCGGTAAAGCCGACGTAATGTCACGCAACGCGGTCTCGCCGCTGATGCCCTGCTTGCGCGCATCGCAAAGCGCCGCCGCGGTCGGTATCCGGATCGGGCGGGCCACGCAGTGCACAAGCACCGTTCGTCCTTCATTGCGTAACTGATCGATGAGCCGGACGGTGTCGGACAGCACGAAATCCAGGTCGGGTTCGCGTCTGGGCCGACGATGTCGATGAGCCGGATGTCGATCTGCTCGATGCCCGCCTGTTTGTTTATGGCCGATGCTGGCACCGTAGGGTGTGCGGCTCCGATCGACGTCAGCCGCGATCGCTGCCGATAGGGGAGCCGTAGGTTGATGGGCGTTGACGAGGCCGACGCCGAGCTCGCGCGCCTCGATGCAGTGAGCGCGGGCATCACCGAGAACCTGGTCGCGCTTGAGAATCACCCAGGATGTCGGTTCCTGAACGACATCCCGCTGACGGGCGTAAGCGCCGCGCAGTGGGCGAGCGGCACGGCACAGATCGCGCTGATCTGGTCGTACTTCGCGATGTTCCGGGAGGTCGTTGAGCGTGCGCACGGGGTCCGCCGCAGGCACTCGCGCCCCGGAAAAGCCGAGCTGTCCGAGTTGACCGAATTGCTGTGCGAGGCGGTGGCGACGCTCGAGCCGGAGGAGATTCCATTCGAGCACCGCAACCTGCTGGGCCCGACGTCCGTGACGAAGTCGCTGACCGTGGCCGAGCTGGTATCGGGCATGACGGCGGCGTACGCGGATGTCTCCCGGCTCGTCATCGCCGCGGATGCCGTCCGGTCGACGCTCCTGCCCGAGCTCGACAAGCAGGACGAGCTGCTGCGCGGGGCGCGCAGCACTGCGGATGCGCTCGGGCTTACCGAGATCGCGCACCCGCTCGCCGCTCGGTTGAACGGGATCGCAGCCGACGTTGACGGGGTCAGATCGCTCGCGATGTCCGATCCGCTCTCGATCGTTAGCCCCGACCAGCGGGCGCAGCGACTTCCGCAAATTGCCGACGAAATCGCCTCCCTACGAACCGAACTGGACCAGATGGCCGCGCAGCGTGATGCGTACGAGACCCGTGTGGTCCACCTCGCCGAGTCGATCGACTGCGTCGAAGCCACGCAAGTGCAAGCGCGGGAGACGGTTGCGGCTGCGCGTGCGAAGGTGCTGATCGCGACGCCGATCACGGTGCCGGCGGTCGCCGCGACGCTGCGGGACCGGTTGGCCGCGGTCAGAACAGCAGCCCCGGAACATCATTGGACGCAGGCCGCTGCACAGCTGAGTGAGCTGGAACAGGAAGCGGCACGTGCACTCGAGGCGTCGGCGTCAGCTCGTGATGCGGCCGCCGCGATGCTGGACCGCCGAAACGAGCTGCGCGCCAGGCTGGACGCATACCGGGTGAAGGCCGCGCAGCTGAGGCTCAGCGAGCTTCCCGAAATCGACAGCCGGTATCAGGAGGCGCACGAACTGCTGTGGCGGTCGCCCTGCGACCTGCCGGCGGCGACCCAGGCACTCGTCGCTTTTCAGCGAGCTGTCAGTGATCGGAGTGCGGTGCGATGACACCCTGCGGGCAGCCGGGCTGCAGTGGGACGATCCAGGACGGATTCTGCGACGAGTGCGGGCTCGCGCCCGCAGCAGCCGAGACGACCGCCGCCACGACGCCATCGGCGCCGTCGGAACCGGGATTGACGGGCGTCACGTCGGTATCGGGGGGCAGCCGTCGCGGCTCCAGCCGGTCGTCGTCTCGGTCGACGCGGACGGCCCGAACGAGCCGGGGACGGCTCGGGGCCGGCCTGATCGTGATGCCCAAGGTCGCATACCGGGATCCGTCGACGGCGATCATGGCGGATCCGCAAGTGGCAGAACACGAACGGTTCTGCAGCAACTGCGGCAATCCGGTCGGGCGCGGTCGCGAGGGCGTGGCCGGGCGCACCGAAGGTTTTTGCCGCCAGTGCGGCACCGCGTATTCGTTTACCCCGAAGCTGTCGGCCGGTGACCTCGTCGCTGGGCAGTACGAGGTGCTCGGATGCATCGCGCACGGTGGCCTCGGCTGGATCTACCTCGCCCGCGACCGCAACGTCAGCGACCGGTGGGTGGTCCTCAAAGGCCTCCTCGACACCGGCGACAGCGAGGCGATGGCAGCCGCGGTCGCCGAGCGGCAATTCCTCGCGACGGTCGAGCATCCGAACATCGTCAAGATCTACAACTTCGTTCGCCACCCGGACCCGAAGACCAGCGAACTCGTCGGCTACATCGTGATGGAGTACGTCGGCGGCGCTTCGCTAAAGGAGCTCCGCTCATCGCGCGGCGCCGACGGGGAGATCGCCCCGCTGCCCGTCGCGGAGGGC
>Ga0318546_10000903_pt1 | contig 12128 bp, 10 predicted proteins | sample GRESIP169b2f19_FD_203514 | JGI IMG/M metagenome (GOLD analysis project Ga0318546, IMG submission 203514) | Tropical soil microbial communities from Luquillo Experimental Forest, Puerto Rico - GRE.SIPMG.169b2f19 | ecosystem: Environmental > Terrestrial > Soil > Tropical forest > Bulk soil...
GCTGTCATGGGTGATGCCGAGCTGGTCGGTACTGCCGGGCTGGCTGTAGCGGATATGGACCTTCATCGCCGGATGCTGACCGGCAAGCTCTTTGACGTGCTTGCCGAAGGCGTGCACACGCCCGTTGCTGGTGCCGTGGATGAACCAGACCGGGCGAGGTTTGCCAGTGCGGCGCCCCTCCTCGACGATATGGGTGGCCATTGCGATCATCGGCGTGATGCCGACACCGCCCGAGACGAAGACCACCGGGCGCTCGCTCTCCGAGATCAGAATGAACTTGCCGCGCGGCGTCATCGCTTCGATGCGCAACCCGGGTCTCCCATTAGCGTGAAGAAAACGGGAGACCAGCGAATTCTCGTCCCCGCGGCGGATCGACAGCCGGTAATAATCCGGGTTCGGCGTCGTCGACAACGTGTAGGTGCGCAAAGCCGGCCGCGGCTCGCCTGGGATTGTGACGCGGATCGGCAGGAATTGCCCGGGCACCCACGGATCGAGAGGTTTGCCATCGGCGCGGCGCATATAGAACGAGCTGATGATGTCGCTCTCGGGTTCGACCTTGAAGATTTCTAGCTCGACATAGGCGTTGCGCTCGTTGTCGGGGACGACGGACGCGTCGGGGAGCAATGGGATCGTGCGCGAGACTGGCGGTAGGGCGACTGCGCCGGAGGGCGTCAACGCCGCCGGCTCACCGGTCACGGCATTGACGATCAGCTTTTGGAAATGGATGACGAGGTGCTCGCTGTTGGTCAGAAACCGGCCGCGCTCGGGTAGACCGCCCAATAGCCCGCGCTGCACCGAGTCGGTGAGCACATCGTCCTCAGCGCCGACCTCCTTATTGAAAGCGATCAGCTCCTTCGCGAATTCTACGCTGACACCGGGCGCGAAATATTGTTCGGAAAACCCCTTAGTCGCGTTCGCTCCGTCCGGGTTCCACACGTCGATCGACAGATTGGGGAAGCCCGGGTTGATGTTGATCGTCATGTTCGGCCACAGCAGGTGGTATTGCGACTGCGCGACCTCGCCGCCGACATCATAGATCTTGACCTGGCTTCTGCCTTCGAGTGCGGATGGGCGCACCTGGCCGATTTGGCTCAAAAACCAGCCATGCGTCGTCAGATTGTAATTTTCCTGCCGCACATCGATCGCCGCGCTGAAGCTCGGATGCGCGACCGCGCAGTGATAGCATTCGAGATAATTCTCGAGCATCGTCTTCCAGTTCGAATGCGACCGCCAATCCTCGCGCTCGTAGAGCTCGAGGGTGTCGAGGTTGACGCCGCTGCCGGCGATGATATCGAGCACCGGGCCGAAATAGGCGTGCAGCGGCGGCGCGTCGGGGTCGAAATTGACAAAGACGAAGGGACCCAGCGCCTCGACCCTGAGCGGCAGTAACGGGAAATTCTCAAGCCGAAAGTTCGGCTCGCTCGCCGAGCGCGGCGCCCCTTTCAGGCGCCCGGTCAAATCGTAGGTCCAGGCGTGATAGCCGCATTGCATGACCTTGGCATTGCCGCGGCCTTTCATAACCTCGTGGCGGCGGTGCCGGCAGACATTGACAAAACCGGCGAGGCCCGTCTCGTTGCGAATGACGACCACCGGGACCCTGCCGGCATAGCCGGTGATGTAGTCGCCGAGGTTCTTCAGTTCGCTGAGCGGACCGATGTAGTTCCAGGCGTTGCGGAAGACACGCGCGATCTCCAGCTCGGTGATCGCGGGATCGGTGTACCAGCAGGCGGGAAGCGACTCGCCGCGATCGAGCGCGGCAAGCAGCCCGGCCGGGTTATCAGGCATCTGGCTCATACGGCCTCGTTCATCCTACCGCCCTTTTGGAGGTCGGCCGACCCCCTCAGAGGTCGGCTGCTGAATTCGCCTGCCGGTCCGCTGCCAATGGCGTTTTTGCGGCCCCGAAATTCGGCTGCTGGCTGGCTCACCAAATTGTATCCAAACGGCTGATAAGAAACGTATTCTGAATGGTGAGAGGGCCCTTTTCAGAGGCTGAAAAAATTTTCTCCGCTGTCGACGGCGGAAATGTGCATCGTCGCGATGCCATCGGCGCGGTGCCGCGGGTGCCGGCTTAGCGGAGCGCCTCGAAGAACGCGACCATCCGCGCTCGCTGCGCTGCATCGGGGAGACGCCCCCTGCCGGCCCCGAGATTGTCCGCCATATGCTGGGCATTGCTGGTTCCGGGGATCACCGCGGTCACCGCCTGGTTGCCAAGGAGATATTTAAGGAAGAACTGCGCCCAGCTCGTCGCCTCGAAATCCCCGGCCCATTCGGGCAGCTTTTGCCCGCGCACCGCGCCGAAAAGCCGATTGCGGGCGAACGGCAGATCGGTCAGCACCGCCGCGCCGACCTCGGCCGCGGCCGGGATCACGCGCTTCTCGGCCGCGCGATCGGCGAGCGAGTAATTGACCTGAAGAAAATCCGGTTTGTGGCGCCGGAGCACGGCTTCGACAGCATCGAAGTCACCACCGAAGGACGTGGTGATGCCGATATACCGGCAGAAACCCTGCGACTTCCATTCGCGCAGCATCGCCAAATCCTGGCGGGGATCGCCGACATTGTGGAGCTGCATCAAATCGACCCGGTCGGTGCGGAGCCGTTTCAACGAAGCGTGCAGCTGAGCGGCACCGGTGTCGCGGTCGTAGTCTTCGAGCTTGGTCGCAAGAAAAACCCGACCTCTCAGTTCGGTTGCGGCGAGCAGGTCACCGACGACGCTCTCTGCGTTTCCGTAGGAGGGTGCTGTGTCGATCAGTTTGCCGCCGCCTGCCACCAGTGTCTTCACCACTTCGGCGCATGCCTGCCGGCGCGCCGGATCGTCCCCGACCTCGAAGACCTGGGAGGTGCCGAGCCCGACCACCGGCAAGCTGTCGTGCGATCAACCCCGATGTGCCGGTTTGCGCTTTGCCACGAGCGGGCAGCCAGGCCGACGCGGCGAGCCCTGCCCCGAGCGTCAACACCCGGCGTCGAGACGCCGTCAAGTACATTTGGCGCCTCACGGTCCCTTGGCCAGCGCCGCCGCATTTCTGCCGGCGAGGCGGCCGAAGACCGCACCCGCCATCAGCCCGGTGCCGCTCGCGTAATTGTGGTAGTAGAGCCCGCCGACGATCTCGCCGGCGGCATATAGTCCAGGGATCGGGTGGCCGGTCGTATCCTCGACCTGAGCCTCGTTGGTGATCTTGAGCCCGCCAAAGGTGAAAGTGATGCCGGTCGTCACGGCATAGGCCTCGTAGGGCGGTTGATCGAGGCGCTGGGCCCAATTGGTCTTGTCGACCACCAGGCCACCGGTCGCCAGCCCGTCGCGGATGTTGGGGTTGAACGGCACCTCGGGCCGCGGCGCCGCGTTGAAGGCCTGCACCGTCTCCAGAAACCGGCGCGCATCGACACCTTCGAGCTTTCCGGCCAAATCCTCGAAGCTATTGGCCTTCTCCTTGGTGATGCGCGGGATGCGGTATTCCTCGCGCAACAGATGGACGACCTTCTGGTCGAAGATTTGCCAGGCGAACATGCCGGGCTGGTTCAGGATCTCGCCGCCGTATTTGGCGTAAGTGTAGCTGTGGAAGTCGAGCCCTTCGTCGAGAAACCGCTCGCCCTTGGCGTTGACGACGATGCCGAACGGGTAGTTGTGCTTCTGAAAGCGGTCGCCGACATCGAGGTCGCCAAAGGGCGGGGCGTTCAGATCCCAGGCGACGGCGTGCGCGCCCGACCAGTGCCCGGCGACCGCCGCACCCAGATCGAGCGCCATCTTCAACCCCTGCCCGGTGTTGAAGCGCGAGCCGCGCACCTTGGCCAAGTCCCAGTTCGGCCCGAGATAGCGCGCCCGCATCTCGGCATTGGCCTCGAACCCGCCGCAAGCGAGGATCACCGCGTCGGCGCGGATGTCACGGATATGGCCCTGATGCCGTACCCGCACCCCTTCGACGCCGCTATCGCCCTGCAACAGGCCGACCGCCGGTGTCTCGTAAAGGACGGTGATGCCCTCGCGCGCGGCGCGCCCATGCAAGGCCTTCATCAGCTCCTTGCCGCCGCCCCAGATGTGGCAGGCGAGCCCGCCCCAGAACTTAAACTTGCCGTCGACCCGAAAGGCTTGGCGGCCGAGCCCGAGCTGAAACCGCACCCCCTTCTCGCGCATCCACACCGCGGTCTCAAAGCTCCGCCGGATCAGGATCTCGGTCAGGTCGGGGTCGCAGCGATACTGGGTCAGCCGGCCCATATCGTCGAAATATTCTTCCTCGGTATAGGTCCCGAAATCGACGTCCCTGAGCTCTGTCTCGTTCATGTCGGGTATCAGGCGAGCGAGGTCCGACCCGCCGTGATAGACGACGCGGAAGGCACCGCCGGTGAAGCAGGAATTGCCACCGCGCGCCTTTTCCGGGGCGACTTCCAGCATCAGCACCTCCGCCCCCGCTTCGCGCGCCGAGAGCGCCGCACAGGTCGCAGCATTGCCGGCCCCGACAACGATCACGTCGAACTTTTCGCCGCCGGCGATGTCCATGGCTCAATCCTCTCTATCTTCAATCCCGACTGCCGCATCCAGTCTGGCCGCTTGGGCTCGGCGGGATTATTCTGACGCGCTCGCACCGAGGAGGCGACCCCCCATGGGAGACGACCCTTATGCCGCGGCTCGATGAAACCCGTCCCTTCCTGCCCGTCAACATAGCGTTGCTGACGGTCTCGGATACCCGCAACGCGGCGCAGGACCGCTCCGGCAACACACTTGCCGATCTCGCCACGACCGCCGGCCACCATATCGCCGCGCGGCGCATCGTCCGCGACGAGCAGGACGAGATCGTCGCTCAGCTGAGGGCGTGGATCGCCGATCCGACGATCGACATCGTAATCTCGACGGGCGGCACCGGGGTCACCGGGCGCGATGTGACACCAGAGGCCTTCCACAGCGTCTACGAGAAGGAAATCGCCGGGTTCGGCGAGCTCTTCCGCTGGCTCAGCTATGACAAGGTCGGGACCTCGACGATCCAGAGTCGGGCGACGGCCGGGGTCGCAGGCGGTACTTACCTCTTCGCGCTGCCGGGATCGCCCAGCGCCTGCCGCGACGCCTGGGAGGGCATCCTCGTGCACCAGCTCGACAACCGCTTCCGCCCGTGCAACTTCGTCGAGCTGATGCCTCGGCTGCAGGAGCATCTCAAGAAATAAGTCAGAAGCCGCGGCGCGGCATGAGCCGGCGATAAGCCTCACCGTCATCGACGTCTTCGAGCCGGTCGACAAAACCGACCGAAACCCATCGCGGCAGCCCGGCGAGCGTGTCTGCGAGCGCGTGAGGGCTCGACCATCGCACCCGTTGGAAGAGCGGCGGCAGACGCGGTGCGCGGCGCGCGCCGACAAGCCAGAACCCGCCGTCCTCTGCGGGCCCGAAGACCAGATCGTGGCCGCCGAGCAGACGGAAGGCGGCGGCGACGTGACGGGCGGCGAGTGAGGGTATGTCGCCGCCGACGAGCACCAATGGTCCCGGCGGGTTGGCCGCGAGCGCGCGGCGCATGCGAGCGCCGAGATCGCCGCCGCCTTGGCCGGTAACCGCCACACCTGGCCGCCAGTGCCGCGCATGACAGCACGCCGTGTTAGGTGTCACCGCAATGCACAGCCGCCAGCGCCGATCTCCGGCGAGGCGGCGAAGAAGAAGCGCGATCATCACGCGTTCGAAGCGCACCGTCGCGACATCGCCGATCGCGCGCGCGAGACGGCGCTTCCCACGCCCCAACTGTGGTGCGCGCACAAACAGCACGAGATGGTGTCGCATCAGCCGTATAGCCGAACAATGCGGCCGGGCGGGACGCCGGCGAAATAGAGCGAGAGACATACCAGGTTGCGCAATGGGCGGCCGAAATAGCCCTCATGCCGATAGCGCCGCGCCGAAGCGATACAGCGCGCCCCGATGCGCGCGAGGCGCCGCCGCCCGAGCCGGCGCACGAAATCGACGTCCTCCATCAACGGCAGCGGCGCAAAGCCGCCGATCCTCTCGTAGAGGCTGCGGGCGATCAGCAAGCCTTGATCCCCATAGGGGAGCGCGAGAACCCTGCAGCGCCAAGCCACAAGGCGTTCCAGCCGCCGGGCAACCGGTGCGGGATCGTCAAGCGCCAAATCAAAGTAACCGGCACGGCTCTCTGCTTCCGGTGCCGCGAGGAACGCGTCCACCGCACTTTCCCAGCCGGGTTCGGGTCGGCAATCGGCATGCAGAAATAGCAGCCAGTCGCCGGATGCCGCCGCTGCACCGGCAGCGAGTTGGACGCCGCGCCCGCGCGGCACGATGACGACCCGAGCACCTGCCGAGCCGGCGCAGGCGAGGGTTTCGTCCGATGAGCGGCCATCGGCAATGATGATCTCGCGGACCATCGCGGAACCGCACAGCGTGTCCAATGTGGCCGACAATGTCCCGGCCGCGTTCAATGTCGGGATGACGGCCGAAATTGAAAATCGTTCTTGTAATGTTCCCATAACCGCGGCATCATGCCGGGTATGGATATGCCGGTCGCCCTCAGGCAGCGCAAGGGACGGGGTGCCGCGAGCAACGCCAGCGGACGCTTCGAAGCCGAGCAGAGGGTGGCGTTCGACGACGGGTGGGGTCTCGCCGACGCGGAACCGGCGCCGTTGGCCACGACCCTCAGCGTCGACTGGACGCGCACGATCATCGCCCGCAACGACTCGCCGGACATCGGCTTCGACCGCTCGATAAACCCCTATCGCGGCTGCGAGCATGGCTGCATCTACTGCTACGCGCGGCCGAGCCATGCCTATCTCGGACTGTCACCTGGTCTCGATTTCGAGAGCCGGCTCTTTTACAAGCCACAGGCTGCGAAATTGCTCGCCGCGGAACTACGCAAGAAGGGCTATTCCTGTCGCCCGATCGCGCTCGGCAGCAATACCGACCCCTACCAGCCGGTCGAGCGCAAGCTAGGGATCACCCGGGCGATCCTCGAAGTGCTGCGCGACTTTCGCCACCCCGTCACGATCGTCACCAAATCGTCGCTGATCCAGCGCGATGTCGACATTCTCGGCGAGATGGCGCGGGACAAGCTGGCCATGGCGGCGATATCGGTGACGACGCTCGACCGGGGACTTGCGCGGGTCATGGAGCCGCGCGCGGCCACCCCCGAGCGCCGTCTCGAAACTATAGCGGCGCTCGCCGCCGCGGGGGTGCCGGCGGGTGTCATGAGCGCGCCGATGATCCCCGCACTCAACGACAGCGAGATGGAGCAGATCCTCGAACGGGCGCGCGCTGCAGGTGCCACCTCCGCCGCCTATACGCTGCTCCGCCTCCCGCTCGAATTGGAGGATCTGTTCAAGGAGTGGCTGGAGACGCATTTTCCTGCCAAAGCGACCCATGTTCTCTCGCTCGTGGCGCAGACCCACGGCGGACGGCTTTATGATTCAACCTGGTCGAAGCGGATGACCGGCGCCGGTCCCTATGCGGATGTCTTGCGGCTGCGCTTTGAGCGCGCGTGCCGCAGACTGGGTTTTAACGAGCGAACCACACAAAAGCTCGATGCCAGCCGGTTCATGCCGCCGCCGCAAAAGGGCGATCAGCTGGCGCTGTTCTAAGGATCGCCAGCTGCGCGCAAACCAGACGCTCGGGATTTCGTAAGCGCTGTACTAGTGTCTCCGTCGAGCAACCCGGGGAGACGACGGCGTGGCCAGAGAAAGACGGCTCGGAGCACGCGAAGTCGAGCACATTTTCGCTGCTTTTGCCGAAGCGATGCGCGAGCTGCCGCCCGATGTCGAGGCCGGCTGGCTCGACGCGCAAGGCGATTTGCGCCTGGCACCCGACATCGCGCGCAAATTGCGCACCGCACGCCGGGTGCGCCTCCTGTTACAGGAGCTGCGGCAGCGCGAGCACGAGGAGTGAAGAAGCGTGTTAGGTTGACGGTCGAGGTGGCCCTCTTCTAGGGTTGCGCAGGATTTTTGGATGCGGAGGACAGGATGGACGGCTCGGCAGCTGCTGATGTGAAGAGCGTCGTGGCATCACTGAACTTCCTCGTTCCGATGGCAGAGAAGCCGGTCGCCTACAATTACGGGCCGCCCCCAGGAATCCCGGTCAGGACCGGCCGGAGGATTACACACCACGTGCGCATACGCGACGCGCGTCCGATGATCGGTGACCTGTCCTTGGACAAAGAGGGGTTTGTGCTGCTGCATCACCAGACGGCGGTCACGAACTTTTACGACGAGGGGCGGATAAAGGCCGTCTACTACCCCGAATGCGAGCGGGTAGTGCAGGAAGCCACGGGTGCGGCGCGCGTGGTGGCATTCGATCACATCGTGCGCAACGCGGCCAAGGCCGCAATCAAGGGCAGTGGCATCAAGATGCCCGCCAAGGGCGTCCACAACGACTACACGGCCTGGTCGTCACCCAAGCGGGTACGCGATTTGATGGGCGACGAGGCCGAAGCGCTGCTGATGAACCGCTTTGCGATCATTAATTTGTGGCGTCCGATCCGTGGTCCATTGCTGGAGTCGCCGCTGGCGCTGTGCGACGCCCAAAGCCTGGAAGAGGAAAACCTGATTGCCAGCGACCTCAAATATCCGGACCGCATCGGCGAGACCTATTCGATCACCTACAACCCCAATCAGCGCTATTACTATTTCCCGAAGATGGAGCCGGATGAGGCTGTGCTGATCCGCTGCTTCGACTCGGAACTCGCGGGGCCGCGCCGATTTTCAGCACACACCGGCTTCGACGATCCGGAGACACCGGCCAACGCGCCGCCGCGCGAAAGCATCGAGGTGCGCACCGTGGTCTTCTTCCCGCCAGGGGCGTGACCGCCGGCCTCAGTCGGTGCCGGGCGACGGCGCGATGCGTCGCAGCGCAGGCAACAGCTCGTCGCTGATCAGCCGCATGCTAGCCAGCGCGTGCCCCACCGGCATGCCGCTCCACTGGGTGCGGAAGATCAGGAAGTTGGCCCCAGCCTCCTCCCAGCACGGACGCAGCTGCTCATAGCACTCCTCGGGGCTGCCGAGCACAAACCGATCGCGCAACAAGGCCTCGAAAGGCTGACGGAAAGAGTCGTTTCCGGGCAGCACCTCGTCTTGGCCCCAAGTGGCATAGGTCCGGTATTTCTCGGCGAGGTAGGGGCCAGCCATCGCCAAAGCCGTCGGCGTATCCTTAGCGCAATAAATCTCCCGCGCGTACGGCAACACTGCCGGAAACGGTTTTCCCAAACGTGCGAGCTCGTCGCGGTAAAGCGTCAGTTGCCGGGTGATTTCGGGGATCGTCGCGTGCGGGTTTACAAACCAACTGTCGCCGAGACGCGCTGCGCGGCGGACCGCTCGATCGTTATTGGCGGCAAACCAGATCGGCGGGTGGGGATGCTGGATCGGCCGGCACGTCATCGTGACGTTGGTCAGTTTGCAGATGTCGTTCTCAAAGCTGACATTGTCTCCGGTCCACAGCCGCTTGACGACGTCGAGACATTGTTCGAAGCGGCGGACGCGCTGGCCGCGCGGCACGCCGAAGGCGTCGAACTCGACATCGCGATAGCCCAACCCGACACCAAAGACGAAATTTCCGCGCCAAATCGCGTCGAGCGACGCAATGCATTCGGCGACCTCGACCGGGTTGTGCAACGTCGTCAGCAACACACCGGCGATACCGGTCATCTCCCCCGCCTCGGCGGCGAGGCGCGCTAAAAACGGAACCAGCTGAACTTGGCGCACCCCTTCGCTGAGGTAATGCTGGCCGGTCGCCACGGCGTCCCACCCACGGTCACGGGCTAGGCGCGCCATGGCGTACTGACCCTCGAGGGCGGCAATCATGTCGCTCCCCGGCGGGTGCTGGCAGGTTAGAAAGATCCCTACCTTCATGACATCTCCGTGGGGTACGGTTGTCCGATCCTCCAATGTCGTAGATGATCGCCGAGGGTGTCGGCAAGAACGGCGGTGAAGTCGGGGAGGTTGCCGTGGAGACCTTCAAGGCAAGCGACGGGGTACAGCTCGCCTATTACGTCGACGACTTCACCGACCCGTGGACGGGGGCACCCATCCTGCTGCTGCTGCACGCAGCCATGGGCAGCGCCCGGCGCTATTATGCCTGGGTGCCGCCGCTCAGCCGGCATTATCGGGTGGTGCGGATGGATCTGCGGGGCCACGGCAATTCACAAGTGCCGCCTACCGACCGCGAGCTTGTCCTCGATCGATTGGTCGGGGATGTCGTCGAGCTGATGGATCATCTCGGCTGCGTCAGCGCCCATATCGTCGGCAACTCGGCGGGCGGCTATCTCGGCCAGCAGCTGGCTATGAACCACGGCGAGCGGGTGCGCAGCCTGATGCTGTTCGGTTCGACGCCGGGCCTCAAAAACAGCCAGGCTCCGAGCTGGATACCGCAGATCGAAACGAAGGGCCTGCGCACCTTTCTCGCAGAAACGATTGCCGACAGGCTGCCGCTCGACAAGGTCGATCCCGGCCTTGTCGAGTGGTTTCTTGACGAAGCGGCCAAGAACGACCCAGCCTATATCGGCAAATTCGTGCTGCTGATGGCGAGCTACAATTGGAGCGATCAGCTCGACCGCATCACCTGCCCGACATTAGTGGTCGTTCCCGGCGCCGAGCCGATCGGCTCGCCCGCAAATTACGAGCCGTTCCGACGGCACGTCAGGGATGTCGAGATGCGGGTCTATGAAGGCGCGCCGCACAACATTTGCGATGCCTTCCCCGACCGCTGTGCCGGCGACGTGCTCGACTTCCTCGGCCGCCGCTTCGGTCTCGGTGCCTAGGGCCCTCAGACCAGGTCGGGCGGCCGGCGTTCGTGCCAGTCGGTCCCGTGCTGATAGGCCCAGCCGATGCGCAAGGCCGTCGCTTCGTCGTAGCCGCGGCACACGATCTGCAACGAAATCGGTAGTCCCGTCGAAGTAAATCCGTTTGGCAGTGCTAGCGCGCAGAGATCAAGGAAATTGACGAAGCGAGTGAAATGCGCTGGGGTCGTCGTCTGATCAACCGCATCGAGCGGGATGGCAGCCGTCTGGGTGGTCGGCGTCAGCAACGCATCGACATCGGCGATCGCGGCCGCAAAATGTCGCTTTGCTTTCTCGCGGTCACGCAATGCGGCGAGGTAGTCTCGCGCAGAAATGCCTCGGCCGGCGGCGATGCGCGGGCGCACCGCCTCGTCGATCGGCAGGCTCATATCTTCGATCAGATCGCCGATCAAAGCATACCCCTCGGCGCCGATGATCCGAGCGGTCAAAGTGGTGTAGTCGGCAAACCGGCATGGCAGGTCGGGGGTGACGATCTCGGCGCCGATCCGCGCCAAGCTCTCGAGTGCTAAGTCATAGGCGGCGAGCACCTCCCCGTCGACGCCGCCACGTTCGGCCTCGGGCATGCGGGCGAGCCGCAACCCCCGGATACCACGCCGCAGCATCGGCAGAGGATCGATCGGTGTAATTCCACGAGTGCGCTGGTCGAGCGCGTCCGGCCCTTGCATGACCTGGTAGAGCAGTGCCGCGTCCTCGACCGAGCGCGCCATCGGTCCAGGCGTATCAAGGGTCGGGCTCAATGGCAAAATCCCATAGGTGCTGACACGACCGATCGTCGTCTTGAGGCCGCTGAGCCCGCACCAAGACGCCGGCAACCGCACCGAGCCGCCGGTATCGGTGCCGACCGCCCAAGGTGCAAAACCGGCCGCGACGGCGACGCCCGAGCCGCTGCTCGATCCGCCGGGTGTATGCGCCGTTTTGGGGTCCCAGGGATTCCACGGCGTACCCCGATGCTGGTTGGTGCCCCAGCCGCCCATTGCGAACTCGACCGTGTGAGTCTTGCCGATCACGATCAGCCCCGCGGCGATCAGGCGCCGTGCAAGCGTGGCAGTACAGCGCGACTGCCGATCCCGCCACACCAGCGACCCGCCCGTCGTCACTTTTCCCTCAATCTCTATCAGGTCCTTGAGCGCGATCGGGATTCCGTGTAACGGCCCGATCGAATGCCCCGAGCGGATCGCCTTGTCGGCCGCCTCTGCCGCGAACCGCGCGTCCTCTGCATAAACCTCGACAAAGGCGTGCAGCTTGGGATCCGCCGCGCGGATCCTTTCGAGCAAGCCATCGACCAGATCGATCGACGCGAGGCGGCGGGCGCCGATCTCGGTCGACAAAATATGTACAGGCAGGAGGGCGGGATCACCGGCGGACGAGCGCATG
>Ga0318546_10000916_pt1 | contig 12059 bp, 10 predicted proteins | sample GRESIP169b2f19_FD_203514 | JGI IMG/M metagenome (GOLD analysis project Ga0318546, IMG submission 203514) | Tropical soil microbial communities from Luquillo Experimental Forest, Puerto Rico - GRE.SIPMG.169b2f19 | ecosystem: Environmental > Terrestrial > Soil > Tropical forest > Bulk soil...
GAGCTTGCCTTCGCTGCCGACCTCGCGGGCAACGCGGGTGACCTCCGCGGCGAAGGCGGACAGCTGGTCGACCATCGTGTTGATCGTGGTCTTGAGCTCAAGGATCTCGCCGCGGGCGTCCACGTCGATCTTCTTGGTCAGGTCACCTTGCGCCACGGCGGTGGTGACCTGCGCGATGTTGCGCACCTGGCTGGTCAGGTTGTCCGCCATCGAGTTGACGTTGTCGGTCAGGTCCTTCCACGTCCCCGACACGCCGCGCACCCGGGCCTGGCCGCCGAGGTTGCCCAGGGTGCCGACCTCGCGCGCCACCCGGGTGACCTCGTCCGCGAACGCCGACAGCTGGTCGACCATCGTGTTCAGCGTGGTCTTGAGCTCGAGGATCTCGCCGCGCGCGTCCACGGCGATCTTCTGGGACAGGTCGCCCTTGGCCACCGCGGTGGCCACCTGCGCGATGTTCCGGACCTGCGTGGTCAGGTTGCCGGCCATGGCGTTGACCGAGTCGGTCAGGTCCTTCCACGTGCCGGAGACCCCGGGCACGTGAGCCTGGCCGCCCAGCTGGCCCTCGGTGCCGACCTCGCGGGCGACCCGGGTCACTTCCGAAGTGAACAGGTCGAGCTGGTCCGACATCCCGTTGAACACGGCGGCGATCTCGTCGACCAGCGGGTCGCCGGTTGGCGCCAGCCGAGTGCTGAAGTCGCCGCCACGCACCGCGGTCAGCCCCGCCAGCAGCTGCTCGAGGGCAGTTCTGTCGAGCCGCGGCCGCCGGCGGTCAACGTCTGTCATCCGCTCCTCCCAAACCCTGAGTCCCAGGGTGTCGCGTGTACCTGCGAACCTACCCGGCTCTCCGCAGTGCACTAAGATCAAGTATCTTCCGAACGGAAGCGGCTGTCTCCGTAAGGCAATCCTTTTTGTCCGCTGCCTGAATTCCCTGGTGATGGTAGTTTTTCCGCATCGCGGCATCCGGCGGCGGGGAGGCGGTGAACGTGGCGCACGGTGATGAAGACCTGCCCCGGCTAGCCGCCGTGGTGGAGCGCCTGCGCCGCGAGCTCACCGTGGCCCGCGCCGAAGCGGACGTCGCGGCCGTCGTCGCGATGGCCAGGGGCGCGCTGATGGAGCGGCACCACTGTTCCGCGGCCGAGGCCGCCCGCCAGCTCGACGACATGGCCGCCGCGGCGGGGCTGCCGCCGCACGAGATGGCCGCCGCCGTGCTCCGCCAGGAGCCTCCGGCACCGCCTCCCGAGCCGGAGCAGTCCTACCAGCTCGAGCCGGCTGACCCGTTCGCCGTGGCGGCGGCCGAGCGCGCCAGGGACGGCGCCGAACTCGTCGACGCGCTGCACGCTCAGCTGCTGGACCGGTTCGGCGTTATCGCGGCCGCGGTGTGGCTGCTCGAGCCCGACGGCTCGCTGGAGATGCTCGGCCAGGCCGGCCTCGGCGGCACCGAGTCCAGCCGTTGGCGGCGGCTGCCGGCCCAGTTCGACTCCCCGCAGCAGCGGGTGGCCGGCACGGGCGAGGAGCTGTGGTGGCCCGCCGGGCCACCCCCCGCTGACCAGGTGCCCACGCTCGCGCCGTGGGGCGGGAACGCCGCCAGGGCGATCGTTGCCCTGCGGGACCGGACGGGCACCTTGCTCGGCGTGGCCGAAGCCTGGTGGCCGGAGCCGTGGGATCATTTCGCCGACGGCGTCCGCGGCGGGCTGTCCGCCGTCCTGGCGGGTTTCGCGGAGGTGCTCAGCCTGCGGCTGGCGCACGGCCCGGTGGGGTCCACGGCGCCGTCGCCGGCGGTGTTCAGGGCGCTGGGCCAGGTCGCGGACTCCGTGCTCATAGTCCGCCCGCTGCGCGACCCCGGCACCCTGTCGATCGCTGACTTCGCCATCGTGCACGTGAGCCCCGGGTACGTCGACCCGGCGGGCCGCTCCGCCGGGGAGCTCGCCGGGCTGACGCTGCTTGCGGCGTATCCCGCCTCGATGTCGGGCGACGGCCTGTACGCCCGCGCCGCCCGCGTCCTGGCCAGCGGGCACGACGAACACGTGCGCGGCACCGTCGCCGCGCCGCTGACCGGCGCGGCGGACGAGGTGGCGGTCTGTGACCTGCACGCCGCCCCGTTCTTCGCCGGGGTGCTCTTCACCTGGCGGAGAGCTGGCGTGGCCGAGCGGCTCGCCGAGCTGCTGGGCCACGCCGAGCGCCTTGGCCAGATGGGCGGCTGGCAGGAGAATCTGGCCGCGGGGACCGTTCAGTGGACCGAATCCGTGTTCGACATCTTCGGCCTCGATCCCCGCCAGGTGCCGGCGATCTCAACGGCCGACCTGCACAACTTCGTGATCGCCGCGGACCGGGCGCCCGTCCGGCGGTTCTGGGAGTCGCTGCTGCGGCGGCGGGAAGCGGCCATGACCACCTTCCGCGTCGTCCGCCCCGGTGACACGTCGATCCGCCAGATCCGGATCTTCGCCGAACCGGTCGTCGGCGGCGACCAGGTGGTGGCGCTGCGGGGCGCCTTCCAGGACATCTCCGCGCACTATCACACCCAGGTCGCGCTCGCCGCGACCCGCGACCAGCTCGCGGACTCCGAACAGCGCGCCGCCGAGGAGCACCAGCTCGCGGTCCGCCTGCAGCGCGCCATCATGCCCCAGGACGCGCCGCCGGTGGAGGCCGCGGGCGTGGACGTCGCGGTGCGGTACCGCCCGGCCGAGCGCGGGCACCTGGTGGGCGGCGACTGGTACGACGCGCTGCTGCTGCCCGAGAAGGACCTGCTGCTGGTGGTGGGGGACATCACCGGTCACGGCATCGACGCCGTCACCGGCATGATCGCCGCGCGGAACGCGCTGCGCGGGCTGGCGGCGACCGGGGCGGGGCCCGCCGACCTGCTCAGGCACCTGAACTACGCCGCCTGCCACCTCAGCGAGGGGATCGCCGGGACGGTCGTCTGCGGCCGGTACGACCCGGACACCCGCGTGCTGCGCTGGGCCCGGGCCGGCCACCTGCCGCCGATCCTGGTGCGCGATGGCGTGGCCAGCACGCTGCCCTTGCCCGGCGGGGTCCTGCTCGGCCTCGATCCGGACGCCGAATACGAGGAGGCTGAGCTCGAGCTCCGCGGCGGTGACGCCCTGCTGCTGTTCACCGACGGGCTGATCGAGCGCCGTGCCGACTCGATCAGCGACGCGCTGCGCGAGCTCACGAGCGCCGCCGTCCCGGCGGGCCCGGACGCGGCCGCGCACCGCGACCGGATCCTGTCCAGCGCGGTGTCAGACACCGGCGACGACGCCTGCCTCGTCGCGGTGCGCATACTCGGTTAGCCCCGGGGGCCATAGGTCCCGCGGCTGGCCGTCTTCCGGCCCTGTGCCCGGCGCGTGCCGCCGCACAGAGTGGGAGGCATGCTGGGGAGTGTTGTCAACCGCGCCGCCGGATGGGCGGTACGGCGCTCGGACCTGCTGCTGCTGATCGTTACCGCGGCCTGCGGGCTCGGCTACGCGCTCTGGGCCGCCATCGACGCGCTCCGCCATGGCCGCCTCGGGGTGGACGTGATCGCGCTGCTGGCGCTGGCGGGCGCGATCGCCGTGGACGAGCTGCTGGCCGCCGCGGTGATCAGCCTGATGCTGACCAGCGGCCGGACCCTGGAGGCCTGGGCCGCGCGGCGCGCGAGGCATGACCTGAGCGCGCTGCTCGACAGGGCGCCGCGGACCGCGCGCCGCTACCGCGCGGGACAGGTGGAAACCGTGCCGCTCGAGGACATCGCGGCCGGCGACATGCTGCTCGTGGCGGCCGGCGACGTGGTCCCGGTCGACGGGACCGTCGCCGACACTGTCGCCGTCCTTGACGAGTCCGCGCTCACCGGCGAGGCGAGGCCGGCCGAGCACGGGCCCGGCGACCAGGTGCGCAGCGGCGTGGTGAACGTCGGCGCGCCGTTCCGCCTGCGTGCGGGCGGCACCGCCGCCGAGAGCACGTACGCGGGCATCGTGCGCCTGGTGACCGAGGCCGAGAACTCGCAGGCGCCGTTCGTCCGGCTCGCCGACAGGTACGCCATGTGGTTCCTGCCCCTGACGCTGGTCGTAGCCGGAGTGGCATGGGCACTGGGCGGCCCCGGCCAGGCCGTGGCGGTGCTCGTGGTCGCTACCCCGTGCCCGCTGATCCTGGCCGCGCCGGTCGCGCTGGTCTCCGGGCTCTCGGCAGCGGCGCGCCGCGGCGTGGTGGTCAAGAGCGGCGGCGTGCTCGAGCGCCTCGCCCAGTGCACCACGCTGGTGCTCGACAAGACGGGAACGCTCACCGCCGGGCAGCCGGATCTGGCCGCGGTCATTCCGGCCGGGACCCGTGACCTGGGCACGGCGGAGATCCTGACCCTGGCTGCCTCCCTGGACCAGGTGTCCGGGCACGTCCTCGCCGCCCCGATCGTCCGGGCGGCGGCCGCGCGAGGCGGCCGGCTGACCGCGCCGGCCGGCGTGACCGAGATACCGGGCCAGGGAATCGCGGGCACGGTCGGCGGGCGCGCGGTGCGGCTAGGACGCGCCGGCTGGGCCGGCGCCGCCGAAACCGAGCCGTGGGTGCGGGCCGCGCGCCGCCGCGCCCGGCTGGACGGCGCGCTGACGGTGTTCGCCGCCGTCGACGGCCAGCCGGCGGGCGTGCTGCTGCTCGAGGATCAGATCCGCCCCGATGCCCGGCAGACCATCCGGGCGGTGCGCCGGGGCGGTATCCGCAGGATCGTGCTGGCCACCGGCGACCGGCCCGAAGCCGCCGACGCCGTCGGCGCGCTCACCGGCGTCGACGAAGTGCTCGCCGGCCTGACCCCGGCGGCCAAGCTGGACGTGGTGCGCCGCGAGCAGCGGCTGGCCCCGGTGATCATGACCGGCGACGGGATCAACGACGCGCCGGCGCTGGCGCTGGCCGACGTGGGGGTCGCGATGGGAGCGCGGGGAGCAACGGCGTCGTCGCAGGCCGCGGACGCCGTGCTGACCGTCGACCAGATCGGGCGGCTCGGGGAAGTAGCGGCACTCGCCCGGCGCACCCGGCGCATCGCCCTGGAGAGCGTGCTGGCCGGGATGGGCTTGTCGCTGGCCGCCATGGCGGTGGCCGCCGTGGGGCTGCTGCCCGCGGTCTGGGGCGCGCTGCTGCAGGAGGCTATCGACGTCGCGGTCATACTCAACGCGCTCCGCGCCCTGATGCCGGTCGCGCCCGAGGTCCGGCTGCGGGCCGCGGATACCGCCCTGACCACGCGGTTCCGCGGCGAGCACCAGGCGATCAGGGCGGATATCGATCAGCTGCGGGTGGCCGCGGAGACCCTCGGCCAGCCCGGCGCGATGAGCCGGGTCCGCCGCGTTCACAAGCTGCTCACCAGCGAAGTCTGGCCGCACGAGTACGCCGAGGAGTGCGACCTGTACCCGGCGCTCAACCGGGTGCTCGGCGGCGCCGACCCGACGGCCCCGATGAGCAGGGCACACGCCGAGATCTCCGTCCAGATCGGGCGGCTCGGACGGCTCATCGACGACATCGGCGACCGGGCGCCGGACGAGACCGACATCACGGACCTGCGCGCCACCCTGTACGGCCTGTACGCCATCCTGCGCCTGCACACGGTGCAGGAAGACGAGACGTACCTGTCGCTCGGCGACATGGCGGACACCAGCAGCCCCGCCGCCTGAGCGCACGCCGCTGCCCAGGACCAATGCCGGTATCCGCGGGACCGACGGCCGGTGTACGGTCGGCCGCCGCGCGCATGTACTAGATGCGGGGGAGTGTCGCAAGGGCGTGATAACGATGTGGGGCCCGGTCAGGTTCGGCTTCATCCGGTCAGGGCGGCTGTCGCGGCGGATCCTGTTGCTGGCAGCGGCCGCGGCCACGGCGGCGGCCACCATCGCAATGCCGGGGGCGTCCGCGGCCGCCGCGGCCGCCCAGCCCGTTCCCCCGGGCCTGGGCGGCCGCAACTGGACGGTGATCCCGGCAAATCCCAAGGTGGTGGCCCTGACCTTCGACGCGGGGGCCAACGCCGACGGAGTCGCCAGCATCCTCGCCACCCTGAACAGGTACCACGTGCGGGCCACGTTCTTCCTGACCGGCAACTTCGTCCGTGACTTCCCGGCGGAGTCGAAGGCGGTCGCGGCGGCGGGCCAGCGGATCGGGAACCACTCGGTGTCGCATCCCTACTTCACCAAGCTCACCGACGCGCAGGCCCGCGACCAGATCCTGACCGCGCAGAGCCGGATCAGGCAGGTGACTGGCGCCGACCCATGGCCGTGGTTCCGGTTCCCGTACGGGGACTACAACCAGCACATGATCTCGGTCGTCAACGGGACCGGGTTCGTGCCGGTCGGCTGGACCGTCGACACCCTCGGCTGGAAGGGCACCTCCGGAGGGATCACGACTCAGGCGGTGCTGAACCGCGTCCTGGCGAGCCTCCGGCCCGGTGAGATCGCGCTGATGCACTGCGGCTCGAATCCGGACGACCATTCCACCCTTGACGCGGACGCGCTGCCCGCGGTGATCCAGAACCTGCAGGCCCGCGGTTACTCCTTCGTCACGGTCGACGCGCTGCGCGGCCTCGGATACCACGTCATGACCTCGGACGGCGCGGTGCGCAGCTTCGGGGTGCCCGGATACGGATCGGCGGCCGGCACGCTGGGCAGCTTGAAGGCGGTCGGGCTGGCGGTCGACCCGAAGACGGGCGGCTACTGGATCCTGAAGTCCAACGGCGGGGTCGCGAACTACAACGCGCCCTGGTACGGGTCGCTGACCGGGAAGATCCCGGCGGGCACGACCGTGACCGGCATCGCCGCCACATCCAGCGGTGGCTATCTGGTGCTGACCTCGTACGGCGGCGTGTCCAACTTCGGGGTTCCCTGGTACGGGTCTGATACCGGCAAGCTGCCCGCCGGAGTCACCGCGATCGGCCTGACCGCGGACCCGGTGACCGGCGGCTACTGGATCCTGAAGTCCACGGGTGGCGTCGACGACTTCAACGCGCCCTGGTACGGCTCGCTGGCGGGCCAGGTCCCCGGGGGCCTGTCAGTCACCGGCATCGCCGGCGCGTAGCCAACAAGGGCCGGTCTTCATGATCGTGGGTCAAAAGTGGCGATATCCGCCAAAAATGACCCACGATCATGGAAGCCCCCCGCCGGGCCGTCGGGCCGCCCCATCCCGCGAGCCGGCCTTGTCGGAGCCGGGAGTCAGCCGGGTCCGTTCGGGATAATTCTGATCGGGCGAAGCCGCGCCAGGTCAGGAGCTCTCGAGATCGATGAGGGCCAGGCCGACCTCCGGCCGGTACGTCTTGCACAGCTCCGCGGGCACTTCGCGGATGATCACTTCCAGGGTCGGCCAGACGTGACCTTCCAGCAGGTGCCCGCCGCGCGTGGTGCCGTCGTGCAGGCCGAGGACCGCGTGCAGGTGCGGCTGCGGCGGCCCGGCGGTGGACCCGTTCACCTCCCGGGCGATGTCGCCGAGCAGGGACAGTACCTCGCACTGCTGCCGGACCCGGACGTGCCGGTAGTCCTTCGCCGCCCGGTCGAACCAGCCGACGGTGGCCCGTTCGAACGCGCCCACCGCGGTCACCTGGGCCGCGGAGATCCGCTCCCTGACTGCCCAGTCCGACAAGGCGGTGAACGCCTCCTCGCCGGCGTCGAGGATCACCACATACGTCGCCGTCACACCGCCCGCGATTCGCTTGGTTCGCACCGTGTTCAGCTACCCGGCAAGTTCGCTGGCATGCCGCCGGCGCCGCGGGTAGCGGCCTGCGGACGGTGGCAGCCATACTGATTTGATGGAACCACCACGTGGCCGGCTGCGGTCGGCACGCAAAGGCGTGACCGATTCCGCGGAACTGCTGGCCCACCGCGTCGCGGAGCGGGTCATCGGCATCGTGGTCCAGGCAGTGGACATCAACGCGCTGCTCCAGATGGTCGACCTCAACGCGCTGGTGGCGCGGGTAGACGTGAACACGCCGCTCAAGCAGGTGGACCTGAACGCCCTGCTCAGGCAGGTCGACCTCAACGAGCCGCTCCAGGACCTTGACCTCAACGCGGTGCTGGCGCGGGTGGACGTGAACGCTCCGATCAAGCGGATCGACGTGAACACGCCGCTCAAGGAGGTGGACCTGAACGCCCTGATCAGGCAGCTGGACATGAACGCGCTGCTCAAGCAGGTCGACCTCAACGAGGTCATCGAGCAGATTGACATGGACGCCCTGATGGACCGCGTCGACATCAACGACGTCGTGGCCCGCATCGACATGGAACGGCTCGTCGAGCAGACCGACCTCGGCGCCATCATCGCCAGGTCGACCGGCGGACTGGCGACCGAAGCACTGGACGCGATGCGCAGCAGGGCCGTCGGGGTGGACCGGCGCATCGACGGCTGGGTGGCCCGCCTGCTGCGGCGCAAGGACCAGGGACCCCTGGCACCACCCGCGCTGCGAGGTCTGGAGGCTCAGCCATGAGCGTCCTTACGCACGCGAGCCGGGCGGTAAGCGCGCAGGGCCAGTACGCGGGCTCGGCATCGCGCTTCGCGTCGTATCTGATCGACCTCGTCGCGAGCACTGTCATCTATTGGGTTGCGCTGCAGCTGGTCTCTTTCGTGGTGCAGATCGTGACTGGCTCGCCGATTTCCCTGCACCGGAACAACATCGCCGTCCTCATCATCTACATCGCCTGGCAATTCATCTACTTCGGCTTTCAGTGGGCGGGCGACGGCAGCACCTGGGGAGAGGCGCTGCTGGGCGTGCAGGTGGTGCGGGCCGACGGTACGAGGCTGCATGCCTGGCAAGGATGGGTGCGCTCGCTGACGTTCCCGCTCGGCTTCCTGACCCTCGGCCTGGGATTCCTGGGCATCCTGGTGCAGCGCGAGCACCGGGCCCTGTACGACCTCATCGCCGGGACCGCCGTCGTCTACGCCTGGGACGCGCGCGCGGCCCGGCTCCGGTACCTGGCCCGCAAGGCAGAGCCGATCGTGGACAGGACCGCCGCAACGGTCCTGGCCGAGCCGGTCACGGTCGCGGAAGCTTACCCGCACCGATCTGCTACGGATGAAGCACCGCCGGCCACGGAAGGTCAATAGGTGACGATCCCGCTCAGCGAGGCGACACTCAGGCTGCTCGACGGAAGGAACTACGCGGTCCTGGCCACCGTCAACCCGGACGGCAGCCCGCAGACCTCGGTCATGTGGGTCGGCCGCGATGGCGCCGACCTGCTGTTCTCCACGGTGGAAGGCCGCGTCAAGCACCGGAACATGGTGCGCGATCCCCGGGTCAGCGTCACCGTGATCGACGCGGCGGACCCGGAGAACTACGTCGAGCTGCGCGGCCGCGTCACGATGACGCCGGACGCCGGCCGGGCCGTCGACACCCGGCTGTCCTGGAAGTACGACGGCAAGGACCCCGGCGAGGACCGCCCCGGCGCGGTCCGCGTGGTCGTCCGGATGACCATAGAAAAGGCCGCCGGCTACGCTGCCTGATCCCGCGGCGAACTCCCCTCAGCAGGCGCCGCCGAGATCGACGTCGCGGGACAGCGTCACCGCGCAGGACGATGGAGGCCTCATGTCACTGCTGCCGATCACGCTGGCCTGCGGTCCCTACGATCGCACCCGCGCGCTCGCCGACGGCCGGGTCAAGGTCGCCGGGGCCGACCTGCGGTACCTCACGCTGGACCCCGAGGAGATCTTCTTCCGGATGGTCACGCACGGCGAGTTCGACGTCAGCGAGATGTCCCTGGCCACTTACCTCATCACCCGCGACCAGGCCCGGGACAACGGCGGTGGCGCGGGTGCCCCGTTCGTCGCCATCCCGGTCTTCCCGTCCCGGATGTTCCGGCACACGAGCGTGTACGTGAACCGCGACCGGCTGCCCGGCACAGACGGCGATCCGGCCGCCACGGCGGGCGCGCTGACCGGCGCCACCGTCGGCCTGGCGGAGTACCAGCTCACCGCCAACGTCTGGATCCGCGGCATCCTGGCCGAACACTACGGCGTTCCCCTCGAGTCCGTCCGCTACCGCACCGGCGGGCTGAATAGCCCCGGTCGCCACGAGAAGATCGCCATCAGCCTCCCGCCGTCGATCGACATCCCGCCCGGCCGGACGCTGTCGGACATGCTGGCGGCCGGCGAAATCGACGCCCTGTACTCGCCGCGGGCGCCGCGGTCGTTTACCACCGGGACCGGCAGCGTGCGGCGGCTGTTCGCCGACACGCGCGCCGAGGAGGAACGCTACTTCGCCGCCACCGGGATCTTCCCGATCATGCACGTGATCGTGATCCGCCGCGCGGTCTACGAGACCAGCCGCTGGCTCGCCCGCGAACTGCTGACGGCCTTCACCGCCGCTAAGCGGATCGCCTACGACGACCTCGCCCGCACCGCCGCCCTGCCGGTCTCGCTGCCTTTCGCCCGCGAGGAGTACGAGCGTGCCGTCGCCACGATGGGCGCCGACTACTGGTCCTACGGCCTCGAGCCCAACCGGCATGTCCTGTCGACGTTCGCCCGCTACGCCGCCAGCCAGCACCTCATCGGCCGGGCGCCGGACCCAGCCGGCCTGTTCGCCCCCGAAACCGGCGAGGAATTCGTCATTTAACCCACCGGCTAGCTGCGGGTTGACTCGCGAGTGACGGGAGGCCAGGGTCATCTCATGGTTGATGTGCCGCTCGATGCTCTGGTCACCCGGATGCTGTCGATATCCCCGTTCGATTACCGAGTCGCCGTCGGTGACTTCGAACGCGAGGTCGCATACCGGCTGCGGGGAAGTGCCGTGCTCGAGCGCGGATGGTGCGCCGCCGCCGACCTGCCTGGCGGGATGGAGCGTGACGAGTATGACGACCGTGCCGTGCAGGTCCTCGGGTGGGACGGGGACGTCGCGATGAGCACGGGCAGAGTCGTGCTGCCGCCCGGGTTGCCGACGGAAGAGGCCTGCGGGATCGCCGTGGAACCCCGCGGCGAGGTTGTCGACGTAGGCCGGATGTGCGTAGCGCGCAGTCACCAGAGCCTGGAACACGCGGCGTTCATCGGCCTGATGTGCCGGCTGTACCTCGTGATGCGCGAGCACGGCTTCCGGACCGCGTGCGGGATGATGTCCCGCCCGGCCCGCGTCCTGGTGGGCCACCTGGGCCTCCGGCTGGAGGTCCTCGGCCCGGAACGGACGTACTGGAACGAGTCGCGGGCACCGGTCCGGTTCAGCCTGATGAGCGGGATAAGGTCGCGGCCCTGAGTCTGGGTCAGCTGGCTCATTCCCCGGCTTCCCCGGCGGCGAGGACGAGCGCGGTGTTCATGCCGCCGAAGCCGAAGGACGTGGACAGTGCATAGCCTGGCGGTAGGTCCCGCGGGGCTCCGTGGACGACGTCAAGGTCGATCTCAGGGTCGATTGTGCGCAGGCCGGCAACTGGCGGGATCAGCCGCTGCTGCAAGGAGATCAGGCTCACGATTGCCTCCACCGCCCCGGAGCCGGCGATCATGTGACCAGTTGAGCCCTTGACCGCCGTGACCGGGGGGCAGGCTCCCCGGAACAAGGCCCGGAGCGCGACGGCCTCCGCGCGGTCGTTGAGCACCGTGCTGGTGCCGTGCGCATTGACATGCGCCACGTCGCGTGGCTGGATATCGGCGTCGGCCAGGGCCAAGGCCATGCAACGGACGGCACCCGCGCCGTCGGGGCTAGGCGCGACGAGATGGTAGGCGTCGGCGGAGGAGGCGTGCCCGGAGATGAGCCCGAGCGTTCTAGCGCCCGACGCGGGGACGTCCTCGACCCGCTGGAGTACCACGAACCCGGCGCCCTCGCCCATGACGAATCCGTCCCGGTCTTTGTCGAAGGGGCGGGAGGCAAACTCCGGACTGGTCACATTACGGCTCATCACGTCCAGCCGCAGGAAGCCCGCCATCGCACCGTAGCCGACCAGCGAGTCGACGCCGCCCGCCAGCACGACGTCAGCTGCCCCGCGGCGGAGCAACTCCACGCCCTCGCCGATGGCCGCGGCGCCGGAGGCGCAGGCGGTGGATACGGTCAGGCATGGCCCCTCGAAGCCGAACCGAAGCGACAGATGGGCGGCGGCCGAACTGGGCATCATGATGGGAACGGTCAGCGGGCTCATCCCCCGCACTCCCTGTTCGTGGAG
>Ga0318546_10000922_pt1 | contig 12023 bp, 10 predicted proteins | sample GRESIP169b2f19_FD_203514 | JGI IMG/M metagenome (GOLD analysis project Ga0318546, IMG submission 203514) | Tropical soil microbial communities from Luquillo Experimental Forest, Puerto Rico - GRE.SIPMG.169b2f19 | ecosystem: Environmental > Terrestrial > Soil > Tropical forest > Bulk soil...
GTCGATCCCGGCGTCGTGCGCGACCAGATCGGCCTCGGTATCCGCGTGCGCGCCCTCGTCATCGGCCACCAGCCGGCCCGCGCGCGGGTCCGGGCCGTCATCCAGCAGCAGCCCGTCCAGATCCTCTTCCGCTACGTCCGGGTCGCCGGCGAAGTCCTCGGGCTCTTCGTCGTCGAGGTCGAAGGAAGTGTCGGGCTCTTCCTCGGCGAGCAGGTCATCGAGCGACTCTCCGGCCTGCTGCTCGCCGGCCGTAGTGCCGAACCGCTCCGCCGCCGACCACCGTTCCGGCGGGGCCACGCCCTGGTCCAGCGGATCGTCGCCAGGCCGTCCGATGAGCGTGTCGGAGGCGTCCTTCACCTCGTAGTCCTCAAGATCGGCAGACTCGTGCCGGGTTTCGTCGGGCATCGCGTGAATTCCTTCCGGCGGTCACACCTGCCGTGACCGCGACTAGCCATCGGGATCAGCCAGGATCCACTCTCCCCCACTGCGATGCCCCTAAGCACCCGGGGCCGGCCCAGCGCCGGTCTACGCTCAGGCAGGTGCACGTGCTCGCTCGCCTGGAGGGATGGGCCGGTCCATGACGATTCTGCTGCCGTCGGCCGATGGGGTCGCCGACGAGGTTGCCCGGCGGCTGCCGCAAGCCACGATCGTGCGGTACGAGGAGGGCGGCTACCGCGTGGACGAGGTGGACTTCTACTGCCTGCCCTACATGGGCAACGGCTCGAGCATCGCGATGATCGCGCAGTTGCCGCGGCTACGGGTCCTGCAGAGCCTCAGCAGCGGCGTCGACAACGTCCTGGAGTCCGTGCCTGACCAGGTGACCTTCTGCAACGGAGTCGGGCTGCATCATGAGGAGGGCACCGCCGAACTTGCGGTCACCCTCATCCTTGGCAGCCTGAAACGGCTTCCGGCGTTCGCGCTGCACCAGTCCCAGCACCACTGGCATCACCTGCGTACCGACAGCCTCGACGGCAAGCGGGTCCTGCTGGTGGGCCACGGGCGCATCGGGCAGATGATCGAGCGGCGGATCGCGCCGTTCGGCGTCCGGATCACCCGGGCTTCCCGCACCGCCCGCGACGGCGTGGCACCGCTGTCACAGCTTTCTCAGCTCGCCGCCGACGCGGACATCCTCGTCGTTTGCATCGCACTGACTCCGGACACCGCGGGCCTGATCAACGGTGCGGTGCTTGCCGCGCTCCCCACCGGGGCGCTGGTGGTGAACGTGGCCCGCGGCGCCATCGTCGACGCGGCCGCCCTGGCCGGGCACCTGGCCGACGGGCGGCTGCGGGCGGCGCTGGACGTCACCGACGTCGAGCCGCTGCCCGCGGACCGCCCCGAGTGGGCCCTGCCGAACGTCCTGATCACCCCGCACGTCGGCGGCGACACGGTCGCGTTCGCCCAGCGCGCACCCGGCTTCGTCGCCGAGCAGGCCGAACGGTACCTGGCCGGCGAGCCGCTGGCCAACGTCGTCAAGCCAGCGGCCCGGTGAGGTGAGGGGATGCCCCGGGCCGAGGTCCCGCTCCCGATTTGACAATCAGCTACAAAACAGGCGCAAAATCGTGTGCTGTCTTCAGACACCATGCGACCTGTGGGAAGCTGCCTTACCTGATGGGGGACCCCCAGGTCGCCCTTTGGGATCGATTGCCGAGGTGACCGCCGGTGCGCGATGGCACGACCGGCCCGCTGGCCGCGACCGAGGCGGCGGCTCCGTCCGCGGATACCAGCGCCGGGCCCGCTGAAGCGAAAGGTGCCGCGGGACTTCGGCCCAACCGGGATGACCTGGGGCCTGCGCCGGCCGGTGCCTCAAGCCTGGCGGAGAATCCGTCCTTGATAGCCCTGGTGGTCTGGCTGGTGTGCCTACCGCTGGCCTACGGGGCGGTCGGGCTGCTTCACCCCGGTAACCCGTTTGACCTGCGCACGGCCATGATTCCGGTGGCGGTCGGCGCCGTGGGCCTGGCAGTGACGGCGGTCGTCACCCGCCGGTGGCCGGCGGAGGTGGTCAGCGGCCTGGCGGCGGGGCTGTTCGCCGGGTGGGTGGCGTTCACCATGCGGGTTGCGTTGCACGGGACGCCCTATGGCTTCAGCGGGATGGGCAACGATGCCGGGCGCATGGCGGGCATGGCGAACCGGTACGTGACCACCTGGCGCAGCAGCGACGGGATCGTGCCGACGGTCCCCTCCCACTACCCGCCGCTGTTTCCGTGGGTGGTCGGCCACACCGCCGCGGTGCTTCATACGCCCGCCTGGCAGCTGCTGGGCCCGGCGCAGACCATCGCGATGTCGGCGGCCGTGGTCGCGGGGTTCGCGCTGTGGCGGCGGCTGGTGGCTGGGCCGGTGGCGCTGGCGCTCTCGCTGATGGTGCTGCTGTGCTTCGCGCTTCCGGACAAGGGCTACGAAGTGCTGGCGCTAGCGGTGTTCACCCCGTGGGCGCTGGCCACCTTCTGGCGGCCGCCGCGCGGCGGGCTGCACTGGCTGCCGGCCGGGGTGATCGGCGGCCTGAGCGTGGCGTGGTACTGGGCCTTCATCGCCTATGGCGCGCTGGGCATCGCGGCGCTGGCCGTGATCACCTGGCGAGCCAGCCCCGACCGCGGCCGCTACCTCAGGCACATCGCCCTGACCCTGGCGGTGATGCTCGCCGTCAGCTCCTGGTACCTGGTCCCCTACGCCGGATGGGCCTTCCTGCACGGGGTCCAGGAGATGGACATGTTCAAGGGGGGCGGCATCGAGTCCAGCCTGCTGCCGTTCCTGGCCGCGACACCGCTGGCCGCGCTGGAGGTGGTCGGGTTGGCCGGGCTGGTGTGGTACCGGCGCCGCACCTGGTGGGCGGCGCCCATCCTGCTGCTTACCGCCAGCGCCTACGCCTACCGGCTGTTCTACCTCACCCTGTTCATCGCCAAGGGGCACACCGGCTCGATGCAGGACACCCCCCGCCTGATCGGGCCACTGCTGGCGATGGCCGGGGTGCTGACCGTCGTGCAAGCGGCCCCGGGCCTGACACGCCGGCTCACCGCCGCCAAGGCCCTGCCCCCCGAGCTGCCCCTCCTCGGCCTGTGCCTGGTCATCGCGTGGACCGCGGTGACGTTGTGGCTGGGCTGGATGCCGGCTCATCTCGCCCCCGGCGCCGGCCCCGTGGGCTTTTCGTCCGGCGCTACACGCGGCGCGTTCAGGTGGCCGCTGCCAGATGGGCGCTACCCGCGGTTCGATCCGCGGGGCGGGCGCGTCACGTGGTTTCCCATCAATCCGATCAAGGCCGCTGTCCGCTCCGTGGACGGGCCGGCCGCGTCACCGGTGACGCTGTCGCCCGAAGAATCGCTGTTCGCCTACGTACGGTGGCCGGGGTACCTGGCGGTATCGGATACATCGGCGGGCGCGACAACGCAGTGGTTCTCCCGGTACGCCGCGCTGGCGCGGCTCGCCCGGGTGACCGATCCGGCCGCGTTCGCCGCGCGGTCCGCGCACACGGCATTCGGGCCCATCGACGTGTTCATCCTCCACGACGCCGGATCGCGCTGGACCTGGACGTCGCGGGGCACGCTGCCGGAGAGGCCGGTGTCGTTCACACCGGCACAGTTCAGCCCCGCCCATTTCGCCGTTTTCACCAACCTCCCCGACCACGTCGTCGTCGCGGTCCGGCGGCCATAGCGGTGCGGCATCACCACCGCGGCCAAATCTGGTGCGCGTCTGGGGCATAGTGGGCACATGAATGATGGTTCCGGCACCGCCGGGCTCGACGTCAGCCTCCCGCCGCCCGGCGCGGTGAGCCCGCCGGCAAGGCCGTGGCCAGCATGGACGCGCTGGCTCGAGGCGCTGGGCGTGGCGCTGTCCCCGGCCGCCGCGGCCCTGGTGCTGCGGCTGCGGCTGATGGCGCCGAGTATCCTGCCCGACCCGGCCTTGCACACCAGCTACATCGTTGAGGGGCGCGATGTGATCACGCGCTACGGCTGGTTGGCGCACGTGGGACTGCTGCGTGAAGGCGGGCGAGTTGGTTTCCTGGTGCCGGCCCGGCTGGCTTACCTGGCATTCGGTGCCGTGCCCGGATTCTTCGTCATCCGGTATATGTTCGCGTTGATCGCGGTGGGCCCGGTGTACCTGCTGCTGCGCCGTCTCTACGGCCCCGCGGCCGGGGTGGCCGGGATCGTGGTGGTGCTGTCCTCGCCGGTGATCATTACCGCGTGGGGCACCGACTACCCCGATTCGGCGATCGTCTCCTACGTGCTGGGGGGAATGGCGTGCCTGGTGATGCCGAGCGCCCCACGGTGGCGCCGCGCCTGGCTGGCGGCCGCCGGGGTGCTGATGACGCTGGCGCTGTGGTCACACCTGATCGCGGTACCGCTGGTGGGGGTGACGCTGGCCGCATGGCTGGGGGTGCGGCTCGTGCGGGAACGGGCCGGGCTGCCCGGCGACCTGGCCGTACTAGCCGGCGTCGCGGCCGCGGTCACTGGCCTGCTGGTGCTGGCGTCCGCAATGCTGTTCGGCTACGCCAACTTCTTCGCGCTGACCTGGGCGGGTTACCGGTACCTGTCACAGGCCTCGCAGACGGCGATCTGGCACTCGGCGAACTGGCGGTGGGCGCCGTATGTGTCCTATCTGCTGGTGCCGCCGGCCGTGGTGGCTGCCTTCGCGGTCGCGGTCATCCGCCGCGGCCACGCGGTGCGGATCCCGGTGCTCATGGTGGGGGTGATGGCCGCCACCCAGGTGGCCGTGTACGCGCTGCTGCAGTTCGCCGGGTCGGTACAGATGCTGGAGCAGCACTACCTCTCCTCGACGCTGTGGGCGGGGGTGGGCCTGGCGTTCGCGGTCACGCTCGCGGAGCTGGCCGGGCCGCTGTGGGACCGCCCGCTGGCGCAGTGGCTTCCCGCCGCGGTTCTGGTCGCGGTCCCGCTGGGCTATGAGGCCGGCCCGCGGGTGCCGGCCTTCGGGTGGCTGCCGTTCGGCGTGATCGTCGCGGTGGCGGTGATCATCGCGGCGGCGGCGGCACGGGCCAGCGGCTGGATCCGCCAGCCGGCGGTCGCCGCGGCGGCCATCGGGCTGGCGCTGGTGGCGTTCGCCGGCGCCGCCCTGGTGCTGACGGTCGCCCGCATCCCGCACCACCGCCCTCTCCCGCAGACCGCGACCGGGGGCGAGCCGGCCCCCGCTTACTCCTCCGCGCTCGGCGGCAGCGCGACGGGCTACATCAACAGTTACCGGATCATCGCCGCGCTGCCGGGGTTTGTGGGGCGGGCCACCTACCCCGGTGAGCAGATCCTGATCTGGCGGATAGCGCCCAGGAAGGATTTGTACGTCAAGTACGCCGCCGGCATGTACCACGACGGCTTCAACTCCCTGGCCAGCCGCACCACGCACATCTGGCCGGCGGACCTCCGTCAGATCAGGAACAGGCGACCGGCCGAGATGCTACTTCTCGGCAATCCAGCGGAACCATTCCCAGCGGCGGCGCGCGCGCTGGCCCCCTTCCGGCCGTCCCTGGTGCACGCCGGGGAACTACGGGCGGGCCGGCTGGTGCTGCGCGTCTGGCTGTTGCGGCTGGGCACCTACTATCACCCCCCGGCGCACCCCGGCTGATCCACCGCATGCCACGCCGGAATACCGGTACATCGCCATGTCCCACATAGAAGCGGCTAAGCTGCGATCCGTGCTAAATGGTCACCGAATCGCTGTCGTGATGCCCGCCTATAACGCCGAAACGACGCTCATGCGCACGGTCGCCGAACTCGACCGCACGATCGTCGATGAAATAGTGCTGGTCGATGACGCCAGCACCGACCAGACCGTCGCGCTGGCCCACAAGCTTGGGCTGGAGCCGATCCGCCATCAGCGCAACCTGGGCTACGGGGGGAACCAGAAAACCTGCTACCGCCGTGCGCTCGAGCTCCGCGCGGACATCATCGTCATGGTCCACCCGGACTACCAATACACCCCGCTGCTGGTCCCGGCGATGGCTTCGATGATCGCATTCGGGGTGTACGACTTCGTCCTCGGCTCCCGCATTCTCGCCCAGAACCCGGTCGCCGGTGGCATGCCCCGTCACAAGTTCGCCGCCAACCGGGTTCTCACCCTGGTCGAGAACATAGTGCTCGCCCAGAAGCTGTCGGAGTACCACACCGGCCTGCGAGCGTTCAGTCACGACTTGCTCGCCGCCCTCCCGTTCGAGCGCAACTCCGATGACTTCATCTTCGACAACCAGATCATCGTCCAGGCCATCGCCGCGGGCGCCCGCATCGGCGAGCTCTCCTGCCCGACGCGGTACGCGGGCGATTCCTCATCGATCAACCTGAGCAGAAGCATCCGCTACGGTCTCGGCGTGCTGCGCACGTGCGGCGAGTACCGGCTCAACAAGTGGGGGCTTCGCCGCTATCCCTATCTCGACCTCGATCCTGTCCGCACGCCCGCACCGGGCCCGGCGGCTGACCAGGCCGAGTCGGACACCCAGGCCAGCTAGCGGGCACTGATGGCGGTCGAAGAGACCAGCAACTCCGTGGCATGGGCGCGTGCCCCGGCCCGGCCGGCCAGCCAGTGCGCATGGTGCGGTCGCCGGTTCGACGACACCGACGACCGCCGCACCGGACGGGTGTGGTGCGCCCGGTGCCACGTGGCCACGACGTCGCCGTGGCCGACCCCGGCGCAGCTGGGCGAGGCCTACGGCAGCTGGTACCGGCCCTCAGGCGGCCGGTTCGCCGGGCTCGGGGACGCCGTGCTCCGCCGCACCCGCGGCTCGCTCGCCGGCCGCCTTCACCGGATCCTGCCGCCAGGCCCGGTACTCGACGTGGGGGCCGGGGATGGCACCCTCGTCGAGGCGTTCGTGCGTCATGGCCGCGACGCCGTGGGGCTTGAGCCGCACGCATCCGGGCCACGTCTTCGCGCCACCGAGATCGAAGACATGGGCGGGGAATGGGCCGCGGTGGTCTTCTGGCACTCGCTGGAGCACCTTCGCCGGCCGGCCGAGGCCTTGAGCCACGCGGCAAGCCTGCTGGTCCCGGGTGGTCTGCTCGTGGTCGCCGTGCCTAACGCGGCCAGCCTTCAGGCCCGTGCCTTCGGGGACCGCTGGTTCGCCCTGGACCTGCCCCGCCATCTCGTCCACCTGAGCCCGGCACCCTTGCTATCGAAGATCGAAGCGCTCGGGCTGCGGGTCGAGCGGGTGAGTTACCTGCGTGGTGGCCAGGTTGTCTTTGGGTGGATCCACGGGTTGGTCGGCCAGCTTCCCGGGCAGCCTGACCTCTACGAGGTCATTCGCCGTGGCGAGGCACGCGAGTCCGCCCAGAGCCCGGCCCGCCGCTGCTACGCCCTCGCTGCCGCCGGCGCCGCGGTCCCGGTGGCACTGGCGGCCACCGCCGTTGAAGTGGCCGCACGGTCCGGCGGCACCGTATACGTGCAAGCCCGCCGGGCAGCGGAGTAACACACCTTGGGCGGGAGAAGTGATGTCCGCCGCCGCGTTCCGGGCCTATGGCTTCGTCAAGACGACAATGATCAGCCCCGACACGACCAGGAGCGAGCCCACCCAGGTCCACACGTTGGCCCGTTCGTGGAGAACGAGAACGCTCGCGGTCAGGATGCCGAGATAGCCGAGGGCATTGAACGGATAAGCCACGCTCAGCGGCACGCGGGACAGCGTCGTCAGCCAGGCTATCGCCGAGACGGCGAAGACCATGAGCCCGAGCAGCACCCACGGCGACGTGACCGCGGCGATGGCCAGCGACCCGCGAGTGCTGGCCACTCGAGCCGACGCGATCTGCATGCCATGTTTCAGCATGACCTGCCCGAAGGCTGCGGAGCCCACCGCGAACAGCAGTAGGGCCATGTTTCCTATGGTCAAGTGAGGCCTCCTCGGCGTCTCTCCATGATCGGGGCGCCGTCCTGGCTCGTGGTATCCAGACGGCTGCGCGCGCCGCGCTACGGACCGCATGGCCTGGTGCAGCCGGGGACCTAGCGGCCTTTCGGCATCAAGGGGCTTCGGCATGCGCCGTTTCCTCCCTGGGTGTCGTTGCGCCTGGCCGCGGCGGCCGGCACGGGGCGCCCGCTAGAGCCACGGGTGCGTATCGTCCAGAATGCCCTGGTCACTCTCGGTTCACCACCGGGACGAACAGGAAAGTGGCCATTGTTCCGTGGCCAGCCCCGGTACTGTGGTCCACCGCCACCAGTGAGGAGCCGCAGATGGAGCCGCTGGGCATCCCCGGTGCCTGGGTCTTTGCCCCGCGCATCCACTCCGATGACCGGGGCAGCTTCCTTGAACTGTTCCGTGATGCCGAATTCTCCGGTGCTGTCGGGCACCGGCTGGATGTTGCGCAGGCCAACTGCTCGGTGTCCCGGCGTGGTGTCATCCGGGGCATTCATTTCGCGGACGTGCCACCGGGCCAGGCGAAGTACGTCATGTGCCTGAGTGGCGAGATCATCGACGTGGTGGTGGACCTGCGGACCGGTTCCCCGGGCTTCGGGCGCTGGGAGGCGGTGAGTCTCGACGCTGAGGCCAGGCGCGCGGTGTACCTGGCCGAGGGACTCGGACATGCCTTCATGGCGCTTACCGACCGGGCCACGGTCGTGTATCTGTGCTCGGCTCCCTACGCCCCGGGACGCGAGCACGGCGTGCATCCCCTCGATCCGGCCATCGGGATTGCCTGGCCGACTGGAGTGGAACCGGTCATGTCGCAGAAGGATGCCACCGCGCCCACCATGGCCGAGGCCGAGCGGGCCGGGCTGCTCCCCAGCTACCGGACGTGCCGGGAATATGCGGCCAGCCGGGCCAAGCAGGCCCGCAACTGACCGGGATAAGGCCGGTTTCGGGCGCCCGGTCAGGCGGCGGCGACCGCGCGGAGGCCATGGTGCAGCCGCGGCCGCCAGCCGGGGATTGGTTTGATACCGGCGCGCGCCCAGGCACCGTGCCCGAGCACGCTGTAAGCGGGCCGGGGCGCCGGGCGGGGGTATGCGCCGCTGGTAACCGGCCGCACCCGCGCCGTGTCGGCACCCAGCAGCCGGAAGATCTCACTCGCGAGCCCGAACCATGTCGTCTGGCCCGAACTGGTCGCGTGGTACACGCCCGCCGGTGCCCCGGAGCGCGCCAGCGCGATGACTTGCCCCGCGACATCCATGGTCCAGGTCGGCTGGCCACGCTGATCGTCGACGACATCGACCACGGCGCGGTTCCGCTCCAGGCCGATCATCGTTCGCACGAAGTTGGGCCCGTGTGCGCCGTAGAGCCAGGCCGTACGCACGATGTAACCGGACCCGGGCAGCAGTTCCGCCACGGCCCGCTCGCCGGCGAGCTTGGTGCGGCCGTAGGCGGTGCGCGGCACGCAGCGGTCGTGCTCGGCATACGGCCTGCGGGCGTCGCCGGCGAACACGTAATCGGTGGACATCTGGATCAGGCGGGTGCTGCTGGCGGCACAGGCCTGCGCGACCAGCCGCGCCCCGCCACCGTTCACCTCCAGCGCCCCATCCTCGTGCGCTTCCGCCGCGTCCACTGCCGTCCAGGCAGCGCAGTTGACGACGATGTCCGGCCCGCAGCCCAGGATCGCTGCGGTAACCGCGGCCCGGTCGGTGATGTCGAGGTCGGCGCGGGTGAGGGCAAGCACCTTCTCGCCGTCCCGTTCGAGGCAGGTCACCAAGTCTTGGCCGAGCATCCCGCCAGCGCCGGTCACCAGCCACCGGTTCATGCGCCCGCCGGGCCGCAGGCTCGTCTCGCGACGTTCATAGGGTCACCTGGCCGCGGGCGGCGGGCACGCCATGCGCGGCCCGTTTCAGCGGTTCCCACCAGCCACGGTTCCGCTGGTACCAGCGGACGGTATCGGCCAGGCCCTGGCTGAAGCGTATGCGCGGGGCGAAGCCCATGCTCCGCAGCAGCGAGTCATCCAGGGAGTAGCGCCGGTCGTGCCCCTTGCGGTCCTCGACATGGGCCACCATCTCCCAGTCGGCGCCGCAGCATTCGAGCAGTGCCCGGGCCAGCTCGATATTCGTCAGCTCCGTATCGCCATTGATGTGATACACGCCCCCTGGCTCTCCGCGTTCGAGCACCAGCTGGATCCCCCGGCAGTGGTCATCGACGTGGACCCAGCCGCGGACATTCTGGCCGTCCCCGTACAACGGGACCTTGAGCCCGTCGAGAAGGTTGGTGACGAACAGCGGGATCACCTTCTCGGGATGCTGGTACGGCCCGTAGTTGTTGCAGCACCGGGTGATGCTGACGTTGAGGCCGTGGGTGTGTGCGTAGGCCCTGGCCAGCAGGTCACCCCCGGCTTTCGCCGCGGCGTAGGGCGAATTGGGCGCGAGTGGCGCGTCTTCCCGCCACGACCCGTGATCCACGCTCCCGTAGACCTCGTCCGTGGAGACCTGCACGAAGCGGGCGACGTCGGCGTCCAGGCACGCCTGGAGGAGAACCTGGACCCCCATGGCGTTCGAGGCCATGAACTCCGCCGCACCCACGATCGACCTGTCGACGTGGGTCTCCGCCGCGAAGTTGATCACCGCGTCATGACCGGGAACGACCGAAGAGAGCAGCGCACCATCGCAGATGTCCCCCCGAATGAAGGAGAACCCCGGGCTGGCGGCGACAGGCTCCAGATTCGCCCGGTTGCCCGCATAGGTCAGTTTGTCGAGCACCGTCACCCGCGCCTGCTCGAAGCCGGGGTAGCTCCCCTGCAGCAGCGCCCGCACGTAGTGCGACCCGATGAAACCGGCACCACCGGTGACCAGGATCTTCATGAGCTGATCTGCACCTTGCTGTGGTCCCCCAGCACCAGCCGATGGGCCCTGGGGACCTTACGCGAAGGAGTGACTTCGACGTCGTGGCCGATGAGAGACGCCTCGATTCGCCGCACGCCCTGGATGGACGCACCGCGCATCACGATGGAGTACTCGATCTCACTGCCGGAGATCACGCAGCCGGGCGCGACCGAAGTGAACGGGCCGATGTAAGAGCCGCGGATCCGCGTCCCGGCGCCGATGATGGCGGGGCCGACGATGCGGGACCCGCTGACCTGCGCGCCCGCCTCGATCACCACCCGTCCGATCAGCTCGCTCGCATCGTCTACCGAGCCGCACACTAGCGGTTCAATGCCCTCAAGCACCATCCGGTTGACTTCGAGCATGTCGGCGACGTTTCCGGTGTCCTTCCAGTACCCGGTGATGATGGTGGAGCGCACCTTGCAGTCGTGATCGAGGAGCCACTGGATGGCCTCAGTGATCTCAAGCTCCCCTCGCCACGAGGGTTCCAGGTGCCTGACCGCCTCATGGACGGCCGCCGTGAAGATGTAGACGCCGACCAGCGCGAGATCGCTCTTGGGCTGTTTCGGCTTTTCCTCGAGGGCGATGACCTCGCCCGTGCCGCTCAGCTCGGCAACGCCGAACTCCCTCGGATCGGACACCCTGGTCAGCATGATCTGCGCGTCCGGCCGGGCCGAGGTGAACTCGTCGACCAGTGCGGCGATCCCGCCCACGATGAAGTTGTCGCCCAGGTACATGACGAATGGATCATCGCCGAGGAAGTCACGCGCGATCAGGACCGCGTGTGCCAGCCCGCGGGGGGCGTCCTGGCGGATGTAGGTGACCTTGAGATCGAAGCCACTTCCGTCACCAACCGCGGCGTGGATCGCAGGCCCGGTGTCCCCGACCACGATCCCCACGTCGGTGATCCCGGCGTCCCGGATGGCTTCCAGGCCGTAGAACAGGACCGGCTTGTTGGCGACGGGGAGAAGTTGCTTCGCGGAGGTATGCGTGATCGGCCGCAGCCGACTGCCGGATCCGCCGGCCAGAACCAGCGCCTTCATGATGCTGAACTATAACCGCGCGGCCGGGCGCGCGTGATCTCCTGGCGAAGTCGGCGTCTGGCCTGAGCGCGCGGCCGGGTGAGGGCCTACTTGGGCGCGCGCCCACGGACCCCGCCGATCACTGGTAGCCCCTATCCCCGTGCAGCAGCTCGCGGATCGCATCCATGCGGCCGGCGTGCCGGGCGGTCTCCTCGACCATGTGGATCAGTATCCAGCGCAGCGTCGCGGCAGCGGCCCGGAAACCTGAGTGTTGGCCGACGTCATCCAGCG
>Ga0318546_10000960_pt1 | contig 11812 bp, 10 predicted proteins | sample GRESIP169b2f19_FD_203514 | JGI IMG/M metagenome (GOLD analysis project Ga0318546, IMG submission 203514) | Tropical soil microbial communities from Luquillo Experimental Forest, Puerto Rico - GRE.SIPMG.169b2f19 | ecosystem: Environmental > Terrestrial > Soil > Tropical forest > Bulk soil...
AGCCATGTGTCCTCAACGTTGACCCGAAGGTCTCTGAGCCGAACCTCAAGCAGCTCATCGTCGGTCAAGGATGCCCAGGGATATTTCCGACGCGGCATGGTGCCAAAAAACCCGCGAACTGAAGACCTGCGAAACCAATAATGGCGGATCGTCTCATGGCCCCGCCACAGCCACAACGGGAAACACGAATCGGTCGGCAGATTTAAACATCAAATGCGAAATGGTGTTGTCGCGCGCCTGCTGGCAAGCGGAACCCGTTACGCGCACCCCCCATGGGTAGGGCCATCAGCCCCTGGCATTGGCCGCGCCGTAGCTTCCCCGACACATTCTAGTCATAGATGGGCGCGCCCACCGCCGTGAGCGCGCCGCTAGGGTCCACTATCGGAAAGTTCGATTGTTATTGCCTGCGTCCCTGTTCAATCCCTTCAGACTTGCCCGCAGATCGCAGCACGGAGCCGCCATGCCGGAGGACCAAAAGGACGATCCCGCTTTTCTTTATTTTCCGAGCAATTATCGCTGGTCCATGGGCCTTTTGATCTGCCTGTCGGCCGCGCCGTGGACCGGCGTCGAGATCGACGAGGTCAACCGCGTTGGGCGGGCGCTCGCCGACAAGCTTGGCGATGATGGGGCCTGGTTCGACGAATGGGCGCGCATGGGCGAAAAGATCGAAGCGCGGGGCCGGGACGCGCTGCGCGCCGGTCATAAGCTGACCGCGGCTTCATGTTTCATGCGGGCGACGCGCTATTATCAGATCGGCGAGCGGTTTATTCACCCGCGCTCGCAGCGCAGCATGGACGTCTATGCGCGCTCGGTGAGCCTCTTCAAGGATGCCGCGACGATGATCCATCGCCCGCGCATCGAGCCGGTCGAGGTTCCTTACGAAAATACGAGCCTGCCGGCGCTGTTGGTGCACCCCGAGCCGGATGCCGCGGGACCGCGCCCAGCACCCGGCATGGTTTTTTTCGACGGTTTCGACGTCACCAAGGAACTCCAATACGGCTATGGCATTGCCGACCTCGCCGCGCGCGGCGTCGGGTGCCTGATTGTCGATGGTCCGGGTAATGGCGAGAGTGTCCGGTTCCGCAACTTGCCGCTGATCGCGGAGACCGAACGATATGCAACGCCGGTCTACCAGTATCTCGCCGCACGGCCTGAATTCGATCCAAGCCGCATCGGCGTGATGGCGCTCTCGCTAGGCGGCTACTATGCGCCTCGCGCCGCCGCACTCGAGCCGCGCTTTGCCTGCTGCGTCGCGTGGGGCGCGCAGTGGGATTATCATGAAATCTGGGCGCGCAGGCTCGAAGAGCTGGATTCGGGCAAGGTGCTGTCGCTCTCGGTGCCGCCTGAACATCTGCAATGGGTGCTTGGCGTTCCCGATCCTGCCGCGGCGCTCAAGAAGCTCGAAGGCTTTCGCCTCGACGGCATCGTGCAGAAGATGGCCTGCCCATTCTTATTGCTGCACGGCGCCGGCGACGAGCAGATTCCCCTGGAGCTTGCCGAAAAGCTTTTTGAGGCCGTTGGGTCGAAGCAGAAGGCACTCAAAATCTTCAGCCGCGAAGAGGGCGGCTTCCATCACTGCCAAGTCGACAATATCACCATCGGCGTGCATTACATGTTCGATTGGATCGCGGACGTGCTGAACGCTGGCCGATGAGCGGGGACCTGGATCCAATGACGACCAACGGTCGTTCGACGCAGCGCGAACGGCGAATGGGCTCTGTTAGCCAAATCGCTGCGGCTACACGATCAGATTAAATAATCATTAAACGTGGTTTTTCATATAACTTATTGAATATCTACACAAATCATCGATCGAAGGCGGTGAAAACTAAGCGCCAACTAATGGAAAATCGCGCTTTCCGGCCGGGCCGCTAGAGAGCGCATCGATTGCGCGATTTGCGGGAGCAATAGTCAACCTCAAGACCGCCAAAGCGCTCGGTCTCGACATCCCGCCAACGCTGCTCGCGCTCGCCGATCAGGTGATTGAATAGCGATCCCTTTAGCCTTCTTGGCTATTGGACATGTGAGTTTGTCATTGCGCGCATCGACACCGATCATCGTAAAGCTTTCGCCTAAACAAATCTGCGCAGCGGTTTCGAACCGGGTCAATCGACCGATACGCCGCTCTCCTTGATCGGCGCAGCCCATTTCGCGATCTCGCTGTTGACGAAACGCTTGAGGTAATCGGAATCGGTGCGATCGGCGCTCACCAAGTTGGTGCCGATTGCCTCCATGCGCGTGTGCAGTGCCGGCGCGTTCATCGCCTTGATTGTGGCATCGTGAAGTTGATGCACGATCGGCTCCGGCGTGTTGCGCGGAAAGAACAGCCCAATCCAATTGTTGGCCTCGAATCCGGCGAGGCCTTGCTCGTCTGCGGTCGGCACGTCCGGCAGCACCGCCGATCTGTGGCGCGCGAGGACTGCTATTGGCTTCACCGCGCCGGATTTGATGTGCGGCAGCGCGGTAGAAACGGCGTCGCATAGGTAGTTGATGCGGCCGGCGATGAGGTCCCCCATGGCCGGCGCCGAGCCGCGGTAAGGAACATGCTGGACGTTGACGGCGATCGCAGTATTAAGGAGCACGCAGCCGAGATGGGTCGCGGAACCGCTGCCTCCCGAGCCGAATGACAGCTTTGCCGCATTGGCCTCGACATATGCCGTGAAGTTTTTCAGCGAGTCGGCCGGAAAGTCCTTCGGTACCACCAGCACTAGCGGCTGCTCGGCGATGAGCACGACAGGCGTGAAGTCATCGATCGCGTTGTAGAGCGGCTTCTTGTAGAGGGTCTGATTGTACGCCTGGGTGCCGACAGTGCCGAGGAGAACCTGGTAACCGTTCGGATTGGCAAGCGCCACGCGCTGGGCGCCGGTCATGCCGCCGGCTCCGCCGACGTTTTCTACGACGATTTGCTGGCCAAGAACGTCACTGAGCCGCTCCGCCACCATCCGCCCGACCACGTCGGTCGGACCGCCGGCCGCAAACGGCACAATCATAGTCAGCGGGCGGCTCGGCCATTGGTGGGCTTGTGGAAGTTTTACGGGTGCAAACGTAATCCCGGCAGCAATCAGGGCTGCCACCAGGACCATCCATTTAAAAGGCATTTTAGCTCTCCGCGGTCCGAGAGTCGCTTCGCTAGCGCCTGTATTGACCGCCGCGCAGCGGCGGAACTCAAGTGTCTCTTTCGGTCTACCTCCTCCGCGATGGTTGTTTGACCTCCGTATTGGGTGCAGCCTAGGTAAACAGCGCTGGCCCTCAGGCGGCTGCGATTATTGCGATTATCCGTGGGTGAGTGAATGCGTAATCGTGTCATTTTCTGTTGCATTGTGGCTCTGGCCATAAGCTTGTTCAGCGTCAATCTCGCCGCACAAGTCATCCCGAAATCGATCCAAGAAGGCGGGTCCGATGCCGATTTGCGCGCGCGCAAAAACGGTTGGACGGTCGGCATCGCCGGCGGGCTGTTGTCTGGAACCTACATGCGGTTCGTCGATGAAATGGCGTCGGCACTCAACGACGGCGATAACTTACGGATTCTTCCGGTCGTTTCTTATGGTGCGGCATCCAATCTCGACGACCTGCTGTACCTCCGCGGCATTGATGCGGCAGTCACACAGTCGGACGTGTTTGAGTATTTCCGCACGCAGCGCAAGACGGCCAACCTTGACAGCCGCGTCCAGTACATCATCCGACTGCCGATCGCGGAGTTGCACATTCTCGCGCGCAATGAAGTTCAATCTCTGGAGGATCTGCGCGGCAAGAAGGTCAATTTTGGTCCTGCTGGCACCGGCGCCAGCTTGACCGGCACCATTATCTTCCAACGGCTTGGCATCAATGTTGACCAGGTGCTGATTGATCAGCCGACTGCGCTGCAGAAGCTGCAATCGGGTCAGGTCGATGCGATCGCGCGCGTGATCCCGAAGCCGATTGATTTCTTTGCCAAGATCCCACAGAACTCTGGCCTGCACCTGGTGAGCATCCCCTTCAGCAAGACGTTCGAGGACTTCTACACACTCGGCGAGTTCACAAAGCAGGATTATCCCAGCCTGCTGCAGGGTCAGGATCGCGTCGACACGATCGCTGTTCCAGCGGTTCTAGCCGTGTTCAACTTCAGCCGGGCGAAGAACACGGAACGCTACGTCAAAGTGAGCCGGTTCATCGAGTATGTGTTCAACCGCTGGGATACGTTCCAGCATCCGCCCTATCACCCAAAATGGCGCGACATAAACTTGGCAGCCACGGTGCCCGGCTGGACCAGATTCAGTGTGGCGGAAGACCAGCTACGCAAGATGCAGACAGCGCAGCGGCAACAGCAGCAACAAGAGCCTGGTTTCGAAACCTCCTTGAGCAATCAGCTGAAATGAAACCAAGCTTTGACGAGGTAAGCTACTGAAAGAATTAACTATCATCGGCCTCGCCTGACGTAACGCCCTAGCTGCAATAGCAACTGTTGTGCCTCCAAAAAAGTGAGGCAATGAGGAGAAGGGTAATATGCTCGCAAGATCCAAAGGTGATGGAGCAAACCACGATCCAGATTCGTCATTGGCGCAGGAGATACGCTCCACAGTCGCATCCTCGGCGGCGCCGGAAGCTTCGTCCATCAGTTCTGGCCTTTCGATCATCGGCAAGATTGTCGGCCACGGAGCCCTGACTGTTTTTGGTCACGTTGAGGGCGAGCTTTATGCTTCGACCGTCGTGATCGCGGAAGGGGCACAGATCGAGGGAGAGCTCGTTGCAGAGGAATTAACAATCGGCGGTCGCGTTAAAGGCACCATTCATGCCAATCGCGTTAAGCTAACCGGCACCGCTGTTGTTGAGGGCGATATTTTCCACCAAACACTGGCGATCGACCAGAATGCTCGTTTCGAGGGAACGTCGCGACGAGACGAAAACACGATGATACTTTGTCGCACGTTCAACCGAACCGCTCACAATCTCAAATCAGCAACGGTAACCCGAAGGGAAATGGCTCATCTGATTCCCCCAATCCGTGAGCTAAAGCTCACGGATTAAGCTGCTAAAGCCATGATCCACGACCTTGCCAATCTGGAGCCGGTGCTTCGCCAATACCATCCTGAAAAGGTCCTTGTTGGTCCTTTGCTCAGTCTTTGGACCAATTCCAGCTTTCGTGTTTTCAAGATCGCCGGCAATGGCGGCAAGATCTACGAGACTATAGGTCTCGGCTTTGTCAAAGTCGAAACCGATGCACAGCGGCGACGCGCCGACATCGTGGCCGTATTGCAAAGCCGTTTTGGCGAAGTGCAGATCTTCGACAGGCAGCTCGAGATGGCACGGGTGGCCCACACACTGTGGGCAAATGACGAGACGTCACGATTCCTAGCGACTGCCACAGCGGAATCAAAGCTGCGCCCGACAAGAAAAGTTGATCAGGACCAGAGTATGGACGATGCCGGTAAGTCCAGTGTGCTGCTAAGCGATCGCGACAAACAGCTCATTGACGAGGCAGCGCGCGGCTCCCCGTCGGCGCATGCACCGCTATCGACAGCCGGTCAGGCGCAGCCGACCCCGGCACGCGATCCCACACGGACCCACGAGCCGCTTGATTTGTCTAAGGTCCACGCGAGTTTACCGCGCGATCGCGATTCATTGACTTTCGCGGTTGTGGGGTTGGAGTCATCTACCGAGCCTGGTGCAAGTACTGAAACGGCTGCGGAAACTGTCGCAAATACTGAAACGGCCGCGGCAACTGACGCAGATACTGAAACGGCCGCGGAAACCGGCGCAAATACTGAAACGATCGCAGAAACTGACGCGAATACATTCGACACAAGAAGCGCAAAGTCAAAGAGGCCGTCACGAAGGCGGCGGCGTGGGTCACCAGCAGGCGCGGGCGGTGCAGCTCCCGCGGCAGCGGTCGCCAATACTGAAGCGATCGCGGAAACTGACAGCAATACTGAGACGGCCACGGAAACTGCCGCGAATACTCGTGTGGTTTTTGAGCATTCCGATCAGATACCGGTTGAAAAGCAGTTGCAGAACCAGCTGGTGAGCAGTGGAGCCTCGGCTTGCAGTGAGGATCATGCTTTGCGTCAACGTAGCCCGGGACGCGATCTGGTACTACTACCGACGCCACCAGCTCCTGATCTGAAGTGGCCGAGTGTGGAGCGGATCATCGCAATTTGCATTGTGATCTTGGCTGTCGCTAGCGTGATTGTGTTGCGAATCGATTATGAGCACAGCATTGATGATAACATACCGAGTCCATCTGCTTCACTCTATTCGGGTAGCGCCAGCGCTTCTGTAGAATTCACTGGAGCGTCGGCTGTTGCAGTTGATCTTTATTCTCGATGCAGTAATAGCCAGATGATCGACTGATTATTTTGCGGCGCTCCCAATCATTGATGATGCGACTAGCGCTCTCACGTGCGATGCCAGTGATTGCCGCGAGATCGCTCTGGCCAATCTTCTGGCGGATGACAGTCCGTCCGTAGCCGACGTCCTCACCGAAATCGCCCGCCAATTCGAGTAACGTGCAAGCGAGACGGCCCTTGTTCGGAAGGAAGCTTCCAGCTGCAATCACCGCATCCGTTTCGCGCAGCCGCGCAGCCAGCAAGGTCACCAAGTATTCGTAGAGTTCGGGATGTTCTTTCGCGAAGGTCTTAAAGGCGACACGGCTGAGAAAGCTCAATGCTGCCGGGCGTACAGCCACCACTGAAGCTGAGCGCGGTAGCCCGTCGATCATCGACAGTTCGCCGACGACAGCGCCCGATCCAAGGAAAGCAAGAATTCGTTCGCTACCGGAAGGCGACAGCATGGTGACCTTGAGGAGACCATCAACAACACGATAGCAGCCATCACCAGCATCACCGGCGTGAAACAAGACCTGATCGACGCGGAGACGAACCGGAGTTGCGCCGTTGAACAGGTCCCCCGAAAGATGCTGCGGCAAGCCCCAGAGAAGCGGGCTTTTGCTAGCGTCATTCAGTGTTTGTTCTGAACTAGCCATTAGTTCGCCGATGCGCGTTGGGAACCAGCGGTTCAAGGGCTACTGGCCGGGCGCTTGAACTGCCAGCGCCTACTTCCTGAAACAAAGTGTCTTTTCGAATCGTTGCCTGAGTTCCTTGCGAATTCGGCAGACAAGTTATGCATCAAACAAATAACCGATCCGGCCGAATGACCCGGCCACCCGGCCCACCCGTCGCCGTCTGCGAGAAGTGATGAGCGAGCACCCGTCGGGGACCCGAAAAAGCTCAAAATGTGCGGTGCGTCACAGGAGCCCTTAGCCGATTTCCACGATACGGTCGTCGCAACGGTCAACGTCGGCAGCGTTCCAGTAGCATTCGGCAAATTCATCGGGCCGAAACCGCCGAAACCGGCATTTGCCGGGACGCCCGGTTCGAAAAACTGTGTCGGCACCAGCGTGTCGGCGCTCTCTAATCAGTTTGGTACCCTCACAGCAGCGGCTAATGCATTCGGAGAAAGCGTAACGGCGTTGCAGAACGCCATCACGGCCTTTTGTAAGAGTTAGCTACTCAAGTGATCGGGGCGGCCGCGACGGCACTCAGCACGCCGGGAGCATTCGAGGAAACGCTATGTCTCACACGGACAGGGTGTTTGCGCTTATTGCTGTTGCGGTCGTTCTAGCATTCACAGTCGGGCTGTGGTTGACCAATTTGCTCTGATACGAGACTCCGCAAACAGTCGTGCCGCGGCCCTAGGCTCGGCCGCCAAGTTGCTCAGCAAGCAAGTTGCTCAGCAAGGATGAGGCGCGACGCATCGCGGCGAATTAGTGCGCAATCTCCCCGCCTTCCCGCCGCCCTGATCGATCGAGGAGCTCACATTGGATACAGTCCAGAACGCAACGTGGGGGCAAGCTCTATGCAGCGAGTAGCCGCCGCAACTGCCATCCTGCTCATGCTCATACGCTGGCTGAGCAGCACGCGCGAGCGGTCGAGAACGAGCCGAAGGTGGTCACGCTGTCCTGCGATGGAACGCTCACCAGGAGAATGTGGGCCAATGGCAAACCGGAGCAGTGGGAGGATCCGGAGCGACTGCAGAAGGTTGGCCTCGTCGTGAACCTCATCGAACGAACAGTGTCGTTTGCGGGCTATGTCGCCGGCATCGGCGATGTTAATGCGGCCGAAATTGCCTTCGGCGGCAATCAGATTGGACCGGTGCCCAAAGGTTCTCGTATTCTTACCGCGTTGGCTGCCAGTGTCGCCAAATCGGTCGTCAAACCGATCACCTCGATTGCACATGCAATGCAGAAACTTTCGGTCGGCGCCACCGCTTTGCAATTGGGCAATCGCAAGCGGCGCGACGAAATCGGACGGATGATCGAAGCAATCGCGATCTTTCGGCACAATGCGCTCGAAATCCTGGCGATGCAGCTGTCCCCTCGCCAAGCGGAAGAACAACGGGCGCTCAAGCGCCGCGAAGAGATGGCATCGCTCGCCGCGGAATTCGAAGGCTCGGTCAAACAGATCGCCGCGCAGCTGGTCGAAGCTGTCACCGCCGTTCGCAATAACGCCGAAGCGATGGCCAAAGCCGCCGAAGACACCAAAACCAAGTCGAGTTCGACGGTCGACGCCGTGGTCAATACGCGCGAGAACGTGGAAACCGTCGCCCAGGCGGCGCGCGAGCTGTCGCGAACCATCGACGAACTGGCCCGGCGCACCAACGACGTCTTCAAGCTCACCAACAACACTGCCGAGCAATCCGAAAGCGCCAGCGCCGATTTGGCCAAGCTCGCCGCCGCCTCGGTGGAGCAGATCCTGCCGATCACCGACCTCATCCAGGGCATTGCGCACCAGACAAACCTGCTGGCGCTGAACGCGACGATCGAGGCCGCGCGGGCGGGAATGGCGCGGACAGGCTTCGCGGTCGTTGCCGGGGAAGTAAAAACGCTCGCTCAGCAGAGCGGGCGAGCGACGGATGAGATCGCACAAAAGATCGCGGCGGTTCGCGAAATCTGCACGGCCGCAGTCTCCACCATCAGCGAGATCATTCAGGCGATCAAAAACCTCAAAGCCTTTGCCACCGAGATCTCAACCGGGATAGGCCAGCAATCGGCCGCCACAGCCGGCATTTTCGCCAGCGCCCAGTCGGCTGCGGATAGTTCACTTTCGGTCGCTGCGAATATCGTCGACCTCAACGCTCATGCCGATGCAACCTTCGCCGCTTCCAATGAAGTGCTGGAGACCACCAAGCGCCTGTTCGATCACACCCGCGGCGTGCAGACAAATGTCGATGCATTCTTGCGGCACATGAGAAGTGCGTAGACGGCGGTCCAGGCCGCTCACGCCGTCAGCATTTTCTGCACTTCGCTGACCAGTTCGCGCAGGTGAACCGGCTTGGAGAGGACCTTGGCGTGTTTGGGGGCGCTCGAATCTGAATTGAGCGCAACCGCGGCGAAGCCGGTAATGAACATAATCTTGATGTCGGGGTCGAGCTCGGCGGCGCGGCGGGCAAGCTCGATGCCGTCCATTTCCGGCATCACGATGTCGGTCAGCAACAGTTCGAACGGCTCCTCGCGCAGCCGCTGATAGGCCGCCAGGCCATTGTCGTAGGAAATCACCTCAAAGCCGGCATTCTGCAGCGCCCTGACCAGAAAACGGCGCATATCGATATCGTCTTCAGCAAGCAGAATTTTGGACATGACCAATGCACCCGGCTGCGGCCGGTGCCCCCGGGACCCCATAAGCCGGACGGCAGGTAAACATCGAGTGAAGGAAAGCCGCAGTAGTGGCCGCGTGTGGCAGCAAATGGCCTTGGCAAGCTCCGGCGCCTATGGAAAATAGCTGGTAGCCGCACGCCACGAGTCGAAAGCCGTCAGCGTCATGCCGGAAATGCTGGACCAACTCGACCCTCCGTTCGAAGTCCTGGAGCCCGCGGATTGCCGCGGGCCGCTGTTGTTCAACTCGCCGCATAGCGGGCGGATTTACCCGCGTGAGTTCTTGCTGACGTCACGGCTCGATTTGGCCACGCTGCGACGGTCGGAAGACTCCTTCGTCGGCGAGTTGATCGAGGGCGTCGTTGCGCGCGGCCATCCGGTAGTGCGGGCGCATTTTCCGCGGTGTTATGTCGACGTCAATCGGGAACCTTACGAGCTTGATCCGCGCATGTTCGAGGGCCGGCTGCCCTCTTTTGCCAATACTCGCTCGATGCGGGTGACCGGCGGGCTCGGTACGGTGGCGCGCGTGGTCGGCGACGCCCAGGAAATCTACGACCAGCGGATCACGGTCGCCGAGGCGATGGGGCGCATCGACGGGCTGTACAAGCCCTATCATCGCGCGCTGCGCCGAACTTTCATGCGGCTGCAACGCGATTTTGGCGCGGCAATCCTGATCGATTGCCATTCCATGCCTTCGACTACCGGCGCACGCGACGAACGACCCCGCGCGGATCTGGTGCTCGGCGATCGCTATGGCACGAGCTGTGTTGGGATAGTGCCGGAGATCATCGAACAATGTATGCGCGGCTTCGGTTACACCGTGAACCGCAACAAGCCTTACGCGGGCGGCTTTATCACCGAGCATTACGGCAATCCGACCGCCGGACTGCATGCCATTCAGCTTGAGATCAATCGCGCGCTCTATATGGACGAGCGACGGTATGAGCGTTCCGCCTCTTTTTCCAAGCTTGCCCGCGAGTTCGAATTGCTCGCCGATCGGCTCGACGAAATTCCGGTCGAAGAGCTGCGGCCGTACCGCGCTGCCGCCGAGTGATCAAAGAAAAAGGGCCGCTCACCTTGCGGGAGCGGCCCAAGTCTAGGGAGGAAACGCCCAAGGAGGGCGACGGTAGCGTGAGAGAGTCTCCCGCTACCGCACTGCAACAACATACACTGCGGCGCACAAATTTCAAGGTCGAATTGGCTGGCCACCCGCACAAAACCCCCAACTTGTGCATATTGTCCAAGCAATCGAAGAATATGAAAGCTTAATCAAATGCTTGGGGTATACAGCAGGTCTGCTTAAATTTGCGCCAGAGACCCCATTGTTCCATTCGCCCCCGATATTTTCCGCATTCCGCGCCCAGTCAGCCGGAACGTAAATGCCTTATAAGCTCGCCTGGGGATTGCCATGACAGCCATCGATTTTGCCGCCTTCGTCGATGAACTCGCTGTGATCTCCGGCGACACCATCCGGCCGTTTTTCCGCAGTGCGCTCGGAGTCGAGAATAAGAGCCTGTCCGGCGGCTTCGATCCGGTCACAGCCGCCGACCGCGCCGCCGAAGCCGCGATGCGCACGCTGATCAAACGAACTTTTCCGAAGCATGGAATCATCGGTGAAGAATTCGGCGCTGAACGCCGCGACGCCGAATATGTCTGGGTGCTGGATCCGATCGACGGAACGAAATCATTCATCTGCGGCATGCCGGCCTGGGGCACACTGATTGCGCTGACCCGGCGCGGTGAGCCGATCTACGGCATGATGTATCAACCGTTCACCCGTGAGTATTTCTCAGGCGATGGCGAAGCCGCGCGCTATCGCGGCCCCGCCGGCGATCGAAGCTTAAGCGTACGAAGCTGCGCCTCGATTGCGGACGCAGTGTTATGCACGACCAGTCCGCTGCTAATGAATGGCGAGGACCGCAAACGCTTCCAGCAGGTCGAGCAGGTGGCGCGGCTGTCGCGCTACGGCGGCGATTGCTACGCCTATTGCGTGCTTGCCGCGGGCCATGTCGACCTCGTGATCGAAACTGAACTCAAACCGCATGATGTGTTGCCGCTGCTGCCGATCATCGAAGGCGCGGGCGGAATCATGACGACATGGGAAAACCGGCGGCCGCATGAGGGCGGACGCGTTGTCGCGGCCGGCGACAAACGCGTGCACGCACAAGCGCTCGAACTGCTGAACGG
>Ga0318546_10000975_pt1 | contig 11724 bp, 9 predicted proteins | sample GRESIP169b2f19_FD_203514 | JGI IMG/M metagenome (GOLD analysis project Ga0318546, IMG submission 203514) | Tropical soil microbial communities from Luquillo Experimental Forest, Puerto Rico - GRE.SIPMG.169b2f19 | ecosystem: Environmental > Terrestrial > Soil > Tropical forest > Bulk soil...
CGTCGAGCTGCCTGTATTCCGCCTTCTCGCCGTCCCACTCCTCCTTCTTCATCAGGATGGGCAGCGAGATGTGGTCGGAGTACTTGGAGACGACCGACTTGATCTTCCACGGGCGCAGGAACTCGTCCTCGCCGTCGCGCAGGTGCAGGATGACGTCGGTGCCGCGCTCGGCCCGCGCGATCTCCTCGACCTCGAAGTCGCCCGTGCCTTCCGAGCTCCAGCGTACGCCCTGCTCCGGCGGCAGGCCGGCGCGGCGCGACTCGACCGTGATGCGGTCGGCGACGATGAAGCCCGAGTAGAAGCCGACGCCGAACTGGCCGATCAGCGCGGCGTCCTTCTTCTGGTCGCCTTCCAGCTTGGCCACGAACTCCTTGGTGCCGCTCTTGGCGATGGTGCCCAGATGGGCCACGGCCTCCTCGGCCGACATGCCGATGCCGTTGTCGCGGATGGTCAGCGTCTTCCTCTCGGCGTCGAAGAAGATGCGCACCTCGAGGTTCGGCGCGTCCTCGAGGAACTGCGGGTGGTCGATGGCTTCGAAGCGCAGCTTGTCGCACGCGTCCGACGCGTTGGACACCAGCTCGCGCAGGAAGATCTCCTTGTTGGAGTACAGCGAATGGGTGACGAGGTGCAGGATCTGCTTGACCTCGGCCTGGAACGAAAGGGTTTGCTTTTCCATGGGATGTGCCCGATTGGATCCTGGGTTCGATTGGGAAAGAGGCGCGCGGGGGCCGGCCGGCGCGGCGCCGGCGGCAACCCCGTATTGTCGCCCGAGCCGGATTTGCGGGCCCGCAGGCTGGTTTTCAAGCGCCGGGCCCTGTCGATCCGCGCAAACCCGCATCGGGATACCACGTCCCGCAAATCGGGGGTCCGCAGCGTTGACAGTCCAACGACAGAAAACGAGACTTTTTCCCTCAGAAATTCATCTTCGTCTCATCGAGAGAGGGATCCCATGCGAATCAACATGCTATTGGCGGCGGCACTGTGCGCCAGCGGCCTCGCCGCCAGCCAGTCCGCGCTGGCCACGCCCACCCTGGCCGCGGCCCGCGCCGACGCCAAGGCCACCGTGGCCGCCGCATCGGCCCAGGATGTCGTCGAGTTCGGCGTCTACCTGCCGCTGCGCCACCAGGACAAGCTCGAGGCGCTGGTCGCCAAGCAGCATGACGAGAAGTCGTCGCAGTACCACCAATGGCTGCAGCCGGCGGAATTCCTGGCGCAGTACGGCCCGCGTCCCGCCGACATCGAGGCGGTCAAGAACGCGCTCGTCGCGCGCGGCCTGACCATCGTCTCGACCAACGCCCACGGCGTGCGCGTCAGCGGCACGGCGGCCGCGGTGGCGCAGGCGTTCAGCGCGCCGCTGGAGAAGGTCTCCCGGAACTCGCACACGCGCTTCCAGGCCCGCCGCGGCCTGCAGATCCCGGGCGAGCTCGCCGCCCTCGACGCGCACGTCGTCGGCCTAGCCGCCGTCCCCGAGCGCAAGATCCATGCGCGCGCCACCCACGGCAACGCGCCGCTGGCGGACGTCGACAACCGCTACGGCACTACCGGCCCGTACTGGTTCACCGACCTGAAGCAGGCCTACGACTACCCGTCCTGGAGCGCCAAGACCGACGGCACCGGCGTCAGCGTCGCCGTGCTGATGGCCGACCTGATCTTCCCGAACGACGTCGCGGCGGCCTTCAACCACGAGCAGTTCACCACGCTCACGGGCGTGGCGGCGCCCGCCGTCACCACCGTCCTGATCGACGGCGGCGGCGCGTACGACGGCTACGGCTCCTTCGAGGCCAGCCTCGACGTCCAGCAGGTGCTGGGCGGCGCGCCCGGCTCCAACGTCACGCTGGTCAGCATCCCCGACCTGTCCGACCAGCACATCATGGACGGCTACCAGTACATCGTCGACTCCAACAAGTACGACATCGTCAACTCGTCGTTCGGCGGCTGCGAGCTGGCCTACACGGCCGCGTACAACGGCGGCGTCGACTACACCGACATCCTGCAGCAGGAGCACCAGATCTTCCTGCAGGGCAACGCGCAGGGCATCACCTTCGTGGCCAGCTCGGGCGACGAGTCGGGCCTGCAGTGCCCCAGCGTCGACTACGTCACCGGCGGCACGGCCCCCACCTTCGTGCCCAGCGTCAGCACGCCGGCGGTCGACCCGGCCGTCACCGCCGTCGGCGGCGGCAACCTGGTCACGGTGAACACGGCGGGCTCGCTGGATTCGACCTATGTCCGCGAGAGCGCGTACAACGATCCGGAAGTCCCGTACGACCCGTGGGGCGTGGGCGTGAACGTCTCCGGCGGCGCCTGGGGCGCGGGCGGCGGCGTGAGCTCGGTGTTCCAGAAGCCGTTGTACCAGTACCTGGCCAACACGGGCTCCGGCAGGTGGCGCACCCTGCCCGACGTCGGCATGCAGGTGGGCGGCTGCCCCGGCTCGGCCATCAGCTGCAGCCCCGACGACAGCGCCGCGGTCGTGGCCTACGGCGTGGGCATCGGCGGCGGCTACTACGGCGTGATCGGCACCTCGGTGTCCTCGCCCGAGTTCGTCGGCGCGCTGGCGCTGTTCGAGCAGCAGCTCGGCAAGAAGAACCACCGCATGGGCAACGCCAACTACTACCTGTACGCGATGGGCGCGCTGCAGACGCTGACCGGCGGCGTCAACGCCCCCGCCGCGCTGCAGTTCTACCATCGCAACAACCCGGGCTACAACGGTGTCGTGCCCGACAGCTTCCCGAGCTACAACTACAACTATGTCTACGGCAACGGCAGCCCCGACGTGCGCAAGCTCTTCGGCATGACCCGCTACCCGGCGGCCGGCCTCCCGAAGACGACGACCAATCCGTAAGCCGGACTGTTTCCAGGTGCAAGGGGCGTTCGCCGCGCGGCGAACGCCCTTTTTCATGGGCGGCGCCGCGCTCGACCGCGGCGGCCGGGCGATCGCATTGCATCCGGATGTTGCAGCGGCGGGGCAGCGGGCACGCGCATCGCCGGGTCCTGGGGATGACGGGCGCGTCCTGCCCGACCGGAAAAGGAGACTCCCATGACATCGACCACCCCCCGCACCCGCGCGTTCCGCCTCGCGCTCGTCGCCTCGGCGGCGCTCGCCCTGGGTGCCTGCTCGAAGAGCGACAGCGACGCCGCATCGCCGAACGCGGCGGCCAGCATGCCGTCCACGGTCGCGCTGGCGCCCACGCCCGCGCCCCTGCCCGCCTCGTCGGCCCCGGTGACGCCCGCGGCGCCGGACGTCGTCGCGCAGAACGAATCGCAGGACAAGAGCGCCTACGAAGCCGGCCGGCGCGACCAGCGGCGCCAGGACGCGCGCCGCACCCACGAGCGCAGCGCGAACAGCCAGTTGCCGCCGCGCGCCGACCGCGACGCCGACGTCCGCCAGAACCAGCGCGTGGCCGCGGCCCCCTGCGCCGACTGCGGCGTCGTCGAGGCCGTCACCGAGGTGAAGGTGCAGGGCCAGACCAACGGCGTCGGCGTGCTGGCGGGCGGCGCCACGGGCGCGCTGCTGGGCAACCGCATCGCCGGCAACAACAACCGCACGCTGGGCGGCGTGGTCGGCGCCGTCGGCGGCGGCCTGATCGGCAACGCCATCGAGAAGCATCAGCGCCAGGGCATCGCCTACGACGTCAACGTGCGCATGGAAGACGGCACCCTGCGCACCGTGCGCGAAGCGACCGCGCCGGCGATCGGCGCGAAGGTGCGCGTCGAGTCCGACGGGTTGCACCAGCGCACCTGAGGCCGGCTCGTCATCCTGCGCGCAGTCCGCAGGATGACGGGTCTCGCGGCGGCGCTCAGCCGCCGATCGCGTCGACCAGCGCCAGCGTCGGCGCCGCCTGGTTCATCGTGTAGAAGTGCAGCGCCGGCACGCCGCCGGCGATCAGGCGCTCGCACAGGCGCGCCATCACTTCGAGGCCGAAGGCCTTGATCGAGGCGGTGTCGTCGCCGAAGGACTGCAGGCGCAGACGCATCCAGCGCGGGATCTCGCAGCCGGTGTTGTCGGCGAAGCGCATCAGGCCGCTGGAGTTCGTGATGGGCATGATGCCCGGCACGATGGGGATGGCCACGCCGAGCGCGCGCACCTCGTCGACGAAGCGGAAGTACGCGTCGGCGTTGAAGAACATCTGCGTGATGGCCGAGCTCGCGCCGGCGGCGGCCTTGGCCGCGAAGGCCTTCAGGTCGGCCTCGGGCGAACGGGCCTGCGGGTGCGTCTCGGGATAGGCCGCGACCTCGATGTGGAAGTGCTCGCCCGAGTGCCGGCGGATCGCCTCGATCAGCTCGGTGGCGTAGCGGAACTCGCCGAAGCTGCCGGAGCCGCTGGGCAGGTCGCCGCGCAGCGCGACCAGCCGCTTCAGGCCCGAGGCCTTGAAGCCGTCCAGCGTCGCGCCCACGCTCGCGCGCGTGGCGCCGATGCAGGTGTAGTGCGGCACGCCGACCCGGCCTTCGTCGCGGATCGCCTGCACCACCTGCAACGTGCCCATCTGCGTGGAGCCGCCCGCGCCGTAGGTGACCGAGCAGAACTCGGGTTCGAGCGCGTACAGCTGGGCCCGCGCCGCAGCCAGCTTGGTCATGCCCTCGGGCGTCTTCGGCGGGAAGAACTCGAGGCTGACGGGGATCTTGATCATCGTGGTTCCTTCGCGTGGGCGCGCCGCTCCCGGGCCTCGCGAACGAGGCCGGGGAGCGGGCGCGGCACCGTGATCAGTAGCGGTACGTATCGGGCTTGTAGGGGCCCGACTTCGACACGCCGATGTACGCCGCCTGCTCGTCGGTCAGCACCGTCAGTTTCGCGTTGAGCTTGGACAGCTGCAGGCGCGCCACCTTCTCGTCCAGGTGCTTGGGCAGCACGTAGACCTTGCCCTTCTCGTAGGCGTCGGGACGCGTGAACAGCTCGACCTGCGCGATCGTCTGGTTGGCGAACGACGACGACATCACGTAGCTCGGGTGGCCCGTACCGCAGCCCAGGTTCACCAGGCGGCCCTTGGCCAGCATGATGATGCGCTTGCCGTCCGGGAAGATCACGTGGTCGACCTGCGGCTTGATCTCCTCCCACTTGCAGCCTTCGAGCGACGCGATGTCGATCTCGTTGTCGAAGTGGCCGATGTTGCAGACGATGGACTGCTCCTTCATCGCGGCCATGTGCGCGTAGGTGATGACGTTCTTGTTGCCGGTGCAGGTGACGAAGATGTCGCCATGCGCGGCCGCGTCGTCCATCGTGACCACGCGGTAGCCTTCCATCGCGGCCTGCAGCGCGTTGATCGGGTCGATCTCGGTCACCCAGACCTGCGCCGACAGCGCGCGCAGCGCCTGCGCCGAGCCCTTGCCCACGTCGCCGTAGCCGGCCACGACGGCGATCTTGCCGGCCACCATCACGTCGGTCGCGCGCTTGATGCCGTCGACCAGCGACTCGCGGCAGCCGTACAGGTTGTCGAACTTGCTCTTGGTGACGGAGTCGTTGACGTTGATGGCGCGGAACAGCAGCGTGCCCTTGGCCGACATCTCGGCGAGGCGGTGCACGCCGGTCGTCGTCTCTTCCGTCACGCCGATGATATGGGCGCTCTTGCGCGTGTACCAGGTCGGGTCGACGGCCAGCTTGGCCTTGATCGCGGCGAACAGCTCGCGCTCCTCCTCGCTGGTCGGGTTGCCGACGACCGAGATGTCCTTCTCGGCGCGCTGGCCCAGGTGCATCAGCAGCGTCGCGTCGCCGCCGTCGTCCAGGATCATGTTCGGGCCTTCGTTCGCGTCGCCCTTGGCGCCGAACTCGAAGATGCGGTGCGTGTAGTCCCAGTAGTCCTTGAGCGTCTCGCCCTTGTAGGCGAACACCGGCGTGCCCTCGGCCACCAGCGCGGCGGCGGCGTGGTCCTGCGTCGAGAAGATGTTGCACGAGGCCCAGCGCACCTGCGCGCCCAGCGCCTGCAGCGTCTCGACCAGCACCGCGGTCTGGATGGTCATGTGCAGGCTGCCGGCGATGCGGGCGCCCTTGAGCGAGCTGCCGTACTCGGCGCGCATCGCCATCAGCGCGGGCATCTCGCTCTCGGCGATGGCGATTTCCTTGCGGCCCCAGTCGGCCAGCTTCAGGTCGGCGACGGCGTAGGCGTCGGTCGGGAGGGGGGTCAGTGCTGCATTCATTTCAGGTTCTCCGTTGAGTACCCGCCACGCCGCGCGAAGACCGAGGGAAAGGCGACCTTGCACCTTCACCCGGAACTTCGCGTGCTGCGAAGCGGGTGAGCGCGGTTGCCTTTGATGGGTTCCGAGCCTGGGGCGCGCAGCCGTGATCGACGGCCGGGCCTCGCAACGCTCCTCGGAATGGACGAGATTATATCGGCCGCCTCCCGGCGGCCTCAAGCACGACGGGGCGATTCAGGACCGATCGTCGATCGGCGGCAGCTCGGGCGTCTGGCGCAGCGCGCCGACCATGGGTGGCAGGCGCGACACCTGGTTGACGATGTCGACGATGCCCGCGCAGCCGGTCTTGGCCTTCAGGCGCTTGACGTGGCTGCGCACGGTCTCGTCGCCGATCTCCAGCTTGGCGGCGATCTCCTTGACGCGCAGGCCCTCGCACAGGCCGGCCAGCACCTGCTGCTCGCGGCGCGACAGGCCCAGCTCGCGGGCATAGGCGTCGACCGACAGCGTCTCGGCGATGCGGCTGCGCGGCAGCGAGATCAGCACCGCGTGGCCGGGGTGGTTGGACGACAGCGGCGCCGGCAACGGCACGATGGACAGGTCGCACGACTTGCCCTCGGACATCGCGTTGGCCGGCGCGAACGCCAGCATGCGGCGCTTGCCTTCGTCGCGGGCGCTGGCCAGCGCCTCGTCGAGCGCGCGCTGGTCGCTGGCCGAGCGCCCGCTCAGGCGGCGGCCGACCAGCTGCAGCGACTTCGCGCCGGCGAGCTCGACCCGCGCGGCATGGTTGGCGTGCACGACGTGGCCGTCGGCGGCGATCAGGACCAGGCCGTAGTCGACCTCGTCGAGCACGCTGGCGAGCAGCTTGGCCAGGCCAGCGCCCGGGCCGCTGCGGCGTTCCGGCCCGCGGTAGGCGAGCTCGGCCTCCAGCGCGGCCAGCGCGATGCCGGCGATGCCCGACGCCGAACCGGCCGCGGCGCCGTCGTTCGGACGCGCGGCGGCGTAGCGCCCCGTGTCGTGGCTTCCATTGCGGCCGGCAGGGCGGCTGAGGTCGGACCCTTCCATGCGTACCTCGCAGGTTGTTCAGGACTGCTTGCGCTGGCGCCGAACCGGGCCGCGGCGGGTGCCGCGGGCCCGGCAGGAGCAGGCAATTGCATTTGACGTTCTTTTTGTTACGGGCGGAGCGGTCGATCAGGTGACAACCGCCCGACTCGTCAACTTGTGCACTACTTTCGCGCCCGCTTGATCCGGACCGCGGCGCCAGGCTCGAGCTGCAAGAACTCGGCCATGCGGACCAGCTCGTCGTCGATCGCGAGTGCAAGCGCTTTCTCGCGCGCCCAGGCCTTGTCGGCGAAGCCCACGTGCACCTCCAGCCGCGCCTTGCCCACCAGCGTGGCGTTGGCCCAGCCGACCGCGCGGTCGCCGTACAGCAGCGGCAGCGCGTAATGGCCCATCGTCCGCTTGGCCGGCGGCGTGTAGGCCTCGAACTTGTACGTCCAGCCCCACAGCAGCTCGAAGCGGCGGCGGTCCCAGACCACGGGGTCGAACGGCGCGAGCAGGCGCGCACGGTCCGGCTCGACGCGCCACCGGCCCGACGCCGGATCCTCGCCGGGCGTCCACAGCCAGGTGACGCCGTCGATCTTCGCCTGCGGCAGCGCGGCGCGCAGTTCCGCCAGCAGCGCGCGCGTCTCGCCCTGCAGGTGCGGCGCGCCGTAGCGCAGCAGCTGCGCGAGGTAGCCCAGCGACGCCGACGGCAGCGGCGCGTACTTCTCGACGATGGTCATCAGCAGCCGGCGCGCGCGCTCGCGGCGGGCGGCGGGGCCGTCGTCGGCGGGCGGATGGTCGACCGCCTCGTAGACGCGCGTGCCGTTCTCGCGCCGCTTCACGCGCAGCAGCCCGCGGTAGTGCATGCCGTCCAGCAGCGCGGTGCTGGCGTTGAGCGTGTTGGTGGCACCCCAGCTCTGCACGCGGCCATGGTCGAACACCTCCTGCACGTCGCGCGGATGCGTCGCGCCGCGCGCCCGCACGAAGGCCAGCACCTCGGCGGCGCGGCGCTCGGTGGCGGCGTCCCAGGCGCGTTTCGCAGTGCGCGGGTGCATCAGCGGCAGCAGGCCGCGCGGCACGAAGCCGTAGTTGACGAGGCAGTCCTCCTCGACCTCCAGCCGCGGATAGCGCCGTTCGAGGTCGCCCGCGCGGTAGTCCTTGACGCGATGGCGCAGCGTCAGGTCCTGCGCCCGCGCCGGCGCCCGGATCGGGTCGGCCTGCACGAAGCCGAGGCGGGCGATCGCCTTGCCCAGCGTGGTGGGCGGAAACAGCGTGCGGGCGACGGCGTAGCGGCGCAGGTGGTCGAGCGTGATCGTCTTCGGGCGGCTCATCGGGAGGGTTCCTGTCGGGCGCATTCTGCCGAAGCATCTGGCTCACCCGGCGAGCCGGCGCGACACGCGGGCGTCGATACAATCCCGGCCCATGTCCGCCGTCGCCACGCCCTCGTCCCCGACCTCCGGCAAGCCGGCCGCGACCCTGGACTGGCCCGCCCTCGCCGCCGGGCTGCTCGCGCTGGCCGCCGGCCTGTGGCTGCGCTCGAACGGCGCGGCCAACGAGGCGCTGTTCCACGCCGTCAACGACCTCGGCCCGGGCGCGCCGGCCATCTGGTCGGCACTGAGCGTGGCCGGGCTCGCGCTGTCGGCCTGGATCTACCTGACCGCGTTCGCCGACGAGGTGCCCGAGCGCGTCGCGCAGCTGCTGTGGGTGGTCGTCGTCGGTGGACTGACGGCCAGCTTCATCAAGCACCACGTGCCCTCGCCGCGGCCGTTCCTGGCGCTGGGGGCGGCCAACCTGCACGTGGTCGGCGTCGCGCTGAGCGCCGGCTCGATGCCGTCCGGCCACAGCGCGATGGCGTTCGCGCTGCTGGCGCTGCTGCGCGGCGAGAAGCGGCGCTACGACGAACGCAGCGCCGTCGGCGGTTGGATCGACACCCGCCCCGGCCTGATCCTGGCGACGCTGCTGGCCTTCGGCATCGCGCTGTCGCGCCTGGCCGTCGGCGCGCACTGGCCCGCGGACGCCTGCGTGGGCGCCGGCCTGGGCCTGGTGTTCGGCAGCCTGGCGCCGCGCGCGTGGCCGGTGGGCGCGATGACGCGGCTGCTGCGCCGCCCGCTCGGGCAGCGCCTGATGGCGGCGGGACTGCTCGCCAGCGCCTTCTGCATCGCCGCGACGCCGGGCCTGCTGCAGGCCACGGGGCTGGAGTCGGCGAAGTGGGCGCGCAACCTCGAGACCGGTTATCCGCTGGCCGCGCCGCTGCAGCTCGTGCTGGCGCTGGTCGCGCTCGCCGGCGCGTGGCGCTGGTGGCGCGCGAGCGGCCGCCGCGCGGACGCCGCCTGAACCCCGTCCCGATGACCAGGGCCCGCTGGATCGCCGTCGCCAGCATCGCCGCCGGGCTCGCCGTGCTGGCGCTGCTGGTCGCGTTCACGCCCTGGCGGCTGCTGGCCGAGCGCGTGGCCACCGTGCCGTGGCCGGGCTGGGTCGGCGCGACGCTGGGCATGAGCGCCACCTACGCGCTGCGCGCCGGCCGGCTGCGCGCCGAGTGGCTGTGGAAGCTGCGCGCGCTGGGGCTGGGCTACCGCGAGTGCCTGCAGGTCACGCTGCTGCACAACGCGGCCATCAACGTGCTGCCGATGCGCTCGGGCGAGGCGAGCTATTCGTTCCTGCTGCACCGGCGCTGGGGCGTCGGCCTGGGCGACGCCACCGCCAGTCTGCTGTGGCTGCGGCTGCAGGACATGATGGTGCTGGGCGTGCTGGGCATCGCGATCCTGGTGCCGGCGCCGCTGGCGTGGCGCATCGGTTTCGCGGCGGCGGCGATCCTCGCCGCGGCGACGCTGCTGCCGCTGCTGGTGCGCCGCATCCACCTCCACGCGCGCTGGTCGCGAGCCCGCGCGCACGCGTCCGCGCGCCGCACACGCAAGGCCTGGCACCTGGTGGCCAAGGTCGCGGCCGCGTTCCGCGCGGCGCGCGGCGGCGCGGCGGCCTGGGGCTTCGCGATCGCCAACTGGATGCTCAAGCTGGGCATCGTCGGCGTGCTGCTGGCCTCGCTGGCCAACCTGCCGCTGGGCGCCGGCTTCTGCGGCGCGCTCGGCGGCGAGCTCGCCGGCGTGCTGCCGCTGCAGGCGCCCGCGGGCGTGGGCACCTACGAGGCCGGCGTCGCGCTCGGCACGCAGGCGCACGTGCGCGAAACGCCCGCCGCCGCCCCGGGCGCGCCGCTCGCTCCCGCAAACACCGACAATCACCGACTGATCTTCGGCGCCGCCCTGGCCGTCCACGCCCTGATGCTGGTGGTGGCGCTGGCCACCGCGCTCGTCTTTTCCCTGATCGTGCGCCCGCCGCGGGCGCCAGAAAGCAAGCCATGACCGCCAGTTCCAGCGGAGAACACTACCTGCCCACGGCGGCGGCGCCCGCCGCCGTCGAGCCGGCCGGCGCCCGCGCCGACGCCCCGGGCACCGCGTTCGGCGTGCGCGGCGCGCTCGACGTCGACGGCGTGCCGTTCCACCGGCTGTCGGTGGTCGTGCCGATGTACAACGAGATCGAGAACGCCGCCCCGCTCATCGACGAGGTGCAGGCCGCGCTCGCGGACTACCCGTTCCCGTGGGAGCTGCTGGTGGTCGACGACGGCAGCCGCGACGGCACCGGCGCGGCGCTCGAGCAGCACGGCGCCACCATCGGCCCGCACATCCGCGTGATCCGCCTGTGGCGCAACTTCCGCCAGACGGCCGCGATGCAGGCCGGCATCGACGCCGCGCGCGGCGACGTCATCGTCACGATGGACGGCGACCTGCAGAACGACCCGCGCGACATCCCCAAGCTGGTCGCCCGCCTGCTGCAGGGCGACCTCGACTTCGTGGCCGGCTGGCGCAAGTACCGCCAGGACGGCTTCTGGCTGCGCAAGTTCCCGTCGCGCATCGCCAACTCGCTGATCCGCAAGTCCACCGGACTGCAGTTCAACGACCTCGGCTGCAGCCTCAAGGCCTTCCGCGGCTCGGTGCTGCGCGAGGTGCGCCTGTACGGCGAGATGCACCGCTTCATCCCGGCCTGGCTGGCGACGGTGACCTCGCCGCAGCGCATGGACGAAGTGCCGGTGAACCACCGCGCCCGCGTGGCGGGGACGTCCAAGTACGGCCTGTCGCGCACGTTCCGCGTGATCACCGACCTGCTGGCCATGCACTTCTTCCTGAACTACGGCACGCGGCCCGGGCACTTCTTCGGCGGCATCGGCCTGTTCACGGGCAGCGCCGGCGGGCTGATCCTGGCCTGGCTGGCGGCGTGCAAGTTCATCCTGGGCCAGACCATCGGCGGCCGGCCGCTGCTGACGCTCGGCTTCTTCATGGTGATCGCCGGCCTGCAACTTTTGCTCACCGGTGTGCTCGCCGAGCTGCTCATCCGCATCTACTATGACGGTCGCCACGCGCAGCCCTACCATCACGGCAGGCTGAGCGCGCCGTCGGACGATGCCGCCTGGCATTCGAACCGCTAGATCCCCGTAGTCGTCGCCCCCAACATCCCCGAAAACCGTCGATGTCGGCCCTGCCCCCGCCTCCGCCCTCGTCCCCGCCGCCC
>Ga0318546_10000982_pt1 | contig 11676 bp, 9 predicted proteins | sample GRESIP169b2f19_FD_203514 | JGI IMG/M metagenome (GOLD analysis project Ga0318546, IMG submission 203514) | Tropical soil microbial communities from Luquillo Experimental Forest, Puerto Rico - GRE.SIPMG.169b2f19 | ecosystem: Environmental > Terrestrial > Soil > Tropical forest > Bulk soil...
GTTCGTCGCCCACGGCACGGCCTTCGGGCGCAACGTCTACGCGGTCGGCGGCAGCGAGCAGTCCGCGCTGCTGATGGGCCTGCCGGTGGCGCGCACGCTGGTGGGCGTCTACGCGCTCAGCGGCTTCTGCGCCGCGCTCGGCGGCGTGCTGTTCACGTTCTACATGCTGTCGGGCTACGGCCTGCATGCCACGGGCCTGGAGCTCGACGCCATCGCCTCGGTGGTGATCGGCGGCACGCTGCTCGCGGGCGGCGTCGGCCTGGTGGCCGGCACGCTGTGCGGCGTGCTGATGCTGGGGCTGATCCAGACGCTGATCACCTTCGACGGCTCGCTGAGCGCGTGGTGGACCAAGATCGTCATCGGCGCGCTGCTGCTGGCGTTCTGCCTGCTGCAGCGGCTGAGCCAGCGCAGCCAGCCCGGCGCCGAGCCGGCGCTGGCCTGACGCGCGCCGCGCCCGGGCGACCTCATCGCCCCGACGCAGCACTGGCCAAGCGCCACTCAGCCCCTGGGATGCGCGAGGAAGAACCGCAGCATCTCCGCACTCGCATCCGGCCCGCGCGGATCGGTGAACGAGCCGCTCGGATCGCCCCCCGACCACGCGTGGCCGCCGCCGTGGATCGTCCACTGCTCGGCGCGATCGGCACCCTGTCCGTCCACCCAGACGTGGCGCGTGTACGGCACGCCTTGCGCACTCGCGCCGCGCTGCGCGTCCACGCGCGCGCTCATGCCCGCGGACGCGAGGATGCGCTCGCCGTTGACGGGGTGCACCGTAGTGTCGTCGTCGCCGTGGAAGACGATGGTGGGCGGGGCGGTGCCGAGCTTGGCCGGACGCCGCGGCGTGGCCGCCGTGCCGCCCATCGCCGCGAACGCGGACGGCACGTCGGTGGCGGAGCCCGGCGCCAGGCCCGAGTGCACGCCGATCGCGGCGAACAGGTCGGGATAGGCGTGGCCCAGGATCGCCGCCATCGCGCCACCGGCCGACAGCCCCGCCACGTACACCCGCGCCGGATCGATCGCGCGCGTCGCCATCACCTGCCGCACCATGCCCGCGAGGATGGCCGGCTCGCCCTTGCCGCGCGCCTGGTGGTTGTGCTTGAACCAGTTCCAGCAGCGCTGCGCGTTCGCCCGCTGCGACTGCGCCGGGTACAGCACGAGAAGGCCCCGTGCCCGCGCCAGCGCGTTCATGCGTGTGCCGCGCGCGAAGTCGTCGGGATCCTGCGTGCAGCCGTGCAGCATCACGACCAGCGGCAGCGGCGCGTCGTCGCTGCGCGCGGGTTCGAACAGCTTGTAGTCGCGCGCGCCGCACTCGTTGGCGAAGTGGCCGGCCGAGTACGATTCAGCACACGTGCGTTGGGCCGGCCGCGGATCGGCGGGGGACTCCTCGACGACGCGCGCCTCGACGTCGATCACGTCCTCGACGGCGCGGACAGGCCTGTCCGCCGCCGCGGGTGCAGTGGCCTGCGGCGCGCCACCGAGCGCCCGCTGGATCGCAGCCGTCGCCTCCATCAAGCTGCCGCCGCGCATCAGCCGCGCCGCCTCGGCCATCCGGCGCTGGAAATCGTCGTTCATGGTTCCATCCGATCGGCCAGGGCGGCCTTGACCGCGGCACTGGCATGCCACGCGCCCAGCACCACCAGCGAGTTGACCGTCTCGCGCGCGAGCTCGGGCGTGACGTCCGGCGCGATGGTCAACAGGCCCAGCACGCGCACGTCGAGCGACTGGCCGCGCGCTTTCGCGGCCTCGAGCTCGTGCACGGTCAGCTGATGGATTCCCAGCACGAGCGTGCGGCGGCTCACCACCTGCTTGACCGCCTCGGCGTGCGAGGCGATCTGGTTGCGGATGGCGGTGCGGATCAGGTCGCTGCGGTTGGCGTAGAAGCCTTCCTGCACGAGCAGGTCGATCTGGCCGAGGTCGACGAAGCCGAGGTTGATCGTGATCTTCTCGTCGACGGGCTTGGCGCTGGCGGCAGGTCTCAGGGCTGGCATGGCGCCATCCTATTGCCATCCAAGTGGATGGTCAACAATCGGATGATCAGGGCGCGCGCCGCATCTCCTGGTGCACGATGCCGGCCTCCTCGAAGCGCTCGCCGTGCGGCACGAAGCCCGCGCGGCGATAGAAGCCGAAGGCCGAGACCTGCGCGTGCAGCATGACTTCCTGGTCGCCGCGCTTTCCTGCGGCGGCCATCAGCGCCTCCAGCAACCCGCGGCCGATGTTGGCGCCGCGCATCGTGCGGCTGACGGCCATGCGGCCGATGCGCGCCGGGTGGCCGGGGCCTTGCGCGGCCAGCAGCCGGCCGGTGCCCACGGCCAGGCCGAGGCGGTTGCGCGCCAGCGCGTGCACGGCGTCGATGTCGGCGGCATCGCGTTCCAGCGCCAGCGGCACCTTCTGCTCCTCGACGAACACCGCCGTGCGGATCGCCTGCGCCTCGACGCCGAGTTCGCCCCAGCCGCCCACCGTGACGCTGACCATGGGCTCGCCCGCCGCATGCGCGCTGAACACGTCGACCAGCGCCTGCGGCACCGGCACCGGCCGCTGCGTGGCCGCGTCCGTCCAGACGTAGACGATCTCGCCGTGCACCAGCAGCTCCTCGCCGCGGAACACCGCCGCCACGAAGCGCAGCGACGTGCGGCCGGCGCCGTCGAAGCGGATGCCGATCTCCAGCGCATCGTCGTAGCGCGCCGGCGCCAGGTACTCCAGCGTCGACTTGCGCACGAACAGGTCGCCGGCCAGGGCGGCCAGCGTGTCCTCGTACGGCAGCGCCAGCGCACGCCAGTAATTGCCCATGGCCGTATCGACGTACATCAGGTAGTGGCCGTTGAAGACCACCTTCTGCATGTCGACCTCGGCCCAGCGCACGCGCAGCGGGTCGGCGAATCGGAAGTCGGAGCGTTTCATTCGAAGGCCTTTTCCAGGGCGTCGGCGATGGCCTGCCGGGCCTGCGCGGCCTCGGGCAGCATGCGGCCCATCTTGATGAAGTCGTGCGTCACGCCGCGGTAGAACTCGAGGTCGACCGCGACGCCGGCCGAGCGCAGGATGTCGCCGTAGGCCACCGCCTCGTCGACCAGCGGGTCGCACTCGGCGACGACGAGGCAGGCCGGCGCGACGCCCTCGTGGTCGGGTGCGAGCGCTGGGGCGAAGCGCCAGTCGGTGCGATCCGTGGCATCGATGTAGTTGTCGAAGAACCAGGCGACCGTCTGCTTCTCCAGCAGGAAGCCGTGCGCGAAGCGGGCGTGCGACGGCGTGTCGGCGTGCGCGATCGTGCCGGGCGTGATCAGCACCTGCAGCGCCAGCTTCAGGCCCGCGTCGCGCGCCATCAGGGCGCAGACGGCGGACAGCGTGCCGCCGGCGCTGTCGCCGCCGACGGCCAGGCGCGCCGTGTCCAGGCCGAGGCGCTTGCCGGTCTCGGGCCGTGCGAGCGCCTGCAGCGCGGCCCAGCAGTCGTCGACGGCCGTCGGGAAGCGATGCTCCGGTGCGAGGCGGTAGTCGAGCGCGATCACCGCGGCGCCGCTGTGCAGCGCGAGCTGGCGGCACAGGCTGTCGTGCGTCTCGAGGTTGCCGATCGTGAAGCCGCCGCCGTGCAGGTACAGCAGCACGGGCAGGACGCCGTGCGACGGCGCGTACAGCCGCGCGGGCAGCGTGACGCCGTCCGCGCCCGGCAGCGCGATCTCCTCGACGCGCGGCAGCGGCGCGCGCGGCGGCTCCAGCACCTCAGCGGCGACGGTGTAGGCGATGCGCGCCTCGCGCGGCGACATCGTCTCGAAGCCGGGCCGGTCGGCGCGCCGGATGCGTTCGAGCAGCGCGGCCATGCGCGGGGTGAGGAGGGCTTGGGCGGACACGGATGAAGACGGCGGGCGGCGGAACCGGCAAGCATACGGCCTCGCGGCCGCCCGCGCCCGCGCTCCGCCATTCGCCGCGCGACGCCCCGGCGACAGCGTCGTCGTCCACCCCGGCCTACACTGCGTCGTCGCCTTCGAACGAGACCGCCATGGCCCGCTTCCAGTACGTCACGCAGATCGAGATCGACCCCGGCGTCGTGCGCCTGCTCCCGCAGGAATGCAGGGCCGCCGGCATCGCCAAGCCGCTGGTGGTGACCGACGCCGGCGTGCGCGCCGCAGGCGTGCTGGACGTCGCGCTCGCCGCGCTGGCCGGCGTGCCGCACGCCGTCTACGACCAGACCCCCGGCAACCCGAACGAGGCCGCCGTGCGCGCGGCCACCGCCGTCTACCGCGACAACGGCTGCGACGGCCTGATCGCCGTGGGCGGCGGCTCCAGCATCGACCTGGCCAAGGGCGTGGCGATCGCCGCGACGCACGATGGCCCGCTGGCGAACTGGGCCACGATCACCGGCGGCGCCGAGAAGATCACGGGCAAGGCCTCGCCCCTGATCGCCGTGCCCACCACCGCCGGCACCGGCAGCGAGGTGGCGCGCGGCGCGATCCTGATCGTCGACGACGGCCGCAAGCTCGGCTTCCACAACTGGCACCTGCTGCCGCGCGTGGCGCTGCTCGACCCCGACCTCACGATGGGCCTGCCGCCGATGCTCACCGCCGCGACGGGCATGGACGCCATCGCGCACTGCCTGGAGACCTTCATGTCGGCCAAGGTCAACCCGCCGGCCGACGGCATCGCGCTCGACGGCCTGCGCCGCGGCTGGGCCCACATCGAACGCGCGACCCGCGACGGCAGGACGGACCGCGAGGCGCGCTGGAACATGATGAGCGCCAGCATGCAGGGCTCGCTCGCGTTCCAGAAGGGCCTGGGCTGCGTGCACAGCCTCAGCCACAGCCTGGGCGGCGTGAACCCGAAGCTGCATCACGGCACGCTCAACGCCGTGTTCCTGCCGGCGGTGATCCGCTTCAACGCCGGCGCGGAATCCATGCGCAAGGACCAGCGCTTGAACCGCATGGCCCACGCGATGGGCCTGCCCGACGGCCGCGACTACGGCGACGGCGCCGCGGTGGCGCAGGCCGTGTCCGACATGACCGCGCGCCTGGGCCTGCCCGCGGGCCTGGCCGCGATGGGCGTGGGCGAGTCGCTGTTCGAGGAGATCATCGACCATGCGCTCGTCGACCACTGCCACGCGACCAACCCGCGCCTGGCCAGTCGGGACGACTACCGGCGCATGCTCGTCGAATCGATGTAGCGCCGCGACGCGGCGGCCGGGAAACGTCACGTAGCATGTCGCCATGCACGACGCCCCGACCGACGGCCTTGACGACACCATCGCCGATGCCGCTCCGCCACCCGCACGCCCGTCGCCCGCCCGCCGGATCCAGGCGGCCGCCCTGGCGCAGCTGGATCGGGCCGCGGCCGGCATCGCTCGGCGCGTGGGATCGCTGCTCCCGCTGCTGCTCACGCTCAGTGCCTCGCAGGGCCTGCTCTGGGCCTGGCTGGAGTTCGGCAGCGCCGGCCGGCGGATCGCGCCGGCGCATGCGCTGACGATGCTCGGCGCCTCGCTCTACCGCCCCGACCACGACCTGCCCATCTACCTCTGCGGCGCCCTCGCCTGCGTGCTGGCGGACGCCGCCTTCGTCGCGCTGCTGGCCCGGCCCGCATGGCGCGCCGACGCCGCGACCGGCGCGCGCGCCGACCTGCTCGCCTGCATCGCGGTCGCCCTGCTGCCCGCGCTCGCGCCCGTGCTGCTGCCCTTGCTCATGCCCTTGCTCCCGCCGGTGCTCATGCCTGACGAGACGTCCGCCTGGCTGCTCGCCTGCGTGCTGGGCTTGGCGTGGGTCGCCAACCGGGTCCGCGTCCGCGCACGCTCGACCGGCATGGCGACGGAGCCGCCCGCCGCCGCCGCGCCCGCGCAGGACACGGCGCGGCCCGCCGGCCTCCTGAGGGACTGCGCGCTGCCTGTCGCGATCCTGGCGCTTCTCGTCTTCGTGCCGTGGCCGCGGCAACTGCTCTGGTGGTCCTTCGACACCGACCGACTCCACCACCTCGACTTCTACGTGATGGCGCCGGCGCTCGCCCATGCGCACGGCCTGCGGCTGGGGACCGACTTCTATGCGCAATACGGCGTCGGCTGGCCGCTGCTGCTGGACGCCCTCGGCGCGGCCACCGGCGCACGGGGCTACACCGCCTTCATCTGGCTGGAGATCCTGGCGGGCTGCGCCTACTTCCTGGGCGTGTTCGTCTTCCTGCGCTCGTGGCTGCGCCACGCGGGATGGGCGACGGTCGGGCTGCTGCTCGCGCTGGCCCTGGCGCTGTTCACCGACACGGGCCACGCGCCGAAGTGGATCTGGCCTTCCTCCACCGTGCTGCGCTACATGTTCGACATCGCGCTGTTCGCGATCCTGGCCGCCCATGCGCAGCGCGGGGACGCCCGGCTCGGGCCGCTGGCGGGCGCGGTACTGGGGCTGCAGGCCCTGTTCTCCATCGACGTCGGCCTCTACCTGTCGCTGGCGTTCTGCATCTACCTGGTCTGCGCCGCGCGACGCGACGAGTCGCAGCGGCCGCCGGGTTCGATCCTGCGCTTCGCGCTCGGCGCGGCCGCCGGATGGCTCCTGGTCGCCGGGGCCGGCTTCACCTGGGCCAACCAGGGGCGATGGCCCGACGCGGCCTTCTGGCGCGGGCTGACGGAGTCCCTCGTCGTCTACGGCGGCGGCATCGCCAACCTTCCCATCGCCCTGGCCATCGTCGGCAACGGCGCGCTGGCCCTGCTGCTGCTCGCGATGCTGGCCACGTACTTCCGCAGCGCGGGCGCCGCCTTGAGCGCCTGCTGGACGCGCAGCGTGTCGGCGCGGCAGGCGGTTCGCGCGGCGATCGCCGTCCACGGACTGGGCACGCTGATGATCTTCATCGGCCGCTCGCATGAGCAGAACCTGATGCACGTGACGATCCCGTGGTGCCTCCTGCTCGCGGATTCCGCCGTGCTGGCGCTGCGCGAACTGCCCCCGCGCGCCGGGACGCCCCGGATCGGGTGGACGTTCGCACTGGCCGCGGCGCTGACGGTCTTCATCGCTGCGCAGGCGGCGGCGATGCGGTATCCCAACCTGATCGACGGCGCGGCGGGCCTGCTCGACACCCCCTCGACCCGTCGACCGTCCTGGACGGACGCCGCCGGCGATGCGCTTCCCGCCACGCCGGCGTCGCGCCTCGCCGAGTTCCGCGCCGCCAGCGACGCCATCCGCGCGGCCAGCGGCGGCGGCCGCCACAGCGTCGCCGTCCTGGGCTTCAACGACACCGAGTACCTGCTCGAGGCGGGCGTCGCGCCCTACTTCCGCTCCTCGCCGGTGCTCGCGAACCTCCTGTTCAAGGATCAGGTCGAAGGCGTCACGCGCCGGCTCGCCGAGGCACCGCCCGACTGGGTCTTCCTGAGCAACGACACCCGCGCCTTCGTGGGCAACGCATCGCTGACGGACTCGACCGGCGCCATCCGGGCGGCCATCCAGCCCGGCTACGACCTCCTGGGCGACGTCGGCCAGTTCACCGTCTACCGGAAGAAGGACTTTCGGCCGTGACCCCCTGCGCCTCCTGCAAGCCGGCGGACGCACGCATCGGCGCGCCGGCGGGCGTCAACTAGTTCACGCGGCCGCACGCGGCACGCGCCGCCTTCGGCCAAACGGCCGATGGGCGCGGCCGCAGGGGAATCCTCCAATGTCGACAGACCCGGTGCCAGGCCGCCGGGCACCCATCGACCATCCAGGAGGCTCCATGAAGAACGCCAAGAACCTCGCCCGGCACGCCGCGGCGATCGCCCTGCCCCTCGCCCTCGCTGCCTGCGGCGGCTCCGGCGGCAGCGACGGCACGACGCCGCCCGTCACCCCCGCGTCCCTGTCCCTCGGCGGCACCGCGGCCACCGGCGCCGCCATCGCGAACGGCACCGTGACGGCCCGCTGCGCGGCCGGCGCGCGCACCAGCGCCGCGACGGGCACCGACGGCCGCTACGCGCTCGCCGTGACCTCGGGCGCCCTGCCCTGCGTGCTGCAGGTGACGACCTCGGACGGCGGCACCTCGCTGTACTCGGTGGCCGCGGGCAGCGGCAGCAGCGCCACCGCCAACATCACGCCGCTGACCCATCTGGTGGTCGCCCGCCTCACGGGCGCGGACCCGGCGGCCCTGTTCACCGGCTTCGACAGCACCAGTGCCGCCACCGTCACGACCGGCGCCGTCACGCAGGCCCAGGCCGGCGTGGCCACGACGCTGTCGAGCGCCGGCATCGACATCGGCGCGGCGGGCGACCTGATCACCGGCACGCTGACCCCCGACACCTCGACGACGGCCGGCAACGCCTACGCGGCCGCGCTCGACGCGCTGCAGGCCACGCTGACCACGGCCAAGGACAGCGACGGCGCCCCGATGACGCTCGCGACGCTGACGACCGCGGTCGCCGCCGCGTCGCCCGCGGCGCCCGCGCCCGCCACGACGGCCAAGGCCTCGCTGCCGGCCGACCTGCTGCTCAAGCCCGCCGCCGCCAGTTGCGCCGCGCTGCGCAGCGGCCGCTACCAGGTCGTGATGCCGCAGGCCGGCGCGACGCTCGCCGACCAGAGCGGCATCGTCACGATCGACGCCGCCACCCTGGCCATCGTCTATACCGACGGCAGCAGCGGCCAGCTCACGGCGCACGCCACCGAGGCCTGCCGGTTCACGGACGAGACGGGCCTGTCCGACCTCGTCGTCTCGAAGGCGGGCGTGGTCGCGGTGCGCTCGTACGACCCGGGCAGCGCCACGTACACGCCGGCCATCGCGTTCCCCGTGCAGGCGCACGCGCTGGCCGAGCTGGCCGGCGCCTGGAACACGCTGGGACTGCAGTACGACGGCACGTCCGCGTACGTCGGCGCCACGGCGTCGGGCACGTTCAGCGCCACCGGCACCCTCAGCGGTGTCTCGACCTGCGGCGACGCCGGCGACTGGAACGTGGCCACCTGCAACGCCGTCACCGGCGGCCTGCCGAGCTTCCAGGTGGACGCCGCCGGCGGCTTCGACGCCTTCCCCGCCGGCAGCACCGTGGCCGGCTCGCGCACCTTCGCCTACCGCTCGGGCAGCGGCGACCTGATGATGGTCAACGTGGACGGCGACGGCAGCTTCGAGATCCGCACGCCGGCGCACGCGGTGGACACGCCCGCCGTCGGCCGCGTGACCACCACCTGGGACCTGCGCTACACCAACGCTCTGTTGGCCACGCCGTCGCTCACCGAATCGACCAACACGGTGCAGAGCGTCGACGCCTCGGGCGCGAGCTACACGCGCCTGGCCAAGACGGTGGGCGGCACCGACGAGCACGTCGAGACGGTGCAGCTCGACGACCCGCGCAGCGGCTACAACTTCCGCGCCGCCGCGACGGTGACCGGCACCGACGGCACGACGGTCGTCAACGTGAGCGAGTGGACCACCCTGCCCGTGCGCGGCATGGGCTTGAACGCCCTGCTGCGCCCGGCGCAGAAGCAGTTCATGTTCTCGGTGCAGCAGCCCTGACCGCGCGGCGGCGGACAATGGGGGCTCGCCCGCGGGCCTCCGAGCCGACGCGGCCCGCGCCGAGCCGCCAAGACCACGGCGCGGCGTCCCTTGCCCGAGATGCCATGACATCTGAAACAGCCCCCGGCACGCTCGCGTCGGCCATCGCGGGCGAGAAGCGCCGGCTGCTGACGGAAGGCAACCTGGCCGACACGCTGGGATCGTCCGGCGTCGTCATGGTCATCGCGCTGGTGGAACACGCGCACACCGATCCCCGCGGGCTCGCCGCGTGGGTGGGCGGCATGGCGCTGCTGCTGGGGCTGCGGCTCGCCATCCCCCGCCTGCTCAGGCGGACCACGGACGCCGGGTTCCTCGCCTGGTGCCCCTGGCTGGCCGTGGTCTTCGGCCTCGCCTGGGCCTCGTGCGTGCTGCTGGTGCGGCCGGACGACTTCGCCCACGAGTGCTTCGTCGCCCTGGCCCTGAGCGTGATCTTCACGACGGGATGCATCTTCCACGCGCACCACCCGCCGATGCTCTACGGCTTCCAGCTCGCGGGCCTCGGTTGCCTGTGCGCCATCTACGCGCTCCATGGCGGCGCCATCGACTGGGGCATCGCGGCCGGCTTCGGCGCGTTGATGTGGGCGCTGATCGGATTCGGGCGCACGTTCCACCGCAGCTTCATGCGCGCCATCGAGCTCGCCTTCGAGAACAGGCGGCTCGTCGGCGAACTCACGGTCAAGACCCAGGCCCTGGAGCAGGCCAACGTGGCCAAGACGCGCTTTCTCGCCTCGGCCAGCCACGACCTGCGCCAGCCGTTGCACGCGATGAGCCTGCTGGTGGGCGTGCTGGCCCAGCGCGCCCGCGGCCAGGGGCTGGACGACGTCATCGGGCGCATCGACAAGTCGGCCGAGGCCATGGAATCGCTGCTCAAGGCCATCCTCGACATCTCGCGGCTGGACGCCGGCATCGAGCGGGCCGAGGTGGAGCCCCTGCGAGTCGACGAGCTGCTGGCGCGTGTCGAGCGCCACTTCGCGCCGGCCGCGCAGGCGCTCGCGCTGCGGCTGCGCGTGCGCACGTCGACCGCCTGGGTGCTGAGCGACGAGGCGATGCTCTCGCGCATGCTGGACAACCTGGTGAGCAACGCGCTGCGCTACACGCGCCGCGGCGGCGTGCTGGTGGCCGCCCGCGCGCGCGGCGACGCGATCGTGTTCGAGGTGCGCGACACCGGCATCGGCATCGAGCCCGGCCGGCTCGACGACATCTTCGAGGAGTTCGTGCAGCTGCACAACCCGGAGCGCGATCGCGCCAAGGGCCTGGGGCTGGGCCTGTCCATCGTGCGCCGCACGGCGCGCTTGCTGGGCCATCGCGTGGACGTGGCGTCGACGCCGGGCCGTGGCTCGGTCTTCCGGCTCACGGTGCCGCGCGCGGCGCCGAGCGCGCCGGCGCAAGCCCGGCTCGCGTCGGGCGAGGCCGTCCTGAAGGGACTGGCCGTGCTCGTCGTCGACGACGAGCCGCCGATCCGCCAGGCGCTGCAGGAGCTGCTGCAGGGCTGGGGTTGCGACTGCGCGGTCGCGGCCGGCGGCGACGCCGCGCTGGCGCTGCTCGCCCGCTGGCCGCGGCGGCCCGACGCCATCCTCTGCGACTACCGGCTCGCGAGCGGCGACGGCGTCGAGGTCGTCGCGCGCCTGCGCGCCGCGCTCGGCGCGCGCGTGCCGGCCCTGATCGTCACCGGCGACGTCTCCGCCGACCGGCTGGTCGCGATCGCCCGCAGCGAGCTGCCCGTGATGCACAAGCCGGTGAACCCGGCGCGCCTGCGCGAATGGCTGGCGGCTACAGCGGATTCAGGCGCAGGCCCAGGCGTGCCGCCGCCACCACCGCCTGCGTCCTCGAGTTCACCGACAGTCTGCGAAACAGCGCTTCCAGATGCGTCTTGACCGTGGACTCCGACATCGTCAGGTCGCGCGCGATCAGCTTGTTGGACTTGCCCTCGACCAGCAGCCGCAGCACGTCCACCTGGCGCGGCGACAGGCCCAGGTCCTCGCTGGAGCGCTGCGCGACATCGGCCGCGACCGCGCCCGGGCGCTCGCTGGCGCGCTGCTCCAGCACGGCCGCCGGCAGGTAGACGCCGCCCGACAGCACGAAGCGCAAGGCCTCCAGCATCACGCCCGACTGCGAGGTCTTGGGGATGTAGCCCGCGGCCCCGGCGGCGATCGCGGCCAGGATGGTCTCGCGCTTCTCGTCCGCCGACAGCGCCACCAGCACCGCCGCGGGCTACATCCC
>Ga0318546_10000990_pt1 | contig 11641 bp, 13 predicted proteins | sample GRESIP169b2f19_FD_203514 | JGI IMG/M metagenome (GOLD analysis project Ga0318546, IMG submission 203514) | Tropical soil microbial communities from Luquillo Experimental Forest, Puerto Rico - GRE.SIPMG.169b2f19 | ecosystem: Environmental > Terrestrial > Soil > Tropical forest > Bulk soil...
CGCGTCACGCGGCCCGCGACCCCTTCGTATGTCCGGTGAATCCGCCATGCCCGACCCCGCCCTGAACCGCCGGCGCTTCCTGGAGATGATGCAGCGCCCCGACGCCGAGATCGATCTCGCGCGCGCGGCGCTGATCGTCGCGGCCGAGAACGACCCCACGCTCGACGTCGACGCCGAGATGGCGAAGCTCGACCGCTGGGCACAGGAGCTCGCCCGTCGGATCGATCCCAAGTGGAACAGCCTCCAGCGCCTGGCCCGGCTGCGCACGTTCATGTACGAGGAGCTGGGTTTCAAGGGCGACGTGCAGGGCTACTACAGCCCGGCCAACTCGCTGCTCCACTCGGTCATGTCGCGCCGGCTCGGCATCCCGCTCACGCTGAGCATCGTGTTCATGGAGATCGGCTGGCGGATCGGCGTGCCGTTCGAGGGCGTGGGCTTCCCGGGCCACTTCCTCGTCCGCCTGACCGGCGAGCCGGGCGACCTGCTGCTCGATCCCTACGACCACGGCGCGTCCGTGCACGAGGAGGACTGCAAGCGGATGATCGAGCTCACGACGGGCGGCACGGTGCCCTACGACCCGAGCATGATCCGCTCGCTCGGCAAGCGCGCCATGATCGCGCGCCTGCTCTTCAACCTGAAGGTGGCGTGCCTCAAGGCCGGCGACGACAACGGGGCACTCGCGGCCGTAGAGCGGCTGCTGCTGCTGCACACGGACGATCCGCCCGAGCTGCGCGACCGCGGCCTGCTGCTCTACCGCATGGACCGCTATCGCGAGGCGCGCTCCACGCTCAAGGCGTACCTCCGCGTGCGCCCGGACGCGCTGGACCGCGAGGTCATCGAGCGGCACCTGGCGGCGCTGGAGATGATGCTGGCGAGCGATCCGCCGAAGTGACGTCCGGCCGCGCGCGGGAGCGCGAGCCAGGCGGCCATCGCGACCGCGGCCACCCAGCCCAGCAGCGCGGCGTGATCGGGGTCGTCGCGGGACCAGTCGATCGCGACCGCGTCGGCACCCGGAAACTCGCGATCCGCGCCGCCGGCGCACCAGGCGACCGCGCCCGGATCCCACGCGGGATCATGCATCGCGGCGACGGCCTCCGCGCGCGGGTCTCTCGGCTCGGATCGGCGCCGGGCGCGCGCGCCTCGCCGATCGGCGGGTCATATCAGCCCCGCGGATTCACCTCGGAGACGTCCTTCAAGTTGGGCGTCTTCATCTGCGAGCCCGTCCACGCGCACTGCATCACCACGCCGCAGCGCGGGCACTCGAACTGCGCCGCCTCGCCCTCTTCCGCGGTCGGCATCCAGCGCTCGAGCTTCGTGTTGCATCCCGGCGTGTAGCAGAGATAGACGCACAGTGGCATGGTAATCGCCCTCGGGGTCAGGCGCTCAGTGTAGCCGGATTCCGTATCCAGCGCCCAGCCGCGTCGTGTCCGGCAGCGGAGCAAGCGCCGGGCGAACGGAGGCCTGCGACGCGGCCACCTGCTGGGCGTCGGTTTCGAGAGCGTCCCTTGAGGCGGCGTGCTCGTCGTGAAGGCAACCGCGACCGGCGCCGCGCCGCGGTGCGCGCAGCCGCAGACGACGATCGCAATCGCCACGGCGAGTCTCGTCGGCCTCACGCGCGAGCCCTCACGGCGCATTGAACTTGATCGGCACCGCCACCCACACCTCCACCGGCTTTCTCGAAGCCAGGGCAGGCTTGAACCGCCACTGCTTGACGCATTCCACCGCAGCCTCGTCGAGGAGAGGGATCGAGTTCGTCACCCGGACATCTCCCACCGTCCCGTCGATCTTCACGAACGCCTGCGTCATGACGGTGCCGTGGACGCGGGCCTGCCGGGCCGCGTCCGGGTAGGCGGGCTGCACCCGGCTGATCACCTCCGGCAGTTCGTCGACGTGGGTGAATGGATAAAGTGTCGAGTCGTTCGGCGGGGCCACGGCGCCGCCAGGCGGCGTCGCGGGCTTCGGCGCAGGGCTCCGCGACAGCGAAGACAGCGTCCCCTGGGGCGGGGTGCTCGTGAAGAAACCGTCCGCGGGCGGGCGGGCGGTGTCCGCGCTGTGGTGCGCGCAACCGGCGACCACGATCGTGAGCATGAGTGCCATGGTTGCGACGGCGCGACTCATGGCGGCGTCTACAGGTCCAGCAGCCTTCGCGTCTCCTCGTACGTCCGGAGCGCGGCGCCGTCGAAGCAAGCGCAGGTCACGCGCTTGAGCGTCGCGGTGCGCTCGAGCGCGGCGCCGATCTCGCGCAGCGCGATCGTGGTCGCCCGCGGCAGTGGGAAGCTGAACGTCCCGGTGCTGATGGCCGGGAACGCCATGGTCGAGAGGTCGTGGCGCTGGGCGAGCGTCAGCGCCGAGCGGTAGCAGGCGGCGAGCAGCCGGTCTTCGTCCTGCGTGCCGTTCATCCACACCGGCCCGACCGCGTGGACCACCCAGCGCGCCTTGAGCTTGAATCCCGGCGTGAGGCGCGCCTCCCCGGTCGGGCAGGGTGCGACCTCGCGACAGGCCTCGTTCAGCTCCGGGCCGGCGGCGCGGTGGATCGCGCCGCACACGCCGCCGCCGGGCATGAGCGCCACGTTCGCGGCATTGACGATGGCGTCCACGTCGAGCGTGGTGATGTCGGCCTGGAGGATCTGCAGCCGGTCACCGAGCGGCACGAGGAGCTCCGTGGCCCCGCGAGGGCCGATGGGGTCAGTCCAGGCGCCGCTTCCAGTGCGGCTCCGGTCGAATCGGGAATGCGCGGCAACGTAGGCCGACCGCGTCCGTGGGTCAACAGTCCGACACGGGCGCCGGGCTCCACGAGAGACGCCCGCGCGGCGGGCGGCGAGACGTGGCATCATCGTGGAAGCCCGGTTGCAGGGCCCCGGGGCGCGCCCTACATTCGATTGCGATCGGGAACGGTCCAGACCGGGTCGCATCGGAGGTCCACATGCGGTTCCCCCATGGGCTCGCCCTCACGAGCCTCATCCTGATCGCCAGCGTCGCGCCCGTGCGCGCCGACGGGCACTGGTCCGTCAGCCTTCTCGCCGGCGAATCCGTGAGCAATCACCATGGCGCCGCATTCGACGCACGCGCGCTCGCCATGGTGCATCCCCTGCTCGGTCTGGGCATCGAGACGGGCATGGCCTACATGAATGTCGTGCCGCTGGCACTGCCCTATACCATCGCGACCGAGGCTGGAGGCGGCATCGGCAGCGTGCTCGCTTCGGTGACGGACGGCATCACGCGCAATCGCGGCTACTACCTGGGCCCGGCGGTGAAGGTGGGGGACGCGTTGTACGCGGTCGCGAGCACCGGCCTGTACGAGTTCAACGACAACGCCGGGCATCCGGCGGGCACGCGCTGGGGCATGAGCGCCGGCCTGGGGCTCGCGGGCCGTGCGCGGTTCTCGCCGAGTGCCGAGCTGCGCTACCGCTGGGCGCAGGACGCATCCTCATCCTCGAACGCTTGGTTGTTCACCGTGGGACTCCATATCCAGTGACGTCACGCGCTCCGCTCATCGACACGCATGGCCGCACCGTCCGTGACCTCCGGCTGTCGATCACGGATCGGTGCAATCTCCGCTGCGTCTACTGCATGCCCGCCGAGGGCATGCCGTGGCTCGCGCGCGAGGACCTGCTCACGTACGAGGAACTGACGCGCTTCGCACGCGTATGCCTCGAGTGCGGCGTGCACGGCGTGCGGCTGACGGGCGGCGAGCCCACGGTGCGCGCCGACCTGCACGTGCTGGTGCGCATGCTCCACGACCTCGACCCCGGGCTCGATCTCTCGCTCACCACGAACGGCCTCAAGCTCAAGACCATGGCGCCCGCTCTCCGCGAGGCGGGCCTGCGCCGCGTCAATGTCTCGCTCGACACGCTCGTCCGTGAGCGCTTCCACCGCATCGCGCGCCGCGACCGGCTGGACGAGGTGCTGGAGGGGCTCGCGGCGGCGCGGGCGGCAGGTTTCACGCCGATCAAGGTGAACGCCGTGCTCATGCGCGACGTCAACGACGACGAGGTGGTCTCGCTCGCGCGCTGGGCGCGCGACGAGGGCTACGAGCTGCGCTTCATCGAGTGGATGCCGCTCGACTTCCAGCACTCGTGGGACCGCTCGCAGCTCGTCTCGGGCGATGAGACGGTCGCGCGCATCGCGGAGGTGTTCCCGCTCGATCCCGAGGACGGCGCCGACGACCCGAGCGCTCCCGCGCGCACGTTCCGCTATCGCGACGGCGCGGGCCGCGTGGGCGTGATCTCGTCGGTGACGCGGCCGTTCTGCGGCCGCTGCGACCGCATCCGGCTCACGGCCGACGGCCAGGTGCGCACGTGCCTGTTCGCGCTCCAGGAGTACGACTTCCGCAAGCTCATGCGCGGCGGCGGCAGCGACGACGATCTCGAGGCGTTGCTGCGCGCAGCGGTGCTGAGGAAGCAGCCGGGGCACCTGATCTCCCAGCCGGGCTTCGTGCAGCCCGAGCGCGGGATGAGCGCGATCGGCGGCTGATCGGCGGCCGGAGCGGGCCGGCCGCGGCCGCGGCTACGACCCGTTCGAGTAGATCTTCTCCAGCAGCTCGGCAAGCATGCGCGCTTCGTTGTCGTTCAGGCGCCGCGAGAGGATCTGGTTCAGGTGCGCCACCTTCGGGTGCATCTGCTCGAGCAGCTCGCGGCCTTTCTGGGTGATGCGCGCCAGCGACTGGCGGTGATCGAGATCGCCCTTCTCGCGTTCGACGAGTCCCATGCGCACGAGCCGGTCCAGCATGCGCGTGAGGTCCGGCGCGCGCCGCACCATGCGACGCGCGATGTCTCCGCGCGGATGCGCTCCCGGATACACGCCGTTCAGGATGCGGAGCACGTTGTATTGCGGCACCGTCATTCCGGTGCCGTCGAACGCGTCGTCCAGCATTTCCTCGACGGCGGCGTTGGCGAGAAGTATCGCCAACAGCGCTTCGTGATGGGGGCCCTCGAAGCGCGTCTGGAGCAGCCGACGGCCAAGCGTCTCGCCCATGGCAGGCGATGATGGGGCACGGCGATGCGAGATTCAATAGTTCCGGCGGTGCTGGTCAGCAGCAAGACCCCTGACCGGCGGTTCAGTTGCGCCGGCGCCCCTGGCTCGGAGCGGGCTCTAGTCCCGGGACCCGGTCGATGCACCGCCGCGCTCTCTCGCGATCCGCCCCGCCGCCCGGCAAATGCGAAATGGAGGGGGTGCGGATGCAGATGCAACTTGAATCTCGATTGCGCCGTCCGGCGGCGCGGGACGTCAGACGATCATCTCGGACGGCGCCGACACCGTGGGGCGCGCGCCGAGGAACATGACCTCCTCCTCGAGCTCGACGCCGAACTTCGTGCGTACGCGCGCCTTCATGACCTCGGCGAGCGTCAGCACGTCGGTGGCGATGGCCCGGCCGGTATTGACGAGGATGTTGGCGTGCTTGGCGAACACCATGGCGTCGCCGACCCGGAGCCCGCGGCACCCGCAGGCGTCAAGGAGCACGCCGGCCGGCACGCGCTGCGTGCCCGGCGACAGCGGCACGCCCGGAACCTGGAAGCCAGGCGGCAGGTTCTTGAAGTAGGAGCCGGCGGTGGGCTCGATCCGCCACTGCGGGTGCTTCACCCGCCTGATCTCGAGCTTCTCCTCGATCTCGGCCCCGATGGCGCCCGGGTCGCCGTCCTCGAGCCGCAGCACGCACGACAGGAGCGCGCGCGGCTCGCGCTTGAGCCGCGAGTCGCGGTAGGCGAACTGGAACCACGACGCCGGCAGCGTCTGCACCTGAGTGCCCTCGGGCGTGCAGACTGTGCACTCGAGCGTGCGCGAGCCGATGTCCTGGCCGTAGCAGCCGGCGTTGCCGTAGATCGCCCCGCCGATGGAGCCGGGGATGCCGGCAGCGTACGCGAGCCCGGCGAGCCCGCGGTCGCGGCAGAACTGGATGAACGTGAGGTAGTCGGCGCCGCAGCCGACGCGCGCCGTGGTGCCCTCGAACTCCACGTCGTCGATGGCGTTTTTCACCACCAGCCCGCGGAAGCCCTCGTCCGAGACCAGCAGGTTGCTGCCGCCGCCGAGCAGGAAGGACGGAAGTGAGAGCTCGGTCGCAGCCCGGAGCGCCCGCACCAACTGGTCTTCCGTCCTCGCCGCCAGGAACCAGTCGGCGGGACCACCGATGCGGAACGTGGTGTGGTGGCGCAATGGCTCCTGCTCGCGCAGGCCGTCGCCGATGGCCGCGCGCAGCCGGTCCCCGATCCCTGGTGTCCGGAAGCCCATGGAAGCACACATTGCCCTGCGACGCGTTCGCGGGTCAAACTGCGGACGAATCGGGAGATGGGCCAGCCCCATCGAACGATAAGCACGGCGGAGCGATTGCGCCGCGAAGGCGAACCTTGTCGACCTTCTCTCATCGCGGGGGACGAGCATGAAGATCGAGATCCGCTACTGCGGGGCCTGAAACTACCTGCCCCGGGCCTCCAGTCTGGCGGCCGAGATCAAGCAGCATCGCGGCGTCGAGTCGACGCTCACGCGCGGCAGCGGTGGTGAGTTCGAGGTGAGTGTGGATGGCCGGCTCGTGTTCTCGAAGAAGCAGGAACACCGCTTCCCCGAGCTGGACGAGATCCTCTCGCAGCTGCCGGCCTAGCGCCTAGGCGCGAGGGCGCTCGAGGCGCAGCGCGAAGCGGCGCCCGCCGAGGCGCTCGAACACGAGCGCATCACCGGGCTTGAGCTCGCGTTCGCGGCACCACCGCATCATGCCGGGCTGCTTCGGCGAGCGCGGCCGGAACACCCAGGACCCGTACTGAATGTCGGTCTCGAACGACCACCCGAGGTCGGTCTCGATCGTGACCGGCTTCACCTCGTAGGGCCGTGGCGGGTCGGCGGGGCCTCGCGAGCCGATCGCGTCCGCCGGGAAGAACTCGAGGATGTCCCAGAGCGGCACGTTCCGCTGCGTGAACGTCCACGCGTCCTCGGGGCTTCGGACCTCGATCCGCGCGGTGTCGCCCGGGTTCAAGGCCGCGGCGGCGCGGCATCCCCGACGCCGCCCAGCTCGCGGTGGAAGAACTCGAGCGCGCGGCCGTAGACCTGCCGCACCTGCTCCGGCGCCGACACGATGTGCGTCTGCCCCGGCAGCGGCAGGAACGACCACGAGCGGTTGGCCCGGTTCAGGGCGTCGGCGAGCTTCAGGCTGTTGACGAAGTACACGTTGTCGTCGGCCGTGCCGTGGATCACGAGCAGCGGCCGCGACAACGACGACGCCTTGAGCAGCACGCTGCTGCGCGTGTACGCGGTCGAATCCGCGGGCGGCACGCCGAGGTAGCGCTCGGTGTAGAACGTGTCGTAGTCGTGCCAGTCCACGACCGGCGCGCCGGCGACGCTGGCCTTGTAGGTCTCCGGCGCGTGCATCACCGCCTGCGCCGCGTAGAACCCGCCGAACGACCAGCCGAACGCGCCGATCCGCGTGGCGTCCATCTCCGGGTAGCGCGCGCACAGCTCCTTGAGCGAGCGCGTGTGGTCGGAGAGCGCGGGCCCGATGAAGTCGCCGCGGATCGCGCGCTCGAACGCTCGCCCGCGCCACGGGGTGCCGTGCCCGTCCATGGTGACCACGATGAAGCCCTGGTCGGCGAGCCACTGCTCGAGCAGGTAGCGCCGGCTGCTCTTCATGACGCGCTGGCTGTGCGGCCCGGCGTACGCCCAGTCGATCACCGGGTAACGCGAGCCCGCGTGGAAATCGCGCGGGCGGACGATGAACGCGCGCAGCGAATCCGGACCGACCCGCGTCCACTCCACGACCGGCTCGACGCCTGGATCCTCGGCGACGGACTTCAGCTCGCCGAGCGGCTTGGCCTGCGCATCCTCCACGAACCAGCGCGTGGCGCCGTGCTCGGGCGCCAGCCAGCGCACGCGCGTGCCGCCGTCGGGCGAGACCACCGCGTCCTCGACGCCGGCCTCGGGAGCGTCGCGCTTCACCTTCCACGGCTTCTTCAAGTCCACGCTCCAGAGATGGGTCTCCGTGGGCTCGTCGCTCGCCAGCACCCACGCGTGCGCGCCCTGCGGGTCGATCCCGAGCAGCCTGTGGACGCGCAGCCCCGCGGGCGTGAGCCGGCGGCTCGAGGCGTCGGCCAGCTGGAGCTCGAGCGCCGGGCCGGCGTCGTCGTGCTCGCTGATCCACAGGAACGTCTTCCCGTCGGGGAGCCAGAGCGGAGCGCCGTCCGGGAGGTTGATCCACGCGGCGTCGTGCTCGCCCAGGAGCGGCGCCGTGCGGCCGGTCGCGGGATCCACGCTCAGCATCGACGCCTGCTGCTGCTTCCGGTCCATCACGTAGATCGCGAGCGGTCCCTTCTCCGGCCACTTCACGCGGCAGAGATAGGGCCACGCCTTGCGATCCCATTCCACGGCGACCGGCGAGCCGCCCTCGACCGGGTAGATCGCGAGGCGGACGTCTGCGTTCAGCATGCCGGGCCGCGGGTACGGGTGCTCCTCGGGCGCCTTCGTCGGGTTCGAGGGATCCATGATGCGCAGCTTCTCGAGCGCGCTCTCATCCGAGCGCTGCACCAGCAGGAAGCGCGAGTCGGGCGACCACCAGTAGCCCTCGAAACGGTCCATCTCCTCCTGCGCCACGAACTCGGGCAGGCCGTACGTGACCCCGGCGCTCTCCGGTCTGGCGATCACCCTCTCCAAGCCGGCGCCGGAGGCGCCGGCAGTGCCAACGTCCAGCACGCGCATCTCGCCGTCGCGGACGAGCGCCAGCTTCGTCCCGTCGGGCGAGAGTCGCGCGTCGTCCGCGGGCGGCAGTGCGGGGGCGCCGGCGCGCGCCGCCGCCAGCTCGTGCACCGAGCCGTCCGTGCGGCTGTAAAGGAAGAGCCGGCCCGAGTACGGCACCAGGATCGACTTGCCGTCGTGCGAGAGCTGGAACGCGGACAGCCCGCGCGCCGTGAGCCGCAGCCGCTCGCGCCGGGCCTTCTCCTCGGGAGAGAGCGTCTCCTCCGAACCGCCCAGCAGCTTCGGGCCGGTGAGCAGCTCGCGCTCCACGTGGCTGTTGACGTCGTACGTCCACAGGCTCTGCGTGCGGTCGCGCGGCCCCGAGCGCAGGAACAGCACCTGGCCGCCGCCCTGCGGGATGGCGATCGACGTCGGCTGGCCGGAGCGGAAGCCGCGCGTGACCGAATAGCGGTCGAGAAAGTCGGACGCGGCCGCGCCGCGCGCGCACGGCGCCGCGAACGGGATCGCGAGCAGCAGGGCGAGCGAGAGAGGGCGCACGGATCGCATGGCGCGGCAGTCTACACGTTCGCGGGCGCTCACCCTGCGAGCTCGCCGGTATCGCGGGAGACTTTCGGCCGGGCGCGCTTCAGGACCGGCCCGAGCGCCGCATAGAGCTCGCCGCCCAGGCGCGCGAGCGGAGCGAGCTTCGCGGGGTCCACGCGGCCGTCGACCATGACGTCGTCGCGCACGCGCGCCAGCACCACTTCGCCCACGACGAGGATGCTGTTCCCCAGCGGCACCTCCTTGTAGAGCACGCACTCGAGCTGGAGCGGCGACTCGGCCACGTACGGCGGGCGCACGCGCTCGCTGGGCAGGGCCGTCAGACCCGAGACGCCGAACTCGCTGGCGGAGCGCGGCCACTCGCCCGCGGTGCGCACCATGGCATCGAGCAGCGGCTCGCTCACCACGTTCGCCACGAACTCGCGCGTCTCGCGCACGTTCCGCAGCGTGTCCTTCGGATCCGCGGGGCGGTCGCTGATCGCGATCGCCACGAGTGGCGGCTCGCTCGCGACGGCGTTGTAGTACGAGAACGGCGCCAGGTTCGTCTCCCCCGCGGCGCTCACCGTGGACACGAACGCGATCGGCCGCGGCACCACGGCCGAGATGATGAAGCGATAGACGTCCTTCGAGTCCATCGTGCGGGGGTCGAGGATCATGGTGGGTCGCCATACTCTCAGAACATCCGCTTTGCCGCTGCACGGCGCGCGACCAAGGCTGGGCAGCGGCTCGGAAAGCCCCCACCCGTCGCGGTCGTTTGCACTCGCGCGCGGACATCCCCTGGACTTAGAATCCCCGGCCTTCGCTCCCTCTATTCGAGCAACCCCTCGGGCCCGTGCTGCGCGAGCTGGCATTGTCGACCTTCATCGTCGCCGGCGTCGCTCACGCGGCGTCGGTGCACGGCTTGTTCGTCGGCGGAAGTCCCGCGGCGCCGCTCGAGGGCGTCGAAGTGGTGTTGCGACGCGCCGCGGACTCGACCGTCGTCGCGCATGCGACCACCGGCGCCGGCGGTCTGTTCCGCGTCGACAGCCTGCGCTTCGACCGCTACCTGCTGCGCGCGTCGCTGCTCGGTTACCAGACATGGCGGCGCGACGTGGTCCTGAGCGAGGCGGCCCCCGACCTCGACCTGGGCCGCAACGTGCTCGCCCTGTCGCCGATCGCGATCAAGGGGGTGGACGTGAGCTCCGCGCGCCCGACGGCGATCATCACGTCCGATCGGAACATCTACCTCACGAAGGACATGCCGAGCGCGACCACGGGCAATGCCACCGACGTGCTTCGCAGCTGGACGTGGACATCGACGGCCACGTGAGCCTGCGCGGCAGCTCGAGCGTGAACATCCAGTTCAACGGCCGCGTCTCGCCGCTCAAGGGCGACGATCTCGCCAACTACCTCCGCCAGATGCCGGGGAACCGCATCGAGAAGGTGGAGGTGGCCGCGAACCCCTCCGCCAAGTACGACCCCGAAGGCACGGCCGGCATCGTGAACATCGTGCTCAAGAACGACGTGGACATGGGCCTGAGCGGCAGCTTTACCGTCACGCTCGGCGCCCGCTACAGCAGCCCCGGCGCGCGCGTGGCCTTGCAGAAGGGGAAGTTCACCGCGTTCGGCGGCGTGTCGGGCTCGCTCAATCGCTGGGATTACGAGTCCAGCACGCTTCGCCAGAGCTTCCTCTCGGCCCCGCCCAGCACGTACGCCTCGAACGCCGACTACACGTACAAGGGCCACTACGGGAGCATGGACGCCTCGGTCGACTATGCGCTCACCAAGCGCGTCACGGCCTATGGCACGATCAATGGCTTCCTGGGCTCGAGCGACACGCACGCGCTCACGGACTTCGCGCTCACCGATTCGTCGCTGGCCGAGACCAGTCGCTACCTGCGTGCGGACAGCGGCGACTGGGGTGGACACACGCCGTCGGCGACGCTGGGCGTGCAGCACGTGGTGCAGGCCGGCCGCGACGAGCGCTCGATCGAGTACCTCCAGAGCGGCACGAACGGCGACAACCACAACTCGGGACTCCGGCAGACGGTGGTGCCGGCCGGGATCGACGACCAGCTCACGCACCTCGCGAGCAACAACGACTACCGCGAGCGCTCGCTCCAGGTCGATGACACGCATCCTGTGGGCAAGAAGGGAAAGCTCGAGCTGGGCTACAAGGGCTCCGAGCGCGTCACGACGAACGCGAGCGGCCTGCTGCTCGTCCAGGGCTCGGCCGGCCCGCCCGCGACCGACGGCAGCGCGTACGAGGACCGCGAGCGGTTCGACTCCGGCTACCTGACGCTGGGGCAAACGGTCGGGCGGCTCTCCGTGCAGCTCGGCGCACGAGGCGAGATGGCGCGGCGCACGTTCGACTCGCGCTCCACGGGGTCGAGCTACGACCACGACTACAGGAGCGTGTTCCCGAGTGCGAACGTTGCTTGGGACTACAGCC
>Ga0318546_10000992_pt1 | contig 11630 bp, 8 predicted proteins | sample GRESIP169b2f19_FD_203514 | JGI IMG/M metagenome (GOLD analysis project Ga0318546, IMG submission 203514) | Tropical soil microbial communities from Luquillo Experimental Forest, Puerto Rico - GRE.SIPMG.169b2f19 | ecosystem: Environmental > Terrestrial > Soil > Tropical forest > Bulk soil...
GGTGGCGCTGATCATCCCGGCCATCCACGTCCGCACCGCGCTGGAGACGCTGGGCCGGACCCCGCAGGGCACGCTTCAGGTGCCGGACAGCACCACCATCGCGGGCTGGTACACCGGGAGCCCGCGGCCGGGCGAGATCGGCTCGTCGATCATCGCCGGGCACATCGACTCGACCTCAGGGCCCGGCGTCTTCTTCCGGCTGCGTCTGCTCCGCCGGGGTGAGCGGGTGTACGTGCGGCGCGCGGACGGCGCGCTGGCGGTGTTCCGTGTGTACGCCGAGCGCATGTACGCCAAGGACGACTTCCCGACCGAGCAGGTGTACGGGCCGGTCCCCGACGCGGAACTGCACCTGATCACGTGCGGCGGCACGTTCGACCCGGTAACCGGCTCCTACCTGGCCAACGTGGTCGTCTACGCCACCCAGATCAGCGTGCACCCGCCGCGGCACCATCACCACGGCCGGCGGCACGGTCACCATCCCCGGGCGCGCCACTCCTGAACGTGCGGGCGCTCGGTGCCAAGCGTGGTGTCCTTGCCGTGGCCCGGGTACACCCAGGTGCCGTCCGGCAGCGTGCCGAACACCCGTTCCTCCAGGTCGTCCATGAGCTGCCCGAACCGCTTCGGGTCCTGCTCGGTGTTGCCCGGCCCGCCGGGGAACAGTGAGTCGCCGGTGAACAGGTGCGGGGTGTCGGCAAGCTCGCCACCCGCGCTGTAACACAGCGCGATGCTGCCCGGCGTATGCCCGCGCAGGTGGATCACGGAGATCTCGCGGGACCCGACCGGCACCGTGTCGCCGTGGTTCACCAGGCCGCTGGCGGGCACCGGAAGCTCCGGGGCGTCATCGGGGTGGGCGATCACCGCGGCACCGGTCGCGGCCTGCACCTCGGCCAGCGCCTGCCAGTGGTCCCAGTGGCGGTGGGTGGTGACGATCCTGCTCAGCGGCCGGCCGCCGAGCAGCTCAAGCAGCCGCGGCGCCTCGTTGGCCGCGTCGATCAGCACCAGCTCCCCGGTCTGGGTGCATTCGAGCAGGTAGGCGTTGTTGTCCATGGGCCCGACGGCGAGCTTGGTCACCTTCAGGCCGGTGATCTCCCGCGCGTCGGGCGGGCCCCCTACGGTCACGTCCCCGGTATAGGCCACGGTCTCTCCTCACGTTCGTGTGCCTTCTTTTCTTACCAAACGAGCGACCGCGGAGCCCTACCGCCACGGGAGCAACGCTGGCAGCGCGGCACCGCCGGCCACGGTCAGCGTGGCGCCGTCGCCCCGGCCGAGCAGCCAGGCCAGCAGGTCGGCGGGCTGTCCCTTGATGATCACCACCGGTGCGCCGGCCTGATCCGGGCCAAGCCGGAACGAGTCCTTGGCGCCCTCCGCCCAGACGACGCACGGCGGCACGCCGTCCCGCCCGGTGAAGGACTCCGCGACCCTGGGCAGGGCCTCGCGGAGGAAGGACTCGGGCCAGTCGGCGGGGGAGTAGCCCGCGGCCACGTCCACGTGGTGGATCTCGACCTCCGACAGCCGCCGTTCCAGCACTCCGAGCGCCGGGAAGGGCGGCCCGTTCAGCGCGCGGACCTGGGCCGTCCAGGCGTCGTCCGGCATGTTCGCCGCCGCGGCGGCGAACGCGGCCGCGGACTCGCGCACGTCGGCGGCGAGGCCGGCCGCGGGCCGCCCGGCACCCGCCTCGATGTCGGCAGCGCGGCTCTCGGCGCTGGCGTACATCGGGGTCGGCGTCCCGGTTCGCGCCCAGCGCAGCAGGTTGATCATCCCGTCCGCGTTGCGGGCGACGTGGGTAAGCACGTGCCCCCGGCTCCAGCCTGGCAGCAACGAGGGTTCGCGCGCCTGGGCGTCGCTGAGGGCGGTGGCCGTTGCGAGCAGGCGCGCGGTCGCCGCCGCCAGCCGATCCAGGGAATGACTGACCTCGTTCATGCGCTACCCCTTTCGGGCATCGCGGCCAATCCTTGCGTACGGCATGGCAGGCTGTGGAGCGGGGCCCTGCTAGCCCGGGGGAGCGACCCCCGGAACCCCCGCTGGCCTAAAGGCCCCGCGACTCCGTCGCGCGGCCTTGGGCCTTGTGGGCGGGCCAACCTACGGGCGGCCCCTTGGCAAGACCGGTTATCTGCGGAGACCGGTTTTGTCAGTGCCCCCGGATACCATGACGTGTCCCCTTGACCTCGGCCGAAACCACCAGAGAGCAGAGCGCTGTGGCTGATCGTCTCGTTGTGCGCGGCGCGCGCGAGCACAACCTCAAGGACGTGTCGCTCGACCTGCCCAGGGACTCCCTGATCGTGTTCACCGGGCTGTCCGGCTCAGGGAAGTCCAGCCTGGCGTTCGACACGATCTTCGCCGAGGGCCAGCGCCGGTACGTGGAGTCGCTGTCCGCGTATGCCCGCCAGTTCCTCGGGCAGATGGACAAGCCCGACGTGGACTTCATCGACGGGCTGTCTCCGGCGGTGTCGATCGACCAGAAGGCGGCCAGCCGCAACCCGAGGTCGACCGTCGGGACCATCACCGAGGTCTACGATTACCTGCGGCTGCTGTACGCGCGGGTGGGCAAGCCGCACTGCCCGGTCTGTGGCCGGCCGATCGCCAGGCAGACGCCACAGCAGATCGTGGACCGGGTGCTCGAACTCGACGAAGGGACCAGGTTCCAGGTGCTCGCGCCCGTGGTCCGCGGGCGCAAGGGCGAGTACACAGAACTGCTCCGCGAACTTCAGGTCAAGGGGTTCTCCCGGGCCAGGGTGGACGGCGTGGTGGTGCGGCTGGACGAGGCCGGTACCAGCCAGACGCCCGCGCTGAAGAAGTACGAGAAGCACACCATCGAGGTGGTAGTGGACCGGCTGGCGGTCAAGGAGTCCGCGCGGCGCCGGCTGACCGACTCGGTGGAGACCGCGCTTGGCCTGTCCGGCGGCGTGGTCGTGCTCGACTTCATCGACCTGCCCGAGAACGACCCGCACCGGGAGCGGATGTATTCCGAGCACCTGGCCTGCCTCTACGACGACCTGTCCTTCGAGGAGCTCGAGCCGCGGTCGTTCTCCTTCAACTCTCCCTGGGGCGCCTGCCCCGACTGCACGGGCCTCGGCACCAAGCTGGAAGTGGATCCCGAACTGGTCGTCCCCGATCCGTCGCTGTCGCTGGCCGAAGGCGCGATCGGCCCGTGGAGCGCCGGTCACGTCAGCGACTACTTCCTGCGCCTGGAGGAGGCGCTGGGCTCGGCGCTCGGGTTCGGCATCGACATGCCCTGGTCGCGGCTGTCCGCGGCGGCCAAGAAGGCGCTGCTCTACGGCTACGACGAGCAGGTGCACGTCCGCTACAAGAACAGGTACGGCCGGGAGCGGTCGTACTACACCAACTTCGAGGGCGTGGTGCCCTACATCGAGCGCCGGCACTCGGAAGCGGAAAGCGACTCCAGCCGCGAGCGCTTCGCCGGGTACATGCGCGAGGTGCCGTGCCCGTCCTGCAAGGGGGCGCGGCTCAAGCCGGTGTCCCTGGCGGTGACCGTGGACGGCAGGTCGATCTCCGAGTTCTGCGCGCTGCCCATCGGGGAACTGGCCAAGCTGCTGCTGGCGCTGAGCCTGTCCGACCGGGACTATCAGATCGCCGGCCGGATCCTCAAGGAGGTCAACGCCCGGCTCGGGTTCCTGCTTGACGTCGGGCTCGACTATCTGACGCTGGACCGCGCCTCGGCCACGCTGGCCGGCGGCGAGGCGCAGCGGATCCGGCTGGCAACGCAGATCGGCTCCGGGCTGGTCGGCGTGCTGTACGTGCTCGACGAACCGTCCATCGGGCTGCACCAGCGGGACAACCACCGGCTGCTCGAGACCCTGCTGCGGCTGCGCGACCTGGGGAACACCCTCATCGTCGTGGAGCATGACGAGGACACCATCCGCGCCGCGGACTGGGTCGTGGACATCGGCCCGGGCGCGGGCGAGCACGGCGGCAAGATCGTGGTATCCGGACCGCTGCCCGACCTGCTGGCGAGCAAGGATTCGCTCACCGGCGCGTACCTGACCGGCCGGGAGTCCATTCCGCTGCCTGCTGCCCGCCGCACGCCGTCGAAAACCAAGGAGATCGTGGTCAAGGGTGCCGCCGAGCACAACCTGCGCGGCGTGGACGTGACCTTCCCGCTCGGCTGCTTCATCGCCGTCACCGGGGTGTCGGGCTCGGGGAAGTCGACCCTGGTCAACGACATCCTCTACAACGCCCTGGCCCGGGAACTGCACGGCGCGCGCACCGTGGCGGGCCGGCATACCAGGGTCACCGGCACCGGTCACCTGGACAAGGTGGTGCACGTCGACCAGGGCCCCATCGGGCGCACCCCGCGGTCCAACCCGGCCACCTACACCGGTGTGTTCGACCACATCCGGCGGCTGTTCGCGCAGACCACCGAGGCGAAGGTGCGCGGGTACCAGCCGGGGCGGTTCTCCTTCAACGTCAAGGGCGGGCGGTGCGAGGCCTGCTCCGGCGACGGCACGATCAAGATCGAGATGCAGTTCCTGCCGGACGTCTACGTCCCGTGCGAGGTCTGCCACGGCGCCAGGTACAACACCGACACGCTCGGCGTGCACTACAAGGGCAAGACGATCGCGGACGTGCTCGACATGCCGATCGAGGAGGCGACGGAGTTCTTCGAGCCGGTACCCGCCATCCACCGGCACCTGAAGACGCTCACCGACGTCGGCCTCGGGTACGTCCGGCTCGGCCAGCCCGCGCCCACCCTGTCCGGCGGCGAGGCGCAGCGGGTCAAACTCGCGTCCGAACTGCAGCGCCGCTCCACCGGCCGGACCATCTACGTGCTGGACGAGCCCACCACGGGCCTGCACTTCGAGGACATCCGCAAGCTCCTCGGAATGCTCAGCAGGCTGGTGGAGAGCGGTAACACCGTCATCGTGATCGAGCACAACCTGGACGTCATCAAGACCGCGGACTGGGTGATCGACCTCGGCCCCGACGGCGGTTCCGGTGGTGGCACGGTGGTGGCGACCGGCACGCCCGAGCAGATTGCGCAGTGCGGGGCCAGCTACACCGGCCAGTTCCTTAAGAAGCTGCTCAACGTTTAGCGGGGCCGGGGCCGATCGCGGCCGGGCGATAATCGTGGCACCGGCTAAACGCCAGGGCCGCGACTACACGGGACTACTTGCGTACGCGGAACCGAAGGATTGTGACTGCTCCCGACCGTGTGCTGTCGAGCGGTTCCAGGTCTATCCTGGCGAGGCCCGGTGAGGAGAAGAAGGGAGTCCCGTCGCCGAGCAGGACCGGCAGGACATACACCATGATCTCGTCCACGAGTCCGCGCCGCAGGCACTGACCAGCTACGTCGGCGCCGAGGATTTCGAGGTTTTTGCCTTCTGCGGCGCGGAGCGCGGTGGCGACGGCTTCCCCGATGTCACCGGTGAGGAACGTGACCGCCGGGTCCGGCGGGTCCGGTGGTTCATGGGTGAGGACGAACTCAGCTCCCCCGTCATAGGCAGGGGTGACCTCGTTCTGATTCGCGGCCATACGCTTACCCACCTCGTAGGTCCGCCGGCCGACGAGCATGGCACCGGTGGCCGCCATGATCTCCGGGAACTCGTCCTCGATCGGCCTCATGAAGTCGAAGATCCAGTTCATCGCGTCGCCGGGACCAGCGGTGAACCCGTCGAGTGACATCGACCTGTTTATGACCACTTTGCCGTTTCCCGTGCTCGTGTCGCTCACCATGCACCTCCTAAGGCCTTCCCAGGCAGTTATCCCATGCCGCGAATGATGACGTCACGCGTGCCCGGATCTCATCGTTTGCTCGACCACGTTCCGCTCCCGAAGCATGAGCGGGAGCGTCACAGGCCTGAAGGACGGATCTAGCCGGATAGCGGACGTTGCGCCAGCGCAGTCTTATGCACGGGCCAGGATGATCATTCGCTGCTGAATAATTCGGCGAGGGATATCTGACTAATAAGAGTCCTGCTCCAGGGTCGGCCAGATCGCCGACTATGCGCTACTCTCCAGGTCAGCAGGCTCCGTGCTGTGCGAGCGCAGATCCGCCAGTTAGGCTCGGCCGCCGGTTTCTTATCAAAATCAGGTCCATGGCGGGCAGCGTCGGGTCGCTGTGGCCTGGCATATCGCCCAATATCCTTCATTTCTGCTCAGCCATTGTTGCGGTGGCCGGCGGGGGTGCGGTCAGTGATCGTCTCCTCCTCCAGTGCGGACTCGACGTCGTAGTCAAGCGCGGTCGCGACCTTGAGGGCGGCGGAGATGACCTGGCCCGAGGCCAGCCACCGGGACGATTGCGGCACGTCAGTGATCTTGTCTTTGGGTCGCGCCCGCTGCCAGCGCCCGCCCTGTGCTCCAGTGCAGGCAGAGCGCCGATGACCCGATGGCCGCCGACACCGCTACCTGCGACGGCGCCGGGTCCTGGCATCTGTGACCGGTGCCTGGCCCAGGCTGGGCCCGAACCTAGCCTCGGTCATCACGGCACCTTTCCCGCCGGGCCATCACGCCCGGCGTGATCGGGCCGGAAACACCGGTAGATCCACAGTCCCCAACGCGGCCGGGCTGTTCCGCTCGATGTGGCACGCCAGCTATCTTGTCGTAGCTATTCAGCCGACAGCACTTACTCGGTGCGACAACTGCCGCTCGCGACTAGGGGAACGTGGGCATACCGAAGAGTGGGAAATAGTCGGTCTGCGTGGGCCATGTCGTCGCGGCGATGGCTGCGCGGATCACTGGCCATTGTGTCTTGGCCAGGACGTCGTCGTTGGCGCCGTTGTAGGCGATTGCGATCCCGACTCCGTCCAGGTCGAACTCGATTCCGTTCTCGGACGTGGACAGAGAGCCACCCTTGCTGCAGCGGAAGCTCGACCCTAGTGGTTGGACGCTGTCGAAGCCGTGACCCGCTCGCGGCAGGCCGGAGTTCGCCGCCAGGTTCAGCATTGTCAGGATCGCGCTCCGCGGGAGCATCGGGTTTCCGAGGTTCACGCTGAATGCGGCGATGAAGCGCGCGAGGTCGACCGCGGCTGCGGCGAGGCCTCCGCTTGCCGCGTCGTTCTCCAGGTGGACGTTGCCGTAGCCCTCCGCCACCAGTGGCTGATCGGAGGTCATGACGCTCGGCGCGGTGACCAGCTGGAGTAGCTTCTCCGCCGTTCGGTGGTAGCGCGCCTCGTCCGCGTAACTCGTCGTCGCGAGCGAGCTCGCCAGACGGATCCGGGTGATCTGCAGCGGATCGAGGATGCTCGCCTTGATCCTGTTGAAGAACGACGGCGCGCTGGCCGCTTTCGCCACGACCATGCCGAGCAGCTCGTACCCCCAGTTGTTGTACTCCGGCGGCGTCGCCAGAAGGGTCTCGGTCGCCTTGTACGAGGCGATCTGGGCCTCGGTTACAGGCAGCGGCACGCCGAATGCGGCGGCCGTCGCAGCGTCGTGTGTGAAGAGGTCCGGGTCGAGGCGGCTGCGGTGGAGTAGCAGATCCTCGACCGTGATCGCCGCGAACCCGGGATCGGCCGGGGCGGTGCCGGTCGGTGTCTTCAATCCGAGGATCCCCTGCACCGTGTCCGTGAGCTGGAGCTTCCCTGCGGCGATGAGCTGGTGTGCCGCCACGCCCGCGAACGTCTTCGAGACGCTGGCGATCCGGAAGACAGTCGTCGGCAGGACAACGGGGTAGCCCGGCTCCGCCCACGTGTAGCCCTTCGCGAAAACAAGACGCGTGTTGCTCGTCACCGCGAGCGAGGCTCCGCGAACGTTGGACGCCTCGAGCGTGTCACGCATCACCTGATCCACGGCCGGCGCCGTTCCGACCCCAACCGCGGTCCATTGCCGCTGGAGCGGCGTCTCCTGTCTGGCGAAGAGGACGGCGAAGCGGATTCCGGCGCCGCTTCCGCCTGCCTGGACACAGATCGGGTAGTAGCCGAGCGGGACGAACCGGTCGAACTCCGCCTGATACTGCGCGCTGGTGAGCCCGTGCCGCGCAACCCAAGGGCCGATGTCGTCGTCGACGAAGATCGAGAAGTAGCGCTCGTCGCCCGATACCGACACGTACGACGGCCGCGCCCAGCCCGTGACCTGCGCGTTGAAGCGGCTCTGATAGTCCGCGCTGCTGTCGAGGATGCCCTCGGCGCTCCACGCCAGGCGCCGGTCGTTCGCGGGCCAGATCCCGGCGTAGCGCGGATCGGTGGCGTCGCCGTAGACCGCACCGCAGGTCATGATCCAGCCGTTCTCGTGCGCGACCCGGTCCCAGTTCTGGATCGTCGCCGGGTCCGTATTACTGCCGCCCGTAAGAGTGTGGCGCGTGAGCGGGATAGGCCCGGGCCGCTGCTCGAACACACCGGCAAAGACAGCGCTAGCCGCCGGGCCGGCGGCGCTGATGATCGTCGGATGGAAGCCGGCCGCCGCTGCATTGTCAAAAGCTGCCTGGTACCCGGCGGCACCGACGCCGTGCACGGCCGACCAGTCCGGGCCCGGCCGCCGCACCCACACGGCCGCATAGAGCGGGCTGGCCGGCTGGTAAACGCTCAGCGAAATCAGCCGGTATCCCTGCGGGTAAAGGCTGTTGAACTGATTCTGGTGATCCTGGCCCGTGCGATCGTGATACGCGACGAAGTCCATCACCCAACCCTCCCTACGCCTTCTATGAGCGGGTGGAGTACCGTTTCGGCCTCCTCGATCATCGCGCTGGCAAATTCGGCCGCCCGCTGAGGCAGATCGGCGAGCACCGCGTCGAGCGGGCGGGGTGTGAACCCCTCGGTGGTCAGCGCCAAGTCGATGACGCGCAGGTGCTCGCGCGCGAGAGCGCTGGCCCTCCACGCGCGACGTTCCTTCGCGCTTACCCCATCGCGGACCCAGCCCGCCACGGTTTGTTGCAGGCCCTGATCGTCCAGGGCGGGACCGAGCGCAGGTTCGGTGCCAATCCCCTCGGGCGCCGCCATTACCGCTGCGGAAACCTGGCCGGTAGCTGCGAGGAGGCTGCCAAGGGACTGCCGGTACTCAGCGGACTGCAGGTCGATGGCCGCACGATCACCCCCCCTGCTCGCGCCGGTCATAGCCAATGAGCCGCAAGCCCTGCCCAGCGGCATCGGCCATACGGTGATATCTTTCCCCCCTGTCAACTAACAGTCAATACTTGGTAATATTCTTGTCAAGGACATGTGGGCAGACATCGCTCCTGACCGAGTTATGCGTCCGGACAAGCTCGACCTGTGCTCCATGGTCGTGAACTCCTCCCACCTGCCCCCGGGGAGGCCGATATGACGCTTCCATCCGTCGGCGCGCCCGCCGCCTGGCGCCGATTCCGGGGAGCCAAATGGGGAGCCAAGCCGACAGACGCAGCGCAGCCTCAAGGTGGTGCCGCCCGCTGGCTGTGCTGTGGATGGAATCCGTGGCTGAACGCATGGCTGACTACCTCGTCGGCCATTACCCGCGCGTGCCACGCCTCTGCCAGGCGAAGCAGGCCCCGGTTGCCGCCCGCGGCCTCATACACACTCTGCATGCCCCCAGACTGTCAGCCCGCCCCCGAGTGCGCCGAGGGCCCTGTGGCCAGCCGGGCGCCCCGGCCTGCAATCGGGCCTCTATCGGCGGGCACACCATTGCGGTAGCGTCCGTGCTCATGCCGACAGCGGCCGTCAACGGAATTGAGATCAGCTACTCCGACACTGGCGGTGCCGGGCCCGCCGTTGTGCTCAGCCACGGGTTCCTTCTGGACCAGTCCATGTTCGACGCCCAAGTGGCGGCGCTGGCCCCGGGCTGGCGCGTCATCACCTGGGACGAGCGCGGCCATGGCGGTACCCGCGCCACTGGCCCGTTCACGTACTGGGACTGCGCGCAGGATCTGCTCGGGCTGCTCGACCGCTTGGGCGCCGGGCGCGCGGTGCTGGCCGGCATGTCGCAGGGCGGCTTCTTGTCCCTGCGCGCCGCGCTGACCGCACCCGAGCGGGTGCGCGGGCTGGTACTGATCGATAGCGAGGCTGGATCTGAGGATCCAGCGGTGGCGCCTGCCTACGAGCAGCTGCACCAGACCTGGCTGGGCCAAGGTCCCGGGCCGGTGCAGGAGATCGTCGCCTCGATCATCCTCGGGCCGGGCCGGTGGGACAGCTGGTACGCCAAATGGCAGGACCAGTACGCCCAGTGGTCGCCGGACGACCTGGGCCAGCTCACCTGGCCGTTCCGGTGCCTGAGGGACAGGGACGACATCACCGGCCGCCTCGGCGAGATCACCTGCCCGGCGCTGATCCTCCACGGGACAGCGGATGCGGCGATTCCGGTGACGAAGGCCGAGACGGTCAGGGACGGCCTGGGCGGCCCGGTCACCTTCACCCTCATTGAGGGCGCACCGCACGCCTCGAACGTCACCCACCCCGGGCAGGTCAACGAGGCGATACTGAACTTCCTGCGAATACTGGACGACTAGCCGCAATGCCGCGCGGCGGTTGCACCCAGGCACCTAGCTACTTCGACCTGAAAAAGTCCTCGTCGTAGGTCCGGGTGTGTTGGTGGAGGTTCCCGTTTGGCGGGTCAGCTGGCTAGGGCCGCGATCTTGGTCAGGTTGTGGGCGAAGACTCCGTGCCCGCACCAGATGGCGGCTCCCTTCTTGCCGTCGAGGCGGGTGCGGTCCCAGCCGTAGCCGCGTTTGAGGTAGCTGATCCGCCCTTCGCAGCCGGTCCGCCATTTGACCAGGCGGTGGAAGCTGCGGCGGTGCTCGATGGTCTTGCGGGCTGGCGAGGTGGTGGCCTGGCGGGGGATCGCGACGGTGCGCACCCCGAGTTCTCGCAGGTCGCGCTCGACGGCGGGCTGACCATAGCCGCGGTCGGCAGTGACCGCGGCTGGTATGCGGCCAGCGCGCCGGCTGACCCGCTCCATGGCGGGCGCGAGCTGCGGCCCGTCGGGGGCGGCGCCGTACTCGATGGCGTAGTCCAGGATGATGCCGTCGTCGTTGTCGGCGACCTGGGCCTTGTACCCGAACTCCACCGGGCGGTCGATGCGGCCCTTGCGGATCGGGCGGGCGTCGGGGTCATGGAGGCTGACCAGCCGGGTGGCGCTTGGCGGGAGCCGCCCGGCCAGCCGGGACCAGGTCTGGGCCACGACCTGCGCGGTGCGCTCGATGGTGACCGCCAGCTCGCCCAGCGCCCGGCGCAACCGGCCGGCCACCCGCCCGCTCAGCGCCCTGGGCACCGCGCGGCGGCCGTTGCGCCACACCGCGGCGGCCTGGGCCGCGGTCTTGTCCGCCAGGCCGGCGAGCTCGCCGGTCACCCGGCAGATCACCTGGGTGGTCTCCTCGCGTGACAGCTTCCCCCGGGCGCGCAGCTTGCTGGCGATCTGGCGCACCCGCCGCGCCGCCGCCCGCCGCCGGTCGGTCATCACCGTGCCGGTGGCCCCGCCCGCGGCCTGCACCCGCCGCGCGGCCCGCACCAGCTTGCCCACCGCCTTGGCCAGCAACCCCGAATCCGTCGGGTAGGCCACATTCGCGCAGATCACCGTGGTATCGGCCCGCACCCGGGCGGTGCGCAGCAGCTTGGCCCCGGCGGCCTTGGCCCACAGCGCCTCATTCAGCCCGGCCACCGCGGCCTCACCGCACCGGGTGGTCAGCTTCATCAGCGTCGTCGGATGCGGCACCTTGCCATCGAGCGGGATCCGGCAAAACCGCCGCCAGCTAATCGAGTCGGCCACCTCAGCGC
>Ga0318546_10001001_pt1 | contig 11580 bp, 9 predicted proteins | sample GRESIP169b2f19_FD_203514 | JGI IMG/M metagenome (GOLD analysis project Ga0318546, IMG submission 203514) | Tropical soil microbial communities from Luquillo Experimental Forest, Puerto Rico - GRE.SIPMG.169b2f19 | ecosystem: Environmental > Terrestrial > Soil > Tropical forest > Bulk soil...
TCGCACCCCTGCCGCAGTCGCCGCTGACCGTGACGCGCTTCCGGGTAACATTCACCAAGCCCGGGATCTTCAATTACAGATGCATTCTCCACGACGACCTTGGCATGACCGGGCAGGTGATTGTTCGCCGGTAGGGGCCCGCGGCGCAGATCTCGGCTCAGCGTGTATGAATGACGCTGCGATTTCTCTTCGGATGCTTTGTCATCCCGCATTCTTGTTTGGGATTGTTGACCAACAGGCGGTAGCGGCAGGGCCACAAGAGGGGCCTGCCCTACCCCAGGCGGGCCGTGCGGCGGTAACATACCACGGCGGACTCGTAACCCCGCCGCTGCCGAAACCAAAATTCACGCTAGTCGACACCTCTGGCGCATCGTTTGATTTCTGGTCGGGGACCCAGAGGTATGTCACGCTGCTCTTTTTCGGCTACACTCATTGTCCCGATGAGTGTCCACTCCACATGGCCAATATCGCGACCAGCCTACAACAGCTGCCCGCCCAGGTCGGGGAGCAAGTCAAGGTCGTGTTTGTCACCACTGATCCCGCTAGGGACAGCGGTGCCGTACTGCGTGCCTGGCTGGATAATTTCGACGCACGTTTTATCGGTCTGACAGGCAGTGAAGCCGCCGTCGCAGCAGCCCAGCGCGCCGCATATATACCTCCGGCCAGCAAGACGGCGCATACCGACCACAATTATGGAATGAATCACGCGTCTTTTGTGCTGGCCTACACAAAAGATAATCTGGCTCATGTGATCTATCCTGGCGGGGTGACCTCCACGGACTGGGCAGAAGATTTGCCCTTCCTCGTTAGGGAGACGTGGTCGAACCGCTAAGACTGTTCTCAGACTGCCTCCATCGTTACACGCCCGCCACCGGCGTTCTACTCGCCTTGGCTTCGGCGTTGCCTATAGCTCGATTGCGACCGGGACTGCTACGGCGGCAGCAGCAGCGGCGGTCGACAAGCTCCTCCAGTTCGCCGCAGGCGTGCGCGGGGCTGACGCTAATCAGAAGGGACTTTGCTTCCGGTGCGCGGAGCTTGGCGGTTTGGCGCCGGCAATCGCTTAGAGTGCGGGGGAAATTACCAGATCACTGCGCGGTGGTACCGCCGTCGACAACGAGGCCGGCGCCGGTCATGAAACCGGCATCGTCGGAGGCGAGAAAGACGATGCCCTTGGCAATGTCGGTAACCGTGCCCAGGCGGCCGATCGGGAGCCGCTCGAGCGACTGCCGGCGGGCCGCGTCGAGATCGTTCGTGCCGAGCTCCTGCGCCCGGCTTGCGAAGACTTGAGCGCCCATATCGGTCTCGATCAGGCCGGGGTGGATCGAGTTGACGCGGATCTTGTAACCCTTGCGCGCAAATTCGAGCGCCGCCGACTTCGTGAACAGCGCTACCCCGCCCTTGGTCATCGAATAGAGCGGATCGCTGGGCGACCCGACGATCCCGGCGACCGACGAGAGATTGACGATCGCGCTGCCGAGCGGGCTGCGGGCTGCGCTGTCGCGCAATGCCGGCAACGCCAGTTTGGTGCCGAGAAAGACGCCGGTCAAGTTGACCGCGCAGAGCCGATGCCAGTCGGCGAGCGTCGCCTCTTCGATGTTCAGGCCGAGATACACGCCGGCGTTGTTGACGAGAATGTCGAGGGCGCCAAAACGGCCGGTCACGGCCGTGATCGCTGCGGTCCATTCCTCCTCGCGGGTGACGTCCAGATGTGTGTAAGTGACCTCGCCACTGATGTTCTCGAGCGCGCGCACGGTCTCGCGCCCGCGCTCGTCGAGCACGTCGGCGACGGCGACTTTGGCACCAGCTTCGACCATCAGTCGCGCGGTCTCTGCGCCGATCCCGCGCGCCGCTCCGGAAATCAATGCGACTTTGCCATCGAGCCGGTTCATCGCCGCTCCTCCTTCTCGCTGTCGGGGACGCCGGCTTCGAGTTCCTCGAGCCAGACTTTGGCGGTGGCGTCGGAAGGGGCGCGCCAGTCGCCCCGCGGCGACAGTGAGCCGCCCGACGAGATCTTGGGGCCATTGGGCAGGGCCGAGCGCTTGAATTGGCTGAGCTCGAAGAAGCGGTAAAGAAACACCCGCAGCCATTGCTTGATTTCGGGCAGGCGATACGCGCGCTTAGTCGCCTCGGGGATGTTGTCCGGCCAATGCCCACGCATTGGATCGCTCCAGGCATTCCACGAAAGGTAGGCGATCTTCGACGGACGAAAGCCGTAGCGCGTCGCGTAAAACAAGTTGAAATCCTGCAATGCATACGGTCCGACCACGCTTTCGGTCGACTGGATGATGCCGTCCGCTCCGGGCGGAACCAGCTCCGGCGAAATTTCTGTCGCCAGGATGTCGTAAAGGACTTTCGCGGTCTTCTCACCCAGCTCGCCCGAGGTCGCGACAAAGCGGATCAGATGCTGGATCAGGGTCTTGGCGACCGAGGCATTGGGGTTGTAGTGCGACATCTGATCGCCGACCCCGTAGGTGCACCAGCCAAGTCCGAGCTCTGAGAGGTCTCCGGTCCCGACCACCAGACCGCCATTGTGGTTGGCGAGCCGGAACAAATAGTCGGTACGCAACCCGGCCTGGACATTCTCGAAAGTGACATCATAGAGCGCTTCGCCGGTCGCCGAGGCGTGCCCGATGTCCTGCAGCAGCTGCCGCGCGGCCGGCCGGATGTCGATCTCGCCGCCGGTGACGCCGAGGGACCGCATCAGCCGCCACGCATTGGCCCTGGTCTTCTCGCTCGTCGCAAAACCGGGCAGCGTGTAGGCGAGTACGTTGCGGCGCGGTATCCCGAGGCGGTCCATCGCGCGGGCCGAGACGATCAGCGCCTGCGTCGAGTCGAGCCCGCCGGAGACGCCGATGATAAATTTTTTCAACCCCGTCGCGCTGAGGCGCTGGGCCAAACCCTGCACTTGGATGTTGTAAGCTTCGTAGCAATTCTCGCGCAGCATCGCCGGATCGGCCGGCACATATGGGAAGCGTTCGACGCCGCGGCGCAGTTCGAGAGGTTCCTCGGGCGCGGCGAAATCGAACGCGAGCGTCCGGAACGGCACGTAGTCGTCGCTGGTAGCGCGTGCATTGTCGCCGAAGGAATTCGTGCGCATTCGCTCCTGGCGGATGCGGCCGAGATCGACATCGGCGACCGCCATCTCCGGATCCGGCGAGAAACGCTCGGTCTCGGCGAGCAAGTCGCTGCATTCGAAAATGCCGGCTTGCCCATCCCAGGCGAGGTCGGTCGTCGACTCGCCGGCGCCGGCGGCGGAATAGGCATAGGCCGAGACGCAGCGGGCAGATTGCGACGCACATAAGAGGCGGCGCATTTCCGCCTTGCCGATCGTGATGTTGCTGGCCGAGAGATTGAGGAGGATTTCTGCCCCGGCCAGCGCCGCATCGGTGCTCGGCGGATGCGGCACCCACAAATCTTCGCAGATCTCGAGGTGAAACGTAAAAGCCGCTTTTCCGCGCGCAGCGAACAGCAGATCGCGGCCAAAGGCGACCCTGTGCCCGGCGATCTCGATCGCCTGACCGATGACGTCCTCGCCAGAGGTAAGTTGCCGCCGCTCGTAGAATTCGCGGTAATTCGGCAGGTACACCTTGGGAACGACGCCGAGCAGTTCTCCCCGGTGGATCGCCACGCCGCAATTGTAGAGGTGCCCGCGATGCCGCAACGGGGCCCCGACGACAAAAACCGGAAAGAGCTCCCGGCTCGCCGCCATGAGGCGGTCGATTTGCCGCTCGACCTCGTCGAGCATCGCATCCTGAAGCAACAGATCGTCGATCGCATAGGCCGAGAGCCCCAGCTCGGGGAACACCATCAATGCGATCCTCGATCTGTCGCCCTCGGCGAGGAGGCCCAGAACGTTGTCAGCGTTCTGCCGCGGGTCGGCGACTGCGACGTTCGGGACGCAGGCTCCGACGCGCAGAAACTCGTGGCTGTAGGGGGAAAAGAACGAAGTCATTGGTCGGCCCTCAGGACCTCGATCGGCCCGGCCGCAGCATCGCCCAGATCACGCCGACGATGCCGAATGCAGTCAGGCCGCCGAACACGACAGCTACAGTGTTGGCCGATCCGATCAGGCGGTCGCCGACATCGCCGACCGCGTCTCCAGCAAACAACAACATCGGCGCCCAGACGATTGCCGAAGTGAGATTGGCAAACCAGAAGCGGCCGCGCGGCATCCTCATGATGCCGGCGGCGAGCGGAATGACAGCCCTCACCGGGCCAAAAAAGCGGCCGATAAAAACACTCTTGCCGCCGTGTTTGCGAAAAAATCGGACGCCGCTCGGTAACAGCTCTGCATTGCGCGAGAACGGCCAGATCCGGGCGATCCCGCCGCCATAGCGGTGACCCAGCCAGAACGAAACCGAATCGCCGAGCACCGCGCCGACGACCGCCCCCGCCAGTACCGGCCAGTACGGCAACGAGCCTGCCGACATCAGCGTCCCTGCCACAATAAGTATCGAGGTGCCGGGGAACAGCAGGCTCACAAATACGAACGACTCGCCGAACGAGGTGATGAACATGACCGGGAAGGCCCAGCCCGCATTCGTCGCGATGAAATCTAGTGTGGGCTGAACGATGCTTTCCATGATCCCTCTATATAGGAGGCCGCAGGCGGCACAAACGGTATGGCGGTTCTAACGGCGAGAGCCGCCTCGCCATTACGGTTTTGGGAGGTTCGTTTAAAGTATATAACGGCGAAAAATTCGCTCGGACCGATGTCCTAAGCGCGATGCGTCCCGCTAGAGAGCGGCGGAGTTACGACAGTGCTGCAGCGCGGCGGTAGTTATGACGAGGTGTACGACAGCTTCCGGTGGGAGCCGCCCGAGCGTTTCAATATCGGGACGGCGGCATGCGACCGTCACGCCGACGGCGGCGGCCGGCTCGCGCTCATCTATGAGGCGCCGGATGGGTCCATCGTGCGGTTTACCTTTGATGATCTCAAGCGCCTGTCTAATAAGTGCGCCAATGCGTTGTCGGCTCTCGGCATCCGGGCTGGCGACCGAGTTGGTGTTTTGCTGCCACAGCGTCCGGAGACGGCGATTGCACATCTTGCGATCTACAAGCTCGGCGCTGTCGCGCTGCCGCTGTTCACGCAATTCGGCCCGGATGCGCTCGAGCATCGGCTCACCGACAGCGGCGCAACAGCACTGATCACCGACGGCGAGAATTTACCCAAGCTTTCCGCCGACCTGCCCGAGCTCGCGACGATCCTAGTCACCGACGGCGACAGCGCCGGCAACCCGCTGTTCTGGTCCACCCTGGAACGAGGGTCCGACGAGTTCTCTCCGCTTGCAACCGGCATCGACGACGCGGCGCTCGTCATCTACACCTCGGGGACGACCGGCAGGCCAAAGGGTGCTCTGCACGCCGCGCGCGTGCTGCTCGGTCACATCCCGGGGGTACAGCTGCCGCACGAATTCTTCCCCGCCCCGGGCGATCTTTACTGGACCCCGGCCGATTGGGCGTGGATCGGCGGGCTCCTCGATGTGCTGTTGCCAAGCCTTTATTTCGGCATCCCGGTGCTCGCGCACCGCGCACGCAAGTTCGAGCCCGAGGAAGCGTTCGCGTTGATGGCGCGGCACGGTGTTAGGAACGCCTTTCTGCCGCCGACGGCGCTCAAGATGATGCGGCAAGTGCCGTCGCCGCGGCGCTTCGGCCATCGGCTCCGCTCGGTGGCGAGTGGCGGCGAACCGCTCGGCGAGGACATCCTCGAGTGGGGTCGCGAAGCCTTCGGCCTCGACATCAACGAGTTCTATGGCCAGACCGAGGCCAATCTCCTTGTCGGCAATTGCGCTTCGCTGTTCCCAATCCGGCCGGGCTCGATGGGCCGGCCGATTCCCGGGCACCGGGTCGAGGTGGTATCGCCGGATGGCCGGCCACTGCCGGCCGGCGAGAGCGGGATTATCGCCGTCCGCCGGCCCGACCCGGTGATGTTCCTCGGCTATTGGAACAATCCGGAAGCCACCCGTGCGAAATTCGCCGGAGATTGGTGTCTGACCGGCGACGTGGCGGTCAAGGACGATGACGGATACATCTGGTATAAGGGGCGCGAAGACGATCTGATCTCGAGCGGCGGCTATCGTATCGGCCCGACCGATATCGAGGACTGCCTGATGAAGCATCCGGCGGTGGTGATGGCCGCTGTGGTCGGGGTCCCCGATCCGGTTCGCGGCGAAGTCGTCAAAGCCTTCGTCGTCCCGAAGCCCGAGATCGCGGCGGGTCCGGCACTCGCCAACGAGATCCGCGGGTTTGTCGGGCAGCGCCTCGCGCATTACCAGGCGCCGCGCGAGATCGTTTTCACCCCATCGCTGCCGCTCACCGCCACCGGGAAGATTGTGCGGCGCGAGCTTCGGACTCTAACAAACGTCTCGACCACAGAGACACAGGGGTCGCAGGGCAGAAAATAAAACTCCGGGACCTTTGTGTCTCTGTGTTAAAAAATTCGCGGAGGCTCCAGATGGCCACCCTCGACGCACGTCAAAAGGCCGGGCGCGTCGCCGAATTGTTCCGCCGACGTCGGCCCACCGAAGTATTGCCGCCAGAGCTGTATCCGTCGGCCCTCGACGAGGCTTACGCGATCCAGCGTATCTTTTGCGAGATCGAGGAGACGAGAGGCCGGGGCGCGATCATCGGCTACAAGATCGGTCTGACAACCCCGGTGATGCAGCAGTTCTGCGGCGTCGACGAACCCTGCTATGGCGCAATGTTCGCATCCGAGGTCCACCAAAGGCACGCCGAGATTTTTGCGCGCGATTATTGCCGGATCGGCGTCGAGACCGAGATCGCATTTCAGCTCGGCAATGATTTGCCGCAGGGCGGCGACCGGAGCCGGGTCGCCGCGGCGGTCGAGAGCACGATGGCGGCGATCGAGCTGATCGAGGATCTGCGCTTCGATTACCGGCGCCTCGATGCGGCGGCGCTGGTCGCTGGTAATGTATGGAACGCCGGGGCGGTGCTCGGCGCGCCGGTCTTAGAGTGGCGAGGGCTCGACCTCGCGAGGGTTACGGCGCGGCTCTCGATCAATGGCCGCGAGATCGGCTCCGGCAAGGGCGAAGATGTGATGGGCCATCCGCTCAACGCGCTCGCCTGGCTTGCCAGCAAGCTCGCCGCCGACGGCGCGCCGCTGCGCCGCGGGATGGTCGTGCTGACCGGCAGCATGGTCCCGATCCAATACCCGGCGGCAGGAGACCGAGTATTGGTCGAAGTTTCCAGCCTTGGCACCGCCGAACTCGTCGTGACGTGATACGGCGGGGCTAGTCGCGGACCGCTTGGAGGGTGCGATGTTTTGGGTTGTCGTAGCGATCCTCTATTTCGTGCTGGCGGCCGTAGCCCCGAATATTCTCGGGCTTTTCGTCAATCGCGCCCGACCGGATTTCCGCGCGCTTTCGCTGTCGCTGAGAGGCGTCTTTTTCGTGATCGCGTTGATTTGCCTGGCGGCGACCTCGTACGTCCACGTCGAGTCGGACGAGATTGCAGTGCTCAACAAGATTTACGGAACGACCTCGCTTCCGACCGAGCACATCGTCGCAACCAACGGCGAAAAAGGCCCACAGGCGGAGATCCTTACCCCGGGCTGGCATCCCTGGTTTCTCGTCAACGTAATTTATCAAGTCGAAAACAAAAAAATCGTTTCGATACCCTCCGGCAAATACGGGTTCCTGAACGCAAAGGACGGGGCACCGCTACGGCCCGACCAATACCTGGCCGACGCGTTTCCCGCCGAGCACGAGCTGGACATGCTCGACGCCGAGTATTTTCTTACCCACGGCGGTCAGCGCGGGCCGCAGACGACGATCCTGACGCCGGGCAGTTACCGCCTTAATACCTATCTCTGGGATCTGAGCATCTATAACGCCGTGGATGTCGCCGAAGGTTCTGTCGGCGTCGTCAAATCCAATGTCATCGCCGCCGTCAATTTCGGCAATATGCTCGCCGAAAGACCGAGCTCCTGCCCGCAAAAGCGCGTGTCCACAAGCTCGAGCGGCGAAGCGGTCGCCGATAAAAAGAAAGAGGATGAGGGTGTGCTGACCGCCATCCTGGTCCCGGTCGGCTGCATCGGCGTTTGGGAACAAGCGCTGCAGCCGGGCCGGTATTACGTCAATGAAGCGGCCTATAAGGTCACGATGATCAGCACCCGGGTGCAGACCTGGGAATTCAAGGGCGGATATAAGAGACGCTACATTGATCTCAGCCTCGATCAAGCGGGCAATCTGAAGCAAACAGAACATTCCGACACCGAGGGAATAAAAAAACCCGATGGCGCGGCCGACCCGGCCGTGACGCCGTTTGTCGAAGGCTGGCTGGTGCCGCTCGAGCTTCGTGTGCTCGCTCAGGTGACCCCGGACAATGCACCTTTTGTCGTCGCCGCCGTCGGCGGGTTAAAGGAAATCGAAGACAACATCATGGTCCCGACCATCCGATCGATCGTCCGCAATGTCGTCGGCGCCCAAGGCCGCCACGTATTGGACCTCGCCGACAACCGCGCCGAGTTGGAGCACGCAGTCGAGGATGCGATCCGTCCCGAAGGCCTGCGCGCCGGCATCGTCATCAAGGAGGTCAAGTTTGGTGACGTGGCGCTTCCGCCTGAGCTTTTGGTCTCGCGGCTGCGTCAGCAACTCGCCGACCAGCTCCAGGTGACCTACCAGCAGGAGCAGAAGGCGCAAACACAGCGGATCGACACCGAAAGGGCCCGCGCGACCGCGGAGCAGCAGCACCAGCTCGTCGAAGCGGTGATCGGCGTTCAGGTCGCCGAGCAGAACAAGAACGCCGCCAAGCTGCGCGGCGAAGGGCAGAAGCTCGAATTGGAGGAAGTCGCGCAAGGGCAGCACGCGCAGGCCGACGTCCTCGGACAGGACCGGGTACTGACGATCACGCTGGTCCAGCAAATGCTGAAGACCATCGAGGAAAAGCCGGAGATCGTGTCGCTTATCGGCCGCCTCGTGCCGCAAACGGTGATTTCGACAGGGGGTCAGGGTACCGGGCTCGACAGCGCTGCAGCGATCCTCGGCGCGCTGATCAACAACGGCGCAGGGACCACCTCAGGACTGGCCGGACCGTCGAGCAAAAAGTGAAGCGCATGGCCGATATCGTGCTGATAAATCCGCGTTTTGAGATCTCGTACTGGGGCCTCGAATACGCGATTCCATTTCTCGGCGTCAAAGCGGTCATGCCGGTCGCCAATCTGCCGTTGCTCGCCGCACTGACACCGCTTGGACACAACGTTACCTTAGTCGACGAGAACGTCGAGCCAATCGACTTTGCACGCTGCGCCCGCGCCGACATCGTCGGCTTGACCGGGATGAACGTCCAGCGCTGGCGGATGAAGGAAATTCTCCGCGAGCTCAAGCGTCATGGCGTTTTCACAGTGGCCGGGGGTCCGTGGGTCACGGTACAGGAGGACGACATCACGGAGCTCGCTGATGTCGTCTTCATCGGCGAGGCTGAGGAGACCTGGCCGCAGTTTCTCCGCGAGTGGGGCGAGGGCTGCCATCAAACACGCTATCAACAGGCCGAACGGACCGACATGGCGACGGTTCCGGTGCCACGCCTCGACCTGTTGCGAGTGGAGCATTACGCATTTGGCAGCGTGCAGTTTTCGCGTGGTTGCCCCTTCGAGTGCGAGTTCTGCGACATCATCGTTACGTTTGGCCGGCGCCCGAGGATGAAGACCTCCGCTCAGGTCCTCGCCGAGCTCGATGCCTTGGTCGCGGCGGGCAAGGATGCCGCGTTCATCGTCGATGACAACCTGATCGGCAACAAGAAGGCGATCAAGCTGTTGTTGCGCGATGTGATCGCGTGGCAGCAGACACACGGCTATCCGCTGATGTTCGCGACTGAGGCCTCGATCGATCTCGCCGACGATGCGGAATTGATGCAGCTGATGGTCGAGGCCAACATCGGCGATGTGTTCGTCGGCATCGAGACTCCGAACGAAGCGTCGTTGCGCGAAACGCGAAAATTGCAAAATTTGCGTAGCCGCGGCGGCAGCATGCTCGACAAGGTGCATCGCATCCAAGAAGCCGGCATGGAAGTCTGGTGCGGCATCATCGTCGGCTTCGATAACGACGATCAGAGTATTTTCGCCCTGCAGAAGCGCTTCGTGCGGGAAGCGCGGATCGTCAACGCGATGGTCAACATGCTGGTAGCGATCCCGCGGACCCCGCTCTACACCCGTCTCGCGAACGAAGGCAGGCTCGACTTGTCGGACGATGCGTCGAGCTGGGGCGGCTTCGGCACGAACGTCATACCCCGCCGGATCGGTCGGGAGGCGCTGCGCGCCGGTTACGTCGAGCTGATGCGCGACCTCTACACAACCGAGGCTTATTTTGGGCGACTCGACTCGTTATATCTCGATGCTCGGCTGGAACTGGGTCGCGCGCGGATGCGCTATCTGCGGCGTCGCCCGCTGCGCTGGCTCAAGCTCAATTTGCAACTCCTCGCCCAAGCGGTCGGGCTCTTCGTGCTGCTGATGCGCGGCGTGCCAGATCCGGCGTTGCGTCGCGAGTATCGCCGTCGCTTAATGCGAGCCGCCTGGCGTCAGCGCAACCCGCAGATGCTGCAGGAATACGCGCTCAAATGCGCAATGCACTACCACGCGCACCGCATGGTGCAAGAGATGCTGGCGCAGCCCCGGCTTTCCGCCCGCATCGCCGCCTGAGCCACGGGAGGGTACGATGGCGCACCCGATCGTCTATGGCCCGGCCTTCAGCACCTATGTCTGGAGCGCGCGGCTGGCGCTGGCGGAAAAAGGGGTGACGCACGAGCTGATCGAGGTGCCGCTCGGCGCCCAGCGCGAAGAGCCGCACCTCTCGCGCCACCCATTCGCCAAAGTCCCGGCCTTCGAGCACGACGGCTTCGCGCTTTACGAGACGCAGGCGATCATGCGCTATGTCGACGAGCGTTTTGCCGGCGCGCCGCTGCAGCCCGAAGACGTGCACGAATGGTCGCGAATGAACCAGATCATCGGCATCGTCGACGCCTACGCCTGGCCGAGCATCGCCGGTACGATCCTGGTTAACCGGGTGCTGAAACCCCGCTTTCTCGGCGGCGCGCCCGACGAGGCCGCGATCGCGGCAGCGCTGCCGCGCGCACGGCTCTGCCTGTCGGAAATCGACCGGCTGATGGAAGACCACCGCTTTCTCGCGAGCGAGCATCTCAGCCTCGCCGATCTGATGGTGGCTCCGCTGCTTTATTACTTCAGCAATGTGCCGGACGGCCGGGAGCCGATGGCCGAGCACCCGAAATTGCAGAACTGGATGCGGCAGATGGAAAGCCGGCAGAGCTTCCAGGTCACCAAACCGCCCCCTCTGTGACGAGCGGTGCTCCCTATCGCAGCCCTCCCCGCACGTGGGGGCGCGTTAGGGTAGGGGCTGCATCTTTGCTTCGCGGGCGGCGATCGCGGCTTCGCGTTCGAGCAGCAGGCGGGCGCGCTCGACGACTGGTACGTCGATCATCTTGCATCTTGCCGTCGACGGTGACGGCGCCGACACCCTCGGCGAGCGCCTTGTCATAGGCGGCGGCGACGCGGCGGGCATGTTCGATCTCCTCGGGGCTGGCGCGGAACTCCGCGTTGAGGATCGGCAC
>Ga0318546_10001012_pt1 | contig 11517 bp, 6 predicted proteins | sample GRESIP169b2f19_FD_203514 | JGI IMG/M metagenome (GOLD analysis project Ga0318546, IMG submission 203514) | Tropical soil microbial communities from Luquillo Experimental Forest, Puerto Rico - GRE.SIPMG.169b2f19 | ecosystem: Environmental > Terrestrial > Soil > Tropical forest > Bulk soil...
CCCTCATATTAAAGGCGCCGCCGTCCGCCACGATTCAGAGCGGGCGTAGCTGCAGGCGAGTTCCGCGAGCGTTGCGCCCGGCGTCGGGGTCGGGCTCGACTTGGTGTCGGCGCGCCTTCACCCGCGGCCGCGGTGCTTCGCGACAGTGAGCACCGCGCGGGGCCGATCGCCCGCCCGGCTTTTGCAGTCGGAAGCGGTGCTGCGGCAGCAGCGGGCCGCGGCTCGATCTTGGCGAGCATGGTTTTGAGCGTGAGGATCCGCGGCGACAGCGGTTAGTGATCGGCTTCGATGGTCCGTTTCACTAGGACGACGAAGGCGAGCTCCCCTTCTTCGGTAAGGTCAATCGTCCACATGCTCAAGATGCTCGGTCCAGCTCTCTTAGCTCGGCGGGAGGCTCAGATATCGCGGACCCCTGCCGACGATCGAGCTGATCGGCTCTCCGCTCAAAGAGTGCCGCAAGCTGCAGGAACTCTTCCCGCTCAACTGCGAGATTGCACTCTCCGGCGATGTCGCGAAGCCACCTCGCCGTCTCTCTGTAGTGCGCGCCGCCGTCTCGCCGCCCCCGGTCCCGCACGTCCATCAACGGAACAGCTCTTCTATCCGGGCGAGGAGGAGAGCGGACCCGGTGAGCGCGGCCGGCAACGCGGTGGGCGCCAGCTCTTGCCGCGTCGGCAGCCGCGCGAGCTGCGCCTTGCGGAAGGTGAGGTCGGCGAGCGCGGCGAGATCGGAGAGCGCACCTGGTCGACTTGACGCAATGCTAGCTGGTGCTTGTCCGGCATACGCACGTTATGCCAGAGAGCGGTTGATCAGCCGTAAATTAGCCGGGCTAATGCGACATCAGTATCGGAACAGTCATGTGCTCGAGAAGATCGCGACTGACGCCGCCGATCAAGGCTTCGCGTAATTGAGAATGGTGATAGGCCCCTGAAACGATAAGGTCGGCGGCGAAATCGGCGGCGCGAGAGAGGAGGACATCCGATATCGCAATGTCGCCCTGCGGGGTTTCTTCGGGTTTGGCGTCGATGCCACGCCGTTGGAGATGGCGGACAATCCGTTCCAGCGAAGGATGATGTTCCTCGAGGCTCCTCTGGCGCGCTCCGACAAACATCACCGTCACCGCCTCGGCATTTTCGAGCAGCGGCAGCGCGTCGTTGAGCGCGCGCACCACCTCGCGACTTCCATCCCACGCAACAAGTGCACGCCGGCCGACGGTATCGAAGCTTCCGGCATACGGAACGACAAGAACCGGCCGGCCCGTCGCGACGATGATTTCGTCAGGACGAAGCCCGTCTGCGCATGCATCCGGCGAGAGCTGACCGAGAATAATCAGATCAAAGGATTTGCTGAGATCGATGAGGGTGGCCGTCTCGCCAGGGGAGAGGAGGTGCCATTCGCCGTCGATGCCGTGCAGCCGCAATTCGCTCCAGAACAGCTGCTCGACATTCTCTGCGCGCTCGGCTTCCCGCGATATGCCGGGGATCGTGGCGGGTAGCAGCTCGCCGGCCGGGGCCAGCACTTCGGGTGCGACGATAATGCCAGGGCCCAGGTTGACGGGCATGCCGGCAGATCCACCGTGCTCCCCTCGCATGATGTAGCAGGCAGTCAGATGCGCTCGGTGAACATGCGCGAGATTTAGTGCAAGTTTCAAGTGGCCCTCGCCGGCGGTGCTTCGATCGAGGCCGACCAGGATATCCCTCAGGGCCATTCTTGCCTCCGATGGCGAAGCGAGACGCGGGACGTCAGCGAGCTTGCCCGATTACGATTTCGCCGCTGATTCAGACCCTTCCGTCAACAGCCGGCGCAGCTCGGTCTTGAGCACTTTGCCGTAATTGTTCTTGGGCAGACTGTCAACAAACCGGTAATAGCGCGGGCGCTTGAAGCGGGCGATGTGGTCGAGACACAGCCGGTCGAGTGCGTCCTGCGTGATCTCGGCTCCGGGGCGGGCGACGACAAAGGCGACGACCTCCTCGCCCCATTCGAGGTGCGGCCGCCCGACGACCGAGGCTTCGACGAGGTCGGGATGACGCAACAGCGCTTCCTCGATTTCGCGCGGATAGATGTTGCTGCCGCCGCTGATGATCATGTCCTTCGACCGGTCGCGCAGAGTGAGCAGCCCCTCCTCGTCAAAGCTGCCGAGATCGCCGGTGTGCAGCCAGCCGCCGCGTAAGGTCTCGGCGCTGGCGTCCGGGTTGTCCCAATAACCCTCCATGACACAATCGCTCCGGGTGACGACCTCGCCGACTTCGCCGGGCGGCAGCTCGCGGTCATTATTGTCGACAACACGGACGAGCACCCCGGTGCGGGGTACCCCGCAGGAGGCGAGCCGATCGTGCCAGCGCGGGTGGGTCTCTTCGGTATGCATGCGTTTGGTGAGCCCGGTAATCGTCATCGGCGACTCGCCTTGCCCGTAGAGCTGGTAGAGCCGCGGGCCAAAGAGCTTCAGCGCCCGCTCGAGATCGGCGACATACATCGGGCCGCCGCCATAGAAGATCGTTCGCAGACTGCGCAGATCGGCGTCGCCGACCGCCGGGGCGTGGACGAGCCGCGTCAGCATCGTCGGCGCCGCGAACATCGAGACCCGCGAATGGCGCTGCAACGTGTTGACGATCGCATCGACGTCGAAATGAGGCAATATGACCTGGTGACCCCCTCGCAAGATGTGCGGCAATGCGTAGAGACCGGCCCCGTGCGACAGGGGACCCGCATGGAGGTTGGTGTCGCGCTCGTCGAGCGGGTCGACGTCGGCATAATAGCAATGGCTCATAAAGAGCAAGTTGCGGTGGCTGAGCATTGCGCCTTTGGGTCTGCCAGTCGTCCCGCTCGTGTAGAAAAGCCACGCCCGGTCTGTCGGTGCGGTGTCGATCGGCTGCATCGGCGCGCCGCGCGTGAGGAGAGCGGTGTAATCCGCGGTCGCCGCTGAGATGATCCGGGCCAATGTCGCGACCGACTGCTCGAGCGGGGCAAGTCTGCCCGCCAACTCGAGGGTTGCAACCATGAGGCGGGCGCGCGAGTCGCGGGCAATATGCTCGACTTCGCGAGGATGCAGTCTGGCATTGACCGGAACTGCGCAGAGGCCCGCAGTCCAGCAGGCGAACATCATTTCAAAGAACTCGGCGCAGTTCTCCATGCACAGCATGACACGGTCGCCGGGTTCGAGACCGCAGGCGGCGAGACCGCCGGCTAGACTCGAGACGCGATGGGCGAACTCGCGATAACTCCAGCTAAAAACACTGTCGCTGATCGCCGGAGCCTCGGGCTGCCGGCGGGCAACATCAAAAAACAATGCTGCAAGGCTCACCGTGACCTTCCCGCGCTATGATCAATAACATCTCATCGTGACATTGGCGATCAAGGTCATGTAAGGGTCGTGCTCCCCTCTGGGGTTGCTGTGCCCCCAGAGCCACCCTCCGTCATAATACAGGACCACCTTCTCGCCGGCTCTATCGACATACTGGATTATGTTGTTCGTCACCGTCAGCGAGCTCGCTCGCCCGAGATCCTGAAACCCCCGGACCTTGAATGGCGGCCCCGGCTGAGTGATCGCGTAAGCCGCGCTGTTCTGCGCACTGGGACCGAAGCGCCGCCACACGTGAACAGTCAGCAGATCCTCGTTCACAGCAAAGCGAAGCTGCAATGCGCCTTCGCTCTCGGGACGGCCCGCGCCGGTATCGAACGATCCCTGGCATGTCTGTCCAGCCAACAGCGCCGGGTCGAACCCAGTCACATTGCTCAGTCTCTGCTGGGCAGTGGCGGTGGCGGCAAAACCGATCAGTAGAGCGGTCGAGGTGCAAAGTCCTCGCATGGGGCGCCTCCACGGCTCAGGCGACCCCGTGGTCCTTGAACCAGGCCATCATCTTCGCCCAGCCGTCTTTCGCGGCCTCGGCGCGGTAACTCGGCCGGTAGTCGGCATTAAAGCCGTGCGGGGCGTCAGCGTAGATTTTGAATTCACAGGTCTTGCCGTCAGCCTTGCATGCCGCCTGGCGCTTTTCGATCATCTCGGGCGGGATGCTCTTGTCCTCGCCGCCGTAAAGGGCGAGCACGGGGCATTTGAGGTTGGCAATTACGTCGGCCGGGTTTTTGGGTGTCAGTTCGCCGATCGGGCGATCCACCCCGTACCACGATACCGCAGCTTTCAGATCGGGGTTGTGCGAGGCGTAGAGCCACGTCTCCCGCCCGCCCCAGCAGAAGCCGGTGACGGCGAGCTTGGTCATGTCGGCCTTACCGGTCGACTTGGCATAGGCCGCCGTCGCGTCGAGGTCCGACATCACTTGTGCTTCGGGCACGCTCGACATGATCTTTCGGGTCTCGTCCGGGTCCTTGGCTGCAGCGGCGTTGCCCTGACGCGCCCACAGCTCGGAGGCAATTGCGAAATAGCCGAGCTTCGCTAAACGCCGGCACAGGTCCTGGATGTGCTCGTGGACACCCCAGGCTTCGTGGATCACCAGCACGGTCGGGAACGGTCCGCCTTGCGCCGGCATCGCGCGATAGGCCGGGATCGATCCATCGACAACCGGAACCTTGACCTCGCCGGCATCCAAGCCCTTCGTGTCGGTCGTGATCGTCTCGGCCGAGACCGGCTGCACCGACAGCGCAAACCCGGTGACGAGTGAGGTCATGACAAATCCACGCCGCGTCCATTGCGTGCGCGGCCACAACCCCTGCGCGTCTTCGATGATGTCCATGGCACCCTCCCGTCGAACGTTGCCGCGCCGGATGATAGAGGATGCGGCACAACCATCGGACGCTGATCTGCGCTTAGTCACCACGATGTGATGTGCGATCTCTGACCCGGTATCAACCTAGTCCGTATGCGGCGGCGGGACCCGAGGCGATCCTCGCCCGCGCTGGAGAGGTGATCGAATAAATCCGGCGTTGCCCGATGCGATGCTCGTTTCACGCCTCTTTGGGGACATGTGTTAGGGCGAGGCGCCTCAGAAGATCAGTAATCGTAATTGTAGTTGACGCCGAGACCGGTGCTGCCGGACTGACCGGCCTCGCCGCCGACCGTCAGATGCGGCCGCACTTCTATCTGAACGGTCACTTTGCTGGTTGGCGGTGAGACACCCTGGCTCACCCCGACGGACACCCCCGGGGCTATATATTTCCCGGCACTGAGTGCGGTATTGGCACCCGAACCCCCGCTCGCCGCCCCTCGCGGGTTGAGCGTTCCGGTGGTCGGGCTGGTCGAGCTCGAACCGAATCTGAACCAATCCAAACCGAGGCTGCCGCGCAGCTTGTCGAGCACCCCCGGGCCGCCGCCGGCGAGGGTAGCGGCGGCCGCGGCGAGCTGCAGCCCTTCGCCGGCGCTGAGCTGACCGACCCCGCGGTTGAACAGCACGCGCGAGAGGATCTCGTCCTGCGGCACCGGCGGTGTCGAGCTCAGCGTCACTTTTGGCGCCGAGGCAACCCCGCTGATCTGGACTTGTGCGGTAATGTCGGCAGTGCTCGCCTCGGCGATGATATCGAGATCGGGATCGAGCTTCGCGCCGCCTTCGAATGTGATCCGGCCGCGCGCGATCGTGAAGGTCTTCCCGAGCAAATCGACAGTGCCGCGGATCTGCTCGAGCGACCCGCTGATTGCAGGCGCCGCGCTGGTGCCGGTGATCGTCAGCTTGCCGCGCCACTCGCTGTCGAGCCCATGCCCGCGCACAAAGATGTTGCCAGGCATGTCGATCTTGATGTCCAGGGTTGCCGGGAGCGCCGGCGCTTGGTTCGCGGCGGCGGGCGGCGGTGGTGGCTTTCCCGTCTTGCTGTTGGTCTCGACGACTTTCAGCACTACCACGCTGGGCGGCAGGCTTTCGGGCAGGTTGATATCGGCGCGATCGATCGTGAGGGCTGCGCCGACCTTGGGCGAGGTCAGGGCACCAGCGATCGCCACCGTTCCGCTCGCTGTCGCCACGGCCTCGTCGCGTGCCGCGACCCGGAAATTGGCAAGCCTGGCGGAAAGATCGGCAGTCGGTCCCGAGGCGCCCCGCAACACGACATTGCCCTGTGCGGTGAGGCTTCCCTTCGCTGTGTCTCCGGCCGAGAAAGACGCCAGCGTAAAGCGGTCGCGACCACCAACGACATCGGCTTGCATATTGGCGAGCATCGCCCCTGTCGCGAAGTTCTCGTAGCGCGCGTCCGAGAGCCTGAGCTGGCCACTCGCGGCCGGAGCAGCGACGGTGCCGTCGACGGCAACGTTGGCCGCGAAGCGGCCGCTGACCCGGTCCTCGCCGAGCGGCAGCAGATCGGCGAGGTGTTCGAGCTGGCCGCCGCCCTGCAGCTGCAGGCTTAGCCGCCCGGCCGGCGGCACCGAAATCCCGAGCGGCGACGGCGTCAGCAATAGCGGCGCCGAGCCCGCGAAGCTGATCGTGTCGCCCTTGAGGCCCGTGACCTGTCCCTTCAGATCGATGTTTCGCCCGTTCCAATTACCGTCCATACCGAACCCCAGAGCCGGGACCTCAGAACGTTTCAAGGAGGCGAGGCTGAGCCCGCCGGCGTTCACCGAAAGATGTCCTTGCGGAGCACGCAGCGTGCCGCCGAGCGTCGTCGCGATGTTCAAGCTGCCTTGCGCGTTCGGATAGCCGAGGAACCGGGCGCCCGATGCGATCGACAAGTTCGCGGCGTTGAGCGCGAGCGACAGCGACTGGCCGCGCAAGCCACCGCTGCCGGTGATCCGGCCGGTCCCGAAATCCAGCGAGAGACCGGAAAAGGCGAGATCGGCACCGCGTTTTGACAGCGTAAGCGGCTGCTCGAGGGATATCCGGTCGTTGCCAAGCGATCCGGCGAGCCGGCTCAGACGCAGCTCGAACCGGCCGGGTTCGAGCCCGCCATCGCCCGCGAGCGCCAATGTCAACGGCCGGCCCTTTGCGTCGCCCTGGAACGTGAAGCGCCCGGACCGCGCCGCATCGAGCGCCAGTGTGGCGGTAGTGAACTCGGCCGCACCAAGGTTCGCCGAGGTGAGTGAAAGGCGCCCCGTTCCAGACGTTGTTCGTAGGACATCGGCGAACTTCGCGCTCAATTCGAGGCGGCCGATCCCTAAGCGTGAGGAACCCATCCCGGCGGCAAGCCGCGATCCGGTCAGCGACAACTCGACGAGCTGTCCGCCGCGATCCTCGAACTTACCGCCCAATTCGAGACTGCCGCCGAGTGGTGTTCCGGCCAGTTTGGACAAGCGCGCGAGATCGGGCGCCCGCCCGCTGATGGAGCCTTGGGTCAGATAAGTATCGAGAGCGATGCGCAAACTACCCTCGATCGCGCCATCGGCTGCCGTCAACCGGAAGCGCGGCAGCACTAATTCCGAGCTTCCTTTCGCCTCCGCCGCCAAACTCAGGGCCCCGTCGAGTCCGTAGGTGCGATAGGTGCCATCGAGCGTCGCCTTCGGCTCGGCGAGGTCGGCGACCTTGCCGGCGAGCTGCAAGTGGTCGATGCGCGTTCCGCCGGCCGCAATGCCGTCACCTGCAACTTCGCTCTCGAGCCGCAGGTGATCGAGTTCGCCCTCGGCATTGGCGCGGGCCGATATTGCGCCCGCCATCTCCATGCCGAGCGCGGGGCCGAGCGGCTTCAACCGCGGCAATTCGAGTGCCAGCGCCGCGGCGAGGCGATTCGAACCAGGATCGAACCGCGCATTGCCAGAGAGGTTCGCCGCCGCACCCGCGACCGCGAGCTGGTCGACGATCAGCTCGCCTGCGGCGTCTCGCTGAGCCGAGCCGGCCAATGTCACGGTGTCGCCGAGGAGTGCGTCGCCGGCAGCGATGCCGGTTCGCAGTCCTTTGGCCGTGCCGTCGAGTCGCGCCTTGAACCGCGAGGTGCCTTCCCGCGTGGCATCGGCCGCCAGCTCTATGGAGCCGGCGAGCGCATTGCCGGCGAATCCGGAGAAGGGGCGAAGGTCGGCGATCGATAAACGCAAATTCCCCTCGATCGTCTGCCCGGCTCCGGTGAGATGTCCTGCCCCCGTGAGAGCAAGGCCCGCGCCTTCGGCGGAAAGGTTGCTGAGGTCGACAGTGCTGCCGTCGCGGGTAGCATCGCCGGCCAGCGCCCAGCCGATGTCACGCCCGAGCTGCGGTGGCACGGTAACGCCTTCCGGCGCGGCGAGCCCCTCGACCCGGCCCTTTGCCGCAAATTCGATCCGCGTGTCCGGATTATCGAGGGCGCCGGTCGGTGTGGCCGAGATATTCGCGTCCAGATGTTGGGCGCCCGAGGTGGCGACGCCGACCTCGTTTGCCGATAAATTCAACGCGAGCGCAGGTCGATCCTGCGTGCCCGTGACCTCGGCGGTGAGGGACGCCGAGCCCTTCAGCTCGTTGCCCAGCAAACCCGAAAGCGAGGAAAGCTGAGGGGCATTGGCCTGTAGATGCGCGGAAACGGTTTTTTCCGCTCCACCAAACGCGGCATCGCCAGTCAATGTCCCAGCCGCGATCTCGATCGACAGCGCGTCGACGACGACCCGCTCGCCCAAGCTGCCACGGAGCGACAGCGTTAGCTGATCTCCGATGACTGGCGCGAATTCGGCCGGGAGCAGCGGCGCCATCGCGGCCGTTCCAGATAGACCGAGGACGGTCTGAGAGTTCACCGCCAATGTCACATCCGAGTTGATACGGGCGAGAGCGCCGGCGGAGGCGGCAACATGGCCATGCCAATCCGCCAGCGGCCCGGTCCCGTTGACCCATAGCGAGAGCGGCGGTCGGTCGGTGCGCCCGAGCAAACGGTCGAGCAAGACGCCGGTTGGCTCGCTCGCCTCGAGCTGGAGCTTCAGCACCGGCGTAACGCCCGCAAGCTCCATCGCCAATGCGATATTCCCTGCAAAACTGTCCGTGCGGTGCAGGTCGAGCGCGACCTGTGCAGCCTGACCCGCGAGCCGGGCACTTCCGACGACGGTTGCTACGAGGCTTTCGCCGAGCACCGGCGGTGCGAGCGCCAGCCGCCCGATCGACAGCCGATCGAGCACGACTTCGATCGGGAGGCGTGGCACCTTGAAATATTCGGTCAAGGGGGTCGTCGATGGCGCGGTGCTGCTTCGCGCCATGTCGACCTCGGCAAAGCTTAGCGACCGAATATGGAGCCGCCTTGCCAGCAGCGCGGCGGCCGAAATGTCGAGCCCGAAATGCTGCAAGGTGAGATAGGTGCCGTCATGATCGCCGATTTCGATCCGGTCAACTTTGAGATTGAATGGGACCGTCCCATGCAGTCCGGCAACCACGACGGTAAAATCCGGCGTGCTTATCGTGCGCCCGAGGGTCCTCGCAACCCAAGCTTGCCCTGTTTGCGTCTGGAGCAGACCGAACGCCACGAGGACCGCCGCGATCAGCAAACCCAACGCGGCGCCGAACCAGCGAAGTACTCGTGCCGCGGTCTTCATCAGAAAGCCTGCCCGAGGCTGATATAAACCTGTATCGGCGAGTCGCCGCTGCGCTTGTGCAGCGGCGTCGCCAGATCCAGCCGCAGCGGCCCGAACGCGGTGTAATAGCGCGCGCCCAGGCCCACGCCGTAAAGCGGCGTGCGGCCGGGCTGCGGCAGCGGGCTCTCGTAATAACTGCCGGCATCGACGAAGGGGACTATGCCTATCGTTTCCGTGATCTTGATGCGAGCCTCCAGATTCAGCACCAAGCTCGACCTGCCGCCGATTGGTACGTTGTTGGGGGCGAGCGGTCCGGCCATCAGATAGCCGTAAGGGCGGACCGATCCGCCGCCACCAGCATAAATCCGCTGGTCGGAAGGAAGCTGCGACAGCGGGGCGCCGTCGAGCGAGCCGAGCGCCAGTTTGCCAGCGAGGATCGTCCGTTGCTCGGAACCCAACGCCCAATACGTGCTGCCCGAAAGCAGGTTGGTACTGAACGTCAGGTGCGAGCCCGAGAAGGTATGAGCCGGTGTGGCGTTGAGCTGCGCGCGATAGCCGGTGGCCGGGTTGAGCAGATTATCGGTTTCGTCGAGTTTTAGGTAGGCCGGCAGACCGGCCAGCTCGTAATGCTGCGTGCCGGTCATCGGGGTGACATTGGCAAGTTGAGTGACGTTCGCCTTTTCGGCCAGTAAGGCGAGGCCGCCGGTCAGCCATCGGTCGACCCGGCGCTCGATCCCGGCCGTCGCGATCTCGCGCCGGCTGTTATAGGCGACTTGCTGACCGACCTCGGCGGAAAGCCGCAGATTCTCGGCATTGCCGAACAGGTTGCGGTTTTCCCAAAAGGCGCGGGCGCCGAAGCCTTGGCTGGTGTTGTAAGCAAGTCCGGCGCCGATCGTACGATGCACCCGCTCGGTCGCATCGATCGTCATCCGTGCCTCGCCGGGATGCTCCAGATCGGTGGTGGGTGTGATCTGGACGGTGCTGAACAACCCGGTTTCAATGAGCGCCCGGCGCGTCTCGGCGACCTTGTTCGCGTCGTAGATCTCGCCGCCCTGCCAGCGTACACGCCCCTCGACATAAGCGGGATTGAGCCGCTCGAGCCCGGTGATCGCGACTGGGCCGAAGCGCATGACTGGCCCGGGGTCGAGCGTGTAGGTCACGTCCATCGTCTGGCTGCCGCGGTCAATCTCGACGCGGCGGTTTTCCACTTTAGCAAAGGGATGGCCGTTGTTGCCAAAGGCCGTCAACAATGCCGTCTCGGTCGCGACAACCGGGGCGGTGCGCGCCGGGTCGCCGGGTTTGAGCGGCAGCTTTTCCCCGTCCCGCGGGACCGATAGCGACTTCCCGTCGGGGCCAAGCACCGTGACCGAGGCGACGTGATAGAGCGCCCCCTGCTTGACCGTGACGGTCACTTTCGCGGTCTCGCCCGAAGTGTCCACGTCGTAGGAGAAATCGGCGTCCCAATAGCCGAGGCTGTGCGCGGCATCGGCTAGCCGGCCGAGGTCGCCGTCGGCCCGCCGCCGCAGGGCCTCCTCGGAAACCGGCGGCTTGTCCTCGAGCGTCTTCAGCTCGGAGACCTTGTCGAGCAAACTGGCGAGTTCGCTGTCCTCCGCTCCGGTGATTTCCGCGCGATAATTCAGATCGGCACGCGCCGCTCCGCCGGGTAGCAGCGCCGTGACTACTGCGACGATCAGAACTAAATATCGGAGCCGCATCCCCGCCCCCCCGCCAGGGAAACGGCAGTTTAAACCATGTTATTCCGGGGAATGCTCGCCCTTACGAGGATTATCGTCGCGGAATTGCTGCGGCGGTCGCAGCGGCGTAACCGGCTAACGGCTTTCCATCTCGGCGTCCTCAGCACGTTCTGCTGAGTGGGCTTTTTCCGAGTCCGACGCGGACACCCGCGGATTTCTCTTATGATTTATTCTCCAGTAAGAAGGAACATTATCGCAAACAGCGAGAAAATTGCCGTCAAACTCCAAAAAATCTGCGTCCCCTCAACTCGGTCTCTGAGGAGGCCATAACCCAGATTGGAGGCCAGGATAATACGAGAGGTACCCGACGCCGTCTTTGGGTGCTTGGCCGCGCAGAGCCAAAACGATGACGCGAGAGATTTTGTCCGCTCAGGATTAACATGCGGTCAAGTGCGCGAAGGAAAAATCACCTTGCTGCATGTGCGGCTGGCTATAGCCAAATTC
>Ga0318546_10001018_pt1 | contig 11501 bp, 8 predicted proteins | sample GRESIP169b2f19_FD_203514 | JGI IMG/M metagenome (GOLD analysis project Ga0318546, IMG submission 203514) | Tropical soil microbial communities from Luquillo Experimental Forest, Puerto Rico - GRE.SIPMG.169b2f19 | ecosystem: Environmental > Terrestrial > Soil > Tropical forest > Bulk soil...
GCTCGCAGGCCGGCGACTACACCAGTTCCACCTACGCGGGCACTTGCGCCAAGTGGAATGCCAGCAGTGGCGGCGGCGCGAACGGCTCCCATGGCGGGATGAGCTACGCCGGCGTGGGGCCGTCGTCGACGTCGTCCACCAGTCCGTACTACCGCATCGTGGTGCGCGTGCAAGGCGCGCGCAGTACCGCCAGTTTCACCGAAACCATCGTGCACTACTGATGGAGCCCCGAGCCATGACCGCATCCCTTCTTCATCGGGCGATCCGTTCGCCGCTGCCCGCGCTCGCGGCGATCCTGGCGCTGACGTCTTCGGCCTGGGCCGGCGTCACCAAGATCTCGAACCAGCCGTTGGCCTCGCTGCCGAACGTCACGGCCACACCCAACCTGCTGCTGGTGATGGACACGTCGGGCTCCATGGGGTGGGAGCACATGCCCGACGACATGAACAACTACGGCGCCTACGGCTTCTTCACGTCGCAGTGCAATGGCGTGGCCTACGATTCGGCGACGACCTACACGCCGCCGGTCAAATACGACGGCACGTCCTACGGTAACGTTTCCTTCTCGAACGCGCCGCTCGATGGCTATGTCGGAACCAGTGGCGGGACGCTGAACCTGGGCTCGTCGAGCGCTTCGTACACCATCGCCTACAACAACGGCACGTCCGGCATCACGAATCCCTACTACCACTATTACAAATATACGGGCAGCCAGCCGGTGATGGGGTGGACCTACACCTCCAGCGGTGTCACCCAGAACACCTTCTACAACGAGTGCAACAGCAGCATCGGCAGCACGCCGGGCTCCGGTGTGTTCACCGAAGTGGTGATGACCAGCGCCTCGACGGACGCCCAGAACTACGCCAACTGGTTTTCCTACTATCGCATGCGTTATCTGCTGATGCGCACCGCGATGGGGCGGGCCATGCAGTCGCTCGCACCCAACCCCGCCGGCTCCACGCCCGGCTACCGCGTCGGTTTCAGCACCATCTACGACGTGACGGCCAAGGACCCCAGCGTGGCGGCGACCGTCACGGACAGCAACGGCGCCACGGTCACCAACACCTTCGTCGGCGTCAGCGGTTTCGACTCGACGCAGATGAGCAAGTTCTACAACAGCCTCTATGCGGTGAAGCCCAAGAACGGCACCAACCTGCCGGATGCCTTGTCCGAGGCCGGACGCTACTTCGCCAACAAGGTTTCCGGGCAGAGCGCCGATCCGATGCAGTACGCCTGCCAGCGCAACTACACGCTGATGACGACGGACGGCTACTGGAACAGCAACAGCAAGGACTATGCGCTCAACGGGTCGACGCGCGTCGGCAACCAGGATTCCGGCGAATCCAAGCCCCTGTGGGACGGGACGCACGTCACCAAGACCACGACGACGCCCTGGAGCGCACCGGCGACAGATACGTCGGTACTGACGGAGACCTCGACGATCACGTGGACGTTGACGGGGACCATGACCGGGACCGCGAAGCTCACCTCGGGTTCCCACAAGGGTCAGTACCAGACCACGACGACGACGCAAACCTATACCGAGACCATCACGCGGGTCACGTCGACCCCTCAGACGGGGACCGCGAGCTACACCGAGACCGTCGTCGTCACGGACGGCGTGCAGACCTCGGACACGAATGGCACGGTCTCGTATACGTGGCAGAACGGAACGCCCACGGCGACGACGACGAATACGGGCACTCCGCCGTCGCCTGTCAACACGGCCTGGTCGGGCTGGGGAACAACGAAGACGACGAATACCTACGGCAGCACCGCCGGCACCGGCAGTTGGACGTATTCGCAAAGCAGCGGGACGCAGAGCAACTGGACGAGCGTGTCGACCGTCGCCTCCAGCCTCAACATCGGCACGTATGTCGCCGGGACGTCGAGTTCGAGCAGTTCGAGTTCCGGCGGTTCGTCCGACACCTTGTCCGACGTCGCCGAGTACTACTACAAGACCGACCTGCGCAGCGACGCGCTGGGCAACTGCCAGGGCGCGGTGAGCTCGAACGTCTGCTCCGACATCGTGCCCACGACTTCCGACGACCCGGAGAAGTTCCAGCACATGAACACGTTCACCATCGGCCTCGGGGTGAACGGGACCTTGCCGCACACGAGCGACACGCTGGCGGCGCTCACCGCCGGCACCACCGTCTGGCCCGTGCCCAGCACCAGCGGTGACGCGAGAAACGTCGACGACCTCTGTCACGCCGCGCTGAACGGCCGCGGCCAGTACTTCTCGGCGCTCAATGCGAACCAGCTGAGCAACGCCATCTCCAGCGTCGTCAACAGCATCTCGGCGGTCAAGGGCGCGGGCTCCGGCTCCTCGACCAGTTCGCTGGCCCTGGTCCAGGGCGACAACAACCAGATCTACACGGCCAGCTACACCACCAGCGACTGGACGGGGGAACTGATCGCCCAGACCCTGAACGGCGACGGCACGATCAAGGCGCAGGTCTGGTCTGCCCAGACCACGCTCGACAGCACCGACCCCACCACGGGGCGCAAGATCTACTTCAACAGTGGCGGCACGCTAAAGGCCTTCACCTACGCCAATCTCACGGCCGCGAGCCTGGATGGGAACTTCAGCGGCCTGTGCTCGAAGACCGTGGTGGCGTCGCAATGCCCGACGCTGAGCAGCACGACGGCCGACCTGACGGCCGCCAACGACGGCACCAACCTCGTCAACTACCTGCGCGGGGTGCGTACCTACGAGACGGCGGGGGCGGCGCTGACCAGCGGCACGACCAAGAACGCGCTGTACCGGGCCCGCAAGCACGTGCTGGGCGACATCATCGACGGCGCGCCGGTCTACGTCGGCAAGCCGCCGTTCGGCTACGCGGACGCCGGCTACGCCGACTTCGTCACCAACAACTCCAGCCGCACGCCGGCGATCTACACCGCGGGCAACGACGGCATGCTGCACGCGTTCTCGGCGTCCACCTCCAGCGGCGGCGGCTCCGAGCTGTGGGCCTTCGTGCCCACGGCGGTGATGCCCAACCTCTACAAGCTCGCCGACGCCAACTACTCGGTCAAGCACCAGTTCTTCGTCGACGGCGCGCCGGTGGAAGGCGACGTCTACGTGAACAACACGTGGAAGACCATCCTGGTGGGCGGCTTCAACAGCGGCGGCCAGGGCTACTACGCGCTCGACATCACCGACCCGGCCAACCCGGCGCTGCTGTGGGAGTTCAGCGACACCAACATGGGCTTGAGCTACGGCAACCCGATCATCACCAAGAACGCGGCCGGCACCTGGGTGGTGGTGTTCACCTCGGGCTACAACAACACCGGCGGCGACGGCAACGGTCACCTGTACGTCGTCGACGCGGCCACGGGCACGAAGCTCAAGGACATCGCCACCTACACCAGCGGCACGACGGCGGCCGGCAGCACGACCACGCCCAGCGGCCTGGCCCAGATCAACGCCTGGATCGACGTCGCGACCAACAACACCGCGCTGCGCTTCTACGGCGGCGACATGCTGGGCAACGTGTGGCGCTTCGACACCGATGCCCGGGTGGCGCCCAACAACGCGGCGCTGCTGCTCGCCACGCTCCAGGTCGGCACCACGCCGCAGCCCATCACCACCCGGCCGGAGATGGTGTCCATCAGCTCGCGGCCGGCGGTGGTGATCGCCACCGGGCGCTACCTGGACACCACCGACATCACGGACACGACCCAGCAAAGCCTCTACGTGATCGCCGACAACCTGGACGCGACCAGCTGGGGCAACCCGCGCACCAACACCGCGGCCTTCGTGAAGGAGTCGGTCACCAACAGCACCACCACGGGCACGGGCACGGTCGCCGCGACCAATACCGCCCTGGCCATCAACTTCGGCAGCACCACCTTCGGCGGCTGGTACATCGACCTGCCGCAGTCGGGCGAACGGGTGTTCACCAACATGGGGCTGAGCGGTACCGAACTGACGATGAGCACGGCGATCCCCAGCGGCGACGCCTGCACGTCGGGCGGCAAGAGCTGGATCTACTACATCAACCTCGGCTCCGCCACCGGCACGACGAAGCTGGAGAGCGACACCTCGCTGATCGTCGGCGTGGGCCAGATCACGGACGCCAGCGGCAACACGCAGGACATCTTCAACTTCAGCGATGGCAGCGTGAAGATCGAGGCGCCGCCGGCGTCGCCCCCGTCCTCTTCGAGCACCACGACCCGGACCTCGTGGCGTGAATTGACGAACTGAGGCCCGCATGACTCCGGCGAGGGCGCCGCATGGGTGGCGCCTGTCGGCCGAGGCGCGGTGGATGCTGCCCGGGTGCATCGCGCTGTCGGTGGCCGCGCATGCGCTGCTGCTGACCGGCATGGCACCGCCCGGGCCGCGGCCCGGCGGCCTGCCTCATGCGGCGAGCCGGGTGGCGCGACCGGCCAGCGTGCGCATCGTCAGCGAGCCGCAGGCCTCCGGAATCGCGGCCTCCGCGATCGCGCCGGCTCCGCAAGCGAGCGGCGTGCCGCAGGTGCCGGCCGGTGGGAGCAGCGCGGCCTCGGCGCCGGCGCAGGCTTCTTCTGCCGGCGTGCGACTGTCGCCGGCCGTCCTGGCCTCTACGACACTGTCCGCCGGCGAGCCGGCGGCGCCGGCCGATGCGGTCGACGGCGGCTACATCCCGCGGCCGTTCCTGTCGATCGCGCCGAACGCGCTCGCGCCGGTCGACATCCCGACATCGCCCGAGACTGCCGTCCCCGGGCGGCATGTCGGCGTGCTCGCGCTCTACATCGACGAACTGGGGCGGGTGCGCCGCATCGAGGCCGAGCAGCCGGCCCTCCCGGAGGCGATGGAGCGCGCGGCACGCGAGGCGTTCATGGCCGCGCGCTTCTCGCCCGGTCAGGTCGACGGGCACGTGGTCAGGTCGAGGATTCGGGTCGAGGTCGTCTTCGACGGCGAATCGGCGCCGATCCGGATCCCCGCGGCCGCGTCGGCGGCGGCGTCGACCGCATCGGCGACTTCAGCGGCCTCGGTGCCACGCCCAGCGCCGGGCGCGAGCGCCGCCAAGGCCGCCGGCGCTCAGCGTTCGCCTTGAGCGTGCGCCAGGTGATCGCTGCGCTCGCAGTCGGGATCGTCGCAGTGCTCGCACACCCAGCGCGGCCCCGGCGGCCCCGCGAGGCTGCCTTCGAGCCGGCTGAACAGCCCTGACGCGCGCCGCTGCCGCGCACTATCGCGCAGCAGCGGGCGCAGCGCGTCGAGCGCGCAGGCGACCCGCGCGGGGCCCGATCCGCTGACCAGCGACCACGCCGTGCCCCAGTCGGCCAGGCGCGCGCGCACGCGGGCGTCCACGGGCGCGCGCACGTGCGGGCCGTCGCGGATGATGCCGTCGGCGACCCAGGGCAGGTCCAGCGAGGTGAGCAGGGTGGCGTCCATCGCGCGCTGGCACTCGCGCGCGACGGGTTCGATCGAGCGGTCGTCGAACAGCAGGTCGCTGTAGACGGCCACCATCAGCGGCGTGGTGTCGCACAGCAGCACGTCGACGCCGGGCTGCGCCGCGGCTTCGGCGATGCGGCGCGCGTGTTCCTGCGCGACGCCCAGCTGCTCGTCGGCGCGCGGCGTGCGGCCGTGGAGCTCGCACCAGTCGCGCAGCCACTCGTCGACGACGCGGACGCGCAGGCCGAACTCGCGCGCGAGCGCCTCCGCGAGGCCGCGCGCGAGCTCGCTCTTGCCGGTGCTCTCGGCGCCGACGATCGCGACGCGCAGCGGCCCCGGGGCGCCCGCCGGAGCGGCGGTCGCCGTGTCGGCCGCCAGGGCCGCGGTCACGGCATCGGCCGGTTCAGCTTCGCGCATCGACATGCCCCCGCAGCCCGCGCCACGAGCGCAGGCCGGCCCAGGACAGCGCCGTGAACAGCGCGTACAGGATCACCGTGAGCCACAGCTGCTTGTAGCCGAACAGCGCGACGCTGAAGGCGTTGACGGCGATCCACGTCCACCAGCTCTCGATGAACTTGCGCCCCATCAGCCAGGTGCCGAGCACGCTGCCGACGGTGGGCAGGGCGTCGAGCCAGGGCACGGTGGAATCGGTGAAGCGCATCAGCAGCCAGGCCACCAGCGGCCAGGCGAGCAGGGTGGCGGCGGACGCGGCCGCGGCCTTCCTGGTCGTCAGGGCGTGCACGACGAGCACGGCGCCGTCGTCGCCCCGCCCGCGCAGCCACTGCCACCAGCCCCACAGCGACATCGCCACGAAGAACAGCTGCAGCGACGCCTCGCCGTAGAGCTTGCTGTCGGCGAACAGCAATGCGTACGCCAGCGAGGACAGCATCGCCAGCGGCCAGGCCAGCGGATGCACGCGCATCTCGCAGACCACCATCCACAGCGAGACGGCGAAGGCGGCGACCTCGATCCAGGTGACGGGCACGCCCCAGGCCGCGAAGGCCGGGACGAGCAGGGGATGCGCGATGGCGAGAAGGGGGGCGAGGAGCGACTGCAGCATCGGTCGGGGTCACGCGGGCGCGCCGGCGTCCGCGCGCGGGGACGGGCGCCGGGGCGGCGTCACTTGCCGGGCGTGAGCACGACCAGCAGTTCGTCGGGCTTGGTCATGCCCAGTTCGGAGCGCGCCTTCTCCTCGACCATCTCCAGGCCTTCCTTCAGGTCGGAGACCTCGGCCTGCAGCTGGTCGTTGCGCTGCTTGGCGGCGTCGTTGGCGGACTTGAGCCGGGCCAGCTCCTGGCTCATCTCGTGCACGTGCGCGACGCCCGCCTTGCCGAACCACAGCTCCGCCTGCACCCAGGCGATGAGCACCATCAGCGCGATCGTGACCAGTCGCATGGGCAGGGTTCGGGGCAGGGCGGGCGCATGGGGCGGAGTCTACCGCCCCTGGGCTCAACGCAGGTTGTAGAACGCCGCGCGGCCCGGGTAGGTGGCGATGTCGCCCAGGTCTTCCTCGATGCGCAGCAGTTGGTTGTACTTGGCGATGCGGTCCGAGCGGCTCATCGAGCCGGTCTTGATCTGGCCGGCGTTGGAGCCGACGGCGATGTCCGCGATCGTCGAGTCTTCCGTCTCGCCCGAGCGATGGCTGATGACGGCGGTATAGCCGGCGCGCTTGGCCATCTCGATGGCCTCGAAGGTCTCGGTCAGCGTGCCGATCTGGTTGACCTTGATCAGGATCGAGTTGGCGATGCCCTTGTCGATCCCTTCCTTGAGGATCTTCGGGTTGGTGACGAACAGGTCGTCGCCCACCAGCTGCACCTTCTTGCCCAGCACCTCGGTCAGGTGCTTCCAGCCGGCCCAGTCGCCCTCGTGCATCGCGTCCTCGATCGAGATGATCGGGTACTTGTCGACCCAGGTGGCCAGCATCGAGGTCCATTCCTCGGCCGACAGCTTCAGGCCTTCGCAGTCGAGGTGGTACTTGCCGTCCTTGTAGAACTCGCTGGCGGCGCAGTCCAGGCCGATGGCGACCTGCTCGCCGGCGGTGTAGCCGGCCTTCTCGATGGCCTGCAGCAGCAGCTGGATCGCTTCCTCGTGGCTGGCCACGCTGGGGGCGAAGCCGCCTTCGTCGCCGACGGCCGTCGAGATGCCGCGTTCGCCCAGGATCTTCTTGAGCGCGTGGAACACCTCGGCGCCGTAGCGCACCGCCTCGCGGAACGAGGGCGCGCCCACCGGCAGGATCATGAATTCCTGGATGTCGAGGTTGTTGTTGGCGTGCTCGCCGCCGTTGATCACGTTGATCATCGGGACGGGCATCTGCATCTTGCCCATGCCGCCGAAGTAGCGGTACAGCGGCAGGCCGCTTTCCTCCGCGGCGGCGCGCGCCACAGCCATCGAGACGGCCAGCATCGCGTTGGCGCCCAGGCGGCCCTTGTTGTCGGTGCCGTCGAGGTCGATCAGCGTCTTGTCCAGGAACGCCTGCTCGGAGGCGTCCAGGCCCAGCACGGCTTCCGAGATCTCGGGGTTGATGTGCTCGACGGCCTTGAGCACGCCCTTGCCGAGGTAGCGGCTCTTGTCGCCGTCGCGCAGCTCGATGGCTTCGCGCGAGCCGGTGGACGCGCCCGACGGCACGGCCGCGCGGCCCATCACGCCGCTTTCCAGCAGCACGTCGCATTCGACGGTGGGGTTGCCGCGGCTGTCGAGGATCTCGCGGCCGACGATGTCAACGATGGCACTCATGGTCTTGCTCCAGTTTTGAGAATTCTTGGGCCGGCGGCGGCGCCGGCTCGCATGAGGGGGTTCAGGCTCCGGGCTGCACTCTGCCACAGCCCGGGGCGCGCGGAGTTACAGCCGTGCGTCAATCGCACCTCGCCGCAGGGCGGGGCTATCAGGCCGCGGCCTTGTGCGTGGCGTCGGTCGCGGCGTGGTGCGCCAGCGCGGCCTTGATGAAGCTGATGAACAGCGGATGGCCGTCCCACGGCGTCGACTTGAATTCCGGGTGGAACTGCACGCCGATGAACCACGGGTGGACGTCCTGCGGCAGCTCCACCATCTCGGTCAGCTTCTCACGCTGCGTCAGCGCGGAGATGACCAGGCCGGCCTCGCGCAGGCGGTCGAGGTAGTGCTCGTTGGCCTCGTAGCGGTGGCGGTGGCGCTCGGTGACGACCTTGCCGTAGATCTGGCTGGCCAGCGTGCCGGCCTCGACGTCGGAACTCTGCGCGCCCAGGCGCATCGTGCCGCCGAGGTCGGAGTTGGCGTCGCGCTTCTGGATCGAGCCGTCGGCGTCCTGCCACTCGTCGATCAGCGCGATCACCGGGTGCGGCGTGTGCGGGTCGAACTCGGTGGAGTTGGCGTTGGCCAGGCCGGCCTTGTGGCGCGCGTACTCGATGGTCGCGACCTGCATGCCCAGGCAGATGCCCAGGTAGGGGATCGCGTGCTCGCGGGCGTACTGCGCCGCCAGGATCTTGCCCTCGACGCCGCGCTTGCCGAAGCCGCCGGGCACGAGGATGGCGTCGAACTTGTCGAGCTGGCCGACGTTCTCGGGCGTCAGCATCTCGGAGTCGACGTACTCGATGTTGACCCGCGCGTGGTTGTGGATGCCGGCGTGGCGCAGCGCCTCGTTGAGCGACTTGTACGAGTCCGACAGGTCGGTGTACTTGCCGGCCATCGCGATCGTGATCTCGCGCTGCGGGTGGTTGACCTCGTGCACCAGCAGGTCCCAGCGCTTGAGGTCGGCCGGGCGCGTGAGCAGCTGCAGCTTCATGCAGATCTGCTCGTCCAGGCCCTGCTCGTGCAGCATGCGCGGCACGCTGTAGATGGACTTGGCGTCCCACACCGAGATCACGCCGTGCATCGGCACGTTGGTGAACAGCGAGATCTTCTCGCGCTCGTCGATCGGGATCTCGCGGTCGGCGCGGCACAGCAGCACGTCGGGCTGGATGCCGATCTCGCGCATCTTCTGCACGGTGTGCTGCGTGGGCTTGGTCTTGAGCTCGCCGGCCGCGGCGATGAAGGGCACATAAGTGAGGTGCACGAACGCCGAGTTCGTCGGGCCCAGCTTGAGCGCCATCTGGCGCGCGGCCTCGAGGAAGGGCAGGGACTCGATGTCGCCCACCGTGCCGCCGACCTCGCAGATGGCGACGTCGACCTTGTCCATCGAGGCGCCGCGGCGCACGAATTCCTGGATCTCGTTGGTGACGTGCGGGATCACCTGCACCGTCTTGCCGAGGTAGTCGCCGCGGCGCTCCTTCTCGAGCACCGACTTGTAGATCTGGCCCGAGGTGAAGTTGTTGCCGCGCTTCATGCGCGTCGTGATGAAGCGCTCGTAGTGGCCGAGGTCGAGGTCGGTCTCCGCGCCGTCGTCGGTGACGAACACCTCGCCGTGCTGGAAGGGAGACATCGTGCCCGGATCGACGTTGAGATACGGATCCAGCTTGATGAGGGTGACCTTGAGGCCGCGCGATTCGAGGATCGCCGCCAGGGAGGCCGCCGCGATGCCCTTGCCAAGCGAGGACACCACGCCGCCGGTGACGAAGACGAACTTGGTCATGTCAGTGGGCTTCTGCAACGCGTTCCGCGGCGCTCCGGTTGAAAGCGCGGGCACACGGCATGAATGCCTTGGTGGTAAAGCGCGATTATACGCTCGACCCGGGAGGCCTCCGCCCCCGTCGCCTACTTGTGCACGCCGTGGAAGTCGAACTCGTTGGGCACGTCCAGGTTCGTGAACGACAGCGAGATGCAGCGATCGATCGAGCTCACCTGGTGCCACCACGCGAGCGGCAGGAACATCGTCTCGCCGGGCTCGACCACGACGTCGAGCACCTTGACCTTGGCGGCCTCGGGAAAGCGCCGCAGGTCCAGCGACTCGAAGTCGACCGGGCTGTAGACGTCGAAGTCGTTGTAGACGCGCGGGCCGGACAGCGGCGAGACGAAGCGCCAGCGCTTGCGGCCGACGATCTGCGTGTGCAGCAGCATCAGCGTGTCGTGGTGCAGCGGCGTGCGCGTGCCGGCCGGGCCGACCCACAGCGAGGCCGAGCGCGACAGCGCAGCGCGGTCGCAGAAGTCGGGCAGCGTGCCGATGTCGTCGAGCAGGCCGGCGAACTCGGGGCGGCGCAGCAGCTCGTTGCTGGCGGTGAGGTACTCGTCGTTGGTCGCGCCGCTGGTGGCGACGCGGTCGAGGAAGGCCGCGAAGTTGGTGTCGCGGCGCAGGCGCACCTTGTTGACCTCGTAGTCGGCGTCGGCGTCGCGGCCGGACTGCACCTGCACGGTGAGCCGGCCGTAGCGGCGCTTGAACTCGGCCAAGGACCAGCGCTGCAGCGCCGGCCAATCGCGCGCGAGGTCGGTCAGCACCACGGGGCGGCAGCCGCGCACGTAGCGCTCGACGAACTCGTCGCGCGAGACGCGGCTGCGCTTCTCGACATGCGCGTAGTGCGGGTCGCTCTCGCGCACGGCCTGCACGTTGAGCATGGCGCGGCCGAAGCGCAGGTAGCGCTCGCGCATCTTCTCGCCGGCGCGGAACAGCGGGTCGCGCGCGATCGCGGCGAGGTAGCCGGTCGCCTGCGCGGGATCGATGCCGGCGTCCTTGATCCGCACGAGCATCGAGTCCTGCGAGTTGCCCAGCAGCGCGTTCTCGGCCAGCCACTGGCGCCAGCCGTCGTCCAGCGGCTTGATCAACTGCGGCTCGTCCAGCGGCGGCGGGCACTGGGACAGCACCGGACGCGACGGCGGCGCTACGCTCGCGGCCGACGCCCCGGCGGCCGGCAGGGCTTGCGCGACCGCGGCGCCACCGTCGCCGGCGGCGGGCTTGGCAGGGTGCTGGCGTTGATGCTTGGGGTGCGCGCGCATGGACTTCTCCCGATCCGGCCGCGCCCGCGCGTGCGGGGCGACGCTGGATGTTAAAGGGGGCCAGTCGCGCCGCTTGCGGGAGCGACCCGAGGTTGCGGGCGCGCGAGGGCGCGAATCGCGCGGAACGGTGAACGCGAGGGCGGCGCGGCCGAGGTTTCCTCGCCCGCGGGCGCGCTCCCGCTCGACGGACGCCGATTCCTCCGCGGCGCTCAGGCCTGCGGCGACGCCGGCGCGTGGCGCGGCCGCGGCGTCACCGGCTTCATCGAGGCGAGCAGTTCCAGCA
>Ga0318546_10001022_pt1 | contig 11493 bp, 9 predicted proteins | sample GRESIP169b2f19_FD_203514 | JGI IMG/M metagenome (GOLD analysis project Ga0318546, IMG submission 203514) | Tropical soil microbial communities from Luquillo Experimental Forest, Puerto Rico - GRE.SIPMG.169b2f19 | ecosystem: Environmental > Terrestrial > Soil > Tropical forest > Bulk soil...
AACACCAGGCGGATTCCGAGCTCGGCGGCCACCTCGAAAATCACGACGGCGGGATCGAAGCGATAGCTTTCTGCGAAAAGGTAGTGGTGATCGGCCGCGGTCGTGGTCCCGGACAAGAGAAGTTCGACCAAGCCGATGCGCGCGGCGGTACGCAGCGCCTGCTCGTCGATCTTGTGCCAATACGAGAAAGGCACCGCCTGCAACCAAGCCAGCAGCGGGGCATCAATGCCGGTGCGCACGCCCTTGAGCACGCATTGGAACAGATGATGATGCGTCGAGACGAGGCCGGGATAGATCACGCAGCCGGTTGCATCGATCACCCGTTCGCCCGGCTCGCGCTCGAGTGCGCCAATCGCGGCAATTCGCCCGTCCACAATACGAATGGAACCCGCGGCTCGCATCGAACAGCCGGGAAGGCCGGTGAAGATTCCAAGCGCGCCGCGAATGAGCGTCACGTTTCTACTCCGATCTCGCTCTCGTGCCATTGCCCCAGCGCGAGCCTGGACAGCCCCATCATGGCCGCGAACAGCGCGACGCCGGCAAGCGTGATGAGAAGGAGCGCGGCAAACATACGGGGAATATCGAGCTGGAAGCCCGATTGAAGGATTTCATAGGCGAGCCCAGCGCTGCGTCCGCCGGTGCCGGCGACGAATTCCGCGACCACCGAGCCGATCAGCGCTAGCCCGCTCGAGATGCGCAGGCCGCCGAAGAAATAGGGAAGCGCGCTGGGAATGCGCAGGCGCCAGAGGGTCTGCCAGCGACTCGCCCGATGCATCCGGAACAAATTGATCAGACCTGGATCGACGCTGCGCAGCCCGAGCGTCGTGTTGGAGATGATCGGGAAAATTGCCACTACTGTGGCACACACGGTGAGCGCGACCTGGGTATTCTTGACGAGGATGATGATGAGCGGTGCGATCGCCACGATCGGCGTGACCTGCAGCAGCACCGCGTAAGGAAACAGGCTCATCTCGACCGCCCGGCTCTGTACGAACAAAAACGCGATCACGGTGCCGATCACCACCGCGGCCACGAAAGCCTGCAGCGCAACCCGCAAGGTCATGCCGAGCGCGGAAAGCAAGTCCGGCCAGTCATTGGCGAGCTTGCCGGCGATGTCGCTCGGCTTGGGCAAGAGAAACACCGGGATATTCGCGATGCGGCAAGCGAGCTCCCAGATCAACACCACCGCGACCCCGACCGCCAACGGCGCCACGATCGACAAGGCGGTCTCCGACTGGGCGAGCGGACGCATCCCGGATCACCTCGTCGGCGTGACAGCCTGCGACACTTCGGCCAGCGTCGCCGAGAGCGCGCGGCAATATTCCGCGAAGCGCGGCGAATTGCGGAAGGCTTCGCCGCGCGGATGGGGCTCGTCTATCGGCATCACCTTGCAGATGCGGCCCGGTTGCGCCCCCATCACCACGACGCGAGTCGAGAGAAACACCGCCTCATAGATCGAGTGGGTAACGAACACGATCGTGAGCCGGCGCTCCCACCACAAGCGGACGAGATCCCCGTCGAGGCGATTGCGCGTAAACTCGTCCAGTGCTCCGAACGGCTCGTCCATCAGCAGAAGATCGGGCTCGGTGACGAGGCTGCGCGCAATCGAGACACGCATTTTCATGCCGCCCGACAATTGTCGCGGATAGTCCCGTGCAAAACCTTCCAATCCGACGCGCGCGAGCGCTTGCAGTACGCGCCCGCGGCTGTCCGCCTTCGCAACGCCGGCAAGATCAAGCGGCAACCGCACATTGGCCTCCACCCGCGCCCATGGCATCAGCGTCGGATCCTGGAACACGAATGCCAGCGAGCGGCCGCTCGCCGCGACCTTCCTGAACTCTCCGGACCACCAAAAGATGCGGCCGTCGCTCGGCTCGATCAGATTGGCGATCAACTTGAGCAGCGTGCTCTTGCCGCAGCCGGACGGACCGATCAGCGTGAGAAATTCGCCGCCCGCGACCGTGAGCTCGATTGGTGCGAGGGCGCGCGTGCCATTGGGGAAGATCTTTTCCGCGGAGAGAATTTCGACCACGGGCGCGTCCGTACGGATCCGCGCTCCGACTTCCGCCGGCGACGTCTTATTTGGTGCCAACACGACCCGGCCGGTTTCGCGTTACATCGAGAGCTTGAGAGATTTGACGAACCTGTCGGTAAAGCCCCGCTTCCAGTCCACCTCCGGCTTGAGCAGGCCCGACGCGACCATGTAGTCGTAAGTCGCTTTCCAGCGTGCTTCGGTGATGATGCCAATGCCCATGGTCTGCGCGTCACCCGCGTCGAGAACCTTCAGGGCGCGCAGTTGCTCAACGCCGAACGCGATCTGCTCGTCGCTCATCTTCGGATTGTCGGCCTTGATCAGCGCATTGCCAGCGCTCGGATCGGTGAGATAGCCCTTCCAGCCCTCCAGCGAGGCCTTGACGAAGCGCGCCGCCACATCCGGTCGGTTGTCCGCGATGGCGCGCGTGGCAACCAGTGTCGTGCCATAGGGCGGATAACCGTCGTGCGCAAACAGGAAGAATTTGACCGGCACGCCTTGCTGCTTGGCCTGGAACGGCTCCGACGAAGGATAGGATTGCTGCACCACGTTCTTGTCGGCAAAGAACGGCTGCAGATTGAAGGTGTACGGCTTGGTCTGCTCGTCGCTATATTTGTACTTTGCCTTCAGCCACGGCCACCAGCTCGTGCGACCGGGCGTCGCCACGAGGATAGTCTTGTCCTTGAGATCGGCCAGGCTTGCGACGTTGTCATGGGTCATCATGCCTTGCAGGTCGAACTGAAACGAGGTCGCGATGGTAATGACGGGCAGCCCTTGCTCCAGCATTTTGAGGACCTGGAAGTCGTAACCCATCATGACGTCGGTCTCGCCGGCGAGCAGCAGCTGCATGCCGTTCACCTGCGGTCCACCCATCTTCAGCGTGACGTCAAGGCCGGCCTTTTCGTAAAGCCCGGTGGCCTTCGCCTGGTAGAAACCGCCATGCTCGGCCTGGGCAAACCAGCTGGTGAGAAACGTCACCTTGTCGGCCGCGAGCGCGCTGTTCGACCACAGCAGCAGCGCCATCAGCGACACTGCCCGCGCCAAGTGCGCACTGCCGGTGTTCAAGGTCTGTGACCCCATGGCAAACCTCATAAATGATCGTGTTTGCGCGCATAGGAGCAAGCCGAATGCCAGCGTGGCATTTGGCCGGTGCGATCCGGGACTGGCGCTGGGCGTCAATTCGCCAAGCATGGCAATTGTGAAAACGCGTGCAAATCTCGCGGGATACGAGCGCAGGCAGCGCCTTTCCGCACGCGGGCAGGTCCTTCAGTCTAGCCATTGAGAGACGAATTGCCTGGATGTTGGGCAAAGTGCCGTTTTTAGCAGCAGAGCAAGGGCGTACGCGGCCGCCTATTTGACACTTGTCAGCGCTGAGCGAGTTCGCGTACCGCGCGAGCGGCCTGATCGATCGCGAGATGCGCGTAGGCATCCCCGCCAGCATCGCTGTTGGCGATTGCGATCCGCCCGAACGGCTGCCGCGCGCGTACGATCGTGTCCTCGTAATCGTCGGCGTCGAACAGCGAGTTTGCCACGTAACCGTAGCGGTTGACGGTGATCGCGGCAATGTCGCGTGCGCTGGAAAAGCCACCGGCCCCGAGCATGCGGTCGAGCTCGTCGCGGATTCGCGCCTCGAAATCGGCAAACGTCATTTCGAGCAGCTTGGTGCGGCCGGTCCGGAATTGGGCGCGCGCGTCGAGCCCGGAGTTCGGCGCGCCGGGCACGTGTTCCAGATGCAACAGGATCGGCTCCGCCGGATCGCGCGCGTGCCGGTAGCCGCCAAGGCTTACCGGAAAGTCGAGGGCTACGCGGCTGTGGAACGACATCGGCGCGACGATGTCATGGACCTTGAGCTCGATCCATGGACGCCAGTGGCGCACCAGCACATTCGTATATACAAGCGGCGCCTTCACGTTCTGCGCCAAGGCGGCGCGCTGTGGCTGCGGCAGATCCGGCACGATGTGCGGAATCATCATGTGAAAGCAGGCGAGCACGACGTGCTTTGCCGCGATCCGGTGTGCTGCGCCGGCGCGCACATAGCCGACGAGCACCTTGTCGCCGGCCTCGCGAACGTCGACGCAGGTCGAATCGAGGCGAATGCGGACATTTTGCTCGGGGCGGTCGAGCGCGTCGTAATCGAAGCGGGCGAGCACGATGTCATCCATGTCATGACCGGGCGCAATGCTCGGCACGAGTGAGCGCACCAGCAGGCGGGCAAGCGACGCGTTCCCGTCGGGGAAGTGGTAGATGTAGGGCTCCTTCCATTCCGCGGCGCTGTCCGCCGGCAGGCCGAGGCCGGCAAATCCGGGATAGCCGAATTCGCGGACATCGGCGGCGGGAACCGCGTCGCAGCCGAGAGCGAAAAAGCCGAGGGTGCGGCCCTGGAAGCAGTTCGCCACTTCCTCGCTGCAGCCGCAAATCTTGGTCAGGTAATCCCGGTAGCTCGTGGTTTTGAGAAGATTGCGCTTCTCATCCACTGAGCGGCCCGCCAAGGGATCGCGCGTTGGGTCGTAGAGCGCTACCAGTTGCGCTTTGCTCGCCTCGGAAATCGGAAATGCCGTGAACGACTCGGCGAGCGCCTGCGGACTGGCCGCGGTCGTGACCTCGGACATTCGCGTCATATCGCCAGGCACGAGCACGTCGCGCCCGAACGCCTCGCTCGCGAAAAAAATGCCGCGCGTCAGACCGAGCGACGCATAGAGGTTGCGATCGAAGGCGGTCTCGAAGCAGGCGATATCGACGCCGAGTTCGCGGAGCAGGCCTTTCGCAACATCGCTGTAGAGCGTGCGCGGGGATTGCATCGACTGACTGCCGCCATAACCGATGATGCCGCGGCCATCGAGCGCGAACTCGTTGCGCTTGGCGTGGCCGCCGAAGTCGTCGAGGTTGTCGAGGATGAGAATGCGCGAACTAGGCCCGGCGGCGCGCCGGAAGAACCAGGCGGCGGCAAGTCCGCTGATCCCGCCGCCCACGACCACGAGATCGTAGCTCTCTTCGATGTCGCCGAAGCGATAATGTTCGCCGGCCCGACCAACCCGGTGCGCGACCTCGAACGAGCCGGGATGCTGACCGCGTAGTCCGGTCAAGGCGGGTGGATAGCGCGCGGGATTGGCGGCGATCTGCTCGGCCGGCGTCAGTCCAGAGGCAATGGTCAGGGCGATGCCGTTGAGGAAGTCGCGGCGTGAAATCCGGCGCATGGGGTGGTTATAGCACGCGGTCGGTTCGAGTTGCTGGCGCCGACCGAGATTCTCACCGGCCGCCGATCAACGACCGTGCCAGCGACTCAATCCGGCTTGATGTTTGCTTTCTGCACGATGCGGCCGAACTGCGCCGCGTCGCGTTTAATGCGCGCATCCAGTCGCGCGGCGGTCGACGCAATGGTCTCGACGCCGAGCGCGGCGAAGCGCGCCTTGGTCTCGGCGAGCTCGAGGACGCGCGCCACCTCGACGTTGAGTTTATTGATGATCGGCTCCGGCGTCGCCTTGGGCGCGAACAGCGCGGTCCAGATCGAGGCATCCACGTCGGGCACGCCTTGCTGCTGCAGAGTGGGCCAGTCCGGATTGAATTTCGACGGATGGCCCGCGGCAACCGCCAGCACCCGCACGCGGCCGCTCTTGAGGTGCGCCGCGACCGAGGAGCTTGAGCTCACGGCAAGCGGGACTTCGCCCGCGGCGAGCGCGTTCGCGGCCGGTGCGCCGCCCTTGTATGGGATGTGCTGGAACTGAGTGCCGGTGTTGAGCGCCATCCACTCGAGCACGATCTGATTGATCGTGCCGTTGCCGGGCGAGCCGACCGAGAGGCGGCCGGGCTGCGCCTTGGCGGCCGCGATCACGTCGGCGACCAATTTGAACGGCGAGTCACCGTGTGCCGCGAGTACGACGTCGGCGTCGCTGATCAGCGAGATCGGCGCGAAGTCGCGCGCCATATCGTAAGGGGCATCCCTGAACAAGACCGGTGTGATCGCCGCCTCGCCTATCGTCGCCATCACCAGCGTGTAGCCATCGGGCGCCGCCTTCGCCAGCCGCGCTCATCGCAATGAAACCGTTGCCGCCGGGCTTGTTCTCGACCACCACCTGCTGACCCCAGGCTTCGGTGAGCTTGGCGCCGACCAGGCGCGCGGCGATGTCGGCCGGACCGCCCGGCGCGTAAGGAACGAGGAGATGAATCGGCTTCGTTGGATAATCTTGCGCGACGGCTGACTGTGCGCACAGTGCAAGATTCGCAAGGACGATTGCCAAGGAACGCATTCGCTTTGCGCGATCCGCGCCGAGGCTGCGCGATCAATCCGGCTTGATGTTGGCTTTTTGCACGATCAAGCCGAACTGCGCCGAATCCTGCTTGATGCGAGCCGCCAATTCCGCCGCGCTCGACGGAATCGTCTCCACCCCGCCGGCGGCGAAGCGCTCCTTGATGTCCGGCAATTCGAGAGCCTTCACCACCTCGGCGTTGAGCTTATCGAGGATCGGCTGCGGCGTGCCGTGCGGCGCGAGCAGCGCGGTCCAGGTGGAGGCGTTCACATCGGCGACGCCCGCCTGCTGCAGCGTGGGCCAGTCGGGGCCGAATTTCGACCGCTTGGCGGAAGCGACCGCCAGCACCCGCACGCGCCCGGTCTTGAGATGCGGCGCGACCGAGGAGCTCGCCAGCATGCCAAGCGGAATCTCGCCAGCGGCGATCGCAGTCGCTGCCGGCGCGCTGCCCTTGTACGGAATGTGCTGGAGCTGGGTGCCGGTGTTGAGCGCCATCCACTCGATGACGATCTGATTGACGGTGCCATTGCCCGGCGAGCCGACGGAAATTCGGCCGGGCTGCGCTTTTGCGGCGGTGATCACGTCGGCCACCGACTTGAGCGGCGAATCACCGTGCACCGCGAGCACGATGGTGGCGTCGCTGACGAGCGAGATCGGCGCGAAGTCGCGCTCGATGCTGTAAGGCGCGTCTTTGAACAACACCGGAGCGATCGCCGCTTCGCCAATCGTCGCCATCACCAGCGTGTAGCCGTCGGGCGCCGCCTTTGCTGCCGCACGATGAAGCCGTTGCCGCCCGGCTTGTTCTCCACCACCACCTGCTGGCCCCAGGCTTCGGTGAGCTTGCCGCCGACGAGACGCGCCGCGATGTCGGCGGGGCCGCCCGGCGCGTAAGGCACCAGAAAGTGAATTGGCTTTGTCGGATAATCCTGCGCGGCGGCGCCTTGCGCCAACAGCATCAGACCGAGAAGCGCCAACATCGTACGCATCGCATCCTCCAGGAAACCGCGCTGCCGCCCTCGCCCGCAGCCCGCTCAGCGACAGCGGCGCGCATGGTTTCGGGATACAAACAAACGCGCGCACAGGCAAGGCGACGCGACGCCTCGCTTGATTGAAGTTGATCCGACCTGCGTGCTATATCGTCGCAGAGAAAATGTCGTGCTGCTCCGGCGCCCCATCGGGGCGTGGCCGAAGAAGATATCGGGAGTTCCACATGATCAGTGCAGCCGAGAACGAACTTCTCACGCGGGTCGGACGCGGTACGCCGATGGGACAGTTCATCCGGCAATTCTGGGCTCCGGCCTGCCTCTCCTCCGAGCTCGTCGCCGACGGTCCGCAGATGCGGCTGATGCTGCTGGGCGAGAAACTGATCGCGTTTCGCGATACCGGCGGGCGGGTCGGCATTTTCCATCATCTGTGTCCGCACCGCCTGGCGTCGCTGTTCCTCGGCCGCAACGAGGATCACGGGATTCGCTGCGCCTACCATGGCTGGAAATTCGACGTGGACGGCAATTGCCTCGACCAGCCGAACCTGCCGGACAAGAACAAGTACCCGGCCGGCGTCAAGGCAACCGCCTATAAGACCATCGAGCGTGGCGGGCTGGTGTTCGTCTACATGTGCGAGCGCGCGGTGGCGCCGCCGCTGCCCGAGATCGACGCGATCACCTGCGAGCAGCCGGACGACCGCAACATCGCGCTCACGCAGCGCGACTGCAATTGGCTGCAGGCGCTGGAGGGCGACGTCGACACGTCGCATCTAGGTTTTCTGCACGCCGGCCACATCGATGCTTCGAAGATGGACCCGAATGACGCGGCGACCTATACGGTGCTGAACAAGGCGCCGCGCATCAACGTCAGCGAGATGCCGTTCGGCACGATGTACTCCGCGCAACGCGATGCGATGGCCGGACACGAGCACCACCGCTTCGCCAGTTTCATTTTCCCGTTCTGGGTGCTCTATCCGAGCGACCGAATGGAGCGAAACTTGTCGGCGAACGCATGGGTGCCGATCGACGACGAGCACACCATGATCTTCAACATCGACCTGCAGCGCGCCAGCGGCAACTTCAAGTCACTCAAATATGCTGACGGCACGGTCATTCCCGGGATGGCGCGACCACTGGAATATCTGCCGCGCACCAACGACTGGATGGGGCGCTGGCGCCCGGTGAAGAACAGGTCGAACGATCACGGGCTCGACCGTGAGATGCAGCGGCGCGGCGAGAGCTATACCGGCATCGTCGGCATTCCGCTGCAGGATCAGGCGATCCAGGAAACCATGGACCCGATCATCGACCGCACCCAGGAGCATCTCGCCTCCAGCGACCGCATGGTCATGCTCACGCGGCGCGTGCTGCTCAAGGCGGCACGCGACTATCGCGACAGCGGCAAGCTTCCGGCGGTGCTGGACGATCCCTCGCTCTGCCGCCAGGCGCGCGGCGGTGACATCATCTCGGAGAAGGGCACCGATTGGCTCGACGCGTATGAGCAGACCATGACGGCGCTGCACGGGCCCGCGCGCGGCGTCGCTGCGGAGTAGCGTTTAGCTCTGCACAAGCTCCCGATGTCATGCCCGCGAAAACGGGCATCCAGCAATCACCGGCCGTGCGATCCGCGCCTCGCGCATCAACAAGATGCAGTGTTTACTGGATTCCGGATCTCCCGCCGCTTCACGGCGGTCGGCCGGAATGACAACGAGAAATTATCCCGCGAGCGCGTGCTTCACGCGCTCCGGAGTAAACGGCATCACGCGTAGCCGCACGCCGACCGCGTCGAAGATCGCATTGGCCACGGCGCCGGGAATGATCGGCGTCTGCGTCTCGCCGGCTCCGCCCGGCTCCTCCTCGGGACGATCCAATAGCGCCACATCGATCTCCGGGACTTCGGAAAAGTCCAGGATCGGGTAGCGCTGCCAGTCCACCGAGGTCACGCCCGAATTGTCGAACGTTACCTGCTCCTTGAGCGTACGGCTCAGCGCCTGAATGATTCCCCCTTCCATCTGGTTGCGCGCGCCGTCGGGATTGATCACCCGGCCGATGTCGAATGCGGCGGTCACGCGCTCGATCTTGATAGCCCCGCTCGCGCGATCGACGGCAATATCGACGATCGCAGCAGCTCGGGACAACGGCTTGTCGTAGAAGAAATGACTGAAGCCGCGCCCGCGTCCGTCGGCCGAACCGGATGGCTTGCCACGCCATCGCGCCTTCGCCGCTACCGCCGCGATCACGTCGCGCATGCGCGCATCCGCAACGAACCGGAGGCGAAACGCGATCGGGTCGACGCCGCATTTGGCGGCAAGCTCGTCCAGCACGGTCTCGATCGCGAACGAGTGCTGAAATCCTGCCACGCCGCGCAGCTCGCCCGAGCGCAGCGGCGCGAACTGCGTCACCCCGTGCTGTACGACGCGCTTGTTGGGAAACTTGTAAAAGGCATCGTCGCCGGCGACCACGCGGGCAAACACATCGCCGGCGGCTCCCGGCACGAAGAACGGGGTAGCCGCGCGCTCAAGATGCCAGCCGCCGATCGCCACCGTGCTCCCATTCTTGCCGTAGCGGGAGACATGCGGCGGCGTCCAATACTCATAGTCCCAGGCAACGATGTTGCCGTCGGCGTCCGCGCCGGCTTTGACGCTGACGACCATCGGCGGACCTTTCGGCTCCCAGGCAAACTCGTCTTCGCGCATCCACTGCACGCGAACCGGGCGCCCGGGCAGCTCGAGCGCCAGCAATGCCGCGTCCAAGGCGGCGTCGTCGGCGCCGTTCTGGCCGTAACACGCCGCGCCTTCCATGTGGATGAGACGGATCTGCGCTTCCGGCCTGCCGATCACGCCGGCGATATCGCGACGCAACTCGAAGATGCCCTGGCTGTGCGTCCAGATCGTAAGCTGGTCGCCGGAAAGCTGCGCGACCGCGCAAGACGGCGCTATCGACGCGTGTGCGTGATACGGAACGAAGAACTTGGCGTCGACGACGTGCTGCGCCTTCGCCAGCGCGGCGGCGACATCGCCGTCCTCGCGCAGGACGCGGTCTTTTGCCGGCGCCTTGAGCAGATAATCTTTGAGGTCTTCCGGCTTGGGTAGCACCGGCACGCGCCAGCGCGTGTCCTTTTTCAGCGCCGCCAGCGCGTTGATCGCCTGCTCCTCGCGCTCGGCGACGACCGCGACGAAATTGCCGTTGCGAACGATCTTACGCATGCCCGGCATCGCCGACGTCCGCGTTGCGTCGATCGCGTCGATTGCGATATCGGCGCGATCGAGCGGCGGCCGCAAAACGCGGGCATGCAGCATCCCATCGAGTCTGAGATCCTGCACGTAGCTCGGCTTTCCCGTGACCTTGCCCGGCAGGTCGACGCGCGGCACCGAGTGGCCCACGTATTTATAATCCTTGGGCTGCTTGGGCTTCGCCATGCCGGTCAGCTGATGTTTGAATTCTTTGCCGCCGATGAGTTCCCAATAGCTCGTTTTCTTTTGACCCGCGGCGATCGCGCCATCAGTCACGCCCAAGCGCTCGACCGGTACCGACAATTTCGCCGCAGCTTTGGCGAGCAGCAGGCTGCGCGCTTCCGCCGCGGCAAGCCGCAACGCCGAGCCGCTTTCGATGACGGAGAAACTGCGCGAGGTGACCCCTTCCTCGGGCGTTCGCGCCGTGTCGGCGCCGACGATCGCAATGCGCTCGATGGAGACGTCCAATTCGTCGGCGGCAATCTGTGCGAGCGCAGTTTTGATTCCCTGCCCGATCTCGGCTTTACCGGTGAATATCGTCACCTGGCCGTCGGCACCGATCTTCAACCACGAATCCAGACGCGCGTTGTTGGCGAGGCTGCCGGGAAGTTTTACCGCCTGAGCTTGCGCAAGCGCGACATCGCTGCGAGCAAGCGCGGCCGCTGTGAAGCTGACCGTCAGGCTGCCGGCGACGAATTGGCGACGCGAGAGCAAAGGTGTCATGGTGCGCGCTCCCTAGCCGGCCGCCCGCTGGACTGCCTTGACGACGCGCAAATGGCTGCCACACCGGCACAGGTTGTTCATCAGGGCCTGCTTGATGTCGGCTTCTTGCGGATGCGGATTGCGGTCCAGCAGCGCCTTCGCGGTCATGATCATGCCGTTGGTGCAGTAGCCGCATTGCGCCGCCTGCTCGTCGAGGAAAGCCTGCTGCAGCTTGTGAAGGGATGCAGCCGTGGCCAGCCCCTCGAGCGTCGTTATCTTCGCACCTTCGACGCTGGCGA
>Ga0318546_10001037_pt1 | contig 11444 bp, 11 predicted proteins | sample GRESIP169b2f19_FD_203514 | JGI IMG/M metagenome (GOLD analysis project Ga0318546, IMG submission 203514) | Tropical soil microbial communities from Luquillo Experimental Forest, Puerto Rico - GRE.SIPMG.169b2f19 | ecosystem: Environmental > Terrestrial > Soil > Tropical forest > Bulk soil...
TCCCTGGCCATGGACTTCCACAAGCTCAGGTCGTGGCCGAGGGCTGCGGCCGCCTCCGTCACCGGCTGGAACAGGCCGACCGGCATCACCTGGTACAGCCCGCCGCCGTGGTTCACCTTGGCGGGATCGCGCCAGTGCAGCACGAACGACGCACCGCCGGCCGCGTCCCGGCGCAGCGTCAGGGTGGTGACGGCCACCAGGGCAGGGCGCCGGGCCAGCGCGCATGGATCCCCGGCCAGCGCGCGCAGCGGCAGGTCCGTCATGCGCACCGCGTCCCCCGAGCGCCGCCATGCCGCGGCAAGCTCATGCGCCACCGCGTGGCCGAGGTCGATCCCCTCGAAGTAGCTGGTCTCGCCGATCCGCAGTCCCGCCGGGGCGGCCAGCCGGGCATCGAGCAGCCGGTAGCAGGGCCGGTTCTCGAACAGGGCCGGCCGGTCCAGGGCGCCGACCGCGTCGGTATAGCTGGCGTACCTGCCCCCGTCCGGCCGTAGCGGCCGGACCTGCGCCGAGGCTCCGTCGTACCGGCTCGTTGGCGGCACCGTGCCACCGCCGTCGCCCAGCGGTCCTGCGTCCCAGGTCACCGGCAGGTCATCGAGGGCGAGCGGCGCCGGGGGGAGCCACTCCTCGCGGCACAGCAGATCCGCCGACCCGGCCCGCGGCAGTCCGGGGTACAGCCGGGCGGCCACCCGCCCCAGCTCATACCGGTTCGCGGTCAGCAGCGCGCGGACATCGCGCCACCGCCGCGCGGATTCGGCAGCCACTTCAGTGCCCATTGGCCACCGCCCCGCGGCACCTCCTCCGGCACGCCATCAGCAACCTGGCCACTCTAATCGCCATGCATCCCAAGCCCCGCCCACACTCCGTAGTCGCGTCGCCGACATGTGTGTTTTGACGCTTTCATTACCATCGGAAGGGGTTCCCCCGTGCGGCGCGCGGGTGTACAGCTTTTTTATGGGTCGGCATACTGCCGAGCGCGGGCCAGCGAACGACCTGTTCATGACCACGGTCGTGGGCACGCTGCTCTTGCTGTGCGTGATCATCCTCACCCTGGCCGCGAACTGAGCATCTCGCCCTGGCCTCGAACTGAGCAGGCCGGCGGCCACGCGGGTCCTCGCCTTGGCCTCGAACTGCAGCCACGCCGACCGCACCGGCCGGCCAACTGGGCAGGCAACGTGGAGTTCCGCGCGGTGCGCGTGCGCAGGCCGCGCACTGTGGCGGGGCTCCAGGCCATGGTCGCCGGGGGCACGCGGGTGCGTGCTCTCGGCACCGGGCACTCGTTCAGCCGGATCGCCGACACTGACGGCGAGCTGATCTCCACCGCCGGGCTGCCGCCGACCGCCGACATCGACGCGGCGGCGGGCACCGTCACCGTTGCCTCGGGCGTCAAGTACGGCGACCTGGCGCAGCGGCTCAACGCCGCGGGGTGGGCCCTGGCCAACATGGCCTCACTGCCGCACATCTCTGTGGCCGGGGCGTGCGCCACCGCGACCCACGGCTCGGGCGACCACAACCGTAACCTGGCCGCCGCCGTCCGCGCCGTGGACCTGGTCACCGCCGATGGCAGCCTACTCACCCTGGACCGGGACGCCGGCCCGGCAAGGTTCCCCGGTGCGGTCGTCGCGCTCGGCGCGCTCGGCGTCGCCACCACGCTCACACTGGACCTGGTCCCGGCCTTCCCGGTGCGCCAGTACGTCTACGACGACCTGCCCGGGGGCGAGCTGACCGGTCACTTCGACGAGATCATGGGCGCCGCCTACAGCGTCAGCGTGTTCACCTGGTGGCGGGGTGGCCGGCACCATCAGGTGTGGCTCAAACACGCCGACGGCGACCCGGAGCGGTTTCCGGCGGGCCGCCCCTGGCACGGCGCCCGGCCCGCGGACGGGCCCCGGCACCCGGTTCCGGGTATGCCCGCGGACACGGCCACGCAGCAAGAAGGGGTGCCCGGCCCGTGGCACGAGCGGCTGCCCCATTTCCGGCTCGGCTTCACCCCGAGCGCCGGCGCAGAACTCCAGACCGAGTACCTGCTCCCCCGGCAGGCCGCGGTCCCCGCGATCGAGGCGCTGACGAGCCTGGGCCCGCTGATGGCGCCGGTGCTGCGGACATCGGAGATCCGCACGGTCGCCGCGGACGAGGCGTGGCTGAGCACGGCCTACCGCCAGGACTCGGTGGCGTTCCACTTCACCTGGATTCTCGATCCCGGCGTGGTCCGCCCGGTGGTCGCCGCGATCGAAGCCGAACTCACGCCGCTCGGCGCCCGGCCGCACTGGGGCAAGGTGTCCGGCATGGCGCCGCAGGCGGTGCGGGCGCGTTACCCCCGCTGGGATGACTTCCGTGTCCTGGCCCGCTCGCTGGACCCGGACGGCAAGTTCCGCAACGACTTCATGGACACGTACTTCGCCAGCGAGGACCTCCCAGCGGGAGCTGACTGACCGGCGAGGGCGGGGCTGGCCGTGCGGCCGTGGCCGGCCCCGCTGCGGCTGGTCCCGCCGTGGCTGGCCCCTACGATGAGGCGCATGACCGCTGGCGCGCCCCCGCAGGCCGGCCTGGAGATCACCAGCCCCGCCAATGCCCGGGTGAAGCGACTCGTGGCGTTGCGGCACCGGCGCGCCCGTGACCGGGCCGGGGTGACCCTGGTCGAGGGCTACGAGGAACTCGGCCTGGCCCTGTCGGCGGGGGCCCGGCCGCAGGAACTGTACGTCTGCCCCGCCCTTGCCGGTCCGGGCGCGCAGCAGATGATCGACCGGGTCAGCGGCCTGGGCGCCGAGGTGATCCGGGTCAGCAGGCCGGTGTTCGCCAAGATCGCCTACCGCGAGTCGCCCGATGGCTGGCTTGCCGTGCTGCCCGCCGTGCCGAGCAGCCTGGCGGCGGTGGAGACCGGGACCAACCCCCTCGTGCTTATCTGTGAGGGCGTGGAGAAGCCGGGCAACCTGGGGGCGATCCTGCGCACGGCGGACGCGGCCGGGGTCACCGCGGTGGTTGCGGCCGACCCGGTGACCGACTGGGCGAACCCGAACGTGGTGCGGGCCAGCAAGGGAACTGTGTTCTCCGTGCCGGTCGCCTCGGCTAGCACCGCCGAGGTGTTCGCCTGGCTGGAGCAGCACTCGCTAGCGCTGGTGGCTGCGGCCCCGGACGGCGACGTGCCGCTCACCGCCGCCGACCTGACCGGCCCGACCGCGATCGCGGTCGGCTCGGAGGCCCGCGGGCTCCCCGCCGCGTGGCTGGAGCGGGCCGGCACGCGGCTGCGCATCCCGATGTTCGGGCGCGCCGACTCGCTCAACGTGTCCACGTCCGCGGCGATCCTGCTCTACGAGGCGGTCCGCCAGCGTACGGCCGGGCAGTCCCCCTGACGCGGCTCAGTGCATTCCTGCCGCCGCCCGCGCCTGGCGGGCGCGCTCTCGCTCCTTTACCCCCGGCCGGCGCAGCGGCGGCAGGGTGGGCGGCGGTTGCTGGCGCGGCGGCAGTTCGGCGAGCAGTGCCCTGGTCGCCTCGGCCACCAGTGCAACCGCCCGCTCGAACGGCTCCTGGGTGCGACTGGTGGCCGACTGCACCCCGCTGACCTTGCGCACGTACTGGCGCGCGGCCGCCTCGATCTCCTCGCTGGTGGCCGCCGGTTCCAGGCCCCGCAGCGTCGTAATGTTCCGGCACATGCCCTCGACGTTACCTTTTGCCCGCGACACCCGCGTGGTCCGGCGTGGCGACCCGCGTGGTCCGGCGTAACGCCCTGGCCTGGCGTGACGTCCTGGCCCGGCAGACACCCTCCTGGGTTGGCGTGACACCTTCCAAGGTCCGGCATGACGCGTTTCTGGGGCCGGCCGCGATGCCCCGGACCAGGTGCAGCGGATATCAGCAAGCAGTCAGGGGATATCAAGCGGACCGTCAGGTTGACCGGCGATTGTTACGGGACTCCACCGGCAACCGGCCCCCAGCCGGGGAGTCCCGGATGCGCCCCGTCGGCCCCTCTGCACACGCCAGGCGGGGCGCACCGGCGCACTCTTGTGACGCAGCGTGTGGTGAAGAACACGCGAATCCCGGCGGCCCGGCGAGCGGCGCCGCGCTGGGTTACCCCGGCGCGGTCGTGGTCAACGGCGCCGGCCTGGTATTCGCCGATCAGGACACGAGCAGGATCCGGCAGGTCACCGGCTGAGGCGGTGGGTGGCGGGCGGCCCCATCCTGGGTAGGCCCTGGGCATGGATTCCCTGGACGCCTACCGGGGCAAACGGAACCGGGCGCGCACGCCGGAGCCAATCCCGGACCCGCCTGAGCCGGGCACGCCCGAGCCCGGTACGGCCGAGCCCGGCGGCCCGGCGCCCGGGGACGGGCGGGACAAGGTGTTCGTGGTGCAAGAGCACCACGCCCGCCGGCTGCACTGGGATTTCCGGCTGGAACGCGACGGCGTGCTGGTCTCCTGGGCGGTGCCCAAGGGAGTGCCCGACGACCCCGCGGTGAACCACTTCGCCGCGCACACCGAGGACCATCCGATGGAGTACGCGGGGTTCGCCGGCCGGATCCCGGACGGCGAGTACGGCGCGGGCACGGTCACGATTTGGGATCGCGGCACCTTCCAGGTGGTCAAGTGGACCGACAGCGAGGTCAAGGTGGTGCTGCACGGGCGCCGGCTGACCGGCGGCTACACCCTGTTCCGCACGAGGGGCACCGACTGGATGATGCACAGGGAGCGCCAGCCGCTGCCCGGAATACTGCAACCGATGCTCGCCAGATCCGAACCGGATCTGCCGCCCGACGACGGGGCCTGGGCGCTGGAGATGAAGTGGGACGGGGTGCGCGCACTGGCCTACTGCGAGGGCAGCCGGATCCGGCTGATCTCCCGCACGGGCGAGGACGTCACCGGCGCCTACCCGGAACTGCGCGGCCTGGCGGCGGCCGTGGGCCGGCGGGACGCGCTGCTGGACGGGGAAGTCGTAGCCATGGGCGAGTCCGGCTGGCCGGACTTCGAGGTGCTGCAGAACCGGATGCACGTGCGGGACGCGTCGACCGCGCTGCGCCTCGTCGCCGAGTACCCGGTCACCTACCTGGCGTTCGACTTGTTGCACCTGGACGGGCGGCCGCTGCTCGACCTGCCGTATACGCGGCGCCGCGCACTGCTTGAGGAATTGGAGCTGAACGGCCCCTCGTGGCAGACGCCGCCCTCGTTCACCGGGGCGGCCGGGGAGGACGTCCAGAAGGTGTCCGTCCAGCACGGCCTGGAGGGCATCGTGGCCAAACGCCTTGACTCCCGCTACGAGCCGGGGAAACGGCCGGGCACGTGGCGCAAGGTCAAGAACATCCGGCGGCAGGAGGCGGTGATCGGCGGCTGGCGCCCCGGCAAGGGGAACCGGTCGGGGCAGATCGGCTCGCTGCTCGTCGGGGTGCAGGAGGACGGCGGCCTGGCCTACGCGGGCCATGTCGGGACCGGGTTCACCGACCGGGTGCTGCGCCAGCTCACGGCGCAGCTAGCCCCGCTGCAACGAGCCACCTCACCGTTCGCCGCCCCACTGCCCGCCGACCACGCGCGCGACGCGGTCTGGGCCGAGCCGGTGCTGGTCGCCGAGATCAAGTTCACCGGCTGGACCCGCGCGGGCCGCATGCGTGCCCCGTCCTACCAGGGCCTACGCTCCGACAAGGACCCCGCCGAGGTCATCCGCGAGCCCTAACAGTGCCACTCCCGGCGCCCCGCGATCAAGCCGCCTTGGGTCAGGGCTCTCGATCCCAGGCTGGGGCCGGTGAGAGTTCGCCCGGCATCTGAGAAATCCCATGGCAGCCTGTCGGGTGTGGCCGGGAGCGCGCCACACCCGGCGCCGGGATGCGCGAGCGCCGGTGAAATTTGAGGACTCTGTCCCGTGCCGCGCCATTGCAGGCCGAGCGTCAGCCCGGTCCCGTTCACGCCGTAGTCCCCGACCGCGGTGCAGAAGCGACGCGCTGGGCAGGCGACGCCGTCGAGGGCGATCTGGAACCCCGCGGCGGGGTTCGGCGTGGGCTGGATCCTCCACCGGGTGCCGTTCCACCGCTCGGCCAGGGTCGTCCCGGAGTTCGAGGTTCCCACCGCGGTGCAGGCCGAGGGCGCTGCGCAGGACACGGCCCGGAGCTCGCCCCCGCCCGCGGGGCTGGGGGACGGCACGATGTGCCACGTCACTCCGTCCCACCGCTCGGCCAGCGTGGCTACCGGGTTTCCGGCGCTATCGTACCGGGCACCGACTGCGGTGCACGCCGACGGCCCGGTGCAGGCCACACCACCGTCGAGGGCGGCGCCCTGAGCGCCCGGCGGGTTTGGCGTTGGCTGGATGCGCCACGCCGTCCCGTTCCAGCGTTCCGCGAGCGTCCTTCCAATCCCCGACCTGTCAACGGCGACCCCCGTGGCTGTGCAGGCAGCAGGGGAGGTGCAGGACACCGGGCCGAGGAGGACAAGCTGCGCCCCGCCAGGCGCCGGGATGGGCAGGATTCTCCAGGTCTTGCCGTTCCACCGCTCGGCGAGCGGCCTAGGCTGCCCGGGACCGCCGGTGGCCATGCAGAACGACCCTGTGGGGCACGACACCCCGCCGAAGACGCGGCCCGCCGCCCCTGAGGGAGTGGGCTGGACACGCCAGGCCGTGCCGTTCCACCGCTCGGCCAGGGGGACGACGATGCCCGCGCGGTTGGTCTTCTGGCCGACCGCCGTACACGCCGAGGGGGACGTGCACGAGACGATGGACAACGCCCCGGGGGGAAGCGCGGGAGTGCGCAGGAGGCTCCACCGGGTGCCGTTCCACCGCTCGGCCAGGTACCCCCCGATGCCGCTGAGGCTGCGGGCGCCGCCGACAGCCATGCACGACCTGGGCGAGGTGCAGGCGACACTGACCAGGGCGCTTGCCGCCGCGCCTGCGCGGTTGGGCGTGGACTGGATGCCCCACCTGGTGCCGTTCCAGTGCTCGGCCAGGGTGAGCGGGGTGTTCAGGCTGGTCGCGGCGTTCCCGACCGTGATGCAGGCCGAGGCCGACGTGCACGACACGGCGTTCAGGAAGCTGAACTGCGCCCCGGACGGGTTGGGGGTGCGCTGGATGTGCCACCTCGTGCCGTCCCACCGCTCAGCCAGCGGCAAAACCTGAGGCGGGCTCGAGTTGTTGCCGTAGCCCCCGGCCGCCGTGCAGGCCGAGGCCGACGTGCACGACACGGCGTTCAGGAAGCTGAACTGCGCCCCGGACGGGTTGGGCGTGCGCTGGATCCGCCAGGCTGTGCCGTTCCAGTGCTCGGCCAAGGTCCCTGAGTTCGAGCTCCCGACAGCAGTGCACGCTGAGGCCGACACGCACGCCACGCTGGCCAAGAAACCGCCGCCCGCGGAGGGGCTGGGGGTGGCCTGGATGCGCCACCGGGTGCCGTTCCAGTGCTCGGCCAAGGTCCCCGAGTTCGAGCTCCCGACGGCAGTGCACGCTGAGGCCGACGCGCACGCCACGCTGGCCAAGAAACCGCCGCCCGCGGAGGGGCTGGGGGTGGCCTGGATGCGCCACCGGGTGCCGTTCCAGTGCTCGGCCAAGGTCCCCGAGTTCGAGCTCCCGACGGCAGTGCACGCCGAGGATGAGGTGCAGGCCACGCCGAACAGGGCGCCGTTCCCCACCGGAGGATTGGGGGTGGCCTGGATGCGCCACTGGGTGCCGTTCCACCGCTCCGCCAGGGGCGTTGAGGCGCCTTGGTTGCTGACGGCCTGGCCGACCGCGGTGCACGCTGACGGCGACGAGCAGGACACGCCGAACAAGAGGCTCAGCTTCGCCTTCCGGGGGCTGGGGGTGGCCTGGATGGCCCACCTGCGGCCGTCCCAGTGCTCCGCGAGGGTCACGGCGACGCCCGAGCCTCGGATGAAATTCCCCACCGCGGTGCAAGAGGACGAACTAGGGCAGGAGACCCCGGCGAGCTGGCCCGTGCGCGCCAAGGAATTCTGCGTTTGGACGATTGACCACCCTGGCATCGGACCGCTGGAAAACGCTGCGGGCACAGCGTTCACCGAAGCTGCAGCCCCTACCGCAGGTCCTAGCAACACCACCACTGCACCGACGGCCACCGTGATACGGCGTATCAGACCGCGCATCGCCACCCCCCACTATCTCCCGGACGGCATGCCGCAAACTGGCGCGGGGTGACCGTGGATAAACCGGGCAGCAGCACCGGCCTCGGGGGAGCGTTGCGCGGAAGACCTGGAATTACCCGCCCCTTTGCCGGCAGATCATGCCATCGACCTGATGCGATCGTCAAGGATGGCGGGCACGTACGACCTGGTAGCACGCGGGCTGCCGCCCGCTTGCGACGTGGCGGCTCCTGCCAGCAAGCCCGGCGTGCGGCAGTGGATCTCCATACCTTCTCCACCGGCTTTGCAGCCGTGTGACACGGGATTGGCTTCTGCTGGTGGCTTGTTTCGCCCAGATCTTTGCCGGGCGAGTTGGTGCAGTCGGATGTGGCGGGGGCCGCATCCGATCAATTCACGGGGGAATATCGATGGACCACCAGATCAGTTCTGCCGATGGCGCCGTGCCGGCTTGCCGTGCGCCTCGCCGGTTTCTTGTTCGCCGAACGGGGGGCGTGCTGGCTGCCGCCGCCGTGCTCGCGATCGGCATCGCCGCTCCCGGGACGAGTTTTGCCGGCACCACGCCGGTGCCAGCGTCGGCGGAGGACCCGGCGGTCGTCTCCGAGTGGAACGCGATCGCGGTAGCCACCTTGGCGGGCGACGCGACCACGCAGCCGGTCGAGGACATCTTGTACACGGCATTCGTACAGGCGGCTGTGTATAACGCCGTGATCGGCGTCGAGGGGCGCTACACGCCGTACCGGTTCCACGCGCACGCGCCTCGCGGGGCCTCGGCGCAGGCGGCCGCAGTAGCCGCCGCGCACCAGGTGCTGGTGACCTACGTGCCGTCTGCGCAGGCGGCCCTGGATGCCTCCTACGCCGCGTCGCTGGCGCAGATCCCCGCCGGCAAAGCGAAGGCGCAGGGCATCGAATTCGGCGCCCGCGCCGCCGATAGCGTGATCCGGCTGCGCGCGTACGACGGCCGCCACGCCGACATCCAGTTCACCCAGCCGCCGCTGCCGGGTGTCTGGCGGCCTACGTCAGGGGCGGCCATGTCGGCCCCGTGGCTCGGCTTTGTGACGCCACTGCTGGTGCACAGCGCCACCCAGTTCGCCCCGCCGGCCCCGCTGGCGCTCACCTCAGTGCGCTACACACGCGACTTCGCCGAGGTCAAGGCGCTGGGCTCGATGAACTCGGCGGCCCGCACGCCGGACCAGACGAGCACCGCACAGTTCTTCTCCGGCAACCCGCTGGTGCAATACAACGCCGCGCTGCGCGACCAGGTCAGCGTGCGGCACCTGGACATCGCCGACGCCGCCCGGATGTTCGCCGCGATCGGCATGAGCGTCGCGGACGCGGAAATCTCGGTCTGGCATGCGAAGTACATTTATGGTCTTTGGCGGCCGGTCACCGCGATCGGCCTGGCCGACACCGACGGCAACCCGGCGACCAGCGCCGACCCCAGCTGGGCGCCGCTGATCACGACGCCGCCATACCCTGAGTACCCCAGCGGGTACAACGCGTTCAACTCGACCGTGGCCCACGGCTTGGAGAATCTGTTCCAGACCCGGCATCTGCAGCTGACACTCACCTCCACGGCGGTGCCCGGTGTCCAGCGCCACTATGACTGTGGCGGCGCGCTGCTCCAGGATGTGGTCGATGCCAGGGTGTGGCAGGGGATCCACTTCCGCACCGCCGACACCGCCGCCAGAGACATCGGAGCACAGCTCACCGCCTGGACCCTCGACCACTACTTCCAGCCGATCCACCAGGAGGGATAGCCAACAGGCAGCCGGTCAGCTGAACACGTGGTTCGCCTGAGGGCCAGCCGTCGTAGCATCTGCGGGTGAGGTGGCGGCGCGAGGCACGCGAACGTTCGGAGCGGTATTTGCGCCGCGCTCATCGTGACGTGCAGGGCGCCGACCGTGACCTGGCGGAGGTCCGGGACGACGCCGATCAGACCCTCCGGCAGCACCCACGTTTCGCCGCGATGGTTGGGCTGGCGGGTGGGGTGCTGCGCGAGCAGAGCGCCGAGCAGGTCGGATTGGCGGCGTCGGGAGCGGCGTTCTGGGTGGTCATCTCGGCGCTGCCGACGGTGGTGGCGGTGGTGAGCTTGTTCGGGCTGGCGGTCAGCCCCGAGCGGGTGGCCGCCGATCTCGGCACGTTGGCGCGTGACGCTCCGTCTTCGCTGGGCGGGCTTCTCACGGAGCAGCTTCGACAGGTCACCGTCAGCGATCACGCCGGGGTGTCGCTTGGCCTGGCGGTATCTGTGGTCCTGGCGGTATGGAGCGCTTCGGCTGGTGTCTACAACCTAGATCGGGCTATTCGGGTGGCTTACGGGCTGCCGCCACAAAGCTTCGTCGAGGCCCGCGGCCGCGCCCTGGTGGGCGCCCTGGTGGTGGTTGTCATGGTCGGCGTCACTGCGATCGCGACCTCGGTGGAGCAGGCGCGGACGCCCGGCCTGTGGGCGGTTGTCAGCATCCCGGTCGCGTTGCTGGCAATCACGGCTGGTGTCGGCGCGCTCTACCGCTTCGCGGTGGGCCGCCGTGTCGGCGCGCGGGCGTTGCTGCCCGGGGCCGTGACGTCGGCGGTTGGCATCGTGCTGGTGACGTCGGGGTTCGGCGCCTACGTGGCTGTGTCGACCCGGTACACCGCGGTGTACGGCGCGTTGGCCGGGCTGGTCATCGGGATGCTGGCCGTCTATCTCGCCGTCTATGTCCTCCTGCTCGGCGCGGTGCTCAACATGCAGCTCAGTCGCCGACGGTCGGGGGACACGGCCGTTCCCATCGGCCGGGGAGGTCCAGATGGCCACTGAGCACGGTCGCCCGGCCCGGGGCAGCCTCGTCACCGGCAGGGTGCCGTGGGTGACCGGCGCCGTCCTGGCGGTGCTGGCGGTGAATGTCGCGCTGATCGTGGCGGGCTTGGTGGTCGTCCCGCAGGGCCGGAGCCCGGCGCTATGGGCGGGACTCGCCGCGATCACCGTCCAGTGCGCCATCGCCGTCGCGGCCGTGGCCGGCCCGATGGCGCTGGAAAGGAGACCGCGTCCGGCCTTGACCTGCCTGCTGCCGGGCGCGCTGTTCGCGATCGGGTACGTGAGCGTGCTCGGATTGGAGCTGGCCGGCTTCAAGCTGAGCTTCGACCGGGGTGCGGTGACCGTGTACGCCTGGTTCGCCGGCGTCGCCGGGCTCGCCGGAGCGCTCACCGGATGGCTCACCAGGCGCCCGGCGAAGGGAGCTGCCAGCGGCTGCTGGGCACTGGTTATCGGCACCGCCGGGTGGAGCGCGGGCTTCTTGCCGCTGGCGTACGCACTGCGGGGCACGGCCGGGTGGTACCGCTTCTGGGTGGGAGACGGGGCGGTAGCGGACTACCACCGCAGCGGCATCGGCAGCCTCAGCGGGTTCCTGCTCCAAGACATGTA
>Ga0318546_10001051_pt1 | contig 11378 bp, 9 predicted proteins | sample GRESIP169b2f19_FD_203514 | JGI IMG/M metagenome (GOLD analysis project Ga0318546, IMG submission 203514) | Tropical soil microbial communities from Luquillo Experimental Forest, Puerto Rico - GRE.SIPMG.169b2f19 | ecosystem: Environmental > Terrestrial > Soil > Tropical forest > Bulk soil...
CCCGCAGCTGCTGGAGATCAACACCATCCCCGGCATGACCAGCCACAGCCTCGTGCCGATGGCGGCCCGCGCGACAGGTATCGATTTTCCCGAGCTCGCCTGGCGCGTGCTCGAGACGAGCTTCACACGAGTGCCGACGCCGCACACAGCGGCGCGCCCCTGAGAGTAAGGACAGCCAAACGCATGCTCGGTCGCCCGAAAAATCGCCGCAAGCCCAGTGAAGCGCGCTGGCGGCCACCGAAGATCAACTGGCGCGCGCTCGGGGTGCTGCTCGGTGTGCCGGCGGTGATTGCCGGCGCTGCGCTCGCTGTCGGCTGGGTGCTCGACCAGCCGATCGAATCCGTCTCGGTTGCGGGGCGCTTCCAACGCGTCGCGCCGGTGGACGTCGAGCGCGTGGTGAAGGCGCAGGTACACGGCGCGGGACTGCTCTCGGTGGATCTCGCGGCCGTGCGCCACGCCATTCACACGCTTCCCTGGGTGGACGCGGTGAGCGTGCAGCGCGCCTGGCCGCGCGGGCTCGACGTGCTCGTCCTCGAGCAGAGCGCCGCGGCGCGCTGGGGTGAGAGGGGACTCCTCAACACGCGTGGGGAGCTGTTCGACTCCGATGAGCGGCACATCCCTCCGGAGCTCGCGCAGCTCTCGGGCCCCGCGGGCAAGGAGTCCGTGGTCGCGCAGCGCTACCTGGCCGCGGAGGGCCGCCTGCTGCAGGCCGGGCTGCGCCTGACCGCCTTACGCCTCGATGCGCGCGGCGCCTGGGAGCTCGATCTCGCCAACGGCGTCACCGTGCGTCTCGGCCGGCGGCAGGTCGATGAGCGCTTCGAGAAATTCATGAACAGCGCGCTGAAGCTCGTCACGCAGCGCGGCGAGGACATTGCTTACGTGGATATGCGGTACACGAACGGGTTCGCCATCGGCTGGCGCGGCAACGCCGCCCGCGGTGCGGGGAAGGACGGCGGTCACGATGCTTAAGCGCGCAGAACGCAACCTCATCGTCGGTCTCGACATCGGCACCTCGAAGGTGGTGGCGCTCGTCGGGGAGGTGGGGCTCGATGGCTCGATCGAGCTGCTCGGCCTCGGCTCGCAGCCCTCGCGGGGACTCAAAAAAGGCGTGGTGGTCAACATCGAGTCCACGGTGCAGTCGATCCAGCGCGCGGTCGAGGAGGCCGAGCTCATGGCCGGCTGCGAGATCCACTCGGTGTTCGCCGGCATTGCCGGCAGCCACGTACGCAGCCTCAACTCGCACGGCGTCGTCGGCGTGCGCGACAAGGAGGTGAGCCACGGCGACGTCGAGCACGTGATCGATGCCGCCAAGGCGGTAGCGATCCCGGCCGACCAGAAGATCCTGCACGTGCTGCCGCAGGAGTTCATCGTCGATGGGCAGGAAGGTATCCGCGACCCGATCGGCATGTCGGGGGTGCGGCTCGAAGCCAAGGTGCACATCGTCACCGGCGCGGACTCGGCCGCACAGAACATCGAGAAGTGCATTCAGCGCTGCGGGCTCGCCGTCGATGACGTGGTGCTCGAGCAGCTCGCTTCGAGCTTCGCCGTGCTCACCGAGGATGAGAAGGAGCTCGGCGTGTGTCTCGTCGACATCGGCGGCGGTACCACAGACCTTGCGGTGTTTGCCAATGGCGCCATCCGTCACACCGCCGTGATCCCGATTGCCGGCGACCAGGTGACCAACGACATCGCGGTGTCGATGCGCACCCCGACGCAGTACGCCGAGGACATCAAGATCCGCTATGCCTGTGCGCTCTCGCAGCTCGCCAACCCGGACGAGAGCATCGAGGTGCCGAGCGTCGGGGAGCGGCCGGCACGGCGCCTCGCACGGCAGACACTCGCCGAGATCGTCGAGCCGCGCTACGAGGAGCTGTTCGGCCTGGTGCGCGAGGAGCTGCGCCGCAGCGGCTTCGAGGAAGTGATCGCGGCCGGGATCGTGCTCACCGGCGGCAGCGCCAAGATGGAAGGCGCCATCGAGCTCGCCGAAGAGGTGTTCCACGTACCGGTGCGCTTAGGGATACCCCAGAGCGTGCAGGGCCTCACCGACGTGGTGCGCAACCCGATTTTTTCCACCGGCGTGGGGCTGCTGCTCTACGCGCGCGACAACGCCCTGCCGGCGCGTCGCGGGGGATCCCTGGGAAACGCCAAGACGGTGCTCGACCGCATGCGTTCCTGGTTCCAGGGGAATTTTTGAAGCTGACAGTGCAATAGAGCGACGAATCAACCAACCAACTGTATCCGTGTAGAGGAGCGACAACATGTTTGAACTGATGGATGCGTACAGCCAGAGCGCGATCATCAAGGTGATCGGCGTGGGCGGGGGAGGCGGCAACGCGGTGGCGCACATGGTGACCAGCGGCATCGACGGCGTTGAGTTCATGTGCGTCAACACCGACAGCCAGGCACTCAAACACGCCAAGGTCAAGACGGCGCTGCAGATCGGCTGCAACATCACCAAGGGGCTCGGTGCGGGCGCAGACCCGGAAGTCGGCCGGCAGGCGGCGATGGAGGATCGTGACCGCATCGTCGAGCTGGTCGAGGGCTGCGACATGCTGTTCATCACCGCGGGCATGGGCGGAGGCACGGGCACCGGCGCCGCTCCGGTCGTGGCACAGGTCGCGCGCGAGCTCGGCATCCTAACGGTCGCGGTCGTGACCAAGCCCTTCGAGATGGAAGGCGGCAAGCGCTCCTACGTAGCCGATCAGGGGATCGCCGAGCTCGGCAAGTACTGCGACTCGCTCATTACAATTCCTAACCAGAAGCTGCTGACCGTGTTGGGTCCGCAAACCACGCTCCTCGATGCCTTCAAGGCCGCCAACCAGGTGCTGCAGGGCGCGGTGCAGGGGATCGCAGAGCTCATCACCCGGCCCGGCCTGATCAACGTCGACTTTGCGGACGTGCGCACCGTCATGGCGGAGACGGGCATGGCGATGATGGGCTCGGGAGCGGCGAGCGGCGAGGGCCGTGCCCGTGCCGCGGCCGAGGCGGCCGTGTCGTCCCCGTTGCTCGAGGACATCAACCTGGCCGGAGCCCACGGCATCCTGGTGAATGTGACCGCGGGCATGGATCTCTCCATCGGCGAGTTCCAGGAGGTCGGGCAGATCGTCAAGCAGTTCGCCTCCGACGATGCCACCGTGGTCGTGGGCACCGTGATCGACCCGGACCTGTCCAACCAGGTGCGCGTGACCGTGGTTGCCACGGGCCTCGGGCGACCCGCATCATCGGCCCGTGCGCCGCTCACGGCGCCGCGCGAGCGCGAGACGGCCAACGTGCGCGAGCGCGAGCCGCGTGCGGAGGTCGGGATGCGAGTGGTGCGCCGCACCCCGCTCTCGAACAACGACTATGCGGCGCTCGACAAGCCCACCGTGCAGCGTCAACGGGCGGTCGGGGACGGTCTGCGGAACGAGGCGGACCCGGAGGAGCTGCTGGACATACCGGCGTTCCTGCGGCGGCAGGCTGATTGATGTGATACGGTAACCAGCCTTAACGTTAGCGCCTTCGGAGAGGCCTCCGGGTCGCGAGGCCTCCCTCCGCAGGGGCGCGGTGCGTTTGTCATCCGCAAGGTGGCGCGCTCGTTAGTGAAAGAACAGGCATGGTCGGACAACGCACCCTCAAGAACTCGATCCGCGCCACCGGTGTAGGCCTACACACCGGTAAGAAGGTGCTGATGACGCTCAAGCCCGCCGATCCCGACAGCGGGATCGTCTTCCGGCGCACCGACCTCCCGCGCCCGGTCGACATCCGCGCCACGGCGGACAATGTCGGCGACACGACACTCGGCACCACACTCGGCCGCGGCGAGTCGCGCGTCTCGACCGTGGAGCACCTGCTGTCGGCCTTCGCCGGACTCGGCATCGACAATGCCATCGTCGAGCTCTCCGCCCCGGAAGTGCCGATCATGGACGGCAGCGCCGGTCCATTCGTGTTCCTGCTGCAGTCGGCCGGCATCGAGGAACAACGACGGCCGAAGCGCTTCATCCGCGTGAAGAAGCGCGTGCGCGTCGAGGATGGCGACAAGTGGGCGCAGTTCGAGCCGTTCGATGGCTTCAAGGTGAACTTCGAGATCGAGTTCAACCACCCAATCTTCAAGCGCCGCGCGCAGCACGCCTCGATGGACTTCTCGACCACCTCGTTCCTGAAGGAAGTGAGCCGCGCGCGCACCTTCGGGTTCATGCGTGATCTGGAGACGCTGCGCGCACGCAATCTCGCCCTCGGCGGCAGCCTCGACAACGCCATCGTGCTCGATGACTTCCGCGTGCTGAACGAGGACGGGTTGCGTTACGAGGACGAGTTCGTCAAGCACAAGATCCTCGATGCGATCGGCGACCTGTACCTTCTCGGTCACAGCCTCATCGGCGAATTCAGCGGCCACAAATCCGGTCATGCGTTGAACAACCGGCTGCTGCGCACGCTGCTCGCCGATACCTCGACCTGGGAAGAGGTGGTGTTCGAGCGCTACACCGATGCGCCGATCTCCTACATCGAGGCGCCGGCGCTGCATCCGCCGCACGGCTGAGCCGCAACGCCGCGCACCGCGGCGTGCACCGAGCTGTTCTTGGCGCTGATTCAGCTGCCGTTCAGCCGCGCGGCAGCACGCGTACCCTGATCTCGATGAGCGCCGGATCCGCCGCGCGAATCTCCGGCTCGAGCTCGAGTACCGCATAGCGCAGCCGTGCAGACCAGGCTGCAGTCTCCGCGAAAACGACCAGAGTTCCACTGCTTTCGCTGACGCCGGACACTCTCGGGCGCAGCTCCGGCGGCAGGTGCTCTGACAACCAACAGCTCCAGAAATACTGCCGCGTCGCGTGTGCTGTGATGCGCGTCAAGCCCGGTGCGCGCCGCGCGAGCAGGTCCTTTACAGAATGTACCTTGGTAGAAGTGGGTCCGGTCCTACTCCTCATTGGGGATTTCCCGCGCTTGTTTCGGCTCATCTTCTTCGGCATATTGCCTCAAGCTGTTTGAGCAAACCCGCCGAAAGGCGGGGACGCAAAGCCACCGGTCTAAAGCGAGGAGCCATGACAGCGGGGTTGCCAGCATCGGCAGGCGGGGAGAACAAGAATAAGGCGTCGCGGCAGTGCGTGCGCCTTGAAGGACACCACCTGGCACGGGACATAATTCGGCTGGTAAGCGGGGCATGAACGTAATCTTCCTATCCAAACGTGAGGGCAAGGCCCGGCAGCTCGACCTCGCGCGCCCGCTTACGTTAACTCTCATAGCGAGCGTGGTAGTCGGCTTCCTCGGCAGCGCTTTTGCGCTCGGATTGCAGCTCGGCCGCGGTAACCACGAGCGCGTGGTGCTGAGCGACACGGTGCGCTTCGGCACGCTGCTCGCGGATCAGAAAAAGCAGATCGCGGACCTCAAACAGCAGCTGCAATTACGCGTCGATGCGATGGCCATGCGGCTCGGCGAGGTCAACGCACACGTGATCCGGCTCGATGCCCTCGGCAAGCGCCTCACCGAGATGGCGGACATCGACAGCCGTGAATTCAATTTCGACCGCGACCCCCCGAGCGGCGGTCCCGAAGGCGAGGGCACGAGTGCCCAGATCCCGGATCTCTCCAGCATGCTGGCGCAGCTCGAGCAGCGCGTGGACTTGCGCGAATCGCAGCTATCCGCTCTCGAGAACCTGATCCTGGCGCGCGAGCTGCGCCAGGAGATTCACCCCGAGGGACGGCCCGTCGCCAAGGGCTTCATCTCCTCCTACTTCGGCGAGCGCGCCGATCCCTTCGATGGCACCGAGGCGTTCCACAAGGGCGTGGACTTTGCCGGCTCCGCCGGCTCGAACGTCACCGCGGTCGCGGCCGGGGTGGTGACCTGGGCGGGCGAGCGCTTGGGCTACGGCAAACTCATCGAGATCAACCACGGGGATGGCTTCGTCACCCGCTACGCGCACAACGAGCGCACGCTGGTGTCCGTCGGCCAGACCGTGAAGCGCGGCGAACCGGTCGCCCTCATGGGATCCACCGGCCGCTCGACCGGCCCCCACGTGCATTTCGAAGTCCTGCGCAACGGCCGCCAGGTCGATCCGCTCTCCTTCGTCGGACGCTGACTCCCTTCCCTTGAATTACCCCGCCCGCGAACCAATTGGGCGGGTGAGGCGTCTCATGGGTACAATACGCCGCTTTCGAGTGCCCGCCTGTACGGTAAGTGCTTGTCGGGAAAGATGTTTTCCCCCAAGCGAGTCAAACTTTGCGACAGCTTCTCACCCGCGTTTTTGGCAGCCGCAACGAGCGCATCATCCGCGGCCACGGCCGCGCCGTGCGCGTCGCCAATCAGCTCGAGCCGCAGATCAGGGAACTCAGCGATGAGGCGCTGCGCGCGAAAACCGACGAGTTCCGCCAGCGGTTGAAGGACGGCGCGACGCTCGATCAGCTGCTGCCCGAAGCTTTCGCGGTGGTGCGCGAGGCGGCGCAGCGCACCCTCAAGATGCGCCACTTCGATGTGCAGCTGATCGGAGGCATCACGCTGCACAAGGGCATGATCTCCGAGATGCGCACCGGCGAGGGCAAGACGCTGGTCGCGACGCTGCCCGCGTACCTCAACGCGCTCAGCGGCGAGGGCGTGCACATCGTCACGGTGAACGAGTACCTCGCGCAGCGCGATGCGGACTGGATGGGGCCGGTATACCGCTTCCTCGGTCTCACCGTGGGCGTCATCAAGAACGCACAAACCGCCCAGGAAAAGCGCGCGGCCTACGCCTGCGACATCACTTACGGAACCAATAACGAGTTCGGCTTCGATTACCTGCGCGACAACCTCGCTTACCGCCTGGAAGAGCGGGTACAGCGGGCCTTGAGCTTCGCCATCGTGGACGAGGTCGACTCCATCCTCATCGACGAAGCGCGCACCCCGCTCATCATTTCAGGGCCTGCCGAGGAGAGCACCGAGCTGTACCTGCGCATCAACGAGCTCGTGCCGCGCCTCACGCGCCAGAAAGAGGAGGACGGCCCCGGCGATTTCGCCGTCGATGAGAAGACCAAGCAGGTCCATATCACTGAAGCCGGCCACGAGCACGTCGAGCAGCTCATGCTGCAGTCGGGGCTCCTCAAGGAGGGCGAGAGCCTCTACGACCCGGCCAACATCCGCCTGATGCATCACCTGAACGCCGCGCTGCGCGCCCACGCGCTGTACAAGCGCGACGTCGAGTACATCGTGCGCGCAGGCGAGGTGATCATCGTCGATGAGTTCACCGGCCGCACCATGCCCGGGAGGCGCTGGTCGGACGGGCTGCACCAGGCGGTGGAGGCGAAGGAAGGCGTACGGGTGCGCGAGGAGAACCAGACGGTTGCCTCGATCACTTTTCAGAACTACTTCCGGCTCTACAAAAAGCTCTCCGGCATGACCGGCACCGCCGACACCGAGGCGCCTGAGTTCCTGCAGATCTACGGCCTCGAGGTGGTCGTGATACCGACCCACCGGCCGATGGTCCGCAAGGACAACGCGGACTTCGTCTACCTGACGCAAAGCGACAAGTTCAAGGCCATCATCGAGGACATCCGCGATTGCGTGGTGCGCGCGCAGCCGGTGCTGGTCGGCACCACCTCGATCGAGACCTCCGAATTCCTCTCGGGCCTGCTGCAGAAGGAAGGAGTCGCTCACCAGGTGCTGAACGCCAAGCAGCACGAGCGCGAGGCGCACATCGTTGCCCAGGCCGGACGCCCCGGCACCGTCACCATCGCCACCAACATGGCCGGGCGCGGCACCGACATCGTGCTCGGCGGCAATCTCGAGGCGGAGCTCGCCGCCGCCGGCGCGCTCGATGATGCGGCGCGCGAGCAGCTGCGCACGGAGTGGCAGGCGCGGCACGACAAGGTCGTCGGCGCCGGCGGTCTACACATCGTCGGCACCGAGCGCCACGAGTCGCGCCGTATCGATAACCAGCTGCGCGGCCGCTCCGGACGGCAGGGAGATCCGGGCTCGAGCCGTTTCTACCTGTCGATGGAAGACAATCTCATGCGCATCTTCGGCGACCCGCTGCGTACGCAGCGCCTGCTGAAGATGGCCGGCATGAAGGAAGGCGAGGTGATCGAGAGCGGCATGCTCACGCGGCAGATCGAGAAAGCGCAGCGCAAGGTCGAGTCCCACAACTTCGACATCCGCAAGAACCTGCTGCTGTTCGACGACGTCGCCAACGATCAGCGCAAGGTGGTGTACGCGCAGCGCACCGAGATCATGGGCACCGAGGAGCTCGCGAATGCCATCCAGGGGTTGCTGGAGGATTCGGTCGGCACGTTGCTCGATCAGCATCTTCCCCGCCAGGCGGCCCCGGAAGACTGGGACCTCGAGGGTTTGCGCAGCGCGGTGCAAAGGGATTTCAACACCAGCATCGACCCGCAGGGGTGGCTCAAGCAGGAGCCGGAGCTCGCCGCCGAAGCGCTGCGCGAGCGCGTGGTGCGCTCGGTACAGCAGGTCTACGAGGCCAAGGTGGGCCGCGTTGGCGCGCCGATCATGCGTCACGTCGAGAAGGAGATCATGCTGCGCAAGCTCGACCAGCACTGGCGCGAGCACCTGGCGGCCATGGACTACCTGCGCCAGGGCATCCACCTGCGCGGCTACGCGCAGAAGGACTATCGGTTCGAGTTCAAGCGCGAGGCGTTCGAGATGTTCGCCGCCATGCTCGAGCGAATCAAATACGAGACCGTCTCGCTCATCGCCACCGTCGAGGTGCGCACCCAGGAGGAGATCGAGCGCGAGGAAGAGGAGCGCCACCGCCGGCTGATGCGCGCGCTGCAGGCGCAGCACGCGGAGGCGGCCTCAGCGCTCAGCGCCGTCGGGGGCGCGCCCGAACCTGCACCCGGCGCGGTGCCGCCGGCGCCCGAGCGTCGTGCTGCAGGCGCGACCGGCCCGGCGGGTGCGCCATCTGCAGGCGCTCCACCACTCCCTCCGCCGGAGCTCCCGGGCACCTTCGTGCGCAGCGAGCGCAAGGTCGGGCGCAACGAACCCTGTCCGTGCGGGTCGGGTAAGAAGTACAAGCACTGCCACGGCGCGCTCTCGAGCGTCGAGTAACGGGTCGCAGTCCCGGTGCCCGCTCGCACGCTCCGGCCCCAGGTGCTCGTGGTGGCAGCGGCACTGTTCGATCCTGCAGGCCGCGTGCTGATTGCGCAGCGGCCGGCCGGCAAGCCGCTCGCCGGGCGCTGGGAGTTTCCCGGCGGCAAGGTGGACGCGGGGGAGGGCGAGCGCGATGCGCTCGCGCGCGAGCTGCGTGAGGAGCTCGGGGTCGACCTGGTGGCTGCGCGCCCGTTCATGCGCCTCACCCACGCGTACGAGGAGCGCGATGTGGAACTCTCGCTCTGGATCGTGGAACGCTTCGCGGGTGAGCCCCGCTCGCTCGATGCCCAGGCCCTGAAGTGGCTCGCCCCGGCAGAGCTCGGCTCGGAGGATATTCTCGAGGCCGACCAGCCTTTCATCGAGGCGTTGCGCGAGCTCGGCACACCAGGCTGACCCCGGGTGGGTCCTGAGGACGTGTACAATTATTGGCCACACCCGAGGCGGAAATTTCCATGGCAGCGCAGAACGATCTTCCTGAGGTCCAGATCGATCCCAAGGGGCTCTATCGCGAGGACGTGTTCACCGACCGGCGCGCGGGCAGCATCCGCCGGCTGACCCCGGTCACCGTGGACGGCGCACCCGATGCGACCCGGCCGGTGCTGTTCTCCGGGCAGACTCAACTGCTGACTCCGGCCGGCGTGTTACCGCTCGGGTTTGAGATCGAGGCGAGCACGCTCGATGAGGCGCTGCGGAAATTCCCCGAAGGCGTGAAGGCGGCGCTCGAGCAAGCCATCGATGAAGCGCGCGAGCTGCGCCGCGAAGCCGCATCCCGCATTGTCGTGCCCGATGTCGGTAGTGCCGTGGGTCCGGTGCCAGGCCCCCAGGGTGGTGGCGGCAAGATCAAGTTTCCGTGAAGGCTGCCGTCGGCCCGCGATGAGGATGCAAACCCGCTTCGCGCCGGCCGCCCTGCTCGCGACCGCGGGCAGCCTCGTCTTCCTCCTTGGCGCGTGCGGCCACGAGCTGGTAAGCGGTGGCCCCCACACCTTCCCCGGCAGTGGGCCCGGCGGGAAGCCAATGACCACGGTGACGGACGCAGCGGTTGGCGCACCGGCGGCGGCGAAGACCATCATCTATCCGGTCACGACCCGCGGCCCCGTTGCCGAGAACTACTTCGGCACGAAGGTCGCCGATCCCTACCGCTGGCTGGAGAATCTCGATTCACCGGAGGTACAGGCCTGGGTCAAGTCGCAGAACGATCTCTCGCAGCCGCGCCTGGCGGAGCTGCCGGCCCGAGCCTGGCTCGAGACGCGGCTCGCGCAGCTGTGGAATTACGAGCGCTATGACGCGCCGCTCAAGCGCGGCAACCGCTACTTCTACCTGCACAACGACGGACTGCAGAACCAGAGCGTGCTGCAGGTCACCGACTCCCTCACCGCACCCGGCCGGGTGCTGCTCGATCCGAACGGCGTGCGCGAGGATGCGACCGTCGCCATTTCGGATTTCATGCCGGACCCCGCGGGAAACATCGTCGCGTACGCGCTCTCCGATGGCGGCACGGACTGGCAGGTGTGGCACTTCAAGCGCGTCAGCGGCGGAAATGACTATCCCGAGGAGCTGCGTCACACCAAGTTCTGGGGCGTTTCCTGGGCGCGCGATGGCTCGGGGGTGTACTACAGCCGCTATCCCGCGCGCGCGGATGGCCGCGGCGACGACGCGGGCCGCCCTGCGGTCTACTTTCACCGGCTCGGCACGCCGCAGGATCGCGACTCTCTGGTGTACGAGGTCACCAATCACCCGACGCGTATCCCGAGCGCGCGCGTAACCGAAGACGGGCGATACCTGATCGTCACTCTGGTCGAGGGTTACGAGAGAAACGGCGTCGATGTGCTCGACCTGCGCGAGCCGGGTGCGAAGCCGCACCCGGTGTTCGCGGACTGGGAGGCGCTCTACACCTTCATCGGCTCACGTGGCCACGAGCTTTACTTCCAGAGCACGTATCGTGCCCCGCTCGGCCGCGTCATCGCGGTCGACGCGCGGGCACCGGTGACCCGCCGCACGATCGTGCCCGAGGGCGCTGCGGCTCTCGAAGCGGCGACCTATGTCGGTGGACGCTTCATCGCCCGATACGTCGAGAACGCTCACGCGGTGGCCCGGGTGTATGAGCGCGACGGCCAGCCGGTGGGCGAGGTGGCACTACCGGGGCTCGGCCGGGTCGAGGGGTTCGAGGGCGAGGGCGCGCAGACCGAGACCTTCTTCTCCTACACGGACTACCTGACGCCGCGCAAGATCTATCGGTTGGACGTTCCGGCGAACCGCGCAACACTCTGGCGCGAGCCGCAGACCTCAGCGCTCACCGGGCAGTTCATCACCGAGCAGGTCTTCTACTACAG
>Ga0318546_10001053_pt1 | contig 11372 bp, 8 predicted proteins | sample GRESIP169b2f19_FD_203514 | JGI IMG/M metagenome (GOLD analysis project Ga0318546, IMG submission 203514) | Tropical soil microbial communities from Luquillo Experimental Forest, Puerto Rico - GRE.SIPMG.169b2f19 | ecosystem: Environmental > Terrestrial > Soil > Tropical forest > Bulk soil...
ACGCATCCTGCGCACCAAGAAGTTGCGACTGGCCGGGCTCATCGACGAGGAGCCTTATTTCGGGAAGGATCTTGCCACCCGCCGTTGGAACGGCTTCTGCCTCAATATGGGTGAAGATCTGGCAGCCGAGCTCGGGGCCGAGCTTCAGATCATCGAATCGAACTGGACCGATTTGTTAGTCGACCTACAAGCGAACAAGTTCGACCTGTGCTGGGTTAACCCCACCGTCAAACGCGCGCTCATCGCCGACTTTTCGGCGCCGCTGTTCCACGACACCTTCGCGATCGTCGCGCGCCAGGAGTTCGCACCGAAGAGTTGGGCGGAGCTCAACCAGCCCCAATCGCGCATCGCCGTCGATATCGGCTCGCGGCATCAGGAAATCGTTCGGCGCGTGGCCGAAGACGCGACAATCACTGGGTTCAAGACCCGAGACGAGGCGATCCTCGCGGTCGAGTCCGGACGCGCCGACTGCATCGTCTTGACGGTCCCACTAGCCGTGACCGCTTTGAAGAGAAGGCCGCAGCTCGGAGAACTGGTCGTGCCGATACCCGCAGTCCAGGCCCCGGTCTGCGGCGCTCTCCCCTACGATGACGACCACCGCCTTCGCGACGTCATCAACGCCTGGGGTGAGGATACCCGCGACAGTGGGCGGATGCGCGAATGGATCATGGCGTCGCTTTCGGGGCTCGGGATTGGCTCTGCCGACCTGCCGCCAGGGGTTTCGTTCTGATCTTCGCGGGGATCATCCATCTCGCCGGTAGTGACTGCCTCGCGCCATCGGCGCGGATCAGGTGGCGTCGAACGCTTGGGAGAGATCGGCAAGGATGTCCTCTTCATGTTCGATCCCGATCGACAGCCGGACGTAATTTTCGTCGACCCCAGTCTGCAGCTGCTCCTCCGGCGAGAGCTGTGAGTGGGTCGTCGTCGCCGGGTGGATCGCCAGGCTGCGCGCGTCACCGATATTGGCGACGTGGTAGAACATCTTGAGCGCATCGATGAAACGGCGCCCGGCCTCGCGCCCGCCCCGCAACTCGAAACCGACGAGCCCGCCATAGCCGCCTTTCAGATAGGCATCGGCGCGCCGTCTGGCCTCGCCGGTCATCTGGCTCGGGTGGATGACGCGGGTAACTTTGGGATGCTCGACGAGGAACTTCGTGACGGCATTCGCGTTGGCGCAATGGGCGCGCATCCGCAAGGGCAAGGTTTCGAGCCCCTGGATGAACAGGAACGCGTTGAACGGGCTCATCGGCGCGCCGAGATCGCGCAACAAGGTGACCCGCATCTTGAGGATGTAGGCGATCGGTCCGAGCGGCTTTGCCGCCTGCGTCCACACCGCGCCGTGATAGCTCGGGTCTGGCTGGTTCAGCAGCGGGAAGCGCGCCGCATGTTTTTCCCAGTCGAAGTTGCCGCCGTCGACGACGATGCCGCCTATCGAAGTGCCGTGGCCGCCGATGTATTTCGTCGTCGAATGCACGACGACGGCCGCACCATGCTCGATCGGCCGGCACAGCACCGGTGCTGCGGTATTGTCGACGATCAGTGGCACGCCGAGCTCACGTCCGATCCGCGCCACCTCGGCGATCGGGAAGACCTCGAGCTTTGGGTTAGGCAGGGTCTCGGCATAGTAGCAGCGCGTCCGCGCATCGGTCGCACGCCGGAAGCCCTCGGGATCGGCCGGGTCGACAAAGCGGACCTCCATCCCCATCGTCTTCATCATCGTGTTGAGAAACAGGTTCCAGGTGCCGCCGTAGAGGTCAGTCGAGCTGACGAAATTGTCGCCCGCCTGGCAGACATTCTGGACGGCAAACAGCGAGGCGGCCTGGCCCGAGGCGAGCGCCAGCCCGGCGACGCCGCCCTCGAGCGCGGCGACGCGCTCTTCGAGGACGGCATTCGTCGGGTTCATGATGCGGCTGTAGATATTTCCGAGCTCGGCCAGCCCGAACAGGTTGGTGGCATGCTGGGTGTCGCGGAACTGGTAGCTCGTCGTCTGGTAGATCGGCACCGCGACAGCGGTCGTCGTCGGGTCGCTCCGGTACCCCGCATGGAGCACGAGCGTTTCCGGATGCTGGCTCTTGGTCGGCATTTGGATCTCCGTCGGGAAAGGGCGCCAAGCCGGCACTCTGCCATGAGCGAGGCCCCAGGGGTAGGCGGCTTTCGCAGCAAATTGGATAGCGCAGCCTTTAGCCGAATATGAGCGTCGAATCTCGCAGGGGCTGGATTGCCGTGACACTTGGCGTGGCTGCCGTGGTGGCGGTCGCCGCCGTGGCTGCCGAGTGTTGGAGCGGCATCGGCGATTCGAAAATTAGCGTCGCAGGCTGGATCGCGATGGGTCTCGGAATCGTCGTTACACTGGCGCTCGGTATCGGGTTAATGTCGCTGGTGTTTTACAGCAACCGGCGCGGTTATGACGAGAGTGCGCGGCGCGATCTCTGAAGGTCGTTACGCAAGCGGGTCCCGAAACAAAAAATTAACCAATCCAAACGATTGGCGTTCAACCTACGCGTAGCCCCGCGTTGGTCGTTGCTTGCATTGCGTTGCGATTTGCGATTGGCTCTTGCGTTCCGATCCAACCAGTTGCAACCTTGCGGCGCGCAGTGCGGAAAGGAATGGTCCCTTGAAGCGGTCATCAACCCAGCTGAAAGAGCCAAGGCAGACGCCGAAATATGGACGCGGCACAGGTGTACCGAACCCGATCGACGTGCATGTCGGCGCGCGGATCCGGATGCGCCGCCTGCTGCTTGGTATGAACCAGGAAACCCTTGCCAACGCGCTCGGTCTCACCTTCCAGCAAGTGCAGAAATACGAAGGCGGCGCTAATCGCGTGAGTGCTTCGCGGCTCTCGGCAATGGCCGAGATTCTTGGCGTACCGATCTCCTATTTTTTTGGAGATCTCCAGCAGGAGGACGCCGATCTCAGTCCCGAAGACAGGCAGTGGCGCGAGCAACTGCAACGGCCCGAAACCATCGAGTTCATCCGGCTCTACTACGCGATCTCCGATCAAAAGGTGCGACACCAGTTTCTGGAGATGGCAAAGACGGTAGCCGCCACATTCGAGGCCAAAGCGGGATAGAAAGAGCGCGCGCACTACCACCCGATGGCGTAGGCCGCGCGGCGAGGGTCGGCGCCTGCCTCGAGCACTCCACGCTGGCGGTCCGCAAGGATCGCGCATACCGCACCGGCGGTCCAGATCCAGTCGGGCCAGCGCTGGATCTCGTGTCCTCGCCGTGCCAGTTCGGCAATGACCGGCTCGGCGATGCGGCCTTCGACGGCCAGCCGGCCCGGATAATACTCGAATGGGGCAAAGGACGATGGAAAGCTGTAGGTGGCAAATCGCGGCGACTCGATCGCCGATTGCACGTCCTGGCCGAAGACGAACAGATTAAGCAATACCTGCAGCATCGCCTGGGTCTGGACGTCGCCGCCCGGGGTGCCGAACGGCAGGAATTGATCGCGCCCTTTGATCGCGAGCGCCGGGTTTGGAGTCAACCGCGGTCGCTTGCCCGGTGCGACCCCCGCCGGATGGAGCGGGTCAGGACGCGATTGCGATCCCCGGTTGGACGGGATGAGCCCGGTCCCGGGGACCACTGGAGAGCCATAAGACCCGTCGCTCGGGGTTGCCGAGAACAGATTACCGAAACGGTCGGCGACACAGACGTAAGAAGTGTCGGGCTCCGGGTTTGGTTCGCCGAAGCTCGCGCGAAAGCGTGCGCCCTGTCGGCCGAGATCGCCCGGCGGCGGCATTTCGAGGAAGGCGCGGTCCGACCGGATTAGCTTCCTGCGCTCGGCCGCATATTCAGACGAGACCAAGGTCGCGAGCGGCACCTCTACCATCGCCGGGTCGCCGTAATAGGCCTCTCGATCAGCCAAGGCGAGCTTCAACGACTCCGCTAGATAGTGGATATAGTCCGCGCTGTTCTGACCGAGGCCCGAAAGATCGGTGCCCTCGAGCAACGCCAAGGTCTGCAATAGCACCGGCCCCTGGCACCAGGCCCCGCAGGTGAAGACTTCGAGATCACCGAAGCGGCGCCGCTCGGGTGGGACAACCGGCGAGCGGTACTTGGCGAGATCTTCTGCCGAAAGAAGCCCGCCCTCCTGTTTCATAAAGGCAACGATTTTGCGGGCGATGTCGCCCCGGTAGAAGGCGCCACGCGCCGCTTCGAGGCCGGCCTCGCGGCCCCTTGGGGTCGCGGCACGCTCCTCGTCGGCCATGTATTGCAGCGACGCCGCGAGGTCGGCTTGGCGAAAGACTTCGCCCGGCTGGGGGGGACGCCCGTTCGGCAGAAAGATCGCTGCTGTCGACGGCCAAGCGCGGTGATCGGCTTCGTGTCGTTTGAGGCTCGCCGCCATCAGCGGATACATGGGAAAACCGTCGCGCGCCAAGCGGATCGCCGCCGCCGCGACCTCACCAAAGCTCATCGTGCCATAGCGTCTGAGCGCCGTAATCCAGGCGTCGGGCGCGGCTGGCACAACGGTTCGCAGAACGCCCTTGGGGATCATGCCGCCATGTTCGCGCTGAAACAGCTCCGGATCGAGCGCTTTCGGCCAAGGTCCGAGACCGGCGATCGTCACCACCTCTTGCTTATCGCCGAGATAGATCATGATCGGGGCCACGCCGGCGACGTCGACAAGATCGCTTTGCAGGACACCGAGCGTGATCCCGGCGCCGCAACCGGCGTCGACAGCGTTGCCACCGGCCTGCAGAATCTCAAAACCGGCTGTAGCGGCAAGGTAATGGCCCGCCGAGATCGCATGTTGCGTAACGGCGACAGTCGGCCGATGGGGTGTTGCCTGGGTCATCGCGATCCCTTTCCGCGTCCTTTTGTCCTCTCTACAGTAGCGCGCGACCCACGGTGGTTAGAAGGCCGAAAGGAGAAGGACCCGCATGAGCGACTTCGATCTGGTAATCCGCCGCGGCACGGTGGCAACCGCGGCCGACACGACGGCTTGCGATATCGGCATCAAGGATGGCGTCGTGGCGATGCTCGGCAAGAATCTAGGTCTCGGCACCCGTGAGATCGATGCGAGCGGGCGTGTGGTCTTGCCGGGCGGCATTGACAGCCATTGCCACATCGAGCAGCGCTCCTCGGCCGGGGTCGTCTGCGCAGACGATTTCTACAGTGCGACGGTGTCGGCGGCATTCGGCGGGACGACGACGGTGATCCCGTTTGCCGCGCAGCATCGCGGCCAATCGCTGCGCCAGGTCGTCGAGGAGTACCACGCAGCCGCCCGTCCGAAGGCGGTGATCGACTACGCGTTCCATTTAATTATTTCCGACCCCTCGGAGCAGGTTATGGGTCAGGAGCTCCCGGCGCTGATCCGCGACGGCTACACTTCGTTCAAGGTCTATATGACCTATGATCTGCTAGCGCTCGACGACCGGCAAATGCTTGACATCCTCGCCGTCGCCCGGCGCGAGGGCGCGCTCGTCATGGTCCATGCCGAAAACCACGAGATGATCAACTGGCTGACCAGCCGCTTGTTGGAGCGCGGGCTCGGCGCGCCGCGCTTTCACGCGGTCAGTCATGCCCGTCTCGCCGAGGGAGAAGCGACAAACCGTGCGGTGGCATTGTCGCAATTGCTCGACGTACCGATTCTCTTGGTCCACGTCTCAGCCGGAGAGGCGATCGATGTGATCCGCAACGCCCAAACCAAGGGGCTCAGGATCTACGGCGAGACCTGTCCACAATATCTGTTTCTGACCGCCGACGATCTTGCCAGGCCCGGGGTCGAAGGCGCCAAATTCTGCTGCAGCCCGCCGCCTCGCGACCATGCCGCGCAGCAGGCGGTCTGGACCGGGCTCAAGAACGGGACCTTCCAAGTCTTCTCCTCCGACCACGCGCCCTACCGTTTCGATGCTTCAGGAAAGTTGCCGCACGCTGACAAGACAACGTTCAAAGAAATCGCCAACGGGGTACCGGGCATCGAGCTGCGGCTACCACTGCTCTTCTCGGAGGGGGTGGGGCAGGGGCGGCTCGATCTCAACGCCTTTGTCGCGCTGACAGCGACCAACCATGCAAAGCTTTACGGACTCTACCCGAGGAAGGGGACGATTGCAGTTGGCAGCGATGCCGACATCGCGATCTGGGACCCGGAGCGCGAGACCGAAGTCACCGCCGGGATGTTGCACGACAATGTCGGCTATACGCCGTACGAAGGCCGCCGGCTGCGCGGCTGGCCCGTAACGGTATTGAGTCGCGGCCGGATCGTAGTCGAGGACCGAAAGCTCGGTGCTGAGCGCGGCAGTGGCCAATTCCTGCCCTGCGCGCTATCAGATGCGGCCAAGCCTTCGGGCGTACCGGTCCCCGAGCTTGCCACGGTCGCCGCGACCGGTGTGGGTCTCGCGTGAAGGAGCGCCAACATGTCCCGTAAACTGAAGGCGGCGGTCGCTCAGCTTGGTCCGATCCATCTCGCCGATAAGCGCAGCGCCGTGGTTAAGCGGCTCATGGCGCTAATGCGGGAGGCGCATGCCGGTGGTGCGGAGTTTGTCGTTTTCCCCGAGCTCGCACTGACGACCTTTTTCCCACGCTACTGGATGACCGATCAGAAGGAGGTCGACAGCTTTTTCGAGCGGGAGATGCCGGGGCCAGATACCCGGCCGCTCTTCGATCTCGCCCGCGAACTAGGGGTCGGCTTTTACCTCGGCTATGCCGAACTGACGCAGGAGAAGGGCGAGCTCCACAGGTACAACACCTCGATCCTGGTCGAGCGCGAGGGCCGGATCATCGGACGCTATCGCAAAATCCACCTGCCGGGACATTCCGAGCATCTGCCCGACGCGCCCTTTCAACATCTTGAAAAGCGTTACTTCGAGGTCGGCAACGAAGGCTTCAAGGTATGGCGCACGTTCGACGCGATTGTCGGCATGTGCATCTGCAACGACCGTCGCTGGCCCGAGACGTTCCGCGTCATGGGGCTGCAAGGGGTCGAGATTGTTGCCCTCGGGTACAACACGCCGACCGAGAATATCCATCATCCGGAGCCCGAGCATCTGCGCATGTTCCACCATCTGATCTCGATGCAGGCGAACGCCTACCAGAACGCGACCTGGGTTCTCGCCGCAGCGAAGGCCGGCCAGGAAGACGGGTATGGCCTGATTGGCGGCTCGGTGATCATCGCGCCGACTGGCGAAATCACCGCCCGTGCCGTCAGCGAGGACGACGAGGTGATCAGTGCTACCCTCGACCTCGAGCTCGGCGACTATCTCCGACGTACGATCTTCAATTTCGAAAAGCACCGGCGCATCGAGCACTATCGTCTGATCACCGAGCGCAGCGGGGCGAGGACGGAGGTGTAGCTGGTGCCGGTCCGGTCGAAGGGCTAGGTTCGGCCGTAGCTGTCTTCGAGGCGGACGATGTCATCCTCGCCAAGATAGCTTCCCGACTGCACCTCGATCAGGTGCAGCGGGATCTTGCCGGGGTTCTCCAGCCGATGGGCGGTGCCGATCGGGATATAGGTCGATTGGTCCTCGGACAGCATCATTTCCTCGTCACCGCGGCGGATCTTGGCGGTCCCCTGAACCACGACCCAATGCTCGGCGCGATGATGGTGCAACTGCAATGACAGCTTACCTCCAGGCTTTACGACGATGTGCTTGACCTGAACCCGATGGCCATTGTGCAGCGAGGTGAAGCTGCCCCACGGGCGATGAACGGTCGGCAGCGCCTCGGCCTCGTCGCGGCGCTCCTTGACCAGCCGGGCCACCAGCGTTTTGACCTCCTGGGTGCGCTTGCGCGGCGCCACCATAACCGCATCGGCGGTTCCAACGACGACTAGGTCCTCGATGCCGATCGCCGCGACCAACCCTGCCTCGGAGCGCAGATAGCAGTTCCGGGTGTCTTCGGCGATGACGTTGCCCTCGATCGAATTGCCTTTGTGATCCTTGCCGCTCATCTCCCACAGGGCGTCCCAGGAGCCGATATCGCTCCATCCCATTGCGGCCGGCACGACGGCGGCGCGCCGCGTCTTTTCCATCACTGCATAATCGATCGAGTCGCTGTCGCAGGTGGAAAACGCATCCTTGTCGAGGCGGATAAAGTCGCTCTCCTGTCGCCCTTCGGTTAGCGCGCGCCGGCAGGCGGCGACCATGGCGGGTCGAAGACGCTCCAGCTCGTCGATGTAGAGCCGCACCGGGAACATAAAGATCCCGCTGTTCCAGAGGTATTCTCCGGAAGCGAGGTACTGTTTTGCTTGCTCCGGACCGGGTTTTTCGACGAACTCAGCAATGGTAAAGGCACCTTTCGTCTCTAACGCCCCGCCGCGCCGGATATAACCGTAACCGGTCTCAGCGCGCTCGGGGGAGATGCCAAAGCTAACCAAGGCGCCACTGGATGCCGCGGTCGCAGCGAGGTCGACAGCGGCGCGGAAAGCCTCGGTATCGCCGATCGTATGGTCGGAGGGCATCACCAGCATCAGCGGATTAGGCTCGGTTTCGCTGAGCACGAGCGCTGCGACACATGCGGCGGGCGCGGTATTGCGGCCGATCGGCTCGAGCAGAAGCCCGCGTGGCACTAGCGCAATCTCGCGCAGTTGCTCGGCGATGATGAACCGATGTTCTTCGTTGGCGACGAGGACAGGTGCAGCAAACCGCACATCATCTACAACCCGCCGCACTGTTTGCTGTAACAGGCTATCCCGGCCGAGCAAGGTCAGCAGTTGCTTCGGATAAAGCGTGCGGGACATCGGCCAAAGCCGGGTGCCTGAACCACCGGACAGAACAACCGGGTGAATCATTCTTCCTCCGTAAATCCAGCGCGACTGATCGGCCGGATGAAACCTTGTCAGCGTACGCGGCCCCAGCGACGCCCTAAACTTTACCCTCGCTTTGCATGGTGCGAGTCAACAAAACGTCAACCTCCGGCCCGGGAATACTGAATATCGACCCGAGCTTCGGGCCGGTTCCCCGACCTCCCTGTCCCGGTCTGGTCCTCCAGTTGCGACCGGGCAGCCAAGAGCTCGCGCTCCAGCGCCTCTACGTGTCGCCGGCGGTGCCGCAGCTCGCGCCGAAGGTGGCGCCCAGCGATCCAAGTAGCCGATGCTCCGATGCCAAAGCCCGCCAGCAAGAAAAAAAAAACGAGAAGGTATAGCGGCAGGTCGACCAAAACCGGTAAGGGCCAGAACCCGAGCGATACGGGTTCGCGGTTGGATAGTGCAAATGGGATCAGCAAAATAGCGGCGATCAGCATCACCGCCCAGCAGACCGCCCGCATCCGAGCGATTCGCGAGTGACGACGCCCGGCTACCTTTGGCGCGCACCCTGATTCAGTCGATCCCGGAGCTGTTTGCCGGTCTTGAAGAACGGAACGTGTTTCTCGGCGACGGGCACACTGTCGCCTGTGCGCGGGTTGCGGCCGATACGAGCATCCCGGCGCTTGACCGAAAACGCCCCGAACCCGCGTAGTTCGACACGGTCTCCGCGGGCCAGTGCCGCCGCAATCTCTTCGAAGATCGCCGTCACGATGACCTCGACATCACGCTGGTACAAATGTGGATTGGCTTCAGCAAGCTTTTGTACGAGCTCCGATTTCGTCATCGCCCCGGCCGTGCTCATTTATGAAGGACCTCAGCGTGCCAAAGGCTCCTGCGACCGTCAAGGGACGGGCTCCGGAGGGAGTGGGTCGGGAGCATCACCACGCCTGAACCCTTACTCCGCGTTGGTGAGAGCATCCGGAGCGCTGTCAGCTCTTTTCTTCGGACTTCTCTTCGCCCTCGCCCTGCCGACGGGCGCGGTTGATTGCCGCGCCGAGGATATCACCAAGACTGGCGCCGGAATCGGAAGAACCGTACTCGGCCATTGCACGCTTCTCCTCATCCATCTCACGTGCTTTGATCGACAACGTGACTTTGCGGGTGGAGCGGTCGATAGCCGTCACCTTCGCATCGACCTTCTCGCCGACGGCAAATCGGTCCGGACGCTGCTCGCTGCGGTCGCGGGATAGCTCCGACTTGCGGATAAAGCCCAGCACACCGTCGCCGATCGTCACCTCGACGCCGCCGTCGGTCAGCGCGGCGATCGTCCCAGTAACTACCTCCCCTTTCTTCAGCTTCGTCATGCCAGCCTCGAAGGGATCCGCCGCGAGCTGCTTGATGCCGAGACTTATGCGCTCCTTGTCGACATCAACATCGAGCACTTTGACGCGCACGACCTCGCCCTTGTGGTAATTGTTGATTGCCTCTTCGCCGGGACGGTTCCAATCGATGTCGGAGAGGTGGACCATGCCGTCGATGTCGCCGGGCAGGCCGACGAACAAGCCGAACTCCGTAATGTTGCGAACCTCGCCCTCGAGCTCACTGTCGACGGGGTGTTCTTCAACAAAGGCCTCCCACGGATTAGCTAGCGTCTGTTTCAGACCAAGGCTTATCCGGCGCTTTTGGGGATCGACATCGAGTACCATCACCTCGACCTCCTGGCTGGTCGAGACGATCTTGCCGGGGTGCACGTTCTTCTTGGTCCAGCTCATCTCGGAAACGTGGACCAACCCTTCGACCCCTGGCTCCAGCTCGACAAACGCACCGTAATCGGTGATGTTGGTGACCCGGCCACGGAACCTGGCCCCGGCCGGATATTTTAGCTCTACGCCTTCCCAAGGATCGGCCTCGAGCTGCTTCATGCCGAGCGAGATGCGCTGCGTCTCGGGGTTGAAGCGAATGACCTGTACCTTGACGGTCTGGCCGATATTGAGCGCCTCGGAGGGGTGGTTGATGCGGCGCCACGCGATGTCGGTGACGTGCAACAGCCCGTCAACCCCGCCGAGATCGACAAAAGCGCCGTAATCGGTGATGTTTTTGACGACACCGTTGAGGATCTGACCCTCCTTGAGGCTCGCGACGAGCTCGGAGCGTTGCTCAGCGCGGCTTTCCTCGAGCACCGCGCGGCGCGACACGACAATGTTGCCGCGGGAGCGATCCATCTTGAGAATCTGGAACGGTTGCGGCGATCCGAGGAGGGGGGTGATGTCGCGCACGGGACGTATATCGACTTGGCTGCCCGGCAAGAAAGCGATCGCACCGCTCAGGTCGACGGTAAACCCGCCCTTGACTCGGCCGAAGATCACCCCGGTTACCCGCTCGTTCGCCTGAAAGCTCTTGTCAAGCTGGCTCCAAGCCTCCTCGCGGCGCGCCTTCTCACGCGACAGCTGCGCCTCCCCGTTCTTGTCCTCCATCCGTTCGAGAAAGACCTCGACAGTGTCGCCGACATGGAGATCCGGCTCAGCGCTTCCAGCCGCGAATTCCTTCAGCGGCACACGGCCCTCCGACTTCAGGCCGACGTCGATGAGCACCGCGTCATTCTCGACAGCGATGACCCGACCTTTAACGACGGTGCCCTCGAGACTGCTCGCGACACCCAGCGATTCATCAAGAAGCGCGGCAAAACT
>Ga0318546_10001058_pt1 | contig 11349 bp, 12 predicted proteins | sample GRESIP169b2f19_FD_203514 | JGI IMG/M metagenome (GOLD analysis project Ga0318546, IMG submission 203514) | Tropical soil microbial communities from Luquillo Experimental Forest, Puerto Rico - GRE.SIPMG.169b2f19 | ecosystem: Environmental > Terrestrial > Soil > Tropical forest > Bulk soil...
TCCTCTTGGCCGCGTGATCCTCGGTGACCCGGTTGTATTTTTTCGCACCGAAACAGGCCAATGCGTTGCATTCGAAGATCGGTGCGCTCATCGGCACCTTCCACTCTCCATGGGAAAACTTGTGGGCGATGCGCTGCAATGCCGCTACCACGGTCTCCGCTTCGGTCCAGATGGCCGGTGCGTACGAATTCCAGGCCAGGACAAGATACCGTCAAGCGCAAAAGTTAAGGTGTATTCGGTTGTCGAGCGCTACAAATGGCTCTGGATATGGATGGGCGAACCCGCACTGGCGGATCCTGCGACGATTACCGATTTTCACTGGCTTGACGATCCGAATTGGGGTGCAAAGGGTTCGTACCTACACGTCAAAGCGAACTGGCAGCTCATTGTCGACAATTTATTGGACCTTACGCACCTTGCGTTTGTGCATGAGACGACCATCGGCAACGCGGCACTTGCTGAGCACGCGACCGTTAAAGTGACACGGACATCCGACAATGTTGTCATGACCCGTTGGATCATCGATCAAGATCCGCCGCCGACGTTCCGAAAAGTCGGTGGCTTTAAAGGCAAGGTCGACCGTTGGCAGATCGTCGACTTCACGCCGCCAGCATTCTTGCGGCTCGATGTGGGGGCAACGCCTACTGGTACTGGCGCGCCAGAGGGTCGACGCGTCGGCGGTATAACCATGCGCAATTTAAATGCAATCACACCTGAGACGGATACAACATCACACTACTTCTGGGCACAGGCCCATGACTTTGACGTCAAGAACCCTGAAACGACGAACAAAATTTTCGCTGAAATCGAGCGAGCTTTCTTTGAGGACGTCGATGTACTTGCGGCGCAGCAGCGCAACATCGATCTCGCATCAAATCGACCGCAAGTTGACATCAGCGCGGACGCCGGTCTCATCCAGGCGCGACGCATTCTCGCGCGCATGCATGACGAGGAGCAGGCCCTGCACTCGACTGCCGCCGAGTAGTCGGCCCCTATAGGATCACCATCAAACTTAAGAACGCGAAAGCTCTTGGCCTGACGGTGCCGCAATGCGGCCGCGGTCGACGAGGTGATCGGATAATCATTTTTTGCTGCGATGCACTTTGTCTCTCATTGTCCCGACCGGCCATCCTAATCGTCCACGGCAATGTCCGCTTTTGTGGGTAAAGCAGACATCACATTTGACCGATCCAATGTCTGCTTTTGACCCACAGCGGACATCCCATAGCGTCGACCTCACCATTTCCAGTCCGCCGGTTCAGCCAGTACGATGGTGGCCTCGAGCTGGCAGCGAGCTAATGAGACGGCGGAGCGTTACCCAAATGCTTTATCTTGGTCGAGTGGCCCTCTAGCTTGAAACGATCGCACTGATCGTCTCGTGTGCGGACCTGAATGAAAGACGGCTCTTTTCGCGTGCGAATCATGCCGCCGGAAGAAGTGACGCTTGCCGTGGACTGGGCGGCTGCGGAGGGGTGGAATCCTGGCTTGGCCGACGCTTCTTGCTTTGCTGCCGCCGCTCCAGACGGATTCCTGCTCGGCGAGCTGGCGGGCGCACCTGCGGCCATTCTCTCGGTGGTAAATTACGACGAGCGTTTTTCCTTCCTCGGCTTCTATATTGTACGGCCGGATCTGCGCGGGCGTGGACTTGGCTTGCGCATTTGGCAGGCGGGGATGACACGCGCGGGATCGCGAGCAATAGGGCTCGACGGTGTAGTGGCGCAACAGGACAATTACCGCAAGTCCGGCTTCGTGTTTGCTTATAACAACATCCGTTATGGCGGTTGGGTCGCGCCCCTCCCCAAGACCATGGCAAACACCGTCTCGTTGACCGAAGTGCCGTTCGACTTGATCACGCGAGACGACACGACGGTGTTTCCGGCAACGAGACCTAAATTTCTCTGCACCTGGATCGCAGCGCCAGGCCACGTCGGTCGCGCACTGATCCGCGACAAACGGTTGGTTGCCTGGGGTGTTATTCGGCCCTGCCGCACGGGCCGCAAAATCGGCCCATTGATCGCAGATGACCGCGACGCGGCCGAAACGGTGTTTGCGGCACTGGTCGGCCCAGAAGGTGGTCAGGTGTTCCTCGATGTGCCGCAGCCGAACGCCGCCGCCGTGGCGCTCGCCACCGCGCATGAATTTGCACCAGTGTTCGAGACTGCGCGGATGTATTCCGGTCCGATCCGGTCGGTTTCCTTGCAGCGAATATTCGGCGTGACGACCTTCGAACTGGGGTAAGACGCGCCGAACGAACATCGGATGCGTACCGACCTATGTCTGATATTGGGTAAAGCGGCATCGCATCGAGCGCTGGAATGTCGCTTAATGACCCGAAGCGGACATCGATCGGTTGCCTCGCCGCATCTTTCCGCTGATGGATCGCCCGGGGTATCGATACGATGGCAGACGTGATTGGGACAGGCACCTAGAGGCCGACCGGATGGAAGTCGCCAGCCTGGTACTTCCGGTTTTTGCTATCATCGTCACCGGCTGGCTAGCTGGCTGGCTGGGCTACATATCGCGTTCGCTAGCCGACGGACTCGTGCACTTCGCCTACAACGTCGCGATGCCTGCGCTGCTGTTCGTCACCATCGCGCAGGAGCCAGCCCGCAATCTCCTCGAATGGCGTTTCCTGATGGCGTTCGGAGGCGGGTCTATCCTGTGCTTCGCTTTGGTGTTCCTGGTGGTTCGCGTCGCGTGGGAACGCGACCGCGCCAGCAGCACAATTCAGGGAATGACGGCGGCGATGACTAACACCGGATTCGTGGCGCTGCCCATCCTGCACTCCATCTACGGTCAGCCCGCGGTCCTGCCCGCCGCAATCGCGACCGTGTTCGTAGCGGCGGTGATGTTCCCCGTGGCCGTTATCATGTTGGAAAGCGAGGGACGCGGGCGAGACAAACCGCCGGCGCGCCCCGTCGTCCTGGTGGAGCAGATCGTGCTCAATCCGATGGTGCTATCAACCCTGGCGGGTCTCGCGTGGGCGATCGGGAGTTGGCCCATTCCGGCGCCAATTGCGGCCTATCTCAACATCTTTGCGGCTGCGCTCAGCCCGTGCGCGCTCTTCGCCATCGGGCTCGGCTTATCGGTCGAAAGCGTGCGCTCGAAACTCGCGGCCTCTATCGCCTTGGCGGTCGTTAAGCTCGTGATCATGCCGATGGTCGTGTACGGCCTCTGCTTGGTCTTGGGTCTCAATCCGCTCTACACCATTGCCGCCGTCGTCTGCGCCGCCGTGCCGACTGCGAAAACGGTGTTCATCCTCGCCGGCGAGTACAAGGTGGAGGAGAACTTGGTCACAGCTACGGTCTCGATCACGACGCTGCTGTCGGTCGTCACGCTGCTGGGTTGGCTCTACGCGCTTTCGGTCCTCTCGCCACAGGTGACCTAGTTCAATTGGTGCCGCCGGCTCCTCGCTTGCGAATTGGTCTTGTTCTGCTCGAAGATAGCCTGAGCAAGTCTACTCCTGAGATCTTCGGAGCTTGCACCAAACAACAACTCGCTGTCGCCTGCTTGGCAGAGAACTTACTCGGGCCGACTAGACGTGGGGTTGTGCTGTACGTCAACTCGTTCCGGTCTCGTTGGGGCCTTGATTGAAAGAACGGCGCCGAAGTTTCACAGCCGGAAGACGAGCCGGATTTCACAGTCCTCACCTTTGGCGCTACGTTCGATTCTGTCGGCGTGCAGACCAGAAAGATAGCCGGAAAGTCCGCTGACGAAGCTCTGCTCCTCTACCATGACTTTCTTCGGACTCGAGTCCGGCAGCGGTGGCAGATTGCCAGGGTACCTCAGCGTCACCACAACGTCGAACGAGTCGCACCCCAAACTAAGCTCCACCGGTCCATTGGCATTGGCTGCGACATCATCGATGGCCGTATCGACGACCGAGCGTACGCGCCTGATCCTCGGCGGAAATCTTCCACTCATTGGCATGCTTCTCGAAGAAAACGTCGAACGACGGTGGCAGGCTCGGAACTCGTCCCGAGCCGCAAATAACTGTAATGCCACATCCCGAGCAGGAAGACGGCGTTGAGGGGCACAGCAACGACCACCGCCATTGAAATGATCGAACCAGTGAACTGATGGGTCCAGGCCGGCAGCGACCGATAAAAGTCGGGAAAGATCGGCACCGTCAGCGCCGCCAAGAGCGAAAGTCCAATGATGATCGAAGCGCGCAGAGTGATTGGGCGGCTGGCGACGATCTGGATGCCTGCAACCAGCATGAGGGCGCCGTTGAAGAACAGAGCCGCCGCCATCACTGGGCGCGGCATGTTGACAATGAGACCAGAAAATTTCGGCAGGCACGACAGAAGTATGAACCAGACGGCGATGGACCAAGCGATGACCCGGCTCGTGGCGCCCGTGGTCATTTCAACGCTCACGAGCGTTGGGGCGGCGCTGAGCCCCGGAACCCCAAGCAGTCCGCCAACTAGGCAACCGAGCCCGTCCGCCCGCGATGTTGCGTACATCGGGGCGTCGCCACGCGGCATCGTTCATCTGCTGGCAAGTCGTCAGCACGCCGATCACTCGGAGACCCGAGGCGAGTCCCGCGATCACGAAAGCCGCGGCGAAAGAGGGAGCGAACGCATAGGATAGAAAGCTCGGGTCGGGCACAGCGAATAGGCTCGCCGCCTTGTAGTCCTCGAAGAAGCTGGGTGGAAAAACGTCGAAGATCGCCGCGACGCCGTATCCCACCAGAATCCCGATCAGCGAGCAGAAGAGTTTCGGCAAGCCCGTGGCCCAAACCGCAAGGCCCGCCATCGCCGCAAGCGTGCAGACGGCGGTCGCGAAAGATCCTACGGTTTGATCGCTGTGCGTAGCGGTATGCTGCAACAACACGCTCGCGGCGATCTTTCCGAGCTCCAATCCGACGGCCATAAATGACAACGCCCGATACGACGGCCGGAAACAGTTTTCGTGTGCGGTTAACGAGGGACGCCACGGCGATCTCGCAAGCGCCAGCAAAGATCACCATCCCGCAGACGGCCGAGATCCCGAGCGACGCGGCTGCCGCCAGGCTGGACGGCAAATAAATTGCCGTGACGACCGGAGGACAAAGATAGCCCGAACCAACCGCTCCGAGTCGCAAACTTTGAAGTACCGTCATGAACGCAACCGCGATCATGGCGAGGGTTATGGCGCTCTGCGCCGCCGAGTGCGGCAGTTTCGCCGCTTCCGCGACAAGTGCCACCATGACCAAATATGGGCAAATGACGGCAACGTGCTGAAACCCGAGCCCCAGGAGATGGGGCCAGGGTGGTATCTCGTCCAGCGCATATATCAGCTCCACCGGCCGTTCTCGGATGCCGATTTCCCTCGCTTTGGTTTTCACCTTCGTTACTCCGGCTAGGGCACCACTGAGGACATAAGGTCCTGATGCCCACACCTCACGGCACGGCGAATAGGAGGTTGCCATGAGGATGGTGGAGAAGTCGATCAATCCAAAGACAGTGGACGGAAGACCTAGCTGGCCTTCAGTCGAGGACCGAAGGGGTGAAAGGTTCCACCGTGCACGACTGTTAGCGCCTGACGGATCGACGAGGGCTCTTAGGTCACTGCACGAGATCCGCAAACTCGCCGCCAACTACTGCGCTCGTTCAGCTATCATCGATTAGACAGTCGCTGCACGTTAAGGGGTCAAAGCGCTTGTAGTAATCGACTCGGTACCAGCGAGGTTAGAAAATGTTGGAACACTGGCTCATTGAGCTCATTGGCCACGTTTCCGGCCTTAACGACGCACAACTTAAGCAAATTGAGAAATCTTTGCCAGCGACCAAGGCGCTGTTCGATCTTCTCAATAGAGCACGACCGATCATCGAACAGGGGCAAAACTTGTACGCTGAAGCCGAACCACTGATCGATGAAGCGAAGAAGGAGTGGCAGACGGTCGGCCCAGCAGCGCAAATTTTGATCGATGTGATTTCGCATCATGTCAACCGGGGTAGCTCTCCGGCGCAGGCCGCCGAAACAGTCCGTGTCACATTGAACGGCTCAATCAACAGCGTCGCAGAGGATCATTTGACGGATCGCGGAATGAGCTGCGCAACCGTGTTTGGCGGCACCGGCTTTGTTGGCCGTCATATCGTGCGCCATTTGCGCGAGTCCGGCACCAGAGTACGCACAGTCTCGCGGCATCGCAGGCCGAGCGAGGACGCGGGAATCGAACAGATGGCCGCGGACGCACATGACCAACGCTCAGTGGAGGCAGCCGTTGCCGGTGCCGACTGTGTTGTCAACGCGATCAGTCTCTACGTTGAGCACGGAACTGATACGTTTCATTCGATGCACGTGGAAACGGCGGCCAAGATCGCCAGAGCTGCGAGGCAAGCCGGGATTAGGCGGTTGGCGCACATATCAGGGATCGGTGCCAATACGGCGTCGCCTTCGCCCTATATTCGCAGCCGCGGCGAAGGTGAGGTGGCCGTGCAGACCGCATTTCCTGGCGCGGTCATTGTCCGCCCGGCAGTAATGTTTGCGGCGGACGATGCATTTCTTACGACAATTCTCCAGCTCCTGCGGTCCCTGCCAGCCTATCCGGTCTTCGGCGACGGCAGGACGAGGCTTCAGCCGGTATATGTGGACGACGTGGCAGCGGCGATCGCACAGATTTTGCGGCAGAGCCAGAAACCATATGCTGTCTACGAACTGGCCGGGCCGCGCGTCTACTCCTACGAGGAGTTGTTGCGAACCATTGCTCGTATCGCAGGATTGCGGCCAGTGTTAATGCGGATGCCATTTGCCTTCTGGAATGCATTGGCCGGAGTTGGTGAGATGTTGCCGCGGCCGCCACTGACCCGCAATCAGGTCGAACTTATGCAGATCGACACCACAGCCTCCGAACGCCTGCCGGGGTTTCGCACACTTGGAATTTTGCCGCGATCGCTCGAAGACGAACTCGAAGCAATACTCAGGCAAAACAAACCAAGAGTTCGGTTACGGTGACGACACCGATCGTCCTGCCTTGGCCACTACGTAGCGGCTTGGAGGCCGCGATGCGAGCGCTGTTTGACGTCGGCGACCAATCCGCCGACTTCTTGCGACCCGCTGGCGAGGCGGCGCTTGTTTCGCCCGACTCAGTATCGTGGCGTGTGTTCAAGAACCCGCTTTCGCTTTTTATCGGCGGCGTTGCGGCCGTTATAATGGAACTTGCCGAGCCGCGTGTGCGTACCGGCGTGTGGGAACACACTACCTTCCGCATCGATCCGTTTCGACGACTGCGGCGGACAGGACTTGCCGCCATGGTCACGATCTACGCCGCTCGCGGGGCCGCCGAGGCTATGATCGCCCGCGTTCGCCGAATGCACGATAGTGTCGCCGGCTCGACCCCAGCAGGCAAGGTCTACCGTGCCAATGACCCGGAGCTTTTAAATTGGGTTCAGAGTACGGCCGCATACGGCTTTCTGCAGGCTTACCATTCATATGTGCGACCGCTCTCGGATTTGGAGCGCGACCGTTATTATGCGGAAGGAACTTTAGCTGCCAGTCTTTACGGCGCCTGCGCACCGACATCGGAAGCCGCCCTTGAAGTGCGATTTGATGCGATGGCCAAGAAACTGGAGCGCTCGGACATACTGTTCGAGTTCCTAGCGACCATGCGCTCGGCGCCCATTCTGCCATTGCCGCTGAGGCCCCTTCAGCCATTGCTGGTGCGGGCCGCGATTGAGCTGACGCCTCATTGGCTACAGACGATTGTGGGCCTCACCGACCACGGCTTAAATGCTTGGGAAGCCCGAGTGGTGCGGCAGATCGGAGCGTTCTCGGATTGCGTGGTTCTCGAAACTAATCCAGCTGTTCAGGCCTGTCGACGCATGCGGCTTCCGGCCAATTATTTGTATGTCTGCGACGACACTTAGTGGCTTCCCTTTCGTGTTGCCTCGTAGTGCCTGAGCACCCGCTTGGTGCCGTTGTCGTCGAGCTCGATCATCGAAAAACCGATCGACCGCATTGATGCCGCGCGCGGCGGGGAAATTTGAGGGCGCGGACCGTCAGATTCTTGCGTTCGACAGCAGTCGGCAACGTCCGATTATAGCCCAAAGCGGACGTTGGCAACGGATTACTTGAATGAATTCGCGTGGGCTCCAACTGTGCGTGCAAACATAGGCCGCTGGTGTAATTATCACGTTGAGCTCCTCGATCAGCGCGCAGCCTTCTTCGTAATCAAAGCCTTCAATTCACTCGGCATGATTGCCGAGGAATATCGCCTTCCGTCCGGGATCTGGGTGTGTGCGTACGATTGGATGTGAGATTGGCGGTACCTTGGCTAAACCGGCGCGTCGCGTGTTACGACTACCATCGTCGGTTGCTGATAATATGTGTTACACATAGACAAAGTTCGAAACAAACCAGACGAGAGAGGGTGAGATGCCTGCAGTACACAATGCGATTCGCCGCATTTCGCTTGGGATACTCACCGCTGCTTGGATCAACACCGCGATGGCACAGGAGGTGAAGCACTATCGCTTTGCCTATGACCAGCCAAAAACAACCGGATATGGCATCGCGGGCGACCTTTTTGCCAACAAGCTCAAGGAATTGAGTGGCGGATCGATATTGATCGATCAATATCCCGGCGCACAGCTCGGCCAGGAGCCGCAAGTTCTTCAGCTGGTGAAAGCAGGCGACGTCGAGTTCTGCATTAGTTCGTCAGCAAACGCGGCTACGCTGTCGCCGCAAGCCGGTGTGATGTCACTTCATTACTTGTTTCGGTCGGAAGATCACCTCGTGAAAGCGCTGTCCGATCCAAACGTGACCGGGGCTGTCAGGTCTATGATCGAGGATACGGTACAAGGTGCGCATGTGATTGGCGTGCCCACACTTGGCTTACGTAGCATGTACAGCAAAAGACCGATTGATAAAGTTGAGGACATGAAGGGGCTCAAGGTCCGCGTTCAGGCGACGGCGACCGAAGACCTGATGTTCCCCGTTTATGGCGCCCAAACCGTTCATATGCCGTTTGGCAGCGTATACACTTCTCTGCAGACCGGTGTAATTGACGTCGCCGAGAACGGCGTAAACGTCTATCTCGCCAACAAACACTACGAAGTTGCGCCGGTCCTCTCAATGACCGAGCATGAAGCGAACAACAATCTCATCTGGATCAGCGACAAACTCTGGAAAAGTCTGTCTGATGAGCAAAGAAAATGGGTGCAGACGGCCGCCGACGAGGTCAACATGAAGGAGCCGGCCATGGCTTTGGACCTGGAGCACCAGTCGGCCGGTAAGCTCAAAGGCATTGGCGTCTCGGTCGTCGACAAGGTAGATAAATCCGGATTTCAGAAGCTTGCCGATCCCTACCTTAACAAGCTGGCTGGTGAACTCGGACCGCACGCCTCGAAAATCAAGGACTTGATTCTGGCCGTGAAGTGAAGAAGCGAGCCAACTCGCCCGCCCTTCACTCGCGCAAGGCTCCGATTGCAATGGCCATCACGGAAAGGCTCGTCTCTCGACGACAGTCCCATTTGAAGTGGCGGGCCTTCGACATTCTTGAGTTGGCCTTGATGGGCCTGTGCGGGGTCTTGTTATTCGCTTTTTGCAGCACGGTTATTATCGACATAATTACGCGCACGATTGGTCACCCCTGGCTTTGGCTTCAGGAGGTTACTTCGACATTCTTTACTTATGCGATCTTCTTTGGCGCAGCCGTGGCCACGCGCCGCAATGATCATCTCTACCTGACTGCGATTGCAGAAGGCTTGCGAGGAAAATTCCGGACCGCGGTCGAAATCCTCACCAAGCTCGTCGTATTGGGCGTAGCGGTGAGTTTTATCGTGTTTGGTTATCTAAATTTCCTACGCGGCTTTTCTAGCTTTCGCATGCCGTCGTTGACTCCGATTGCCTCGCTGTACGCGGCTATTCCAATATGCGGCGTTTTGGTGGCGCTGTTTACGATCGAGCATATCGTCAATGGTCTACGAAACGGCTTCGAACATGCCGAACTCCTGGAAGAACCAAAGAATGTCGAGGTGATCGAGACGATAGTCACCAAAGTAGAGCGCTCATGAGCGCCGGTTACATACTCGGATTAATGAGCTTTTTGTTTTTGTTTTTTGGCTATCTCGGTGTACCAGTTCCGTTCGCGTTAATGGCAGGCGTGCTCATCGGCGCTTCGTTTACCGAAGTCTCCCATGTCGCCATTATCCAAAAAATGTTCGATGGGATGGATTCGGAAGCATTGCTTGCGATTCCATTTTTTCTCCTGGTCGGAGAACTGATGAGCTCGGCCAATGTGGTCGTCAGAGTAGTGAATTTGTCGCTAGCGCTGGTCGGTCATATTCGCGGTGGTCTCTCGCAAGTGGTCACCGTATTCAGCATGTTCTTTTCCGAAATGTCGGGTTCCACCACCGCTGATGTCGCGGTCATCAGTCGCGCGCTTGGCGGCCCTATGAAGAAGGAAGGTTATAGTCCCGCGTTCATTGCTGCGATTATTGCATCAGCATCGACCATCGCCGCGCTGGTGCCGCCGAGCATTACCGCAGTAGTTTACGGCGCGATCGGAAATGTCTCGATCGCCGGGCTTTTTATGGCGGGTTTTGTACCCGGCATGATGATTGGCGTCGGTCTGATGATCTATTGCTATTTCTTTGGTCCCGCTGGTGTGCGGCGGCGCCGGGCTTCATTTCGCGATCTGGCAGGAGCTTTCAAAGACGCGTCGCTCCCCCTGATGATCCCGGTCATCCTTTTGGGCGGTATCCTCACCGGCTGGTTTACGCCGACCGAGGCGGGCGTAGTCGCTGTCGCGTACATCCTTATTATTGTGATCCCGGCTCTTAACCGTGGTCACATCAGATTTCTTGCCTATGTACTTCTGCCTAGCCGGCCTAATTTTTTCCTTGCCTTTGATTACCATCGGCGCGGCTAATGCTTTTGGCTGGCTTTTCGCGTACTTGCGAGGGGCTATCGTTATTTCCGAATGGATCACCAGCATTGCGGGTCATGATCCACATTTGATTATGTTGTTGATGGTCGCGCTCTTTACAGTCATAGGAGATTTCATTGAGCCCGTGCCGACAATCATAATTTTCATGCCCTTAGTTAATGCGCTGACTGACGCAGGTAATATCAATCCGGTTCATATGGGCGTAGTGCTGATCACGACACTCGCATTTGGCTTGATCACGCCGCCTTACGGCCTAGTTCTTTTGATGGCATCAAAATTCGTCGATGTCCGTTTCTCTCAGGCGTTGCGGGCGGCATATCCAATCTACATCGTTTTCTTTGCTACGATCGCATTCACGATTTATTCCCCGTCAGTGGTTCTGTGGTTGCCGAAACACGTGCTACCCGCTTCGGTCGGCTGCTTCCGCAGTCCGGCCGGGGTCGGCTATGTCTGTCCGCCGTAGTCACGATTCGACC
>Ga0318546_10001064_pt1 | contig 11326 bp, 5 predicted proteins | sample GRESIP169b2f19_FD_203514 | JGI IMG/M metagenome (GOLD analysis project Ga0318546, IMG submission 203514) | Tropical soil microbial communities from Luquillo Experimental Forest, Puerto Rico - GRE.SIPMG.169b2f19 | ecosystem: Environmental > Terrestrial > Soil > Tropical forest > Bulk soil...
GCACGACATACCGTGAGCCATTGCACATCTTCCCGGTCGCGTCGATGCTCGGGCCGCTGAACGCGTGTTGCCGGCCGGTGATCAAGAGACTGAGACTCCCGCTGTGCGCGTCGGCTGGCGTGACGATCAGGCGCTCTTCGCCGATGCGTGGCGTCCAGCCGTCCGGCCCGCCGTCCTCGAAGTCGGTGTGAAGACCCGAGGGATCCGGCGGGCCATCGCAGGTCGCGGCGCTCGCCCGGAACGGCGTGACGAGCGCGATAGTGAAAGCGAAGACGCGTGCTAGAACCATCGCCTTGTCCAAGCGCAGCACCCAGCCCGCAGTCAGCTGACGTGCGGTCACGATAACCGTTGACGGCCTCGCCAGATCAGAACGAGAAGCGGAGACCTAGTCGGAAATTCCGCTCGCCGACGCCCGTCGTCCCTGTGATGTACCCGAACGTGCTCTGGTTGGAGATGTCGCCGCTCGGATTCGCGAAGTTCGGATGATTCAGCGCGTTGAGCGCCTCGATGCGAAGTTGTGCGACGGCCGTGCCGCCGAGCGAGAACGAACGGAACAGACCCAGGTCGAGCTCGACGTATCCCGGTCCGCGGAGGCTGTTGCGAGGCGAATTCCCGAAGCGCTGCGGCTGCCCGGCGGGAATGTTGACCGGCTGATAGGCGCTCCGATCGAAGTACTGATACTGCGTCGGATCCGCGCCGGCCGGCGCCGCGCCCGGCGTGAAGTTGTTGTTGATCGCGACTGTCCCTTTGATCAGATCCGGGACCTGCGAGCTGCCGGGGGCGTTCAAGGCGCCTGCGGTGCCCTGGACGATGTAGATCGGCGTGCCGCTCATCGCGGTCAGGATGCCATTGAGCTGCCACCCGCCGAACACCGCGTCCTGCCAGCCGTTGCTGGCCCAGCGCTCCTGCCTGCCGAACGGCAGGCTGTAGGAGCCGAACGCCTGAAAATTGTGCCTGCGGTCGTAGCCGGCCAGCCCGTAGTTCAGTTCCTTGGACGGCAGGTACTGGATGCGCGGATTGCCCGCTCCCGGCGCGTTGCCGCCCGCGTTGTCAGCGTAGTCGGTCGTCCGCGACAACGTGTAGACGAGGTCGAGTTGCGCGTTGCGCCGGCGCGCGCGCACGGCCGTCTGAAGGCCGTTGTAGATGGTATCGCCGTACGGCTGGAACGAGTTGATGTCGGCCGTGGCGTTGGCGATGCCGGCGAGCACCAGCGCTCGCCCGGCGTTGCCCGTGCCCGGTGCGGCGGCGTTGATGTTCACGAAGTTCATCTGGCCGATCGCGCGGGTGCCCACGTAGCCGGCTTGTCCCGTCAGCCAGGGTGTCAGCTCGCGCTGGAACGTCACGTTGTAGGAATCGACGTGGGGGCGGTGCAGATCGGCCGGATAGGTCCCCGTCCCGACGCCCGTCGGCAACGGCAGCACGCCCGCGTTCAGGTTGGGCGGGGCGGTCGACGGAATCAGACCCTGTCTGAGCGTCGTGACGGGGATGTACGGGTTGTTCTGCACCTGCAGCATTTCCCACGCGAAGACCGACGGATACGAGTTTCGGAAGTTGATGAAGCTCGAGTTGTCCGCCGATCGCGCGTAGCCGGCGCGGAGCACGTTCTTCTCCCCGAGGCGCTCGGTGGCCCCCAGACGCGGCATGAACATGCCGTGCGTCGTCGCGCCGGTGTCCTGCGGCGTGTTGCCGTAGCCTCCGATGAGCACGAGTCCGGTCGTCGGATCGAACCGGTTGACGCCTTTGCCGTCGGGACGCGTCGGCCAGTACTGCTCTTCCCAGCGCACGCCCAGCGCGAGCGTCAGGCCATGCGTCGCCTGCCATGTGTCCTGCACGTACGCCGCGTTGGTCTTCATGATGAGCGAGTTCGGGTTGAGCAGCTGATCCACCTTGCCGGCCCGCGTCGGCAGGCCGAGCAGGAAGTCCGCCCACGAGTTGAACCGCGCGTCGCTCGGGGCCGGCGTGCTTTGCAACATCGTTGCCTGGCCGTTGAAGACGAAGGTGCCGCGCACCGTCTGGAACGTTCCGCCCTGCGGCTGGAAGTGGTTGATCTGCTGATTGAGGTACTCGAATCCCCCACGGAACTGGTGCCGGTTGACCAGCTTCTGCAGGTTGACGGCAGCGCTGTACTGGTTGTCGCGGAACTGGAACGGGTTTCCCGTGCCGTCGTTGCCGAGGTTCGACCAGTTCGCGATCTGGAAGGACGGCAGGCCGCCCTGTAACGGGTCTGGACCGTTGGTGCCGGGGATGTTCATCTTGGTCGGATCCGATCCGACGTTGACGCCGATGTCGGGTGCCGTCGCGCCGAGCACCTGGTGCGTGAAGCCGAAGTTCGCGTCGAGCAGCGTGTTCGCGTTGATGATGTAGGTCGTGCCGAATCCCAGGACCTGCGTCCGGCCGGGCGCGATGCCGACCGAGCCGTTGCCGGCCGACGATCCGCCGCCCGCGTCGCCGAGGGCGTACGCATCGTTGATGTACGAAGGCGAGTTGCCGTAGCGTCCGAAGACGTTCAGTTTGGAGCTGGCGTAATTGACCTTCAGATCGTAGTTCGTGCGGTCGTAGGATGTCGCGCCCGTCGTCAGCACGTTGTTGACGTACCCGGGCGACGTCGTGGCGGGCAGGCGGTTGATCAGATACAGCGCCGCCTGATCGATCCGGTTGGCCGGGATCGTGTTGTTCGGGAACGGCGTGCGCAGCGCGGGATTCGGGTTGGACAAAGGATCGTAGACGATCGCGCCGCCCTGGGCCGGCGTCGGAAACACGACGTTGCCCGCGGCGTCGGGACGAAGGTTCGCCGGCGCGATCGATAGGAGCCGGTTGCCGGGCGCCGTGCGCTGCGTCGACTTCTCGGCGTTGAAGAAGAAGAACAGCTTGTCCTTGACGATCGGGCCGCCCAGATTCGCTCCGTACTGCATGATCGTGTTCTTCGGGTTCGTGGGCGTCGTCTGGAACTGGTTGCGCGCGCGCAGCGCGGCGTCAGTGTCGTAAACCCATCCGGTGCCGCGGTACTGATTGGTTCCCGTTTTCACCACGACGTTGATCGCGGCGCCGCCGGACATGCCCATCTCGGCCGTGTAGGAGTTCGTGACGATGCTGACCTCTTCAATCGCTTCGGGGGACGGCACGTACGCCGTATTCGTCGGCAGCCACACGTACTGCACGGGCGACCCATCGATCCGCGTCTGGTTCTGCCAGCCCGAGACGCCGTTGGCGCTGAACGAAATCGCGCGCTGGGGGCTGCCCGCGGTCGAGTTGGCCTCGCCCTGTCCGTTCTCCGTACGCACAACCACCGCACCGGGCACGGTCTGCATCAAGCTCTGATAGTTGCGCCCGAGGCTGCCGGCGAGCGGGAGATCGTTGACCTCCTGGGCGGTCTGGGTGACGTGGATATCCGCGCGGTCGGCTTGCAGCGGCACCGCAGCGGCGACCACGTCCACCTTCTCGCTCACCGGCGAGACGTCAAGCGCGCCGTCCACCCGGCGCACCGTGTTCGAGTCGACCCGGACGCCGCGTTGGGTCAGCGTCTTGAAGCCACTCAGCTCGAACGACACGTCGTAGAGGCCGGGCACGAGATCGCTGAAGACGAACGCACCTCGTTCGTCCGTAACAGCGCTTTTCACGACACCGGTACCGGTGTTGGCCGCCTGAACCGTAACGCCGGGCAGCACCCCGCCCGTCGAATCGTTGACGCTTCCAGTAATTGTTCCGTAGAGGAGCTGCGCTCGGGCTGGCACGGGGATCGTCAGCGCAAGCGCCACGGTCAGCACGATCGGCAGCACCACCGCGAGCGGCAGCGCCTGCGCGAATGCGGGCGCTGACCTGGTTGTCCGCGCCAGCGGGCGTGCCACCGCGCGCGCGCGCATCAGGATCACCGCCGGGAGCAAGTTTGCGCCGGAGACGGTTCGAGCCTCACTGACCATCGCCACCCTCCTGAGGACACAAGTCGTGACCTATTAGTTCGAGTCAACAACAAACACGTCACGCCTCCGAGCCATGTGACCAATCCTCCCGTGCCTCGCGACTGAAGCCTCTACCGAGTTCCTCTACGCGACGTGTGGCGCGCCGAAATGCTGCTGCACCACGAGCGTTGCGGCGCCCCGCAGCCGGGGCTGCATCGCAAGGTCGGTCGGCACGATCCGCGTCGCCGCGAGAGCCGGCAACGAGCGCCGCGTCATCACGTCTGAAACGATGGGCCCGACACGCCGCCACGCGCCCGTCACTTCACCCACGATCACGATGACGTCGGGCGCCAGGCCGGTGGCAAGCATGGCCAGACCGGCGCCCAGAGACTCCGCCATGCGTTCGAGCGCGCGGACGGCGAGCGCGTCGCCCTGGTCGGCCGAACGCAGAACGTCCTCGAAACGTACCGGGTGCGGCGATCCTGGCGCCTTTGTTGCCGTTTGGCTCGCGTAGTACTGAGCCGCTGCCGAATTCGACGCGTAGCGCTCCCAGCACCCCCGTTTCCCGCATGGGCATTGGGGGCCGTTCTCGTCGATCGTCACATGGCCGAACTCGCCGGCCATTGCGGTGCCGCCGTGCACGATTTGCCCGTTGACGAGCAGCCCGACGCCAATGCCCTCGGACACCGTAACCGCGATGAGATGCCGCACCCGCTCGGGATGGCCGCCGAACCAGAGCTCCGCCAGGGCGCACGCGTTCGCGGCGTTTTCCAAGACGACCGGCAGCTTGACCGCGGCCTCGATCTCGCGAAGGAGATTGACCTCGGTCCATCCGAGATTCGGCGCGAATACGAGTCGGCCGGATGAGTCGACGCGCCCCGGCAGGCTCACGCCGACCCCCTCGCAGACCATCTGCGGATGGACGCGCCGAAATTGAGCGACCGTCCGCGACAACTCGCGGACAAACTCTGCCGGTTGGCGCGGCGTCCGCCACGCCGTCTGCATTACGAAACGAGCGTCGACGCCCGACAGCCCGATCGTCGTGGTCTCGGGCCTCAGGTCGACGGCAATAATGCCGGCCCGCTCGACGTTCAAGTGCAGGAATCGCGGGCGCCGCCCGCGAGGGGCTCGGCCAATCGCGCCCTCGGTCACCCAGCCTTCCCCGATCAATTGATCGACAATGGCCGACACCGTGCTGCGTTGGAGCCCCGATCGTCGCGCGAGATCGGCTCTCGACATCGGCTGGTGGCGCCGGAGGAAGTTGAGCGCGATCCGCCGGTTGATCTGACGGGCGGTCTCGCTTGTCGCCACCTGGAAGTTCGTCAGATCGATCTTGCGCACGTCCGCGACCACTCCACAATTGTTGTCAGCGCGAACTATAGGACTGGTCCCCGTTGCTGTCAAGCGAACAGCTGGACTCGCGCGCGAGAATGCGCGTATCCTTTCGGCCACGTCCGCGACCGGTCGTGGCGCCGACCATCACGTTCGGCGGGCGAACGAAAGACGTTCTCAGCGGACCAAGGACCAGAAATGGACCACGCCACCCCCCGAAGCGCCGCAGGACTGTTGTTTCTTGTCGCGACATTGATTCCCGCAGCGACGCTCATGGGGCTCATCGGCCGTGCGCAGGGAACGCTTCCGGCGTACCGCGACGTGTCTCGATCGATCGACGAGCGCGTCGCCGACCTGCTCTGGCGCATGACCGTCGATGAGAAGGTCGCGCAGCTCCAGGGGATCTGGAACCGCAAGGCGCAAATCCAAAGCGCGGACGGCCGGTTCAATCCCGACAACGCGCAAGCCTTGCTCGGCAACGGCCTCGGTCAGGTCTCGCGGCCCAGCGAGATCGGCAGCACGCCGTCCGGGCCGCGCGTCCGCGGTCCGCGCGAGCAGGCCGAGTTCGTCAATGCCGTCCAGCGGTGGGTCATCGACAACACGCGCCTCGCGATTCCAGTGATGTTTCACGAGGAAGCGCTGCACGGGCTCGCCGCACCTCGAGGCACGCACTTTCCGGTGCCGATCGCCCTGGCAAGCACGTGGGATCCGGCGCTCGTCGAGCGCGTCATGAGCGCGGCTGCCGCCGAGGCGCGGGCTCGTGGCTGCCAGGAGGTGCTCTCGCCCGTCGTCGATCTGGGGCGGGATCCGCGATGGGGACGAATCGAGGAGACCTACGGCGAGGATCCATATCTCGTCTCGAGGTTCGGCGTCGCGGCCGTCCGCGGCTACCAGGGCAGCAGCCTACCGCTCGCCCCGGGGAAGGTGTTCGCGACGCTGAAGCACTTCGCCGGCCATGGATCGCACGAGGGAGGTGTTAATACGGCGCCTGCGCTCGTGCCGGAGCGGCTCCTCCGATCGGAGTTCCTGGTGCCGTTCGAAGCGGCGATTGTCGAAGGGGGCGCCTTTTGCGTGATGCCGAGCTACAACGAAATCGACGGGGTGCCCTCACACGCCAATCGGTGGCTGCTCGACGACGTCCTGCGGCGCGAGTGGGGGTTCCGTGGCCTCGTCGTCTCCGACTACTTTGGGATTCAGCAGCTCGCGACCCGCCACCACGTGGCGCGCGACGCTGCCGACGCCGCCAGGCAGGCGCTCGAGGCAGGCGTGGACGTCGAGCTGCCGGATCCGGACGGGTCTCCGAGGCTCGCCGGCATGGTGAAGGACGGCCGAATCGCGGAAGCGCAGATCGATCGCGCCGTCGGTCGCGTCCTCCGAGCGAAGTTCCTTGCCGGTCTGTTCGAGCATCCGTACGTCGATCCGGAGGAGGCCGAGCGCGCGACCAATACGCCCGAACATCAGGCGCTCGCGCTCGAGGCCGCACGCCGAGCCGTCGTGCTCCTCAAGAACGATCGACTGCTGCCGCTCGATCGCGCGATCATCAAGAGGCTGGCGGTCATCGGACCCAATGCGAAGGGGGTGCACCTCGGCGGCTATTCACGCGATCCCGGACGTGGCGTCGACGTTCTCACGGGCATTGCTAACGCTGCAGGCCCCGCCGTGGATGTGATTTACGCCCCAGGCGTCGAGATCACCGAGAGCGTGAACTGGTCGCAGGATCGAGTGGTCTTCGCCGATCCTGCCGCGAATCGGCAGCGAATCGCCCAGGCCGTAACCGTGGCCCGCCGCGCGGACGCGATCGTCCTGGTGATCGGCACCAACGAATCAACCTCGCGCGAAGCGTACTCGGACGAGCATCTGGGCGACGCGGCGGATCTCTCGCTGATGGGCCAGCAGGAGGAGCTGGTCGACGCCATGCTGCATACGAACAAGCCGCTGGTTGCCGTCTTGATCAACGGCAGGCCGCTTGCCATTCCGCGCGTGGCCGAGCGCGTGCCGGCCATCCTCGAAGCGTGGTACGTCGGTCAGGAAGGGGGCACGGCCATCGGCGAGGCGCTGTTCGGCGCCATCAATCCCGGCGGCAAGCTGCCGGTCAGTGTGCCGCGGCACGTCGGCCAGCTGCCCGTGTACTATAACCGGACGCCAACGTCCTTTCGGGCGTACGTTGATTCCACGCGCGAGCCGCTCTGGCCGTTTGGCTACGGTCTGAGCTACACGACGTTTGCGGTGTCGAACCTCGAGGTGAAGCCGGCGACGATCGGCATCGCCGGGAAGGCGCACGTCACCGCCGATGTCACGAACACGGGCACCCGCACGGGGGACGAAGTGGTCCAGCTCTACGTCCGCGACGTCGTGAGCTCCGTGACGCGTCCCGTGAAGGAGCTGCGGGGGTTCGAACGCGTGACGCTCCAGCCCGGACAGCGAAAGACGGTCACGTTCACCGTCGGCCCCGAGTCGTTGTCGCTCATCGACAGCCACATGCGGCGTGTCGTCGAGCCCGGCCGCTTCGACCTGATGGTCGGTGTCAGCTCGACGAACGTCCAGACGATCGGCCTCGAGGTCGTCACGCGATGACGACGCTCGATTGGCTGATGATCGGCGCCTATTTTCTCCTGCTCCTCGCGCTGACCTGGTGGACGGTGCTCAAGGGGCGCACGACCGCCGACGACTACTTCCTCGCCGGCCGCAATCTCGGATGGTGGGTGATAGGCGCGTCGATTTTCGCCTCGAACATCGGATCGGAGCATATCGTCGGCCTGGCGGGATCCGGCGCGGCCGACGGGGTGGCTCTGGCGCACTACGAGCTGCACGCGTGGTGTCTGCTCGTCCTCGCGTGGCTGTTCGTCCCGTTTTACATGCGATCGCGCGTCTTCACGATGCCGGAGTTTCTCGAGCGCCGCTTTTCGGCCACGTCTCGGTATGTGCTCTCGATTGTGTCGATCATCACATTCATCGTGTCGAAGATTGCCGTCGGGATCTTCGCGGGTGGGGTGGTCTTCGCGAGCCTGATGCCCGAGATGCATCTCCGCCTGTGGGGCCTCGAGGCGAACAGTTTCTGGATCGGCACGGGCCTCGTGATCGTGTTGACAGGGCTGTACACCATGCTCGGCGGCATGCGTGCCGTTGCCTACAACGACACCGTCCAGGTTGTCGTGCTGATCACGGGGTCGGCGGTGCTCACGGGCTACGGCCTGGTCGAGCTCGGTGGATGGCATCGGCTTCGCGAGCTCGTCGGGTCGGACATGCTGAACCTGTGGAAGCCGCTGATTCCGCCAGGTGTCGAAGGGACGTGGGCGCCGGTCCTCGAGCGCAACGCATCGGGTGCGATCGTTCGAGAGGCGTGGTACTTCAACGGCAATTTCCCATGGCTCGGCATGGCCGTGTGCGCGCCCATCATCGGACTGTGGTACTGGTGCACCGATCAGTACATCGTGCAGCGCGCGCTTGGCGCTCCCGACGAAACGACGGCGCGCCGCGGCAGCGTCTTCGCCGCGTTCCTGAAGTTGTTCCCGGTCTATCTCTTCATCGTTCCGGGCCTCATCTGTTTCGCGCTGGCGAAGAGCGGGAGGCTTCCGGAACTGGCGTCGATCGTTGGCTCCGACGGCCGACCGAACGCGCAGCAGGCGCAGGCCGCGTTTCCGTTGATGGTCCGCTACCTGCTGCCGCAGGGTCTCCGGGGGATCGTCGTTGCCGGATTGCTATCCGCCCTCATGGGGTCGCTTGCTGGCGTTTTCAACGCCTGCTCCACGCTGTTCACCGTCGATCTCTACCAGAAGTGGCGGCCCCAGGCGTCGCAGCGGCAATTGGTGCGCATCGGCCGCGCAGCCACGGCGGCGATGGTCCTCGTCGCGCTCCTGTGGATTCCCGTGATCCAGGGTGCTCATGGGCTCTACACATACCTCCAGGCGGTACAGGGGTATTTGGCGCCACCGATCTTCGTCGTGTTCTTTCTCGGTGTGTTCGTCAAGCGGGTCAATGCCGAAGGCTGCCTCTGGGCGCTCGTCGTCGGCTTTGCACTCGGCCTGTTCCGGATGATCGTCGACACGCCGATTACGATGGGGCTTGCCGGCTTCGAGCTTGGGTACCCGGAGGGCTCCTTCCTGTGGGTCGTCAACAACATCTATTTTCAGTACTTCAGCGTCCTCATCACGATCGTCTCGGCCTTGGTCATGATCGTCGTCAGCCACATGACCGCCGCTCCGGAGGAGCGAGCCATTCGGAGCTTGACGTACGAGACGACGACCGACGAGGACCGCCGGCGCACGCGCGCGAGCTGGAACTGGCACGATGTCTCGGCGTCGGCGGTCGTGCTCATCGGAATTCTCGCGGCTTACCTGTACTTCCGCGGGTGAACCTATGACGCATCGCACTCATCGGACGAAGGGCCAGGGATCAAGAACGGTGGGCCGGGGACCCGGGACCAGGGACCTGGGACGTACCAGGGACCAAGGACGGACCAAGCACCAAGTGACCAAGAACTACGGACCGGTGGCGTCGCCCGCCGACCGGTTCACCTTCGGGCTGTGGACCGTCGGCAACCGCGGCCGCGATCCGTTCGGGGAGTTCGTGCGGCCGACGCTCGATCCTGTGGCCGCGGTCCATCGTCTGGCGGAGATCGGCGCCTGGGGCGTCAACTTCCACGACAACGATCTCGTGCCGATCGACGCCACCGCGGCCGAGCGCGACCGCATCGTCCGCGACTTTCGTTGCGCGCTCGACCGAACGGGCGTCACCGTTCCGATGGCGACCACGAACCTTTTCACCGATCCGGTGTTCAAGGACGGCGCGTTCACGTCGCACGACGCGCGCGTGCGCGCCTATGCCCTCCAGAAGACGATGAGGGCCATGGATCTGGGAGTGGAGCTGGGCGCGCGCATTTACGTGTTCTGGGGCGGCCGCGAGGGCGCGGAGGTCGACGCCGCCAAGGACCCGATCGAAGCGATCAAGCGCTTTCGCGAGGCCATCGATTTTCTCTGCGAGTACGCGCGCGACCAGCGGTACGAGCTGAAGTTCGCGCTCGAAGCGAAGCCCAACGAACCGCGCGGCGATATCTACTTCCCCACGACGGCGGCGTATCTCGGCTTCATCGAGACGCTCGCGCACCCGGAGATGGTCGGCGTCAACCCGGAGGTCGCGCACGAGCACATGATCGGGTTGAACTTCTACCACGTGGTCGCGCAGGCCATCGAGGCCGGGAAGCTGTTCCACATCGATCTGAACGACCAGAAGCCGGGTCGCTTCGACCAGGATCTCCGGTTCGGGTCCGAGTCGATCAAAGCGCTCTTCTTCGTCGTCAAGCTGCTGGAAGAGTCCGGTTACGACGGTCCGCGGCACTTCGATGCGCACGCGTATCGGACCGAGGACGCCGAAGGTGTCTGGGACTTCGCGCGAGGCTGCATGCGCACCTACCGGCTCCTACGGGAGAAGGCCAGGCAGTTTCGGGAGGATCGGGAGATCCAGTCGCTCCTCGCCGCGATTAAAGGGAGTCACGTCCCGGGGAACGACGCCGGCTTGGGTCCCTACGATCGGTCGCGCGCCCGAACGCTCAAGGAACGTGTGTTCGATCGGCAGGCGTTGGCCGCTCGACCGCTTGCCTACGAGCGACTCGATCAGCTCGTTGTCGAGCTGCTGCTCGGCGTCCGCTGAGGCCCGCGCGATCCCTGAGGCGGGGTGGGGGGGTGCTCGAGCGCTTCCGCTTCGCAGGCCGCGTAGACGGTCATGAGCGCGCGATAGATGGCGTGCGAGGCAGCGTCTGCCTCGATTCGCGAGGCCGCGACCGGCTCCGCGATCTCGCGCACGACCTCGCTCCAAGAGATGGGCTGCCCTTCGTCGAGCCGATCGGCATGAAACGCGCGAAGGGCTGCTCCAAGACAGGCCGAGTTCCCGGCGTGGAATTGATACACGTCGGCGCCGAAGACGTCAGCCATCACACGGAGGATCCCGCGATTGGCGGCGGCGCCGCCGGTTGCATGGATCGTGTTCACGTCGACCCCCATCCACTGCGAATGGAGCGCCAGGGCCATCTGCTGGGCTTCTACGATTCCGCGGACGTGCCCAGGCGCGTCGTCGGCGGCGAGCCCGAAGCGACGCACGCCGGG
>Ga0318546_10001073_pt1 | contig 11297 bp, 10 predicted proteins | sample GRESIP169b2f19_FD_203514 | JGI IMG/M metagenome (GOLD analysis project Ga0318546, IMG submission 203514) | Tropical soil microbial communities from Luquillo Experimental Forest, Puerto Rico - GRE.SIPMG.169b2f19 | ecosystem: Environmental > Terrestrial > Soil > Tropical forest > Bulk soil...
ACGGGATCATCCGCACGTTGCTGAATTTCAGCATGAAATCCCGGTGCCAGGAGTGGCGGTTGTATTCGCCGTCGGTGACGAGCTTGAGCCCGAGCTCCTCCTGCAGTCGCACCACCTCACGGATGGCCGCATGCTGAACACGCTTGAGCTCGGCGTCCGAGATCTCTTTTTTCTCCGCCTTCTCGCGCGCCTCGATGAGAGCGCCGGGGCGGATGAGGCTGCCGACATGCTCGGCGCGGAAGGGAGGCTTGGTGCGTTCCATTGGCATGGGTCTCCAGTGCAGCGGCCCACCTTACGGCGTCTTACTGGACGATAGCACGCGCGGTCGCGCTCTCATGTAGACTGCGGCGCCGACCTGCGCGTGAAGGACGATCCAACTGGCGGGCGTCTCACTCGACTAAGCCCGCGCCCGCGGCATAAGAGGCCCCGCTTGCGTCCGCCTCGGCGCTCGACGAAGCAACCGACGGAGAATGAGATGAAGGCTGCCGTTGCGACTGAAAACGGGCTCGCGCTGCGCGACATACCGCAACCGCGACCGAAGCCCAACGAGGTGCTGGTGAAGGTGCGGGCCGCCGCGCTCAATCGCGCCGATCTCGCCACCGCGCGCGGCCTCCCCCACGGCAGCCACGGTGGGATCGGCGCGGCGGTCGGTCTCGAATGGGCGGGCGAGGTGGTCGAAGCTGGCGCCGAGGTGAAGGACTACAAGTCGGGCGACCGCGTCATGTGCTCGGGCACCGGCGGCTATGCCGAACACGCCGTCAGCGACTGGGGTCGCGTCAACCCGATGCCGAACGGCATGAGCTTCGAACAGGCGGCGACACTGCCGGTCTCGCTGATCACGCTGCACAACGCGCTCGTCACCGCCGGCCGACTGCGGCCGGGCGAGAGCGTGATGATCCAGGGCGCGAGCTCGGGGGTGGGCCTCATGGGCTTGCAGATCGCCAAGCTCATGGGCGCGAAAGTGGTGGTCGGCTCGTCGACCAACGATGCGCGGCGGGCGCGTCTCAAGGAGTTCGGCGCCGACCTCGCCGTCGACACCCGCGATCCGGCGTGGCCTGATACGGTGCTAATCGCGACCGACGGCAAGGGTGTCAATCTCGTCGTCGATATGCTGTCAGGGCCGGTGGTGGCGCAGACCATGAGGGCGACGGCGCTTCTTGGCCGCATCGTCAATGTGGGCCGCCTCGCCGGCATGAAGGCCGAATTCGAATTCGACCTGCATGCCCTGCGGCGCATCGACTATATCGGCGTGACTTTCCGCACCCGCACGCTCGAGGAAGTGCGTGAGATCAATGGCCGCATGCGCGCCGATCTGTGGCAGGCGGTGACCGCGGGCAAGCTCAGCCTGCCGATCGACCGCCGCTTTCCGCTCGACGAAGCCGTAGCGGCGCAGACGCACATGCGCGAGAACAAGCATTTCGGGAAGATTGTGCTGACGATGTGAGCCGCCACCAATCCCGGCGTACCGCTTGGCGTGCAGCTGCGGCACGGCGGTCGGACACGAAATCGATGCCGGCATTGCAATACCTGGATCTGCGGATGAGGGCTGCAATTCCACATCTGCTCGCGCTGTGTGCTCTCGTCGGCGCCAGTGGGCCGAAGGCGAAGGCCGACGCCATTGCCGACTTCTACAAAGGCAGGACGGTGACGGTCGTGGTGAGCTCGAGCGCAGGCGGCGGCTACGACACGTTGGCGCGCGCGCTCGCGCGCTTCATGGGCAGGCACATGCCGGGCCATCCTGTTTTCGTCGTCCGCAACATGCCTGGCGCCGGCGGAATGACGGCCACCAATTTTCTCTACAACAACGCTGACAAGGACGGCAGCGTGATCGGGCTGGTTCAGAACAACACGCCGTTCGAACCGCTGTTCGGCACCAAGGAAGCGCGCTACGACCCCGTCAAGTTCAACTGGCTCGGTTCGCCGAGTTCCGAGACCGCCATGGTGCTCATCTGGCACACGGTGCCGGTGAATTCGGTCGCGGACCTTAAAGCCCGCCAAGTCGCAGTCGGCGTCTCCGGTGCCAATTCGACGCCAGCCTTTTTCACCCGACTGTTGAACGCGACGCTGGGCACGAACATGAAGCCCGTCAACGGCTATCCCGGGCAGAACGACGTGCTGCTCGCCATGGAACGGGGCGAGCTCGACGGCCATCCCAGCGCCTTTTTCAGCTCGCTGCGCTCAACTCGGCCCGCATGGCTGCGCGACAAGACCGCGAAGGCCATCGTCCAATATGGGCCGGAAAAGCTCGCCGGCCTCCACGACGTCCCGTTCGCCCCCGACTTGGTCTCAAGCGACGACGACAGGCTGCTGATGCAGGCGGCGTTCGCGCCGCTCGCGCTCGGCCGGCCGTTCCTCCTGCCGCCAGGCGTTCCGGTCGAGCGCCTCGCCGCGTTGCGCGCGGCATTCGCCGCCACCATGGCGGACCCGGAGTTTCTGGCGGAGGGCGAAAGGATCGGGCTTGGGCTCAATGCGCCACGCACCGGCGCGCAGATCCAGGAAGTGATGGAGCGCGCCTACCAGAGCCCGCCGCGCGTCATCGATCGGTTGCGGCAACTGAACGTTCCGTGAAGCATTCGCAACGGTGTTGATTTTTGATCAACCTCAAATTGTCGATCGGTTCGGCAAAATATTGCGCTTTCGGTATGTTGGGTTGAACGTGCGTGAAATTTTCTCCAAGCTGTCGATGGAAAGTGTTCCGCGCGTGGGCGTATGCCGTCACTGTAAAGGAGGGTTCGCATGATCAAGACCAAAGGCATTTTGCATGTGACGATTCCGGTGAGCGACCTCGCTCGTAGCCGCGCCTTCTACACCGACATTCTCGGTCTCGAGTTCGTGGCCCAAGTGCCGAAGGAAAATCCTCATTTCGTGTTCCTCAAATCCGGAGCCGACTATGTCATACTCGGCCGCGACACCAGCCGCGGGCGGTTTTCCGACATCATCCACCACGCCTTCATGGTCGACGGCGACGCCTACGATGCGACGGTGGCCGAGCTCAAAGCCAAGGGCGTGGACGTGTTCCGGGAGGACCAGCGCGACGAAGGCATCTTCACCGGCCGCAGCGCCTATTTCCACGACCCCGATAACAACGCGCTCGAAGTCATTCATCTCACCAATCGGGCGAAAGGCTGAAATGGCGCGCAGACTCGAGCTCACCCTCGCCTGTGGCGATTACGAAATCGTGCGCGCCTTGAAGGAAGGCATCGTGCGCCCGGAAGGGATCGAGCTCACGGTGCTGACCGATATGGCTCCGTCACCGCGGCACTGGCGGTTTCTGCGCGGCCGCGAATTCGATCTCGCCGAGGTGTCGGGCTCGGGTTATGTGGCGGCGCGGGATCAAGATCTTCCGTTCCGCGCGATTCCGGTTTTTCCCCACCGCCGCTTCCGTCATGGCTTCATCTTCATCAATACGTCGAAGGGCATCAGCAAGCCGACCGACCTGATCGGCCGCAAGGTCGGCACCAAGGGCTATCTATTCACCGCTGGCCTGTGGATGCGCGGCATCCTCGAGCACGATTACGGCGTGCCGCACAAATCGATCGAGTGGCTCAGCGAGCTCGATGAGGACGTCGACTTCACGCCGCCGCCTGGCCTCAAGATCACGCAGGTGCCACACGAGAGATCGCTCGAGGACATGCTGGTCGAGGGCGAAATCGACGCGCTGCTCTCGCCTGACCTGATCAGGCCGCTGACGGCCGGGGATAACCGGGTGGGGCGGCTATTTGCGAATTACAAGGAGGAGGAGATCGCCTTCTACCGCAGGACCGGCATTTTCCCGATCATGCACGTCGTCGCCATCAAGCGTGAGATCGTCGAGCGACATCCATGGGTGGCGATCAACTTGTATAAGGCTTTCGACGAGGCCAAGGCGCTTGCCATGAAACGAATGGAGAATCCGCGCATCGTCCCACTCGCCTGGTACCGCGAGGAATGGGAGGAGCAGGAGCGAATTCTCGGCAGGGACCCTTGGGAATACGGACTGGCGGAACGCAACGCTAACAACTTTGAGCGGCTCGTGACCTATTCGCACGAGCAGGGCCTGATCAAGCGGCGACTCCCGCTCGACGAGTTGTTCCTCAATGTCTCCGAAGGGCGCAAGCGCGACGAATTCAGGATTTAAGCGGCGAACGATCGCGTGAACGCGTTCACGGCTCGGTTACGAGCGATAGATGAACCCTCAGCGCTTGCGGATGCGAAACACCAGTACATCGCCCTCGCGCGCGCTCGACTCGAGCCGATCGCCGGTCTGGTTGAGCAAGTTGGGGATGTCGATGGCCGTGAGCGGATCGGTGCATTCGGCGATGAGCATGTCGCCGGCTTTCAGTCCGGTCAGGGCTTTGCGTGCGCGCAGCGCCGGCAAGGGGCATTTGAGTCCGCGCAAATTCAGCGTCTTCTCGGCCACGGGGTTCTCGTTTTCTGCGTGCTCGGCTCCCGGCGGACAGACTTCGCGGGAGACGCCAATATAAATAACCATAGTAAAGGCACGAGTGATGATCGTGGAGCCCGATAGACGGCAGCGGATCGCCCGGCTGACGCCGCTCGCCGACGTGCTCGCCCGGCTCGATGCGCTGGTCAAGCCCGTGACGCCGCGCACGGCCGAGCTCGCGGCTGCGCTCGGGCGGACGCTGGCCGAGGACGTCATCCTCCATGCCCCCATCCCCGCGACGGCGCGCGCCCTGCGCGACGGTTGGGCGGTGTCATCCGATCTCACCACTGATGCCAGCGCTTATGCCCCGGCGCCGCTGCCGGCGGCAGTATGGATCGATGTCGGGGAGCCCTTGCCCGGGGATGCCGACGCAGTGGCGCCGCTCGATGGCGTAGCGATGCGCGATGCCGCCGCGCAGGCGCTCGCCCCGGTCGGCCCCGGCGAAGGGGTATTGCCACCCGGCGCCGATGTCGCGCCCGGCGCAACGTTGCTGCCGGCAGGTCGACGACTCGGCAGCCTTGAGATCGCGCTGCTGGCCGCGGCGGGCGTCGCGGAGGCGCGCGTCCGCGCGCCGCGGCTACGTCTTATGCGCGCCGCGCCGGGCGGCGATGCCGTCATCGATGCCGCGATCGTATGCATCGCCGACGCTATGGCCGCGCAAGGCGGCATCGCCGCCATCGCCGCAGAGCACAGCCTGGCCGATGCATTGGCCGACACAAGCGCGGATGCGGTCGTGGTCGTGGGCGGCACCGGTAGCGGCAGGAACGACACCACGGTGCATACGCTCGCCTCGCTCGGTGAGCTGCTCGTCCACGGGATCGCCCTGCTGCCTGGTGAGACGACGGCCTTTGGAACCGTCGGCGCGCGACCGGTGTTGGCATTGCCAGGGCGGCTCGATGCGGCGCTGTCCGCTTGGCACCTGTTGGGTCGTGCCTTGCTGGCGCGGTTGGCCGGGAGCCTGGATGCGCCGCCCATGCGGACGGCAAAGCTCACGCACAAAGTGTCCTCGCCCGTGGGCCTTTCGGAACTGGTGCCGGTGCGGTGCGAGGGCCTCGCCGCCACTCCCATAGCCTCGGGCTATGTGCCGCTCGCGGCGCTCGCGCAAGCGAACGGATGGATTTTCATAAAACCTGACAGCGAAGGATATCCGGCGCAGAGCGAGGTCGTGATAAGACCTTGGCCATGACTGCGCGTTTCGAACCGAAATCGGCCGAGCACGACCATGCATCCGATATCATGGCCGCGATCCGCCGCGCTGCGCGGCAGGAACAATTCCTCGAAGTCGTGTCGGCCGAAGAGGCGCACGCGCGCTTTACGCGGCACGTCGATCTGTCGCCGCTGCCGGGCGAGACGGTTGGCTTGTCGGCAGCGCTCGGCCGCGTGCTCGCCTGCGATGTCACTGCATCGATCGACGTGCCGCCGTTCGATCGTGCCAACGTCGATGGATTTGCGCTACGCTCCGCCGACACGGTGGGCGCGAGCGATGCCGCGCCGCGCCGCTTTCGTCTCAACGGCGAAGTGATCGTGTGCGGGCATGCGCCGGCGCTGGAAGTGACACCGGGCTGCGCGACGACGATCGCGACCGGCGGCGTGGTCCCGCGTGGGGCCGACGCTGTCATCATGATCGAACACACCGATTTGGTCGACGACAGCGGAATGCCCGCGATCGATGTGCGCCGCGCGGTCGCACAGGGGCAGTTCATTTCCTATGCCGGCTCCGACATTGCACGCGGCGAAGTGGTGCTGCGGCGCAAGACTCGCCTTTCGTCGCGCGAGATCGGAATGCTGGCGGCCTGCGGCCTCGCGGCGATCGAGGTGGTCCGCAAGCCGACAGTCGCGGTGCTCTCAACCGGCGACGAGCTGGTGGCGCCGGGCGGCGCGCTCGCCCCGGGACGGGTTTACGACAGCAACGGTGCGATCATCGCGGCCGCGGTCGCGGAAGCGGGCGGGGAAGCGGTTCCTTTCGGCGCATTTCCCGACAATGAGGCGGCGCTCGAGTGCGCCATGCGCGCGGCGCTCGCGGCTTGCGACATGGTCGTGCTCTCCGGCGGCACGTCGAAGGGTGCGGGCGATTTGTCCCACCGCATCGTCTCGAAACTGGGCAACATTCTCGTCCATGGCGTCGCACTCAAGCCGGGAAAGCCGCTCTGCCTCGCCGTCATCGGCGGCAAGCCGGTTGCGGTGCTGCCGGGCTTCCCCACCTCCGCGATCTTCACCTTCCACGCCTTTGTCGCGCCGGTGATCCGTGCACGCGCCGGTCGTAGGCCCGAAGCCGCACGCAGCATCGAGGCTGACGTTCCGGTACGCATTGCCTCCGAGCTCGGCCGCAAAGAGTTCGTCCTGGTGGCGCTGGTGGCAGGCGAGGACCGGCCAGTCGCATTTCCGATCGGCAAGGGCTCGGGTGCAGTCACGAGCTTCTCCCAGGCCGACGGCTTTCTGGAGATCGATGCACTCGCGGGCGCACTCGATGCGGGAACGCGCTCGCGCGTGAGCCTGATCGGCCAAGCGGCCGCGATGCCCGATCTCGTGGTCATGGGCAGCCACTGCATCGCGCTCGACGCTGTGCTCGGCGCGCTTGCAGAGCGCGGGATGGCCGCGCGCACCATCGCGGTCGGCAGCATGGGCGGGGTCGCCGCCGCCGAGCGCAGCGAATGCGATCTTGCGCCGGTGCATCTCGTCGATCCCGCAAGCGGGACCTACAACGCATACCTGCTGCGTCCCGGTCTGGCACTGGTGAAGGGCTGGCAGCGGATGCAGGGTTTCATTCACCGCCGCGACGACGCCCGCTTTGCCGGACACAGCGCGGCCGACGCACTCATCGTCGCGCTCGGCGATCCGCGTTGTCTGATGGTCAACCGCAATGCCGGCGCCGGAACGCGCGTGCTTATCGACCGGTTGCTTAACGGCGCGCGGCCCGCGGGCTACAGCAACCAGCCCCGGTCGCATAACGCTGTTGCCGCCGCAGTGGCGCAGCGCCGTGCCGACTGGGGCATCGCCATCGAGTCGGTTGCCCGCCTTTATGGCCTCGGCTTCCTGCCCATCGCGCCCGAGGATTACGACTTTCTACTGGTGGAAAGTCGCCGCGACCGCTCTGCGGTGGCGGCCTTTCTCGCCGCGCTGCGCGACGAGGACGTGCGCGAGAAAATCCGCGCGCTTGGCATGCGCCCTGCGGACGCCTGATTTGTCCCCGAGACTCGCGATGATGTTCCGCGTCCTCGCCGTCTGCACGCTGCTGCTATCGGCCGCCCCCCACATGGCGCAAGCGCAATTGCGCGGCCACGGCGGGCCGGTGCGCGCGCTCGCGATCTCGTCCGACGGCACGCAAGCGGTTTCCGGCAGCTTCGACACTTCGGCGATCCGCTGGTCGCTGCAGAAGAACGCGGCCGAGCAGGTGCTACGGTTCCATGACGGCGCGGTCAACGCGGCGGCCTTCCTCGCCGACGGCCGGATCGCTACCAGCGGCGAGGACGCGCGCATCGCGATCTGGACGCCGGGCGCGCCGCAGCCGTCGATGGTGCTTGCAGGCCACACAGCGCCGGTGGTCGCGCTCTCGGTGTCGCCCGATGGGACCACGCTCGCCTCGGCGTCCTGGGATCACACCGCGCGGCTATGGCCGCTCGCCGGCGGCGCGCCGCGCGTGATCGAGGATCATGCACAGAACGTCAATGGTGTTGCGTTTGCGCCCGACGGCCGCGCGCTCGTCACCGCGGGCTACGACGCGACGCTGCGCATCTCACCGCTTGGTGGCGGTGCGTCCGTCATCACCACGCTGCCGACACCACTCAACACGGTCGCGGTCGCGCCCGACGGCGAGATCGTCACCGCCGGCGCCGACGGCAAGGTCTATGTCCTCTCGCCCGCCGGCGAATTGATCGGCGAGATCGAGGCGGCGCAAGCGCCCATCATCGCGGTGGCCGTGTCGCGTGACGGCAGCCTCATCGCCGCTGCCGGCATCCGTGGCTCGGTCGCCATCATCGACCGGCGTGCGCGCAAGCTCGAGCGCACCCTGGTCGGACCGGGGCTTCCGGTCTGGTCGGCCGCGTTCTTCCCCGACGGCCGCACGCTTCTCACCGGAGGCAGCGACCGGATGATCCGCCGCTGGGACGCAGTGACCGGCGAGCCCATCGGCAACGTGGTCACGGGTACGCCAGAGGATCCGCTCGCCGCCTTCGCGGGCGACCCGGGCGCCGAGGTATTTCGCGCCTGCGTCGCGTGTCACACGTTGCATGCCAATGACGGCATTCGCGCCGGCCCCACGCTCGCCGGCATTTTCGGACGAAGAATAGCGACGCTCCCGGGTTACAATTTTTCCGAGGCGCTCAAGAAGCTCAATATCGTGTGGACGCCAGAGACGGTGTCGAAACTATTCGAGATCGGACCCGCGGCCTATACGCCCGGCACCAAGATGCCGGAGCAGCGGATCGGCTCGGCCGAGGATCGCACCGCCTTGGTGAAATTTCTGGAGAGGACGACCAAGGCCCGCTGACAGCGGCCATATGGGCGTTCATTTGGTTGCGCGAACCAATTCGAGAACGGCATCGGCAAACGCGTCAGGTGCTTCCTGCGGCAGATTATGGCCGACGCTTGGGATCACTCGACGCTGATAGGGTCCGGTAAAGAAGGCGGCGTGCTTCAGGGAGCTTTCCGACGGCGAGAGGCCGCTGCCATCGCCATGCAGCACGATGGTCGGCACCGAAATACGCGGCTTGGCGGCCAAGCGCCGCTCGATCGCCCCCACACTCGGATCGCCATCGGCGTAACCGAAACGGTGACGGTAGGAGTGGATCACGACATCAACGAAATCCGGATTGTCAAACGACGCGGCGGTGCGGTCATAGGTCGCGTCATCGAATCGCCAATTCGGCGACCATAATTGCCAGATGAATCGACAAAACTCGCGCCGGTTGGCCGCAAGTCCCGCGCGGCCGCGCTCGGTGTGAAAGTAGTATTGATACCAAAGGCGATGCTCCTGCTCGGCCGATGCCGGTTTGGCCGAGGCGGCAATGTCCTGGATGTTGTAGCCGTTGGCGGAGACCAGGCCGAGTACGCGCTCCGGCCAGAGCGCGGCGACGATGCACGCGGCTCGCCCGCCCCAGTCGTAGCCGGCGAGCACGCCGCGCTCGACCCCGAGCGCGTCCATGAGCTCCTTGAGGTCGTTGCCCAGCGCCGCCTGCTGGCCGGAGCGCAGCGTGTCGGAGGCGAGGAAGCGCGTCGCACCATAGCCGCGCAGATAGGGCACGATCACCCGGCATCCGGTCTCAACGAGCGGGGGCACCACGTCGTCATAGGTGCGGGGGTCGTAGGGAATCCATGCATGAGCAGGACCGCAAGGCCATCTGCCGGTCCGCTTTCCTCGTAGGCGATCTCCAGCACGCTGGTACGGGCGCGGTTGAGCATGGATGGCCGGTCCACGGGTAACGCTCAGCTCTCGGGCTTGCCGGTGCGCTCCTGCTCCTCGCGCTCGCGCAGGTAATCTTCGGTCGTGCGGGCCTTGGGTCGTGGCGGGGCGGCGTAGGGATCGAACTCCTGCTCGGTGATCGCTATGACCCGGCAGTCCTCGCACATCTTGATCACCTCGAGGCGTTGCGCCGAATTCTGGAACATCCAGTGCTTGCCCTCGAGCTTGGCGGCGACGCGCTCGATCGTGCTCTTGACCCCGAACGGCTTGTTGCAGCGAATGCAGTGGAACGGTTCTTCCTCTTTAAGCACGCGGGCGGTTGCTGTCGCCGCGCGGAAATCGAGCTGCGGCCGCAGCGTAATCACCTTCTCCGGGCAGGTAGCCTTGCACAGCCCGCACTGCACGCACGCGTCTTCCGCAAAGCGCAGCTGCGGCCGCTCCGGATTGTCGCTGAGCGCGCCGGTCGGGCAAGCCGACACGCAAGCGAGGCAGAGCGTGCAGCCCTCCACATTGATCTCGACCGCGCCGAAGGGCGCGCCCGCGGGCAGCGCGATCACGTCGACGGGCGTCGGCGCGGCACGCTGAAGCTCGCGCAGCGCGAGTCGCATGACGTCTCGCTTCGCTCCAACGGGCAGGAAGCTTGCGGGGCGCGGCGCGACCTCTAGATTTCCGATCGCGCGCAGGGCAGCGGCAAGAGCATCGGGGTCGTCAGTTTCGATCGTCGCCACACGCGCGCCGCCGAAGCCGAGCCCGGCGAGGATCGGCTCGGCGAGCGCAAGCGTTCTCCTCAAGCCTGTCACGTCATGGCGAGGCTTTGCGCGCAGCAGCAGCCGCACCGACCCCCCGCCGTAGGCAAAGGCGGCAGCAAGGGCTTCGAGCCCGATCTGGGTCACTTCATTCACTGCCACGGGCAGGACATTGGCCGGCAGACCGTCGCCGAAACGCGCGAGCGCGTCGATCAGCGGCACACCGTGGGCGTCGTCATGGACGAGCACGGTGGGCGGCTGGCGTCCTCCGGCATCGCGATAAGCGGTGAGCAGCGCGCGCAGCTTGCGCAGCAGCACATCCGCCGGCGGCAGCGCGTAAGCGGCGGCGCCAGTGGGGCAAACCGCCGCGCACTGTCCGCAGCCCGCGCAGACATATGCATCGATCACAACGTGATCGCCGCCCGGTGCGATCGCGCCGGCCGGGCAGAGGTCGAGGCAGCGCGTGCAGCCGACGATGTGCGAGCGCGAATGGGCGCAGAGATCGTCGGTGAAGGCGACGTAGCGCGGCTTGTCGAAGCTGCCGACGAGATCTCGTGCCTTGAGCACCGCCTTGATGACGGCCGTCGGGTCGCCGGGATCGGCGCGCAAGTAGCCGTCGCGCAGATCGGATGCGGTGAAAAGCGGCGCGCCACCGGAGATGTCGAGCACGAGATCGCAGCGCGACACCGCCCCGTCGCGGGGCGCAGCGAAACTCAGCGCGCCACGCGAC
>Ga0318546_10001074_pt1 | contig 11278 bp, 9 predicted proteins | sample GRESIP169b2f19_FD_203514 | JGI IMG/M metagenome (GOLD analysis project Ga0318546, IMG submission 203514) | Tropical soil microbial communities from Luquillo Experimental Forest, Puerto Rico - GRE.SIPMG.169b2f19 | ecosystem: Environmental > Terrestrial > Soil > Tropical forest > Bulk soil...
CAAGAACGCGAGGTTGGCGAGTTTCTCGAGTTTGAAGGTGTAGGCGGTGGTGATACCGAAGGTGGTGCCGCCGCCGCCGCGACACGCCCAGAGCAGATCGGGGTGGTTGTTTTCGTCGATGTGAATCGCTGTTGCAGAGTCGGTGCCGGCGGCCACCACGATCTCGGCCGCGACCAGCTTGTCGCAGGCCAAACCCATGCGGCGAGTGAGTAATCCGAGCCCGCCACCCAGAACGACACCGCCGAGGCCGACCTGGCCCTCCGCGCCGGTGGGAATGGCGTAGCCGCGTTCGCCGAGTGCCGCGACTGCTTCTTTCTGGACGAGTCCGGTTCCGACGGTAGCTGTTCCGGATTCCTCGTCGACTTCGATGTCCTTCATCCGGCTGACGTCGATGACCAGACCGCCGTCGATGGCCGACCAGCCCTCGAGGTTGTGTCCCCCGCTGCGGGCGCGGAAGGCTATTCCTTTTTCACGCGCGTAGCGGACGGCGTTGATGACGTCGATGGTGTTGCGGCAGAACACGATTGCCTCGGGATAGCGCTGATACAGCCGGTTCCAGCCCTGCCGCGCCGCCTCATATCCGGGACTTCCGGCGCGCAGCACATCACCGTTGAGTTCGGTTGTCGTGGTGGCCATTTCATTATCCTCTCGATCTCAGTGGGAGAACACGGCGGCTTCGCCGGGTTCATTCGCGAGCACATCGCGCTTGAACATCACCATGTATGCGAAGTACAGCGCACCCACCCCCAGCAGGCTGGCCACGATCACGGCCGGCACAAGCGCGTTGGCCGGCGAGAGCAAGATGACCAGCGCGCAGATCGACCAGGCGAGCGCCGCGATTGAGACGGGTTTCTCGAAGCGCCCAAGATCGAAGGCGCCTTCCTGACGGGTGAGCCGTTTGCGCACGGACAGGTACAGAATGACGATCATGGCGTAGGTCAGCGCCGGAAAGACAGTGCCCGAGGTGATCAACTCCAGCAGCGCGTTGCCGGGCAGCACCGCCAACACCGCGATCCCGATGACGACCGGCGCGATGGTGGCCGGGATCGGGGTTTGCGTGCGCCGGTTCACCCGTCGCATCAGTTGGTGTGCGGGGAAGCGGTCGTCGCGTGACATCGCGAAGATCATGCGGGAGCAGCTGGTCAGCGTCACCATCCCGCCGCCGAAGAAGGCTATCGCGATCGCGGCGAGGAAGATCCGTTCGGTGACCGGGCCGAGTTGATCGTGCATGATCATCGCGACGGGCGAACCCGCGGCCGAGACCTCCGAGACGTTGCCGATCGCGATGGTCAAGGCGATCAAGAACGCCAAGCCCAGCACACTCGCGGCTACCACCGACAACACGATGGCCCGCGGGACACTGCGAAACGGATTCTTGGCTTCTTCGGCCATATTCGCCGCGGAGTCGAAGCCCACCAGCGTGCTCAGGCCCACGAGCATGGCGGCCATCAACCCGCCGCCGAAGGCGAAGTAGTTTGGCGCGCCCTCGGTGACACCTCGCGAGGCAAGGTTGTCGACCGAGCCGTCTCCCGTTACCGCTACGGCCACCAAGAGCGCGATCACCAGCACTACGACGATCGTCAGCTCGATGGCGACCGCTGCCGAGTTGATCAGCGCCACGATCCGGGTCGAGGCGATCGCCAGCACCGCCTGGATCACCATCACCGCCGCGGTGATGAGGCGTGCGGTGCCTTCGTCGGGCGCCATGTTGAACAAGGGCACCAGGCACGTGCTCGACATCGCGTTGTCGATCGCCATCAGACCGGTCATCAGGTAGCAGAAGGTGAGCCAGCCGAAGAACCAGCCGATCTTGGGGTTGGCCAACCGCGAACCCCACTGATAGGAGGAGCCGCTGAGCGGGATGCGGGCCGCGAACTGCGCAATCACCAGCGCGATCAACAACTGGCCGCCCGATGCGATGATCCACGTCCAGATGCCGACCGGTCCGGAGCTGCGCAATAGATCGTCGTAGGTTCCGAAGATGCCGACCGCCACCGAGATGAACGCGAACGACACCGCGAACACCTGAAACGCGCTCAGCGTGCGTTTGAGTTCGGGTTGGTAGCCACAGTCCTCGCAGAATTCGTCGGCGGACGGTGCTTTCGGTATTGCTTTTGTCACTTCAGTCACTTGACCTTCGGTCGGGCGAACTCGAGAGGTATTCACGGGTTTCGCTCCTTTAGTTCGCGTACCTGCAGTTGCTTCGCCGAGGCCATCTGAGCGAGCCGTCCGTCGGGACAGATCGGGGTCATGAGGTCTGGCTCGCCGCTAGGATATGCTACAAATATGTCTTATGCAAGACGTTTTAGTCTCATAGCACTGGACCGCGAACAGCAGTCGGCCGCCCCTCCGCGACGCAGGACGTACGCCGCAGACGGGCATCTGATCGTCGATTGAATCCGCCGAGCCCATCCGCACCGAGTCCGGTGATCGGCCGAGTGCAGAAGATGTTGCTATCTCGAGCTAGACAAAAATATCTCAAACGAGATATATATGTCTCATGTTCTTCGATCGTAACCGCGCTTGCGTGCCGCTGCGGACTTCCTCAGCCGGCATCCCAACGCTACCCAGGACGAGATCGCCGCGGCACCTGCTGTTGCGCGGAGTAACCCGGTCATGACGCGGAATTGGATGGCGCTCGGTGTGCTCACCCTCGCGGTGCTGCTCATCGGCGTCGACGGCACGGTACTGGCCCTGGCCACCCCGTTCATCATTAAGGATCTCGCGCCGACGGCGACCCAGGTGTTGTGGATCGGCGACATCTACTCGTTCGTGCTCGCAGGTCTGCTTGTCACGATGGGCAGCCTCGGCGATCGTATCGGTCACAAGAAGCTGTTGCTCTACGGCGCAACGGGTTTCGCCGCCGCGTCGGTGGCAACGGCATACGCGCCGACGGCTGGTGTGTTAATCGGTGCGCGGGCGCTGCTGGGTGTGGCAGGGGCGACACTGGCGCCATCGACGCTTGCGTTGATCCGGGGCCTGTTTCCCCGGCCACGGCAACGCAGCATGGCCGTCGGCATCTGGTCCTCCGCGTTCTCCGCGGGCGCTGCGCTGGGTCCGGTGGCCGGTGGTCTGCTGCTGGAGCACTTCTGTTGGGGCTCGGTCTTTTTGATCAACGTCCCGGTCATCGTCGTACTGCTTGCTGGCGGCATCGTGTTGTTGCACGAACAGCGCGACCCCAACCCGGGGCCGTTGGACATACCCAGCGTCGGGTTGTCGCTCATCGGCATGCTCGCTCTCGTTTATGTGGTCAAGGAAGGTGCCGTCAACGGGCTTCGCGTCTCTTCGGTGGTGGTAGGCATCGTCGGCGCCGCGGCACTGACGAAGTTCGTGCGGCGACAGCTCAGGCTGCCCGCCCCGCTGATCGACGTACGGCTGTTCGGCAATCGCACGTTCTCGGGCGTGATTGCCGCCAACCTGCTGTCGGTACTGGGTCTTTCGGGCCTGGTGTTCTTCCTGTCCCAGTTCTTTCAGCTGGTCGAGGGATGCCGCCCGGTGCGGGCCGGCATGGCCGAACTGCCCGCCGCAGTCACCGCCACCGTGTTCGGTGTGCTGGCCGGCATCGCGCTGCGCCACTGGTCGCCACGCGCGGTCCTGACGACCGGGCTGTCGCTGGTCGGTGTTGCGATGGCGTCGCTGACGCTGATCAGCCCGTCCACCGCCTATCTACCGATCGGCATTGCCCTGATTGTCCTCGGCGTCGGCCTGGGCCTGGCCTTCACCGTGGCTAGCGACCTCATCCTCAACAGTGTTCCTCCGGAGCGGGCGGGCGCGGCGGCGGCGATCTCGGAGACCGCATACGAGCTCGGCATGGCGCTTGGCATCGCCACGCTGGGCTCCATCGTCATTCGCGTGTACCACGGGTTGTCGTTTGCGCCCGGCACCCCCGCTGCGGCTGCGTTGCATGCGCACGATTCCCTCGCCGCTGCCACCGAGGCTGCCGGACTGCTGCCCGCCGACGAGGCCCTTAGCCTGCTGACGGCCGCCAAGAGCGCCTTCACCGACGGGCTGGCCATCGCCGCGGGTGCCGGTTCCGCACTGCTGCTGGCGTCGGCGGCTGCGGTGTGGCTGCTGCTCAAGCCGCGGCCAACCCCACCATGCACGGCCAATGTCGGCGCGCAAAACCATCCAGGCATGTACCGCGATGACGGCGACGACCGCGGTATTAATGCTGCGCGTGCAGCCCAATTGGCCGCCGCGAATGCGGCCGCGGCGGCCCCACCACCCGGGCCTTCCCGGCGCCGCGGACGGGGAGCGCGCGTATCAACAAGCTGTAGATCGAGGCCGATAAGGGTGCGTGTCAAGGCCGGCAGCGGCGCACAAATCACTGCTCCCGATTGAAAGGCAGCGGCTGCCGCGGCACGCATGGCGCGACTTGTGTCTCGGGTACCCGGGCCTGCACCCCACGGACGGGCCGAGAAAGCACACCCAACGAAAGTGAGATCACGATGCGCAACTCTTCATGGCTTTACCTCTGGCCGGTACCGGAAGTCGATGCTCCGTATCACTGCAATTTCGCACGATCCATGGCTACCGCCGTGGCTTCCGGGTCGCCGGGTCCGGACCCGCCCTGCTGCTGTTCCACGGCGTCGGCGCGGACTCTGCGACCTGGGAGCCCGTGCACGCCAAACTTGCACAACGGTTCACGGTCATCGCACCGGATTTGCTGGGCCACGCGCAGCTACGGTCGGATTGGGCATGTGCCGCGGGCCCTCCTTGCGCAAGATACATACGGTCTGTATCTTCATACATACCGTATGTATCTATCGAAGGGACGGGTCTTGAATGAACGGCGCACTGAGGGCTATCGAAGAAGACCGCAATGCCGTCTTGGCGGTGTGCTCGCAGATTCCGGAGGCGGTGTGGGCCAAGGACAGTGGGTGCCCGGGCTGGTCGGTGCAAGACCTCGTGTCCCACATGGCGTGCAGCTTCTGGCTGGCCGTCGACCCAAGCAAGCTGCCTGATCCGGGGGGATTGCCCGCGGAACGCGCGGCGGACCTCTACGTCGACTCGCGTCGCTCGATGACCGTCGAAGAGGTTGTGGCGGACTATGAGCAGGTCAGCCTGAGGGGTCTTGAGGTGCTGGCTGCGGTCGCGGACCAGGACTTCGAGGTCCCGCTGGGCGATGTCGGTACCTATCCCGCTTCAGTGGTGCCGACTGCCTTCGCCTTCGAGGAGTTCATTCACCTTCGGTACGACCTGTTTTCCCCCGACGGGCCGTTGGAGGGGGAACCCCCGCCTGCCGACGAGCTACGGCTTGCCCCGACGCTCGACTGGATCGAGGCGTCGTTGCCGCAGCAGAATGCGAGCCTCCTTGACGCGCTCGGCAAGTCGGTCGAGGTGCGCCTTGACGGGCTGTGCGCGCGAACGCTGAACATCGGCGGCGGCGCGGATGTCGCCGCCCAAATCACTACCGATTCCTTGGCGTTCGTGCGGTGGGTGACTCAGCGGGGCACCTGGGAGGATTTGGGAGTGCGGGCCGAAGGGGATCCGTCGACCCTCGAAATGATCCGCAAGTTTAGGGTCTTCTGACGAGCGGTTCGGGCGCGGTGGGCTCGATCCCCCTGCAAGATGCGGTATGCATGAAACCGTGGGCTCGATGCAGGAAAAGCGCCGCACGCAGGCCGAACGTGCAGCCGACACGCGGGACGCGCTTATTGCCGCCGCCCGCCCCTTGTTTGCATCACCGGGCTTCGCCGACGTTTCCATGGAAACGATCGTGCGCGATGCCGGGGTAACCCGCGGCGCCCTCTACCACCATTTCGCCGACAAGACGGAGTTGTTCGCCGCGGTGTTGGAGAAAGTCGAGGGCGAAATGGCCGCGCGTATGGGCGAGACGATCGCCGCCGCAGGGGAGACCGACCCGGTCGAAATCATGCGCCTGGGCTCGGCGTTCTGGCTGGATGCCTGCGCCGACCGTGAGGTCCAGCGCATCGTGCTGATGGACGCTCCCGCGGTGCTGGGGTGGGAACGCTGGAGCGAGATCGGGCAGCGCTACAACATCGGATTGGTCAGGGGTCTGATCACCGACGCCATCGAGTCCGGAAGCATCCCAGCACAGCCCGTCGAGGCGACAGCATTGACAATGCTGGGGGCGCTGCGAGAGGCGACTCTCTACATCGCTCGCGCAGACAATCAGCAGCAAGCGCGCGACGACGCCGGCGCGGTGATCGACCGGCTGGTCGATTCCCTCCGCGCCGTTACACCACCCGAGCGACGCGGCCAGCCCCGGGCCAGGTCGTGACGTAGACAGTTCCCGGTTACTTCTCCAGCGTGTACTGGGCGATATCGAGGTAGCCCTCGTGGAACAACTGCGCGCATCCACTCAGATAGTGGTCCCAGCGGTTGTACATCTCTTCACCCTGTAGCGCGATGGCCTCATCCTTATGCGCCTTCAGCGCCGCCGACCACATATCCATGGTCTTGCAATAGTGCGACTGCAGCTGCTGGACGCGGGTGCAGGTGTAGCCGGCCTTAGCGGCATGGTCTGGCACCATCTCGAGTGTTGGGAGCCGGCAGCCCGGGAAAATCTCCTCGAGCATGAACTTGATGAAGCGTGCCTTCCGCAAGGTCAGTGGCAAACCCTTGGCGATCATCTCTTTGACAGTCAACACGGTGATGGTGTGCAGCAGCATCACTCCGTCAGTCGGCATCGACTTGTAGGTGATGTCGAAGAACTCGTCGTAGCGGTCGAAGTCGAAGTGCTCGAACGCGCCGATCGAAACGATCCGGTCGACCTTGCCTTCCCACTCTTCCCAGCCACGCAACTGGACCGACTTCGAGCGCTTGCTCGGGTTCATGTCGAGAAGCGACTGAACATGGGCAGCCTGATTCTTGCTCAGCGTCAGACCGATGACATTGACGTCGTACTTGTCCAGGGCTCGGTTAATACAGGCACCCCAGCCGCAGCCGATGTCGAGCAGCGTCATCCCAGGTTCCAGACCCAGCTTGCCGAGTGACAGGTCAATCTTCGCGATCTGTGCCTCTTCGAGGGTCATGTCCTCCCGCTCGAAGTACGCACAGCTGTACGTCTGCGTCGGGTCTTGGAAAAGCCGGAAGAACTCGTCAGACACGTCGTAATGCGCCTGCGCCATCTCAAATTTGGGGATCAGTTTGGAGGAAATGAGGTCACGACCTTCGCTCGAATTGCGCGGAGTCCGTCGGCTCCACATCTTATACAAGTGCTTCGGAGCCGCATCAGCTCTGGATGGGTGATAGCACAAATCGGTTTTGCGGCGGTTAACACGAGGTGAACGGGGCCAAGCGCTCCGGCGTCTCTCGCCGGAGTAACGCTTCAGAAGGCGTCGTCGCCGAGGTCCATCAGGTCGATGTCTACGTTCTCTACGATGGCCCGGGTCGCCGAGATCGCCGGCAGGATCGTCTTGGCGAAGAACGAGGCGGCGGCAAGCTTGCCCCGGTAGAAGGAGTCGTCGGCACCGGCATCGATTGCGGCAGAGGCGATCTCGGCCTGCACGAGCAGACGCCACCCGATGAGTGTGTCGCCGACGGCGTGCAGGAAAGCGACGGACACCAGCCCGATCTTGTACAGCTCCGCGGGATTGTGTTCTGCGGCAAGCAGATACGATGTGAGCGTGCCGGTCATCGCCTGCACGTCCGACAGGGCGGCCTGCAAAAGTGTGCGCTCGGCCTTGAGCCGGTCTCCGGTGGCGTTGTCGATGAACGCGGCAATTTGGCCGGCGACATGCGCCAGGGCAACCCCTCGGTCGCGCGCGATCTTGCGGAACACGAAGTCCAGCGACTGGATCGCGGTCGTGCCTTCGTAGAGCGAATCGACCCTGGCGTCGCGGATGTATTGCTCGATGGGATAGTCCTTCAAATACCCTGATCCGCCTAGGGTTTGCAGGCTTTCGTTGATCCACTGATAAGACTTCTCGGATCCGACACCCTTGACGATCGGCAGCAGCAGATCAAGCACACGCGCCGCCAAGTCGGCGTCCACGCCCGGCACCAGCGCGGGCCCGGACTCGTAGGAGTGCGCCGCGGCGTACATGTAAAGTGCGCGCAGCCCTTCGGCGTAGGCCTTCTGCAACATGAGGCTTCGCCGCACGTCCGGGTGGCGCGTTATCGGCACCCGGGGCGCGGTCTTGTCCGTGAAGCGGGTCAGGTCTGGGCCCTGTACGCGTTGCTGCGCATAGTCGAGCGCGTGCAGATACGCGGTCGACAGCGTCCCGATGGACTTGACGCCGACCATCATCCGCGCGAGCTCGATGGCCTTGAACATTTGCGCGATGCCGTCGTGCGCGTCGCCGACCAGGTACCCGATCGCGGGGACGTCGGTCGCACCGAATGTCAACTCGCAGGTCGGGGACGCTTTCAGGCCCATCTTGTCTTCCAGCGCCGTCGCGAACACCCCGTTGCGCTCGCGCAGGTCCAGCGTGTCAGGGTCGAACAGGTATTTCGGGACGTAGAAGAGGCTCAGGCCCTTCGTGCCGGGTCCGGCACCCACCGGGCGCGCCAGCACGACGTGGAACTGGTTCTCCGCGGTGTCACCGACGTCGCCGCCGGAGATGAACCGCTTCACACCCGCGATGTGCCAGGTGCCGTCCGGCTGCGGGATCGCCTTGGTGCGCCCGGCGCCGACGTCGGAACCGGCGTCGGGTTCGGTCAGCGCCATCGTGCCCGTCCAGCCTCGCTCCAAACCCATTCGCGCCCAACGCTTCTGTTGTTCGGTGCCGACGAGCGCGAGCACCTGCGACATGACCGGAGTGCTGTACCACTGAATCGCCGGGTTCGCGCAGACCATCATCTCGTTGACCGCCCAGGCCACCGGGGCCGGTGCCGGCATCCCGCCGATCACCTCGGATAGCCCTATCCGCCACCATCCGGCATCCTTGAACGCGGCGACGGCCGGCCGCACCGAATGCGGCACCGTGATCGTGTGCTCGCCCGGGACGAACCGCGGCGGGTTGCGGTCGGCATCGACGAACGAATCGGCGAGCGGCCCCTCGGACAGCCGCGCAACTTCGCGGAGAATCTCCCGCACCGTCGCCGTGTCCAGGTCACCGTACGCACCCGAATCGAGCACCGTGTCGAGGCCGAGAACCTCGAACAGGTTGAACTCGAGGTCGCGCACGTTGGATCGGTAATGGCCCACTGCGTGTCAGCTCCTCGGACTCGGTTGGCGGTATTTGACCGCCGCTGCCTGTCTTATTGTGGCCGCAGCGTAGCCCGTCCGAGGTGTCGGCGTGTCGCTTTCACGCGGCAGGGGTGCGGATGGGGCGTGGATGACCGTCTTCTGATCCGCCTTGAACTGGCCGTACAGTTCGGCGGGCGTCGCGATGCCGTGACGTGCGAATGCTTGCGCGGGCGTGAGTGTTTCCTCGCTGACCGGCGGGATGCCCAGTAGTGCCGGTCCGGCGATCGGCACCGTCGACGGGCTGAGAAACTCCAGGGCGACCATCGACAGCTTCGGCCGGGCGAGCACGACGAAGGAGAGGCGAAGGATCGGCCGGATCAGCCAGTCGGTGACCTTGCTCTGGTGTGTGTTGGCCAGGTCGCGCTGCCAGTGCGGGAGCATCCGGATGACGCCGGCACGCAGCAGCCACCTCGCCGGCCACGTCAGCGGCGCCATGAGCGCCGGCATGTGGGGCAGAAAGACGTCGGCATTCATCAGGTGTTGCATCGCCCGCTGGGTGGCCTCGCTGGCCGCCAACCTGGGCCGCATCCGCTCGAAGTACTCACGGACTTCCTCGCGGGATCGCGGGACCGTCGCCGGGTCGATCGTCTGGAATTCTGCCGCCTTCGCGCAGCCCGCCCAGTACCGGCGTTCGTCCTCGTCGGACAACTTGCCGGGCCCATAGAGTTCGTAGGCGTAGAGCACGGAATGCCAGCCGGTGACGAGGATCCACAACTGCTCTTCGGGGCTGTTCGGATCAGACCAGACACCGGAGACCGGTTCCACGCATCCGGCCCGCGAATGCACTTTCATGAGCATCTCGGATGCTTTTGCCGCTGAGTGCGAATCGCCGAAGGCGATGGTCGCGAAGTAGTGAATGGTGCGTTCCAGCCGGACGGGGGCCTGGTTGTAGATGCGGCCGGTGGTGTTCACGGTCGCGGTCAGGAAGGGGTCGAGCTCCTCGACGACCACCGCCCGGCTAATGGCGACGGTGGGCGCGGTCGGGTAGGTCCACACCCGCCACGCAACGGAGTCCGGTCCGAAGATTCCGTAGTCCTGCAAGGGCTCGTACCGTCGCGAGCGACTGCGTCGGAAGGCGGCCCGCAACATGACGGTGGCCTTGGCGGCCGCGTGTGCAAAACCGGGTTCACTCATTTGTCGGCTCCGCTCGTGTCCTTATGCCGCGCCGAAGGCGCTGCAGATGATTCGTCCGTAGAATTCACCGAGATCGTCTGGGGTCCAGTCACTTTCGGGGTCCAGCAGGGATCGGACCGCGGCTTCGCTGGACGACAGAAACAGCTCGATGAGCACGGGCAGCTTGCGGTCCAGGTCGGCGGTTGCCCACCATGTCTCCATCGCGGGGCCGATCCAGCGCGTCGAGCTCGCGGCGAGCGTTTCGCGGGCCGTTGCGATCATCTCGGCCACCGCGGAATCCGGGTTGGCGGCGAAGATCAGTCGCCAGGTGTCGGGGCGCGCCTCGACGACGCTCAGCAGCGCGCTAAATCCGTCGACGAACGCGGCCTGCGGGTAGTCGCCGCGGGCGGTGTGCAAGGCCTCGAGCAGGCCCTCGAGCATGAGGTCGCGCTCGCGATTGACCAACGCTTTGATGAGTTCGACGCGGTCGGCGAAGCACGAGTACACGACCGGACGAGTCACACCAAGCCGTTCGGCCACCGAGCCGATGGTGACCGCCGCAACGCCCGACGTGGCCGTGATTGCGAGAGCAGCGTCCAGCACCTGGGGACGGCGACGCTCGGGGCCCAGGTGGGCCGCCCGTTCGCGGGCCGCCCCCGGCGCGGTGGCAATCACCGCATCAATGTAGCAAAATCCTTCACCGTTGTATAATTTTCCTACATTCGTGCAGGTTTATAAGGGATCCGGTGCCCGCCGCAGCAGCATCACGTTGTCGGTGAGCACTGCTTGCTGTCCCGCCGGTCCGAGCGCGTCGCGCTCGACCGCCGCGACCCGGACCCGATCCCATTGAGACTCATCGAGATTCAACGATGCCACCACTTGTTGAGCGGTCGGGAACTCGAGGTGTTGATGATCCAGCTCCGATGCCCACGGCGGCGCCGCGCCATGATCCACCACCAACAGGATGCCGCCCGGGGCGACGGCGTCGGCCGCGCGCCGCAGCAGTCG
>Ga0318546_10001077_pt1 | contig 11264 bp, 8 predicted proteins | sample GRESIP169b2f19_FD_203514 | JGI IMG/M metagenome (GOLD analysis project Ga0318546, IMG submission 203514) | Tropical soil microbial communities from Luquillo Experimental Forest, Puerto Rico - GRE.SIPMG.169b2f19 | ecosystem: Environmental > Terrestrial > Soil > Tropical forest > Bulk soil...
GAGCGCGCGCGCCGTCGAGCACCACCGAGCCGGACAGCACGCCCGACGTCAGCTCGACCACGCGGCGCGCGCGCTCGTCGCGGCCGCGGCGATCCTGGACGCGATGCAGCGAGGCCGCCGCGATCAGGTGCGCGAGGCCCGCGAACTCGCGGTCGCCGCGCAGCACGTCCACGTCCTGCTGCAGCTCCAGCGCCTGGCGCGCCGACTTGCTGGCGCGGTTGAAGCGCGCGGCCAGGTACTCGGCGTGCGCCGCGCGCAGGGCCGCATGCGCGGCGCGCTCGCGCTTGAGCTCGCGCCACTCGTGCGCGCGGCGCGGCATGCTCAGCAGGCCGTTGACGGCCTTGAGCGCCACGTACAGCACGACGACGAACAGCACCAGCGCCACCACCGCCACGTTCAGCGAGGTGTCGATGCGCCAGCCCGCGTAGAAGATCGACACGAGCCCGTCGTTCTGGCTCAGCACCGCGGCCGACACCACGGCCGCGACGAACAGCAGGATCACCCAGACGACCGTGCGCATCTCAGTGCCCGGCCACCGCGGCGGAGATGGCGGCCAGCGTGTCGTCGGGGCGCGGGAAGCTCACCTGCTTGGCCTGCGCGCTCACCTGGCGCAGCAGCTCGGACACGGCGACGACGCGGCGCGAGCCGTGGTCGAAGTAGCGGTCGAGCGCGGTCTGCGCCTGCTGCAGGTCGGCCTGCGACAGGTCGAACTGGCGCGACAGGATCGCCAGCCGCGCGTTGAGCAGCCGCAGCTTGAGGTTCTCGCGCAGGAAGAACGACTGCTCGGGCGTCATCAGCGCGGCCTCGGGATGCTCGATGGACGTGACGCGCACGGCCTGCTTCATCTCGGTGAGGAACGGCACGGTGAAGCCCTCCCACGCGTGCTCCAGCGACGCCACCCAGGCCGGCAGCGGCACGCCCGGCACGGCGGACGCGGCGCTGGCCGCCCTGGCCGCGGCGCGCACGGCCGGCGCCGACGCCGCGGCCGCGCGGCCGGCGGCGGTGGCGCGCTCGGGGGTCGAGACCAGCGGCAGCTCGTCGACCATGCGCACCGCCTCGTCGAGGCGGATCGTCAGCGACGGCACGTCGACCGCGGACGCCGTGCGCACGCGGTCGAGGTCGCGCGCGATGGCGCGGCGCACGCGCTCGAGGCGCGGGTTGTTGTAGCGCGCCAGGCGCTCGTCCGACTGCTTCAGGATGCTGACGATGGGATCGGTGCTGCCGGTGAGCGCGGCCTGCTGCATCGCCACGCGCACGCTGGCCTCGACGTCGGCCAGCACGTTCTCGTCGCGCGAGCGCGACAGCGACTGGATCAGGTCCTCGACCTGCGAGCGCTGCATCTGCGACTCGGCGACGCGCTCGTCGAGCACGCCCACCTTGCCGTTGAGGTCGCGCACGCTGTCCAGCGCCTGCTTGGCGGCGACCTTGGCCTCGGTCGCCTCGACCTGGCTGGTCTGCTGGCGCCTGACCAGCTCCTGCTCGAGTGACTTCACCCGCTGCTGCGTGTGCCACGCCGACACGAAGGCGGCCACCGACATCACGCCGAAGGCCACCGCGGCGATCCAGGCCAGCAACTGCCAGTACCGCGGCGCGTGCGGCGCGGCGTGCACTACGGCGGGAACGGCGGGCGGCACGACCGCCATCGGCGGCGACGGCGGCGGGGTCATCGAGGCGTTGGAGTCATCGGTCACGCGATTCATTGTAGCGACGACACCACACGCGCGCGGGACGCTCCGGGCGCGCGACACCGGGGCCGATGCGCGCCCGCCACACCGGGCGCGGACTCAGTCGCCCGGGCGTACGGCCAGGGCCGCCGCGACTGCCGCGGGCGACGGCGCGATGGTCGTCACGGCGCCGAAACCGAGCTCGCGCGCCCGCTCGGCGATGCGCGGATGCGAGGCCAGCGCGCGGCCGGCGTCCCAGCGGGCGCCGGGTGCCAGCGCCTGCAGGTTGGCGATCGCCTCGGAGCTGCTGAACATCCAGATCCAGCGCGCCGGCGCGGCGAGCGCGGCGTCCAGCAGCGCGCATTCGGCGGGCGCCAGCGACGGCGCGGCGCGGCCGTAGGACTGCACGACGCGCACGTCGGCGCCGGCGGCGCGCAGCTGGTCGCCGAGCCAGTCGCGGCCGCCGTTGCCGCGCACGATCCACGCCGGCCGGCCGGCCCAGGGCCAGGCGGCGACGAGCGACCACAGGGCCTCGGAGTCGAACTGCGCCGCCTCGGCGCCGGGCGCGACGATGCGATCGTCCGGCACGCCGCGCTCGCGCAAGGCGGCGACGGTGCCCGGGCCGGTGGCCGCGGCCCAGGCCTGCGCCGGCCAGGCCAGCACCGAGGCCGCGTCGAAGAACCCGTGCACCGCGTTCGCGCTGACGAAGACCAGCACCGGCTGCGCCGCCGACGCCGCGACCGCCGCGAACGCCGCGGCCACGCGCGTCGGCTCGGGCGGCGGCTGGATGTCGATCAGCGGCAGCGCGCGCGCGGCCACGCCCAGCGCGGCCAACTCGCGCACCCACGCGTCAGCCTGCGCCCGCGGACGCACGACCAGCACCGTGGGCGCGGCGTTCACGACCCGCTCAGGCGCCGGCGGGCGGCAGGTAGGCCGCGCCGCCGGCGGCCAGCAGCGCGGCGGCGACGCGCCGACCCATCGCCTCGGCGGCCGCGACGTCGGCCAGCGCCGCCGTCTCGCTCGCCTTCAGCAGCGGCCGGGCCGCGACGCGCGGACCCTCGTGGCCGATCGCCGTCTCCAGCGCGGCGCCGACCGCGGCGTCGCCGAGCGCGGCGCGCAGCGTGAAGCGGCCGTCGGCGTCGCGCGCGGCGAACGCGGCCAGCGGCATGCTGCAGCTGCCGCCGAGCGTGCGCGCGACCGCGCGTTCCGCGTGCACGGCGAGCCAGGCGTCGGCGTCGACCAGCGTGGCCAGGCGATCGTGCAGCGGCCTGTTGTCGGCGCGGATCTCCAGGCCCAGCGCGCCCTGCCCCGCGGCCGGGATCATCGCGTCGACCTCGAAGCGCGCGCGGATGCGCTCGCCCAGCCCGAGGCGCATCAGGCCGGCGGCGGCCAGCACGACGGCGTCGTAGCCGCCGTCGTCGAGCTTGCGCAGGCGGGTGTCGAGGTTGCCGCGCAGCGGGGCCACGCGCAGGTCGGGCCGCAGCGCCAGCAGCTGCGCCACGCGGCGCAGGCTGGAGGTGCCCACGAGCGCGCCCTGCGGCAGCTCGGCCAGCGACGCGTACTTGTTGGAGACGAAGGCGTCGCGCGGATCCTCGCGGTCGAGCACGGCCACCAGCTCGAAGCCGGGCGGCAGCTCCATCGGCACGTCCTTGAGCGAGTGCACGGCCAGGTGCGCGTCGCCCGATTCCAGCGCGGTTTCGAGCTCCTTGACGAACAGCCCCTTGCCGCCCACCTTGGACAGCGTGCGGTCGACGATCTGGTCGCCGCGCGTGGTCATGCCCAGGAGCGTCGCTCCCAGGCCCAGCCGGTCGGCCAGCAGCGCCTGCACGTGCTGCGCCTGCCACAGCGCGAGGCGGCTTTCGCGGGTGGCGATCACGATGTTGTTCATTCGCGGATTATCCGCGTGACTTGAGTCCGCTGACATGTATCGAAGCTCTTCCCGCCGCGAAGGCCGCCTGCTACATTTGGCGATTGGTAATTCGGTTACATCAACGGAAGCCTCCCGATGCCTCGCACCGCCGTCGCCCGCAAGCCCGCCAAAGCGCCCCGCAAGACCGCGGCGGCCAAGCCCGTTCCCTCGACAACCGACAAGGACAGGCCGCTGGTGGAGGACATCCGCCTGCTCGGACGCCTGCTGGGCGAGGTGATCCGGGAACAGGAAGGACTGGCCGCCTTCGAGCTGATCGAGCGCGTGCGCCAGCTGTCCGTGGCCTACCGCATCCACAAGGACGCCAGCGCCGGACGCGTGCTCGACCGGCTGCTGAAAAACCTGTCGGCCGACCAGACGGTCAGCGTGATCCGCGCGTTCAGCTACTTCTCGCACCTGGCCAACATCGCGGAGGACCGCCAGCACGTGCGCCGCCGCGCGCACCACGAGCGCGAAGGCAACCTGCAGGACGGCTCGCTGGCGATGGCCTTCGAGCGCCTGCACGACGCCGACCACCGCGCCACCGAGATCGCCGCCGCGCTGAACAAGGCCTTCATCTCGCCGGTGCTCACGGCCCACCCGACCGAGGTGCAGCGCAAGAGCATCCTCGACGCCGAGCGCGCGATCGCCGAGCTGCTGGCCGAGCGCGGCGACCTCTACACCGAGCGTGCCCTCGACGAGAACACCGCGCTGATGCGCGCCCGCATCACGCAGCTGTGGCAGACGCGCATGCTGCGCTACTCCAAGCTGACGGTGTCCGACGAGATCGAGAACGCGCTGTCGTACTACCACGCCACCTTCCTGCGCCAGATCCCGCGCATGTACAAGGCGATCGAGGACGCCCTGCCCGGCCAGGACATCGCGCCGTTCTTCCGCATGGGCAACTGGATCGGCGGAGACCGCGACGGCAACCCCAACGTCACCGCCGAGACGCTGCACACCGCGCTGTCGCGCCAGAGCGAGACGGCGCTGCGCCACTACCTGTACGAGGTGCACGCGCTCGGCGCGGAGCTGTCGATCTCGCAGATCCTGGCGCCCGTCACGCCCGAGATGCTCGCGCTGGCAGAGCGCTCGCCCGACCACAACGTGCACCGCGAGGACGAGCCCTACCGCCGCGCGCTGGTGGGCATCTACGCGCGCCTGGCCGCGACGCTGCACCACCTCACCGGCACCGAGGCGCTGCGCCACGCGGTGGTGCCGCAGGATCCGTACGCGTCGGCCGCCGAGTTCGGCGCCGACCTGGCCGTCATCGAGCGCTCGCTGCGCGCCCACCACGCCGAGGCGCTGGTGGCGCCGCGCCTCGCGCCGCTGCAGCGCGCGGTGCAGGTGTTCGGCTTGCACCTGGCCACGGTGGACCTGCGCCAGAGCTCCGACCAGCACGAGGCCGTGATCGTCGAGCTGCTGCGCACCGCCAGGCTCGAGGAAGACTACGGTGCGCTCGACGAGGCCGCGCGCCGCGAGCTGCTGCTCAAGCTGCTGAACGACGCCCGCCCGCTGCGCGTGCACGGCGCCGAGTACTCGCCGCTGGCGCTAGGCGAGCTGGCCATCTTCGAGGCCGCGCTGAGGATGCGCGCGCAATTCGGCCCCGAGGCCATCCGCCACTACATCATCTCGCACACCGAGGACGTCAGCGACCTGCTGGAGGTGCTGCTGCTGCAGAAGGAATGCGGCCTGATGCGCGGCACCCTCGATGGCAACGCCGTGGCCGACCTCATCGTCTCGCCGCTGTTCGAGACCATCGCCGACCTGCGCAACGGCGCGCCCATCATGCGGCAGTTCTATGCCCTGCCGGGTATCGCCGAACTGGTGCGGCGCAGCGGCGGCGAGCAGGACATCATGCTGGGCTACAGCGACAGCAACAAGGACGGCGGCTTCTTCACCAGCAACTGGGAGCTGTATCGCACGGAGGTCGCGCTGGTGACGCTGTTCGCGCAGCTGGAGGCCGAGCACGGCATCCGCCTGCGCCTGTTCCACGGCCGCGGCGGCACCGTGGGCCGCGGCGGCGGCCCGAGCTACCAGGCCATCGTCGCGCAGCCGCCGGGCACCGTGAACGGCCAGATCCGCCTGACCGAGCAGGGCGAGGTGATCGCGTCGAAGTACGCCAACCCCGAGATCGGCCTGCGCAACCTCGAGACGCTGGTGGCCGCCACGCTCGAAGCCACGCTGCTGCACACCACCAAGGCGCCGCCCAAGGCCTTCCTGGACGCGGCCGACGAGCTGAGCCAGGCCAGCTTCGACGCCTTCCGCGCGCTGGTCTACGAGACCCCGGGCTTCACCGACTACTTCTTCTCGGCGACGCCGATCCGCGAGATCGCCGAGCTCAACATCGGCTCGCGCCCGGCCTCGCGCAAGTCCACGCGCCGCATCGAGGACCTGCGCGCCATCCCCTGGGGCTTCTCGTGGGGCCAATGCCGCGTCGCGCTGCCGGGCTGGTGCGGCTTCGGCTCCGCCGTCGAGACCTTCCTGGGCGAGCCCGGCGACGAGCACGAGCGCAAGCTGGAACTGCTGCGCAAGATGTACAAGCAGTGGCCGTTCTTCCGCACGCTGCTGTCCAACCTCGACATGGTGCTGGCCAAGAGCGACCTGCGCATCGCGGCGCGCTACGTCGACCTGGTGGACGACCGGAAGCTGGGCAAGCGCATCTTCGGCGCGATCAAGGCCGAGTGGGAGCGCACGCAGGCGATGCTCACGGCCATCACGGGCGAGACGCAGCGCCTGCAGTCCAACCCGTCGCTGGCGCGCTCGATCGAGCACCGCTTCCCCTACCTCGACCCGCTGAACCACCTGCAGGTCGAGCTGATGCGGCGCTACCGCATGCGCAAGGCGGACGACGCGGATCCGGCCACCGAGCGCGTCAAGCGCGGCATCCACCTGTCGATCAACGGCATCGCCGCCGGCCTGCGCAACACCGGCTGATCGGGCGGCCCCGGCCGCCGTCGTTCAGCGGCGCCGGCCACGCAGCCACTCGAGCGCCAGCAGCAGCGCGGTGGTGAACAGGATCAGCAGCGTGGCGACGGCGGCGATCGTCGGCGAGATGTTCTCGCGGATGCCGTTGAACATCTGGCGCGGCAGCGTCAGCTGCTCCGGCCCGGCCAGGAACAGCACCACCACGACCTCGTCGAACGAGGTGGCGAACGCGAACAGCGCGCCCGACACGACCCCGGGCGCGATCACCGGCAGCGTGATGCGGAAGAAGGTCCGCAGCGGGCTCTCGCCGAGGCCCAGGCTGGCGCGCACCAGGTTCTGGTCGAAGCCCTGCAGCGTCGCGAGCACCGTCGTCAGCACGAACGGCGCGCCGAGCGCCGCGTGCACGATGATCAGCGCGGTGTAGCTGTCGGCCAGGCCCAGCGGCGCGAAGAACAGGTAGGTGCTGACGCCGACGACGACGATGGGCACCACCATCGGCGCGATCAGCAGGCTCATCAGCAGACCCTTGAACGGGAACGACGTGCGCGCCAGGCCGACGGCGGCCAGCGTGCCGAGGCTGGTGGCGACGAGCGTGGCCGCGGGCGCGATCAGGAAGCTGTTCTTCGCGGCGCGCGCCCACTCCGCCGAGCCGAAGAGATTGTCGTACCACTTGAACGAGAACGCCGGGATCGGGTAGACCAGGAACGAACTGTCGCTGAACGACAGCGGCACGATCACGAGGATGGGCAGCAGCAGGAACAGCAGCACGGCCACGCACAGCGCGCGCAGCGCCCACCAGCCGGCCTTGTCCAGCGGCGTGGCGTAGGCCGGGAAGCCGGGCGCGAGGCGGGCGAGCAGCTTCATGGACTCACCCCAGGCTCAGCTCGGACCGCGTGACGCGGCGATAGACCGCGTACAGCACCAGCGTGGCCGCGAGCAGCAGCGCGCCGAGCGCGCAGGCCATGCCCCAGTTGACGTCGACGTTGGTGTACTGCGCGATGTAGTAGCTGAGCATCTGGTCGGTCGGGCCGCCCAGCAGCGCGGGCGTCACGTAGTAGCCGATGCTCAGGATGAAGACGAGCAGCGCGCCGGCGCCGACGCCGGCGTAGGTCTGCGGCACGTAGACGCGCACGAACGCGGCCAGCGGCGTGCTGCCGAGCGACACCGCGGCCCGCAGGTAGGTGGGAGGCACGCCGGTCATCACGCTGTACAGCGGCAGGATCATGAACGGCAGCAGGATGTGCGTCATCGAGATCACGACGCCGGTGCGGTTGAACAGCAGCGCCAGCGGCCGGTCGATGATGTGCAGGCCCTCCAGCGCGTGGTTGACCAGGCCCTCGGACTGCAGCAGCACGATCCACGCGGCCACGCGCACGAGGATCGACGTCCAGAACGGCACCAGCACCACGATCATCAGCACGTTGGCGCGGCGCGGCGGCAGCGTGCTGAGCCAATACGCCAAGGGGTAGCCGAGCACCAGGCAGCACAGCGTGACCAGCGCGCTGATGCCGAAGGTGCGCAGCAGGATGCCGCCGAACACGCGCTGGTCGGGGGCGACGCGCTCGATCGCGCCCCGGGCGTCGCGGCGCAGGTCGACGGCGGTCAGCAGGTAGTCGGGCGTCCAGCGCGAGCCGTTCTTGGCGATCGCCTCCCAGTACGCGGCCTCGCCCCAGCGGGCGTCGAGCGCCAGCAGCTTGTCCTTGATCGCGGCCGCGGGCGTCGCGGCGCTGGTGCCTTCCAGCGGCAGCGCGCGATAGGTGCCCATGACGAGCGAGCGGGCACCGGGCTTCTCGCTGTTGAGGCGGCGGGCCAGCGCGCCCGCGTCGGCGCTGTCGGACAACGCGCCGAGGTCGGCCACGATGGCGGCGAACGCCTCGGGCCCGGGCGCGTCCGCATGCTTCCAGCCCTGCAGCGCGACGACCGTGCGCGGCAGCGCCCGCGCGACCTCCGGGTTCTCGACCGCGCGCTTGAGCAGCGCGGCGATCGGCACCAGGAAGGTCAGCAACAGGAACAGCAGCAGCGGCAGCGTCAGCGCGAACGCGCGCCACTGGCGGCGCCGCCCCGCGCGCGCGAGCGCGCGACGCAACGCCGCCGCGTCGGCGGCGGCCGGCGGCGAGGGGGCGGCGATGGCGGTGCTCATGGCGCGTGCGATGTCGGCGACGAGGCGACCCGGGCCGGCGTCAGTTGGTGGCCCAGGACGCGAAGCGCTTCTCGAGATCCTCGCCCTGGTCGGCCCAGAATTTCAGGTTGAACTGCAGCGCGTCCTTCGCGTTGGCGGGCGACGTCGGCAGGTTGGCCAGCGTCTTGGCGTCCAGCTTGGCCAGCGCGTGCTTGTTGGTGGGGCCGTACGCGATGTTCTTCGCGTACTCCGCCTGCGCGTCGGCCGTGCTGGCGAAGGCGATGAACTTCAGCGCGGCGTCCTTGTTCGGGTCACCCTTGGGGATCACCCAGTAGTCGAGGTCGTAGATGCCGCCGATCCAGCCGATCTGCAGGTGCTTGCCTTCGCGGTTCGCGGCGTCGATGCGGCCGTTGAACACCGTGGTCATGACGACGTCGCCCGCGACGAGGAACTGCGGCGGCTGCGCGCCGGCCTCCCACCACTGGATGTTCGACTTCAGCTCGCCCAGCTTCCTGAAGGCCCGGTCGGCGCCCTCCTTCGTGGCGAGCACCTTGTAGACGTCCGCGGGCTTGACGCCGTCGGCCATGAGCGCGAACTCCAGGTTGTAGCGCGCGCCCTTGCGCAGGCCGCGCTTGCCGGGGAATTTCTTGGTATCCCAGAAGTCGGCCCAGGTCTTGGGCCCCGTCTTGAGCTTGTCGCCGTCCCAGGCCATCACGGTGGACCACACGAAGATGCCGATGCCGCAGTCGGTGACCGCCGCCGGCAGGAAGTCGGCCTTGTTGCCGACCTTGACCCAGTCCAGCCTCTCGAACAGGCCTTCGTCGCAGCCGCGCGCCACGTCGGGCGACTCCACCTCCACCGCGTCCCACGTGACGTTCTTGCTGTCGACCATCACCTTGATCTTGGCCTGCTCGCCGTTGTATTCGACGGCCACGACCTTGGTGCCGGTCTTCTCGTACGGCTCGTAGAACGCCTTCTTCTGCGCGTTGGCGTTGGCGCCGCCGAAGTTCACGACGGTGAGCTGCTTCTGGGCCAGCGCCGGCAGGCAGGCGAACGCGGCCAGCGCGACGACCAGGGAGGACGGTTTCAGCATGGGACGTTTCTCCGTAGGACTAGGTTGCGAAGGCCCGTCGCGCGTCAGAGGTAGACGCGCGTCAGGTCGGGGGGGAACTCGAGCCAGACCTCGTCGCCCGGCCGCGGGATGGCGGCGGCCGACAGCGCCAGCTTGGCGACCGCGGGCTCCTGGCCGTCGCCGACGTGGCACATCAGCCGCAGGTGGTCGCCGAAGTAGACGATGCTGCGCACCTGCGCCGGCAGCACGTTGGCCTGCGCCGCCGGCACCGCGGCGTGCACGACGAGCCGCTCCGGCCGGATGCCCGCGACGACTTCCGCGCCGACCGCCGCGCCGTTGACGTCGACTCCGGCGAGGCGCCGCCCGTCGGGCAGCGCGACGACGCAGCGGCCGCCGCCGGCGCCTTCGGCCAGCGTGCCGCGCAGCATCGTCCCGTCGCCGATGAAGCCGGCCACGAAGCGGTTGGCGGGGGTCTCGTACATGCGGTCGGCGGCGTCTATCTGCTGGATCACGCCGTTGTTGAAGACGGCCACGCGATCGCTCATCGTCAGCGCCTCGCCCTGGTCGTGCGTGACGAAGACGAAGGTGACGCCCAGTTGCCGGTGCAGTTCCTTGAGCTCGATCTGCATGTGCTCGCGCAGCTGCTTGTCGAGCGCGCCCAGCGGCTCGTCCATCAGCACCAGCTGCGGCTCGAACACCAGCGCGCGCGCCAGCGCCACGCGCTGCTGCTGGCCGCCGGAAAGCTGCGTCGGGAAGCGCTCGGCCATGCCTTCGAGCCGCACCATCGCGAGCGCCCTGGCGACCTGCGCCGCGCGCGCGGCCGCCGGCACCTTGCGCACCGTGAGCGGGTACGCGACGTTCTGCCCCACCGTCATGTGCGGGAACAGCGCATAGTTCTGGAACACCATGCCGAAGTTGCGCCGGTGCGGCGGCGTGCGCGTGATCGGCCGGCCATCGAGCAGGATCTCGCCGGCGGTGGGCGATTCGAAGCCGGCCAGCATCATCAGCGTGGTCGTCTTGCCCGATCCGGACGGCCCCAGCAGCGTCAGGAACTCGCCGCGGCGGATGTCGAGGTCGAGCTGCCGCACCACCAGCTGCACGCCGTCGTAGGTCTTCTGCACGCCCGCGAAGCGCACCAGGGGCTGGGCGGCGGACGGCTGTTCCGGGGACAGGGCGGCGGACATGCGGATCGGGACCTCCAGGATCAGGGCGACCGCAGGCGGCCGCGTCGACAACCGGGGCAGGCCTCGACGACGCCGAAGCCGCGGACAGGGCCGAATATAGCCCGTGCGCCGCGCCGCGGCTCGCGCGGCCTCGCCGCACGTCCTCGCCGGCCGCTCAGGGCGCGCGGTAGCCCGGCGTCGACACGTTGGCCGACTCGTCGGCCGGCGTCGCCGCGAAGGCCGGGAAGGCCTCGACGCGCGCCGAGTGCGCCGCCAGGGCCGGACAGGCGGCGTCGGCGACCGGCGTATCGAGCTTGATCTGCATGAAGCGCCAGGCGATCGCCGCGTCGAGGCCGGCATGCGTCAGCGCGCGCTCGTCGGCGGGCGGCGCCTCGCGCGCCAGCTCGGCGTC
>Ga0318546_10001078_pt1 | contig 11263 bp, 8 predicted proteins | sample GRESIP169b2f19_FD_203514 | JGI IMG/M metagenome (GOLD analysis project Ga0318546, IMG submission 203514) | Tropical soil microbial communities from Luquillo Experimental Forest, Puerto Rico - GRE.SIPMG.169b2f19 | ecosystem: Environmental > Terrestrial > Soil > Tropical forest > Bulk soil...
GAGTCGGCTGATCGGCGAACTCGCGGCCCAATACTGGGTGCTGCGCAGGCTTTCGCTTGCCGTGGCCAGGACGATCGACGCGGGCGGCACGCCCGCGGCCGAGGCCGCGCTCATCAAGGAGATGGGCACCCGGTTCGAACAGGATGTCGTGAGCGCACTGCGGGAATTGTTGGACGGTGAGCTCATTTGTGGCCTGGAGCCGGCGCACACACCATCGTTGTTCGAACGGTTGTTACGCCGCGCCGTGCTGGAGTCGCCCTCGTTCACGATCCGGGGCGGTACCAACGAGGTGCTGCGCTCAGTCGCCGCCAAGGGTCTGTCATGAGCGACAACGAGCTGTATGGCCTGGCCGCCAAACTGTTTGCCGCGCACAGCCGGTGGCAGGATGTCGGCGAAGCCGAAGCAACCGGTTGGGCGCAAGAGCTATGGAACGCGTTGCAGCAGAGCGGATTCAGTGATGTCCCCGTTCCAGAAGAGCTGGGTGGAGCCGGGGGCAGCGTTGCCGATGCGGTCCAGCTGCTGCGCGCCGCTGGAGCACACGCGGCGCCGGTCCCCCTGGCCGAGGCCGGACTCGTCGGCGGGTGGCTGTTCGCGTCCGCAGGTCTCGTGCTGCCCAAGGGTGTTCGTACGGTACTGCCGCCTGCTCCCCCGGGGCGGCTCCGTCTCGACGGTGACCGGCTGTTCGGTACGGTGCCAGCCGTGGCGTGGGGTCACCGCGCCGAACATGTTGTGGGCCTCGTGGACGGCGTCGTGATGGTCGCGCCCGGACCGGCCGCACAATCGGGCGGCCCGGCGGTCAGCCGCGGAGCCAACCTCGCCGATGAGCCCAGGGACACACTGGTTTTCGATGGTGTGCCGGTAACCGCACGGGCTGACGCGCCGGGCGGGGTCACCGAACAGACACTCTGGGAGCGCTCCGCTCTGGGGCGTGCCGCGTTGATGGCCGGCGCGATAAGCGCCGTCGCGGCAATGACATTGCGCTACAGCGGCGAACGTGAGCAGTTCGGGCGCCCCATCGGCCGTTTCCAGGCCGTGCAAGCGCATTTGGTCACCATCCACCAGCAGGCCGCCGTGGTCGCATCGGCTATCGACGGTGCGGTCGAAGCGGTCGAACTCGGCCGAGGTAGCTTCGAAATCGCTTGTGCCAAAATGCTTGCCGACCGGGCCGCACAGCTGGTGACGGCGGCCGCCCATCAGACGCATGGCGCTATCGGTATGACGAAGGAGTACCCATTGCATTATCTGACCCGTCGACTCTGGGCCTGGCGAGATGAAGCCGGGGGGCACCATCGCTGGGCGGACCGGCTCGGCGCGGCCCTGGTCGCCCGCGGTCCCGACACGCTGTACCCAGCCATCCAGTCCGGGTCGGAGGTGGTGTAGTGAACCGACTACAGCGCGACGACGGGGTCACGCTGGCCTTTCAGGTGCACAACCCGCAGGCGCCGGGTGTGCCGCTGTTGCTTACGCACGGTTTCGGCGCCACCGCGGGCATGTGGGACCGCAATATCGATGCCTTGAGCGTCGACCGGCCGGTGATCGTCTGGGACCAGCGCGGCCACGGCAGCAGCGACGCACCCGACGACATGGCCCGCTACGGCGAGCAGATCAGCGTCGCCGACATGGCAGCCATTCTCGACGCCGCGGGTGCCGATCGGGCCGTGCTCGGCGGAATGTCCTTGGGCGGCTACCTATCCCTGGCCTTCCACCTCGTCCATCCGCAGCGGGTGGCGGCGCTGGTGCTGGTCGACACGGGGCCGGGCTACCGCAACGACGAAGCCCGCGACAAGTGGAACGCGTGGGTGGAACGGCGCGCCCAACAACTCGAGCGGGGCGAAGCGGCGGACGACTTCTCGGCGGAAGTCGCGCAGGCGGTGCATGAGCATCCCGAGGGGCTGCCTCGCGCCGCCCGCGGTGTCATGGCTCAAAAGGACGCCCGCGTGATCACATCGCTCGACAGCATCACGGTGCCCACTTTGGTTACCGTCGGCGCCCAAGACACCGACTTCCTCGCCAGCGCCGACTACATGCATCGCAAAATCTCCAATTCCCGCAAGGTTGTCATCGACAACGCGGGGCATGCGGCGAATATGGACCAGCCCGAGGCGTTCAATGCCGCCGTGCGCGAACTACTGGAGCAGTTGTGACCATTCCGGATGTCACCGTCGAGTTGGCCGGCCACGTGGCGATGGTGGAGATCCATCGGCCCCCGAACAACTACTTTGACACCGCGTTGATCAAGGGCATCGCCGACGCGTACGAGCGACTGGACGAGGAAGTCGAATGCAGGGCGATCGTGTTGTGTGCGGAGGGCAAGCATTTCTGCGCCGGCGCCGACTTCTCTCAGCCCGCCGAGAATCGTTCGTCGCCGAGCGAGCTTTACGTCCAGGCCATTCGGTTGTTCCGCACTGGCAAGCCGGTTGTCGCCGCGGTGCACGGCGCCGCGATCGGCGGCGGGCTCGGGCTTGCCCTCAGCGCAGACTTCCGAGTGGCCGCACCCTCCTCGAAATTTGCGGCCAACTTCAGCCGGCTCGGGTTTCATCCCGGCTTCGGGATTACCGCCACGTTGCCGCGTGTCGTCGGCCAGCAAAAAGCGCTCGAGTGGATGCTGACCGGTGAGCGTCTCGGTGGTGAACTCGCCCACGCAGCAGGGTTGGTCGACGAATTAGCCGCCGACGGCGATGTGCGCCCGGCGGCGATTCGGTTCGCAGAGCGTATCGCCGCCTCGGCTCCCCTGGCGCTGACCAGCATCCGCGCCACCATGCGCGCCGGACTGGCCGAGGCCGTCGCCGCGGCCACCGCACGCGAACTCGAAGAACAAACCCGACTACAGGCGACCGCCGACTTCCGCGAGGGCGTGGCGGCAGCGGCCCGGCGCCGCGCTCCGATGTTCACCGGTCGCTGAACTTCTTTTGAAGCGTCCAACGATGTGCCGTCGGTGCTGGGTGCCTTCACTGCTGCTGACTCGTTTGCGGCCCTTCGGTTTTCAAGATGTCTTCGCGCCCTTTAGTTGACCTGGCGATCGCGCCCCGCCCAGTAGGGCGCGCGCAGCTGGCGCTTGAGCACCTTCCCGACCGGGCTGCGCGGGAGGTCGTCAATGAAGTCGATGCTCTTGGGCGCCTTCATCGAGCCCAGCGAGGACTTGCACGCATCGATCAGTTCCCCCTCTGAGGCCGTTGCGCCCGCCTTCAGCTAAACGCATGCCTTCACCGCCTCGCCCCACTTGGGGTCCGGGACACCGATCACAGCACAGTCCTGCACCGCCGGGTGCGCGACCAGTACCTGCTCGATCTCGAAGGGGAAGATGTTGAAGCCGCCCGAAGTGATCATGTCGCGCAGGCGGTCGGTGATGTAGACGTAGCCGTCGGCATCGCGATAGCCGATGTCCCCGGTGTGGTGCCATCCTCCCTTCTGCACCTCGGCGGTCGCCTCGGGGTCGTCGAGGTAGCAGTCCATCATCGTCGGCCCGCGCAGCACCAGCTCGCCGGTCTCGCCCGGCGGCAGGATCGCGCCGTCGTCGCCCATCGCCTCGAACGCCGAGCAGATCGGGGTCGGGCGACCGCACGATGCAAGCAGTCGGCGCTTGCTCCCGTCGGACGCCGCACGTGCGATCTCGTAGGGCGAGATGAACGTGAGCGGGAAGCCGGCCTCGGTCTGCCCGTAGGCGTGGCACATCACGGGGCCGAGCTTGTGGACGCCCTCGACCAGCTTCTCGGGCCCAATCGGCGCGGCCGCAGAGATCAGGTACCGCAAAGAGCTCGTTTCGGTCTCGGCGAGCTTCGGATGCGCGAGCAGAAGGTAGATCAGCGTCGGTGGAAGGAACAGCGTCGTCACGCCCCGCGTCGCGATCAATTCGAGCAGCCCGTCGAGGTCGGGCACGTCCATCATGATCGTCGTTCCGCCGAACTGGAACTGGGCCAGCGCGACGACCCCGGCGGCGTGGGTGATCGGTGCGACCGCAACGTTCACCGGCGGCTCGTCGAAGTCCCCGCACGCCTGCCAAGCGAGCAGCGACATAACGATCCAATCTTTCGACGACTGCGTGATCTTCGGCGCGCCGGTCGTTCCGCCGGTCGAGCCCTGTAGACCGAGACTGCTCGCAGGGACGTGATGGTCGAGGAACCCGTCGGGCTGATCGGCGGCCCAGTCGAGGATGTACGGATAGGGCGTGCCCGCGGAGTCGTTGCACAGTACGAGCTTCAGCTCGGGGATCGCCTCCTCGAACGCCGGCGCCATCTCCGCCACGCTCGAATGGATGAGCAGCAGCTCGCAACGCCCGCGCTTGAGCACGTCCACGTTCGAATCGAGCCCGGCGCGCAAGTTCACATTGCACCAGCCGCAGCCGGCGCGCATCGCGCCGAGCAACGCCGGCATCGCGGTCGTGTTGTTCGGGCTCAGCATGGCCATCCGCGTTCCTATTCCGACACCGTTCGCCAGCAGTGCCCGTGCTATGCGGTTGCTGGCCGCCTGCGCCTGGGCGTAGGTGACGTCGCCGCCGGCGCCGCTGAAGGCGACGCGGCCGGGGAAGTTGCGGGCACCGAGGTCGAACAGGTCGACTGCGTGCATGGATCGCTCCTCGAAGGTCGCGCTTGAGCGGGCACCTCCGTCGGGCCGCTGTAGACGAGACCGTATGTCGGCTCGGGCTCGAAGTCGATCCCCGGAAGCGTCGCGGGCGGCTAGCGCTTTGGTGCGGACCGACGCTGCGGACGACGTCGGGTGATATCGTCACCGCGGTCCGGGCACGGGGCCAGGCCATAACACTTGTAGTACGACCCGCCACGGCGATCAGGCCGGACCGGGTACCCGGGAGGTGAGCAATGATCGGGATGGGGCTGCTGGGCTTTTGGCTACTTCTGGTGCTAATCGTCGCCGGGGCGATCGCGCTCGCGTTGGGCATGATATGGCTGGCGGATCGCACTCTGTCTGATTCGGTGGGCCAGGAGAACAACTCGGCGCTGTCACCGTTCTTGAGCTGTGTCGCGCTTGTTTTCGGTGCTCTTCTGGGTTTCACCGTCGTCGTCGCTTGGGGGCAGTTCTCCGCTGCCGAGACGCATGTCAGCCAGGAGGCGTCCACTTTGACGACGATGTACCGACAGACCGTCGCCATGCCCGCTCCGGAGCAGACGCAGCTGCGTCAATTGCTTCGGAAGTACACGGATGCGGCGAAGGGTCCGGAATGGGCCGGACTCGATGAGGGCGGCGCAAGCAACGCCGCTCGGGGCGCGATCACCCAGATGTACATCACCGTCGGAAATCCGGAGTCCAACGCCGCGTCGCGCCCGATAAACCAGGAGTTTCTGAGCCAGTTGACGAATCTGACGTCCGACCGCAATCAGCGCTTCTTGGACGCCCGCCCGCGAATACCGCCGTTGTTATGGGCCGGTCTGCTCTTCGGTGCCGTCGTGGTGGTTGGAGTGTGCGGTTTCATGCGCCTGGACAGCAGACGTGGTCACGCAATCCTCTCGAGCGCGGTCGCCGTACTGCTCGCCTTGCTGCTGTTCCTTGTCTTCTGGCTCGATCACCCGTTCGGGACGCAGCGGGGTATCACGTCCGAACCCTTCCAAAAGGCCCAGAGCGTTTTCGACGCCGTCGATCGGGGGACATAGGCCCGACGGGGCTCAGTCGCCCCGCTTCTCGAGAAACTTCTCAAGTTGGTTCACCGCGTGATCAATGGTGAAGCTGGCCGCCTTCTGGCGCGGGGGGAACTCCTTGAACGTCTCCAGGAATTGAGTCGCGATCGCCTGCCCGTAGAGGACAAGGAATGCCCGGTCGAGCATCCATTCCCAATAGGTGTTCGAGGTGATGTCGGCGCGTTCGTACGGATCGGTGCGCAGGTTGAACAGCTTGGGGACGCGCAGTGGGGTGAAGGGATTGGCCCACAACATAAGTGTTCCCGGGGAGCGTTGCTCCATGAAGACCAGCTTCCAGTTCTCGGCCCGGATCGCCAGCACGTCGCCATCGTCGGAGAAATAGATCATGCCCCGGCGTGGGCTCTTGTCCTCCTGCCCGGTCAGGTAGGGCAGCAGGTTGTAACCGTCGATACACACCTTGTAGGTCTTGTCCCCGATGGCGTGTCCGGCCTTGAGCTTGTCGACGATGTCAGGCTCGCCGGCCGCCGCCAAAAACGTTGGCAGCCAATCATGGTGCTGGACAATCTCATTGGACACCGCACGTGCTGGGATTTTCCCGGGCCAACGGATGACCTGCGGCACCCGGAATGCCCCTTCCCAGTTGGTGTTCTTCTCGCTGCGAAACGGTGTGGTGCCGGCGTCGGGCCAGGAGTTGGCATGCGGGCCGTTGTCGGTGCTGTAGACGACTATGGTGTCCTCCGCGATCCCGAGCTCATCGACCAGATCCAGCAGCCGACCCACGTGCTTGTCGTGGTCGATCATCGTGTCGTGATAGGGCGACTGCCAGCGCCCCGCCTGGCCCAGGCTTTCCGGCTTGGTGTGCGTGTACAGATGCATGTGGGTGGTGTTCATCCACACAAAGAATGGCTTCCCGGCGTCGTGCTGCCGCTTGATGAAATCGACGCAGGCGGCGATCGTCTCGTCGTCGATGGTCTCCATCCGTTTGCGGTTGAGCGGTCCGGTGTCCTCGATGCGCTGCCTGCCCGTGGGCCCATAGCGTGGGTCGACCTCGCCGCTATCTTCGTCGGTGGCCCAGGAGTGGATGACCCCTCGCGGCAACAATGCCGCCCGTAGCAGCGGGGCCTCCTCTTCCGTTGGGTAGTCAGGGTTTTCGGGTTCTTCCTCGGCGTTGAGGTGATAAAGGTTGCCGAAGAACTCGTCGAATCCGTGCGCCGTGGGAAGGAATTTGTTCAGGTCGCCGACGTGGTTCTTGCCGAACTGGCCGGTGGCGTACCCGCGCGGCTTGAGCAACTCGGCAATCGTGGGGTCATCGGCCGATAACCCGATGTCGGCGCCGGGCATGCCGACCTTGCTCAACCCGGTGCGATACACGCTCTGTCCGGTAATGAATGACGAGCGGCCCGCCGTGCAACTCTGCTCGCCGTAGGAGTCGGTAAACAGCATCCCTTCGTCGGCGATGCGGTCGATGTTGGGCGTGCGGTAACCCATTAACCCCCGGCTGTAGCAACTCAAGTTCGAGATGCCTATGTCATCGCCCCAAATCACCAAGATGTTCGGCTTGTCACCAGGCATGCGCGTGCTCCTCATTGACTGTGTCGCGGCACTTAGGCGTACCGACCCCAACGCAAGCACGACGCGGCAGCGCCGTCTACCCCCGACGGAAAACGGACCAGCACCAGAATCGAGGCACTCTCACCCGGCTTGCAGTGAATCGATCAGCCGGTCGATCACCGCGCCGGCGTCTTCGCGTGCTTGCTGGTGATTGTCGGAGCGGGCTATGTAAAGGGTCGCCTCGCGCAACGCGCCCAGCATCGTCAACGCCGTCGCCTCCACCGGCTGCGGTGGGATACGGCCCGACTCGATCGCAGCGGTGAGCAGACTCGTGATGAGGCCGATGTTGTAGCGCTGGCCGATCTCGCTCCAGCGTTCCCACCCCAACACGGCGGGCGCGTCCATCAACGCAATGCGCTGCACTTCGGGGTCGGCGCAGGCGTCGAGCCAAAAGGTCGAGCCCAGCCGCATGATCTCGACTGGATCGGTCTCTCCTGCGGCGGCGATCGCCTCGCCCATACGCGTCGCCATCTCCCCCTCGACCTTTTCCAGTACCGCAGCGAACAACTCTGTCTTATCGGCGAAATGGTGATAGAGGGCGCCACGCGTCACCCCGGCGTCGCGCACGATCGTTTCCAGAGCAACGTCGGCGAAGCCCGGTGATGCGAATAGGGGTCGGGCGGCGGCGATCAACGCATCGCGTGTTTCGGCTGCACGTTCGGCCTGCGTGCGACGCTTGTCCGGCATCGCCCAATCATCACCTCTTGGCAGCCGGATTCGGTATCGACCCACTGGCACTGTCCAAAGCGGCCAACGATGCGTTCTGTCAGAACACCTTGAACTTGCGGACGCACTCAAGGGTCGGCGGATCGCCATCGGCTTTTACTCCGAGGTCGTCCCAGGTGCCGCGTTGAGTAACCCACCACACGAAAGCCAAAGAATCGGAGGTGATTTCAGCCGCGACGTCGGTGCCGTCGCCGATGCGCAGTTTCCGCGCGCACAAACCGCCGAGGTTGATTTCGACCGTCCTCTCGATCCCCTTGATGAGGCTCGCATTCTGCTGTGGCAATGACGCCTCGATCCAGTCGAGCGTCGGGGCAAGCCGCAGCTCGTCACACGGCGGGGGTTCTCCCTCGAGCGGCCCGTTCGGCTTGAACAGATCGCTCCGAACATGGACGAAAATCTCGAAGGCGAAGGCAGCCGGAACCACCGAGGCCGGATAGGTGCCGACATCGCCAAGCGGGATTTCGATGTCCTGCCCCTCGACCGCGGCGAGCAACTCAAGACCCCTCGAACTCACCGATTCATAGTCGGCCACAACCTCTTCGGGGGTCATCGAGCGGCGGGATTCGACGTAAAGATCCGCTGCGCGTTCGGCGGGCATTCCGCCGGGATCGGGCAGCTTGGTCGGGTCTACGGCCAACCAAAAGCTGCACGCCATGTGCGACACGAGGTCCCGCACCGACCAGCCCGGGCACCCGCTTTCCTCCGCCCACACCGCGTCCGGGATCTTCGCGCACAGCGCCAGGACATCCTTGCGGCCTACTTCAATCGCCGTCAGTGCGGAGCTCATCGCAATCCACCCTTCTCACCAGATACATACCGTATGTTTCAACATACACACCGTATGTATGTTGGACAAGAGCGTTCGAGTTGATATCGCGATTGGTGGACGCAGAATGGCCCGGCCAAGATTGAAGCTCTGGCCTGGGCTTTCATTTTGGAGGTGCCGGGAATCGAACCTGCCGCACGCGAGAGGTGTTGATGGCATCAACACTGCTCAGGCGTGGAGGTCGAACGCCGTGATCAACCCACCGTGTGGACAACGTCGGCGAAGAAGGCCAGGACCAAGTCCGCGAATTCGTCGGGGCACTCAATCTGTGGCATGTGGCCGACGCCGTCGAACAAATGTGTCTTGGCGTGCGGCATGAGGCGTTGGGCGGTTTCCAGGTGATGGGCGGGCAGCACGCGATCGCGGTCACCCCAGATGATCAGAGTGGGGCGAGGGTGTTGCTCTGCGGCGCTGGATAATTCGGCGCGCCAGCCATCTTTGACGCCTCGGCCGGTAGCGAGCTCGCCAGCGATCTCGCGCATCACGACGCCCGAGTCGGGCTGCCGCCCGATGGCGACCGCGTGCTCGATCCGCTGCCTGCTGGCCAAAGACCGGTCGGCGAAGATCGAGCGCTCGAGCATCCGCGCGGATGCGCGAGTCGTGCGTCGAGTGGCCAGACGACCGATGACGGGCAGCGCCAGCATTCGGAGCAACATGGTGACCTCGCGCCCGAAGCCGGCGCTGTTGACGAGGACCAAACTTGCCACCCGGCAGGGCTGCAGAACCAGCAGTTGCAGTGCCACGGCACCGCCGAGTGAGTTGCCGATGACATGCAACGGCCGCTGTTCACCAAGAGCGTCGAGCGTGTCGACAACGCCACGAGCAAGCGAAGCTAGCGTCATGGATTCGGTTGGCCGGGAAGAAAATCCGAAACCGGGGATGTCGAGGGTGATCACCCGGTAGCTTCCTGCCAACCGATTCCACTGCGGGGCCCAGTCCTCCAGGCTGCGGCCGACGCCGTGCAGCAACAGGACCGGTGGGTTGTCCGGGTTGCCGTCGACGCGGACGCGCGTGCGCCTGCCGTCGACGGCGACGAAGGTGGGGGTGCTCACGCCGTCGCCAGCTCTGACATTGCGACCTCGCGCACCGCGGCGTTGCTGGTGCTGAACTGCAGCGCGCGATCTTCGACCGGCCCGTTGCGCAGCCGCGCGCGGTCGGCGGCGTAGTTCATCTCCACCGTCCACGGGCCACGTGAACCCTGCTTCGGGAAAAGGTCGATTGAGCGCTGCACGTAGCCGGCCGCGAAGTCCAGGAACGGCCGCCGGGTCATGGTGAGATCGTCGGCGACTGGCGTCACCGTCGTGTAGACGTGCCGGTCCATGTGCGCGAGCAGACGGCACAGGTGATCACAGACCAGGTCCACCTTGAGCGTCCACGACGAGTTGGTGTAACCGAACGCGAAAGCGAAGTTGGGCACCTCGCTGAGCATCATGCTCTTGTAGGCCAGGCGGTCGCCGACGTTCACCGGCTGTCCATCGACACTCAGCTGCATCCCGCCGAAGGCAAGCAGCTTCAGGCCGGTGGCCGTGACGATTATGTCGGCGTCGAGCTCTTGGCCGGATTCCAGCAGGATTCCCCGCTTGGTGAACCGCACGATGCGGTCGGTGACCACCGAGGCCTTGCCGGTCCCGATGGCCTTGAACAGGTCACTGTCGGGAACCATGCACAGTCGCTGGTCCCATGGGTTGTACTGCGGCTTGAAGTGGGTGTCGACCGCGTAGCCATCAGGAAGCGCGTGGGACACGATGCTGCGTATCAGGCCACGCACCAGCTTCGGGTAGCGACGGCTGGCCTTGTAAATGAGTCGCTGGCGGGCGATGTTGATCCGGCGCGTGATCCGGTACGCGATGTCCTCGGGGAGCAGACGGTTCAGCGTGTTGGCGATCGGGTCCTGGCGCGGGATGGGCAGCACGTACGAGGGCGAGCGCTGCAGCATGGTCACATGGGCGGCCTGGTCGGCCATCGCCGGAATCAGCGTCACGGCCGTGGCGCCACTGCCGATGACGACGACCTTCTTGCCGGTGTAGTCGAGATCCTCCGGCCATGCCTGCGGGTGCACCACCCGACCGCCGAAGTCCTCCCGACCCTCGAAGTGCGGGCTGTGACCGCCCGCGTAGTCGTAGTAGCCGGCGGCGGAGAACAAGACATTGCACGTGACGTCGAACTGCTCGCCGCTGTGGGTGCGTTGCAGTGTGACCGTCCACTTTGCATCCTCCGATGAGAAGTCCGCGCGAATCACCCTGTAGCCGAGGTAGATACGTCGGGCCAGGTCGTTTTCGGCGATCGCCTCGTGCAGGTAGTCAAGGATCTCGTGAGCGTCGGCGATCGCATTCTTGCTAGTCCACGGTTTGAACTCGTAGCCGAACGTGTGCAGGTCTGAGTCCGACCTGATGCCCGGGTAGCGGAACAGGTCCCAGGTGCCACCGATCGCGTCTCGACCGTCGACGATCGCAAAGCTGCGGCCGGGCTGCTTCGTCGTGAGGTGGTGGCCCAGGCCGATGCCGGAGATCCC
>Ga0318546_10001085_pt1 | contig 11252 bp, 8 predicted proteins | sample GRESIP169b2f19_FD_203514 | JGI IMG/M metagenome (GOLD analysis project Ga0318546, IMG submission 203514) | Tropical soil microbial communities from Luquillo Experimental Forest, Puerto Rico - GRE.SIPMG.169b2f19 | ecosystem: Environmental > Terrestrial > Soil > Tropical forest > Bulk soil...
GTGGCCGATCTCGCGGCCGCCGGAGTGCGCCGCATCAGCCTCTCCACCTCGCTGTACCGCGCCGCCATCACCGGGTTGCTGTCGGCGGCACACGAGATCACCGAGCGCGGCACCTTCTCGTACGTCGAGAGCATCGTGAGCGGCGGAGAACTCGGGCGGTACCTGCGGCCGCCGGCGTGAGAGGCGCAGCTCAGGAGGAGGGTGGCAGGTCCTCCGGCTGCGCATTGCGCAGCCAGCTGCGAAACGCGGGCACCGTGCTGTCGCCTTCGGCAGGAGCCCACTCGGCAAACTGCACGGCCGTGGCCGGATCGTACGGTCCTTCCTTGATCTCGAGAAAGGCGCATCCGGCGCTGCCGGGCACCAGGGTGTGCCACACGCCCTGCGCGGTCTCGTAGGCAAGGCTGTCGGCGTTCTCGCCGACGGCGTGCCGCGCCAGCACCCGGCCGCGCTCATCGAAGAGCAGCACATCCACACCACCGCGCACGAGCAACGCCAGCTCGGAGCGGCTCGTATGCCGGTGCGGGCGAAAGTACGAATCACCCTGCGCCACGACGAGGAAACGCTGCACCGGATCGGCAGGGGTCGCGTGAATGTTGTAGTGCGCGCGGGCGCGCGGGCTCGCCGCCGCCCGGGCGGCGAGCTCATCGAGCAGCGCGTGTGGCACGAGCTTCAGCATTCAAGTTGCCTTCTGAGCGCGGCTCGGGTGGAGGTCGGGAAGGAACGCCGCGAGTAGTCCGATCAGCGGCAGGAAGGCGCAGATCTGGTAAATGGCCACGACTCCGATGTGGTCGGCGAGCTTGCCGAGCACCGCCGCGCCGACACTGCCCATGCCGAAGGCGAGCCCGAAGAACAGTCCCGCCACCGTGCCGGTGCGCCCGGGCAGCAGATCCTGGGCGTACACCACGATGCTCGGGAAGGCCGAGGCGAGGATCAGCCCGATCGGCACGGTGAGCACGCCGGTCCAGAAGAGATTGGCGTGCGGCAGGAGCAGCGTGAAGGGCAGGACCCCGAGGATCGAGACCCAGATGATGTACTTGCTGCCGAAACGATCGCCGAGTGGTCCGCCAATCATGCCGCCGATCGCGGCGGAGGCGAGGAACACGAACAGGTGCAGCTGCGCGCTGCGCACCGGCAGATGGAAGTGCTCGATGAGATAGAAGGTGTAGTAGCTGCTGATGCTGGCGAGGTAGACGAACTTGGAGAACACCAGCATCAGCAGCACGAAGAGCGCGAGTGCCACGTGGTGGCGCGGCGTCACGCGCCGGGTGCTGCCGGCACTCGCCAGCCGCGAGACCCCGTGAGCCTTGTACCAGTGCCCGACGTTCACCAGCAGGACGATTCCGAGCAGTGCCGCGGCGGAGAACCACGCGACGCTCGACTGCCCGTGCGGCAGCACGACGAAGGCCGCGAGCAGCGGACCCGCGGAGGTGCCGAGGTTGCCGCCGACCTGGAACACCGACTGCGCGAACCCATGCTTGCCGCCGCTCGCCATGCGCGCGACGCGCGAGGACTCCGGGTGGAAGACCGAGGAGCCGCTGCCGATGAGCGCCGCGGCGACGAGCAGCACCGCGTAGCTCGCCGCGAAGGCGAGGAGCAGGAGTCCCAGCAGCGAGAATCCCATGCCGATGGCGAGTGAGTAGGGACGCGGCGTTTTGTCGGCGAGCGCACCGACGAGCGGCTGGAGGAGCGAGGCGGTGAACTGGAAGGTGAAGGTGAGCAGGCCGATCTGCCCGAAGCTGAGCCCATAGGAGCTCTTGATCATCGGATAGATCGCCGGCAGCAGCGACTGCATCATGTCGTTCAGCAGGTGGCAGAAGCTGATGGCCGCAAGGATGCCGAGGGCGGTGCTGCCGCCTGCGCGCGCGGCGCGGATCGCGGGAGCCGAATCGTTCAACGCCCCATCTCCCGGGTGATTGGGACGTTTATTGGAACCCATTTGCAGGCTGCTGCGCATCTCCCGGATTGGGGGCAAAAAAACGCGGTGCACCTTGCAGTGCACCGCGCCGAGTTTCATGAGACGCGCGTTTGAGACCTAGAAGCTCTGGGAAAAACGAATACCGATCGTGCGCGGCACCACGATGGTGGCCAGCGGCTTGCTGCCGCATACCGTAGTGCCTGCGAGTACGATCGTGCATTCGGAAAAGCGGTAAGTCTCGGCCCGCTTGTCGAGCGCGTTGCTGGCGAACAGCTCCGCCGTGAAGCGGCCCTTGCTGATTCCCGCCGCCAAATCCAGCAGGCCGTAAGCCGGGACTGCGCCGATGAGGCTGTTTTGATACGGCGCCAGCTCCGAGTTGGTGGCGCCGGTATAACTGTAGGCAGCCTGCCCGTACCCCTGCAGATCCGCGCGTCCGATCGGGAACGCGTACCGCACCTGGGCATCACCCTTGAACTTGGGCACGATCGGCAGCTGGGTTCCCTCGGGTACGGCATCGTACGATGGGCATTGCCCGGGAGGCAGGGGCTCACCGTTCGAATCGACGTCATAGCAGAACGCCTTGCTCATCTTCGGATCGAGCTCCGTAGCTGCGAGGCTGATGTTGAGCCCGGGTGTGGGTAGCCACTCGATCTGCTGCTCGGCGCCGCGGATGCGCGCCGAGCCGGCATTGCGCACGATCGTGAAGGAGTTCGCACCGAGGAATGAGAACTGGAAGTTCTCCCAATCCTCCTGGAAGAATGCGCCGTTGAAGCGCAGGTGATTGTCCAGCCAACTCGTCTTGAAGCCGAGTTCGTAGTTGATCAGATAGTCCGGCTGGTAAGTCGCCAGTGGCGGATTGGGCGGCGGTTGCACGCGACGATTGACACCACCCGGGCGGAAGCCCTTGGAGTAGGTCGCGTAGACCATCGCGTTCTCGTCAAACTTGTAGGTGAGGTTGAACTTCGGTGTTGAGCCGTCCTTCTTTACTCTCTGGGCGAGGTTGACGCACGGGCCGCCGAGGATTCCCGGCTGCTCGCAGGTTGGTGGGCTGGCCTGGGGGTTGTTCTGCTGCTCACCGGTGCCGCTGTATTGCTGGTTCGCGCCGAAACCGAAGAACCCGTCGAGTGAGTTATCGTAGCGGAAGAAGCGGTAACCCACCGTGCCCGTCAGTTTCGGGGTGAAGTCGAAACTCAACTCGCCGAATACCGCGTAGTCGCGGTCGACGCGGATCTGGTTGGTGAGCCACCACGTCTGCGGCCACCCCATCACGGAATCGAGCGTCGGCAACTCATCGATCCGGTAGTTCTGCTGGATGTAGTGTTCCTGGCGGTTATAGAACAGGCCGCCGATGAAGCGCAGCGGATAATCCTTGGGTGTCGCCACTCGCAGCTCCTGGCTCAGCTTGCTGTACTGGTCCGTGCCGAGGATGTACTGTGAGTTGTTGATGGCCGTGACACCCGGCGGCAGATGCAGAACCGACTGCATGAACGACATGTAGGTGGTGTTCTTGTCGTATAGCAGCGTGTAGTCGGTGTAGTCGGTCGGGGTGTGGTCCTTACGACTCAGATAGCCTGCCGCGTAGGTGATGTCGAAGTTGCTGATGTGACCTTCGACCGTGAGCGCCGCCTGCCACCACTGGTCGGAGATGGAATCGGAGTAGTAGCGCTGCACGGACAGGTCCCCCGGGATGGCCGGGTCGACGAACACGGTGCCGTCCTGGCGGCTGCTCTGGCCCATGAAGGTCGGCGTGATCGTCCAGTTCTCGCCGAGGTTGATCCGCAGTGCGCCGCGGCCGCCGTAGGTATCGGTCGGATTGAAGCGGTTCTTGGCTTGTAAGGGAGAGGTCGTGCAGCCTGGATCGGGTGGGGTGAAATTCGACACGCAGCCGAAGCTCGGAAACACGTTGGTTCCGGGCACGTTGTCGATGTAGCCACCGGTGTGCTGTGCCCAGCCGACGAGCCTGACGGCCGCGGTGTCGCTCAGCGGTATGTTGGCGAACCCTTCGGCGACGTAACCGCCCTGGCCGCGTACCGTGTTGCCCTCGAGGCTATACCCGGCCTTGAACCCGGAAGGGTCGGGTTTGTTGGTGATGATGCGCACGGTGCCGGCCTCGGAACTCGCGCCGTAGAGAGTCCCCTGCGGACCCGCCAGCGCCTCGACACGCTCGATGTCGTAGATGTGGATATCGAGCGAGCCCTGAATCGTGGTCACCGGCTGCTCGTCCAGGTACACGCCGACGCTCGGCAGCGGCCCGGAATGATTGCCGTTGTCGCCGCTCGCGACGCCGCGCATGAAGACGCGGGCGAATCCAGGTCCGGTGGTCTGATAGGCGACGCTCGGCAGAAACTTCACATAATCATCGAAGTTGCTGACGTTGAGCTGCTCGAGCCTCTCGGTACCGAGCGCTGTGACGCTGATGGGCACGCTCTGCAGGTTCTCGGTGCGCTTCTGCGCCGTGACCACGACCTCCTGCAAGCCACCCGCCTCGACCGCGGTGGTATCCGCCGCGTACAGCCGAGGTACCGCGGCCATGATGGCGGCGGCAATCGGTGCTCGTTTGAGAATGACCTGGCTGTGTGACTTGCGGCCGCTCGGCATCCTTGTCCGCATCTTTGCCAGCTTGCGTGTTCGACTACGCTGCATGAGTCTCCCCCTTGATTGACGGTGATCAGCTGCGGTGTTCAGCTGTCGTGTTACGTGTATCGGCGAAATCGGGTACCTGCGGATACGCATCGAGCACGGTGCCGAGTGAACTCTTGAGCGGCTCGAGCCAGGCGTCGAAGTGCCGCCATTGCTCGACGCCCTCGCGGTAGATCGGCGAGCGCACCTGCTCGGAGCTCGCGGTACGCACGGCGCGCTCGTTCTCGTAGAAGCGCAGGCAGTCGCCCTCGAAGGGCAGGCCGCAGTACTCGAGCAGCCGGCGCACCTCGTTTTCGGTGTCCTCCACCATGCGCTCATACTGGACGCGGTGGACGCGCTCCGGCAGCACGGCATCGAAGTGCGCCATCAGTTCCACGTAGCAGCGGTAGTAGGCTCCCAGCTCGGCCAGATCGTAGGTGAAGTTCTGTCCGCGGGCGAAGTGCTGTTTGAAGTTCGAGAAACAGCAGCCGAGCGGATGGCGTCGGGCGTCGATGATGCGGGCATTCGGCAGCATCAGATGGATGAACCCGACGTGCAGAAAGTTGTTGGGCAGCTTGTCGATGAAGCGCGGTTTCTGCGTCTTGCGCTGGATGCGCGTGCGTGCGAGGTACTCTTCGCCGATGCGGCGCAGCTCATCGATCGGCACTGCCGCGAGTGCCTGCGGGTAGCGTAACGCTTCAGCGCCGGCGCGCTCGGCGATGGTCTGGGCGAGGGCGGGGACGTCCGGGAGCTCCATGGTGCCCTCGACCTGGGAATGACTCGCGAGGACTTGCTCGATCAGTGTCGAACCGGCGCGCGGCAGGCCGACGATGAAGATCGGCGCGGCGCTGTCGGCGCCCGCGCCCGCGCGATCGGCAAAGAACTCACGGGTAAACAGCTTCTTCGCCCCGGCCACGTGCTGGCGAATGCGTTCGGGCTCGTAGTGCACGCCGCTGCGTCGCAGGACGTTGCCCTCCCGGTAGTGCTGGAAGGACTGCTCATACTCCCCCTGGTCCTCGAGCGCCTTGCCGAGCGCAAAGTGGAAGTGGAACCGATCTTCGGCACTGAGGTCGTTGCCTGCGAGTTGCGCCCGCATTCGCGCGATGTGATCCGCCCCGAAGCGATAGGTCTTGAGATTCGCGAGGCTCCACCACGCCTCCCCGAGCCGCGGCTCCAGCCGCAACGCCTGGTGGTAAGCCTCGATTCCCTCGGGGACGCGCCCGGCGGTCTTGAGCGCGTGTCCGTAGCTCATCCAGATTCTGCCTTGCCGCGGATATTCCCTGAGCACCGCGACATACACTTCGATCGCGCGCACGTATTCGCCGATTCCGGCGAGCACGGCGGCCTGGAGCGTGCGGTAGTTGGGATTCCGCGGCTCGGCTGCGAGCAGGCGTTCGATCTGCGGCAGCGCCGCTTCGTACTTGCCCTGGCGCATGAGCGCCACGGTGTAGTTGTGACGCGCGCCGTGGAACCCCGGCGCGAGCTCGAGGCACCGGGCGAGCAGATTCTCGGCGTCGTGGTAGCGGCCGATGCGCGCAGCAACTTCGGCGAACATGCGGATGGCGGCGATGTCGGTCGGGTGCTCGTACAGGTGGCGTCGCAGCAGGGCCTCGGCTTCCGGGATGCGGTTCTCGCAGAGCGCGGTGCCCGCGGCGAGCAGCCTTGGGTCGCGCGTCGAACTCTTGAGTGAGCGCGCGCGGGCCGCATCGGCGCCCGCATCATCGCCCATGGCGGCGAGGTGATCGGCCAGCGAGCGCCACGCCTCCGGCAACTCCGGATTGAGCTCGACGGCTCGCCGGAGCTCGATCACGGCCTGCTCGCCCGCACCAACATCACCCAGCGCTACTCCGAGCTCGTAACGCGCAGCAGCCCACCGTGGCTGGCTCTCGACGAGCGGTTCGAGCACTTCGAGAGCTGCGGCCGCATCCCCGCCCCTGCGGAGGGCGACGCCCAGGATCAGCGTGGCTGCCGGATGAGTCGGTGCGGCCTTGAGAATTTCACCCGCCTGCTCGGCGGCAAGGGCCGGATCGCGTTCGAGCAGTCGCGCGGCATGGGCGAGCGCCACCTCGACTGACCCGGTCGGCTCTGTTGCATCGCCCATATTCATGTCACAAATCTACCACGCGCGCTGCGCATCCACGGAGCGGTGTGATGCTGCGGATTGTGAGACTGCCGCTGAAAATGCAAGTATCTTTCGAGCAGGTGAAGCCGATCGTGACTGTGTCTCCCCCGCAACAGATTCAGTTGCCCTGCAAGAAGGCACGTAAGGGCCCGGCCGCATCCATCAGCGCACTGCTCTTGTGCTCGTTGCTCTCCGCGTGCACGGAAATGGAGAGCTCGGGACCGTCCGACCGGCTGAGTTACGGGCCTTTCAGCGAGCTGCGCATTTATCGGACGCAGCTTCCCGCGCAGCATCTCGCGTTGCTCCTCTCCGGTGACGGCGGCTGGGGCGGGCCGCTGCCCGAGATCGCCCGGCGGCTGAGCGACGCGGGGACGCTTGTCGCCGGCATCTACGTTCGCGATCTGTTCTCGAGCTACACGCGCGACCCGCAGAGTTGTGTTTCTCCGGGTGCGGACCTGGCGAATCTCGCTCATGACCTCGGGCAGCGGTATGCGCTCCACGGCCTCGACGATACGGTCTGTCCCGCGGCGCAGGCGCGCGAGTTTGTGGGTGGAGTTCCCGACGCACGCTTCATCGGCGTGCCTGGAATGACCCACAGCTACCACCACCTGAACCGCTGGTGGCCGGCGTTCGAGGCGGCCTGGCGTCAGCTCACCGGTATGAACCCATGAATGTGTGTGAGGCGACGCGCCGTTATGAGGCCTGGCTCGCGCGGACGGTGCCACTGGTGCCCGCGGACCTGCGGCTCAAACATCGACTCATGGCCGCCGACCCCTTCTCGTTTCTGCGGGCGACGTTCTATCGCTGGGCCCAGCTCTGGCCCGAAGTGTGCCCCGAGCTCAGTCGAGCTCCTGCGGTGCTCGCGGTCGGTGACCTGCACATCGAGAACTTCGGCACCTGGCGTGATGCGGAGGGACGCCTGATCTGGGGCGTCAACGATTTCGACGAGACGGTGACGCTGCCGTATACGCAGGACCTGGTGCGCCTCGCCACGAGCGCGCTGCTCGCCATCGAGGAGGCGCGCATCTCCATCTCCGCGCGGCGCGCGTGCGCGGCTATCCTCGAGGGGTATACCGATTCACTGCGCCGTGGCGGCGGGGCGGCAGTGCTCGCGGAGCGCTACCGCTGGCTGCGGGATCTCGCGGTCGCACGCCTCAAGGATCAGCGCCCGTTCTGGAACCGCCTGCGGGCGTTGAGCGACGCACCGGCACACTGGCACCCCGATGCGCGACGATTGCTGCAGGGGGCGCTGCCGGTGAAGGGCCTGGCCGTGCGCTTCGTCCAGCGCCAGGCGGGAGCCGGCAGCCTGGGCCGCGTCCGACTCGTGGCGCTCGCCGAATGGCGCGGCGGCATGGTCGCTCGCGAGGCCAAGCCGCTCGCGCCGTCCGCGTGGCTGTGGGCGCAGGGGTCGCGGCTGCTGGCGCCGCGCTACCGCGCGATCATCCGCTGCGCCGTGCGCGTGCCCGATCCTTTCCTCGGCGTCCACGGCAAGTGGCTCATCAGGCGCCTCGCCCCCGACGGCAGCCGCATCGAGCTCGCGAGCCTGCCCCGCAACCGCGATGAGGATCGCCTGCTGTGGACGATGGGCTGGGAGACGGCCAACATGCACCTCGGCAGCCCGGACAAGGCGCGTCCGATACTCGCCGACCTCGCCGAGCGCAAGAACAACTGGCTCGCGGGCCCCGCGGCCCGCATGGCGCAGGCGGTCGAGCGGGACTGGCGCAAGTGGCGCAGACTCTCGCGCCGCGGCTGAGCGGCGGAAGGCACGCTGCGTGCGCCGGGGCGAGGCACAGCCGGTTCGCAGGCGGCCTGGGTCCTGCCTAGACTAGCGCCACACGGAGGCTCCTCGTTCCATGAAAGACCTCACTCAGGGGCCGATCAGCCGGCTGCTCGTGGCGATGGCCGTACCCATCGCCATTGGCATGGTCTTCCAGACGCTGTACTTCCTCGTCGACCTGTACTTCGTCTCGCGTCTCGGGGATACGGCCATCGCCGGAGTGAGCACCGCGGGCACCGTGAGCTTCGTGATCCTCGCGCTCACTCAAATGCTCGGCGCCGGCACGGTCGCCCTGGTGTCCCACGCCGCAGGCCGCAAGGACCAGGCGCAGGCGAACCTCGTCTTCAACCAGTCCGTGTTGCTGTCGGCGATTCTCGGGATGCTGATGCTGCTCTGGGTCTTCCTCGGCGGCGGCGCCTATGTGCGCTGGGTCGCTGCCGATGCCGCCGCGGCGGCCGCCGGCACGGCGTACCTCTACTGGTACGCGCCGGGTCTCGCACTGCAGTTCGCGCTCGTCGCGATGGGCTCGGCGCTGCGTGGCACCGGCATCGTGAAGCCACCCATGGTGGTGCAGATGCTGACCGTGGTCCTGAACACCGTGCTGGCGCCGATCCTCATCAGCGGCTGGCTCACGCACCATCCCCTGGGGACCGCCGGCGCCGGACTCGCGAGCAGCATCGCGGTCGCCTTCGGCGTGCTGTGCCTGTGGGCCTATTTCGTCCGGCTCGAGCATTACGTCGCGCTGCAGCCGCGCGAGTGGCGACCGCACTTGAGTCTGATTGGCCGCATCCTCAACATCGGGCTGCCGGCGGGCGGCGAGTTCCTCATGATCTTCGTGATCATCGGCGTGATCTACCTCGTTATCCGCCAGTTCGGACCGGCCGCGCAGGCGGGATTCGGCATCGGTGGGCGCGTCATGCAGGCGTTGTTCCTGCCAGTGGTGGCGGTCGCCTTCGCCGTGACGCCGGTGGCCGGGCAGAATTTCGGTGCCGGTCGGTTCGACCGCGTGCGCGAGACCTTCCGCACGGCGGCGATCCTGTGCAGCGTGCTGATGCTCCTCATCACGCTCGTGTGCCAGTGGCACCCTGAGTGGTTCATCTACGGGTTCAGCCGGGCGCCCGAAGTGGTCGCGGTCGGAGCACCTTACCTGCGCATCATCTCCTGGAATTTCATCGCCACCGGGCTCATCTTCACCTGCTCCGGCATGTTTCAAGCGCTCGGCAATACCTGGCCCTCGCTCCTGAGCTCGGCATCGCGCCTGTTGACCTTCGTCGTGCCGGTGGTGCTGCTGTCCCGGCAACCGCATTTCTCCCTCATGGAGGTGTGGTACCTGTCGGTCGCGACGGTGACGCTGCAGGCGCTCACCAGTCTTACGCTGCTCGTGCTGGAATTGCGCCGCAAGCTCGGCGCGCGTCCCGCAGCGGCCGGGGGCGCTGCGGCCAACGCCGGCGCCGTTGGAGTTGCGCCGGGTACGGAGCGCAACTAACCACCCGCGAAATCGCGGGGAACCACCCCCATGAAATCGCCGGGACCCGGTGCTATAGCCGGGACCCGGGTGTTACTTCGGCTCCTGACCGGGCTTCGGATCCGCGAGCGGGAAGCTCTGTGCAGCGGCCCCTGCGGTGTGGCCCGCAGGGGGTTGCGCGGTCACCGCCGCAGGTACCGGGCCTCCAACCGCCGTGGCCGGGACCACCGGGCCCGCCGCGGAAGCCGTGCGTTGCGATGTGGCCCCCGTCGTACTGGTCGCCACCGCGGCCATGAAGCGCCGCGCCGACTCGTCGTCGGTCGTAACATTGCCGGCGAGGATGTCGCCGGCGGTGACGCCGGGCTTCTTGTAGAAGGCGGCGTTCGCCGCATCATCGATGGTGATGACCGTCCCATCGAGCGCAAGCCCCGCGAAAATCCCGTGGCTGCGCGAGTACGAGTAGACCTCCGCCCTGAAGGTGACATCGGTGGCGGCCGAGGCTTGCCGTCCGACGGGCCCGGCGGCGACCGAGGCATCGGCGCCGAGGGTCACCTTGCCGCCGTTGATGCCCTCGACCCCCCTGGCGGTCGTGAACACCAGGACGATGTCGGTGAGCTGCACGCCCCATTGCCAGCCGAAGCTGCCGCCGGTCATCGTGACGAACACCGGGTTCGAGAAGCGACCCTGCTTGTCACGCACGACGAGTGCGCCGTGACCGCGGCGACCGCCGAAGAAGAAAGCCGCCTTGGTCAGGTCGGGAAATACCGCGATCCCATAGGCTCGCTCGAGCAGCCGATCGGGAACCCCCCGGTCGCGGGTGGTGGTCAGGTCCTGGAGCACCTGGCTGGCGAGGAGCAGGCGACCCTCCTCGCGTGCCTGGGCATGGGCGGCGGTGGCGGCGGTGGTGAGTGTGAGAGCAGCGAGAAGCGTAACGACAGAAGTGCGCATGTGCATGGTGAGACGTCCCCTCCATTCGTGAGCTGTCGGTGCTCGCCGACAGCGCGTTGAATGATCCATGTCGACTGGCTGCGAAGCTTAACTCAGTCGCGGGCGCAGCGCGCATCTCAATGAACGCGCGCGGCGGACGCACGGCTGACGCGCAGCCTGCGCGGCGGGCGCGGGATTAAGCGTCGGTTCAGCGGCGCGCGCCGGTGCGCGTCAGAACCAGATCGAGACGAAGACCTGGAAGATGTTCGCGTTCAGCTTGTAGAGCGGCTCGTTGCCGGCACCGTATTCACCGGCGAGCAGCGCGTTGCGGAAGTCCTTGTAGTCGATGAACAGGTGGTCGAAGCGCACGTTGGCCGTGCTCTTGTTGATCCACGGCGCCGCCGGCACGTTGAACTGGTAGGAGGCG
>Ga0318546_10001088_pt1 | contig 11236 bp, 9 predicted proteins | sample GRESIP169b2f19_FD_203514 | JGI IMG/M metagenome (GOLD analysis project Ga0318546, IMG submission 203514) | Tropical soil microbial communities from Luquillo Experimental Forest, Puerto Rico - GRE.SIPMG.169b2f19 | ecosystem: Environmental > Terrestrial > Soil > Tropical forest > Bulk soil...
GGCCAGGGCGCCTTCGCCGCCGAACGCGTGCGCGTCGACGCGCACGGACGCGTCGCCCAGCGCCGCCGACAGCGAGAACGCATGGGTCCAGGCTAACCATTGGGCGAGCCGTTGGGCGAACGCGTCGGGCGCCGCGGGCGCGGGGACGTCGTCGAGAGCGGCCAACGTGCGGATGAACGTCGAGCCGGTGAGAGGGAGGCGGCGCGCTTCGCGCGCGAGGCTGCCGGACACTGTCGCAGTCGGAAAAAGCGCGGAGTCTACTCTCGTCGCGTCATCGAAACGGCGGGCGATTTGTGGTAGGCGGCTAGCGTCCGTCGACCAGCCGGGCGAAGCCGGCGTCGCGGAAGCGCTCGGCGACGAAGTCGACGAAGGCGCGGGTCTTGGCCGGCAGCAGCCGGCGGGTCGGGTAGTAGATCGACAGCGGGCCGGCGTCGCTGTACCAGCCCGGCAGCAGCCGCACCAGCTCGCCGCTGGCGATGTGCGGGAAGGCGAACGGCATCGGCAGCAACGCGACGCCCAACCCCTGGCGCGCGACCAGCGCGATCGCCTCGGGATCGCTCAGGATCAGCCGCGGGCGGCACGGCACCGGCTGCTCGGCGCCGCGGCGCGGGCGCAGCGTCCACGGGCGCACCCGGCCGCTGGGCGACGAGCGCCGCATGATGCCGTCCAGCGCCGCGAAGTCGGCGGGCTGGCGCGGCAACGGCCGGCCGGCGAGGTAGCCGGGCGCGGCCACCGCCACGATGTGCACCGGCGCCAGTTCGCGCGCCACGACCCCGGGCGCGAGCGCGAAGCCGCCGCCCACCGCGGCGTCGAAGCCCTCGCCGACGAGGTCGACGCGGCGGTTGTCGAAATGCCAGTCCGGCATCACCGCCGGGTGGCGGGCCAGGAACTCGCCCAGCAGCGGCACCAGGAAGTTGCGGCCCAGCGCCTGGCCCATGCTGACCTTGAGCGTGCCCGAGGGCTCGCCGTCGACCTCGCGCACGCCCGCGATGGCTGCGTCGAGCGACGCGAGCGGATCCTGCACCTGCGCGAGGAAGCGCTCGCCGCCCTCGGTCAGCGCCAGCCGCCGCGTGCTGCGGTGGAACAGCCGCAGGCCCAGGTGCGCCTCGAGATGCGCGACGTTCTTGCTGACGGCCGCCGCCGTCACCCCCAGGCTGCGCGCCGCGGCGGAGAAGCTGCCGCGCTCGGCGGCGCGCACGAAGGACGTCAGCAGCGAGAGGTCGGCCATCGCGCCATCTTAAACCATTGGTTGAAGCTGATTGCCGAACTTCCGGACTACTCCCGCCGCGCCTGGATCGCCACACTCGGAGTCATCGCGTCACGAGACGCCAACGCCGACCCGGAAGGAAATCCCATGCGACTGCCACTTCTCGCCCTGATCGCCGGCGCCCTGCTGGGCGCGGCCGCCGGCGCCGCGCGCGCCGACAGCTTCGACTTCCCCGCCGCCTTCACGGCGCGCGACATCCCCGCCAACGGCACGACGATCCACGTCCGCGCCGGCGGCAGCGGCCCCGCGGTCGTGCTGCTGCACGGCTTCGGCGAGACCGGCGACATGTGGGTGCCGCTGGCCGCCGAGCTCGCGAAGGACCACCAGGTCATCGTGCCCGACCTGCGCGGCCTGGGCCTGTCGGCCAAGCCCGCCGGCGGCTTCGACAAGAAGACCCAGGCCGCCGACGTCGCCGCCGTGATGGACGCCTACGGCGCCGCCAGGGCCGACGTGGTGGCGCACGACATCGGCAACATGGTCGCGTTCCAGGTCGCCGCGCGCTACCCGCAGCGCGTGCGCAAGCTGGTGGTGATCGACGCGCCGGTGCCCGGCGTCGGCCCGTGGGAGGAGATCCTCAAGAACCCGCTGCTGTGGCACTTCCGCTTCGGCGGGCCGGACATGGAACGCCTGGTCGCCGGCCGCGAGCGCATCTACCTCGACCGCTTCTGGAACGAGTTCTCGGCGTCGCCCGACCACTTCCCCGAGGCGGCGCGCGAGCACTACGCGGCACTCTACGCGCTGCCCGGCGCGATGCACTCGGGCTTCGCGCAGTTCGCGGCCTTCGACCAGGACGCGATCGACAACCGCGAGTTCCTGGCGCATGGCCGCCTGAAGATGCCCGTGCTGGCGGTCGGCGGCCAGAAGTCGTTCGGCGCGATGGAGGCCACCGTCATGCGCGCCGCGGCCGACGACGTGACCGAGGCCCAGGTGCCCGGCTCCGGCCACTGGATCATGGAGGAGAACCCCGCCGCGACGACGCGGATCGTGCTGGACTTCCTCGCGCGCTGACCCCGCGCCGCGCCACCGCATCGCCGGTGGCGCCCATACCTTGGGGGGTTCACCGGAACGTCACGGCTTCGTCACGCGCGCCACCTATCGTCCGCGCTTTTGTCGATTTCGCGAGAATCCAGATGAACTTCTTCACAAGCACGACGAAGCCGCGCCACCCCGCCTTCGTCGTCACGCTGATCGCGGCCGCCACCCTCGCGGCGTGCGGCGGCGACAAGAGCAGCAGCAACGCCCCGGACGTGGGCACCGCCGCCTCCGTCACCCTGATGGAGACGACCGACCTGCACCAGAACATCCTCGGCTACGACTACTACAAGCTCGCCGCCGACAACTCGGTCGGCATCGAACGCACCTCCACGCTGATCCAGCAGGTGCGCGCCGCCAACAAGAACACCATGCTGTTCGACGCCGGCGACATCATCCAGGGCACGGTGCTGGGCGACTACCAGGCCCTCGTCGACAAGGTGGCCTGCACCGACAAGCTGGCCATCTTCAAGGCGATGGACGCGATCGGCTACGACGCCGGCACCATCGGCAACCACGAGTTCAACTACGGCCTGGCGTACCTCGGCCAGGTCACCGGCCGCCAGTTCAACACGCCCAACCTGCCCGCCGTGTCGGCGCAGGCCAAGTGCCAGGGCCCGGCTTACCCGCAGGTGCTGGCCAACGTGGTGAGCACCACCGACTCCAAGCCCATCTTCGATCCGTACACGATCATCACGAAGACCTTCGCCGCCACCACGCCGGACGGCCGCACGGTGCAGGTGCCGGTCAAGGTCGGCGTCATCGGCTTCACGCCGCCGCTGATCATGGCCTGGGACAAGGGCAACCTCGAGGGCAACGTCACCACGACGGGCCTGCAGGAGACGGCCCGGAAGTACATCCCCGAGATGAAGGCCAAGGGCGCCGACATCATCGTCGCCGTCTCGCACGGCGGCCCGGACAACGCGGCCTACTCCGCCACGATGGAGAACGGCAACCTGTACCTCGCGCAGGTGCCGGGCATCGACGTGCTGATGATGGGCCACATGCACCAGGTGTTCCCGAACGCGACCAGCACCGTCGCCGCATTCAACATCGCCGGCGTCGACAAGGCCGCCGGCACCGTCGCCGGCGTGCCGGCCGTGATGGCCAACTTCTGGGGCAAGAACCTGGGCGTGGTCAACCTCAAGCTCAAGTACACGGCCACCGGCTGGGCCGTCGACAAGACCGCCACCACCACCGCGACGCTGTCGACGCAGAACGCCGACAAGAGCTACGTGGCCGCCGACGCGGCGATCGCCCCGCTGGTGCAGACCGAGCACGCCGGCACCATCGCCTACGTGAAGACGCCCATCGGCTCGACGGACTACCGCATGAGCAGCTACTTCGCGGACGTCGGCGACATCACCGCGATCCAGATCGTCAACCAGGCCCAGGCCGCGTACGTGAAGGACTACGTCGCCGGCAACCTGCCGCAGTACAAGTCGCTGCCGGTGCTGTCCGTCAGCGCGCCGTTCAAGAGCGGCTTCGGCGGCGCGACCGACTACACCGACGTCGCCAGCGGCAACCTGGCGATCTTCAACGCGGCCGACCTGTACCTGTACGCGAACACGGTGCAGGCCGTGCTCGTGACCGGCGCCGACCTCAAGGCCTGGCTGGAGAAGGCCGCGACGCGCTTCAACCAGATCGACCCGACCAAGACGACCGCGCAGGCGCTGGTGAGCGCCTTCCCGGGCTACAACTTCGACGTGCTCGACGGCGACGGCTCGATCAAATACGAGATCGACGTGACGCAGCCGCTGGGCAGCCGCATCCGGAACCTCACCTACAACGGCACGGCGGTGAACCCGACGGCGCAGTTCATCGTCGCGACCAACAACTACCGCGCCAGCGGCGGCGGCGGCTTCCCCGGCCTGGACGGCAGCAAGACGATCTACCAGAGTCCGGACGCCAACCGCAGCGTGCTGATCGCCTACATCAAGAAGGCCGTGACGATCGCCAAGGCCACCAACGGCAGCGACCGCAGCTGGCACTTCACGCGCGTGACGACGGCCGGCCCGGTGCAGTTCAGCTCGGCGCCCGGCAACGCCGCGCTGGCCGCCGCCGACGGCATCGCCGGCGTGACGCAGGTGCAGGCCGACGACGGCACGGGCAAGGGCCTGGCGCTGTACCAGATCGACCTGAGCGTCCAGTGAAGCGCGGCATCGCCGGCGTGGCGCTGGCGGCCGCCCTCGCGATCGCGGCGGCGGCGACGCGGCCCTTCTGGGTCGCTCCGGACGCCGCCCAGGCGCAGGCCTGGCTGCGCGATGCCGCCGACCGCCGCGACGCCGGCGCCGAGGCGGCGCTCGCGCGCTGGTCGGCGCGCGGCGACGCCGCGGCGCGCCACGCGTACGCGGCGCTGCTGGCGCATCGTCCCGACGCGGGGTCGCGCCGGCGCCTCGAACAGGTGCTGGCCGGCGGCGCGGACGCGGGCGACGCCGCGGACGCGACGCAGCTCGCCGAGCTGCTCGCGCACGCGGGCGCGCAGGCGTCGCGCGCGAGCGCGAGCGCGGGCGCGAGCGCGGACGCGGCGCGCGAGGACGCGCGCATCGCGCGCCTGCTCGCGCAAGGCAGCGCCGGCCACGTGCCGGCCGCCGCGCGCCTGCTGGCGCTGCGGGCGCTCGATCCGGCCCGGGGCACGCCCGACCCGGCGCGCGCCGCCGGGCTGATGGGCCGGGCCGCCGACGGCGGCGACGTCCCCGCGATGTTCCTGTACGCCAACATGCTGCGCGCCGGCGCGGGCGTGAAGCGCGACGACGCGAAGGCCTTGGCGCTGTACCAGGCCGCCGGCGATGCCGACTACGCGCCCGCCATCCAGGCGCTGGCGCTCGCCTGGCGCTACGGCGAACTGGGCCTGCAGGCCGACAGCTCGCAGTCGCGGCTGATGGACCACGAGGCCGCCGAGGCGCTGGCGCACGCGGGCAACTAGGACCCGGACCTGCTTGCGGACGCGGCGACCGCCGCGTCGATCGCGGCCAGCACCGGGCCGACCTCGAACGGCTTCGGAATGAACCGGAAGAAGCCCTCGGCGCCGGCGGACTGGTCAGGGATGCCCGGCGGGTTCGCGCTCAGCGCGACGATGGGGATGCCCGCCGGCGCCGGATCGGCGCGCAGGAGTTCGCGCGCTTCCCGGCCCGTCATCTCCGGCATGTTGTTGTCCATGACGATGACGGTGGGCAGGTGGCGGCGCGCGAGTTCCACGCCGATGCGGCCGTTCGAGGCCGTCAGCAGCCGGACGCCGGGCCGCGTCGAGAGCACGTCCTCGATGAGGCGCAGGCTCGCGACGTCGTCCTCCACGCAGAGGATGGTGACCTCCCGCGACAGCGCGCCGGCATCGGGCGGCCCGGCGAGCGCGCCGGCCGGCGCGCCGGGGCCGGCATGCGGCGACGCCGCCGCCGGCAGCTCGATCCAGAACGTGCTGCCGCTGCCCGGGACGCTGTCGACGCCGATGCGCCCGCCCATCAGCTCGACCAGGCCCTTGGTGACCACCAGGCCGATGCCGCTGCCCTTGGTGTGGCCCGCCTCGCGGCCGAGGCGGTTGAAGGGCTGGTACAGCGCGGCCACCTGCTCCGGCGTCATGCCGGCGCCGCGGTCGGCGACCGCGACCCGGACGACCGCGCCGAGCGACTGGCACGCGACGTCGACGCGCGCATGGTCGGGGCTGTACTTCACCGCGTTCGACAGCAGGTTGATCAGCACCTGCTTCAGCCGCGTGCGGTCGCCGAGCACCCCCGGCGCCGATCCGGCGGACGCGCGCACCTCGATGCCGCGCTGCTCGGCGATCGGCCGGATGAGCGACGCGCAATCCGCGAGCGCCGCGGCCAGGTCCAGCGGCTCGATGGCCATGGCCGTCTTGCCCGCCTCGATGGAGGCCAGGTCCAGCAGTTCGTCGATCAGCTCCAGCAGGTGCTTGCCGGCGTCGGCGATGTGCCCGGCGTAGGTCGCCTGCTGGGCAGCGGTCAGGGCGCGTTCCGGGTTCCAGGTGAGCAGCTGCGCGAAGCCCAGGATCGCGTTCAGCGGTGTGCGCAGCTCGTGGCTGATGGTCGACACGAAGCGGCTCTTGGCGATCGAGGCCTGCTGCGCCTGTGCCGTCGCCTGGGCCAGCTCGCGGTTGGAGACCAGCAGTTCCGCCGTGCGCTGGCGCACGCGTTCCTCGAGTTCCTCGGCCTGGCGCACGAGCCGGGCCTCGGCCAGCTTCTGCTCCGTGATGTCCTGCAGCGTGCTGAACCAGCGGCGATCCTGCGGCCGCTCGGCCTGCTCGACCGGATCGAACACCTGCGCGACCTGGATGAAGCTGCCGTCGGCGCGCAGCAGGCGGTATTCGACCTCGACGCGCTCGCCCGTGGCCAGCGCCTCGGCCGTCCGCTCCTGCAGCAGGGGACGGTCTTGCGGATGGACGAGGCGCCGCGTCCATTCGGCCACCGTCGCCGGCAGCTCGTCCGCCGCCAGGCCGGCCAGGTGCGTCAGGTTCTCCGACGCGTCCTCGAGCCGCCCGTCGGGGGCGATCGCCAGGTGCGCCAGGCGCGCCACGGACTGGGCGCGGCGCAGCGCGGCCTCGCGCCGCCTGAGCACCGCCTCGGTGCGCACGCGCTGCGTGACCTCGATGGGGCAGACGAAGCGCGTCAGGCGCCCCATGAACTGCATCTCGTGGGACGTGATCTCGACCAGGATGATCCGCCCGTCCTTGAGCCGATGGCGCCAGATCCCGGAGTTGAAGACGCTGGGCGGCGTGTCGCGGACCGAGTCGACGACGGCCTGCGCATCCTCCAGCGGCCGGATGTCGAGCAGCGTCATCGCGAGGAACTCCGCGCGCGAATATCCGTACTTGGCGCAGGCGACCTCGTTGACGTCCAGGAAGCGCAAGGTCTCCAGGTCGTAGACCCACAGGGGCAGGGGGCTGGACTCGAACAGCTGCTGGTAGCGCAGCTCGCCGCCCGGGGTCGCAGGCGGCGCGGCGTCGGCGGGCGCCGCGCCAGCGCTGGAGGTCGGTCCGCGATTGCTGTCCTGCATGGATTCTCCGGAAGCATCGGCTCGGTCGCCTGGGCGCCCGACTGGCATTCGACGGGCGCGCGAAGCGCCCGGGCCATTGACATGCTCCGCCGCAGCATACCGCCATATGTATGAATCCGGCGAATGGGGCCGTTACCTCATGCGGGGGATAGCCATGCGAGCTCGCCCGGGGCCGCGCCCGCGGCGCCTGTCGCGCGCAGCCATGACGGGCGGCATCGGCGCTGGCTGCGAAAATGCGTCGCGTGACCTCCCAGCCGCCGCCACGCCCGCCCGCGCCGTTCGTGCCGCCGTTGCGCGACGGCGTCGCCGCCAGCCGCGTCGGCGTCGGCGACGGCCGCTTCCCGGACGTCCTCGCGTTCCTCTCCGCCCGCTTTCCCGCGGTCGCCGACTGGCCAGCGCGGCTCGCGCGCGGCGACGTGCTCGATGCCCGGGGACGCCCGCTGGCCGCCGGCGCGCGCTGCGCCGCCGGCGACCTGCTGTGGTACTGGCGCGACCCGCCGCCCGAGCCGCGCGTGCCGTTCGAGCTGGAGCTGCTGCACCGCGACGAGCACCTGGTCGTCGTCGACAAGCCCCACTTCCTGCCCGCGATCCCCGCCGGCCGCCACCTGCGCGAGACCGCGCTGGTGCGGCTGCGCCAGGCGCTGGGCATCGCGACGCTCGCGCCGATCCACCGCCTCGACCGCGAGACCGCCGGCGTCCTCGTCTTCAGCGTGCGGCCGCAGGATCGCGGCGCCTACCACGCGCTGCTGCGCGAACTCGCGGTGCGCAAGGTCTACGAGGCGGTCGCACCGTGGCGCGGCGAGCTCGCGCGGCCGCTGCTCGCGCGCCACCGGCTGGAGCAGGCCGAGGGCGCGGGCTTCATGCAGGTGCGCGTGGTGCCCGGCGAGCCGAACGCGGAGGCGCTGGTCGAATTCGTCGCCCGCGTCGCGCCCGGGCTCGCGCTGTACCGCCTCACGCCGCGCACCGGCCGTACGCACCAGCTGCGCGTGCAGATGGACGCGCTCGGCGCGCCCATCGTCGGCGACCGCATCTACCCGGTGCTGTGGCCCGAACCGGCAGCGGACGCCGCACCCGACTGGTCGCAACCGCTGCAGCTGCTCGCGCGCGAGATCGCGTTCACCGACCCGGTCACCGGGCAGGAACGCCGCTTCACCAGCCGCAGGACGCTCGCGCTCGCCGCAAGCCGTCCCGGTTGACGCGACGCCAGCAACATGCGGCTCACGTCGATGGGCCATGATGGGCGGCCGGCGCCGCGTCCGTGCGCCATCGAATCACCGGAACGGCCTTGAAACTGAAGACCATCGACACGCTGTTCCTGCGCATCTTCCTGCTGCTGCTGGTGGCGTTTTCGATCAGCTCCTGGCTGGCGTTCGAGGTCTTCCGGGCGACGGCACCGCCGCCGCCGTGGCGCGACAGGCCGCCGATCGGCCAGTCCATGCACCCGCTGGAGAGCAGCACGACACCGCCGCCGACGCTGCCGCCGGGACGGAGCTGGCCCGACCGCCCGCATCCGCGGCAGCCGCCGTGGCTGTCGATCGGGCTCGATGCCGCGATCAAGCTCCTCACCGTGGCGCTGGCGGCCTGGGTTGCGGCGCGCGCGCTGTCGCAGCCGATGCGCCGGCTCGCCGACGCCGCGCGGCGGCTCGGGCAGTCGGTGTCGCCCAGCGCCGGGGTGGGCATCGCCGTCGCCCCGCCGCAGCTGGACGAGGAACGCGGCACGCGCGAGGTGCGCGAGACGGCGCGCGTGTTCAACGAGCTGTCGCGCCAGCTCAAGAGCGACTTCGACACCCAGCGCCTGATGCTGGCCACCGTCTCGCACGACCTGCGCACGCCGCTGGCGCGCCTGCGCATGCGCCTGTCCGAGCTGGAGGCGCACCCGGCCGCCCGCAGCGCGGTCGACGACGTGCGCCAGATGGACGAGCTGATCGAGGGCCTGCTGGCGCTGTTCCGCCCGCCGGCGTCGGCCGCGGCCGGCACCCCGGGCCGCATCGACGCGTTCGCGCTGGTGCAGGCCATCGTCGACGACCTGCCGGCCGGCGACGCCCGGGTGACGCTCACCGGCACCTCCGCCGCGACGCCCTGCCCGCCGGCCGCGTTCCGCCGCATGGTCGAGAACCTGGTCGAGAATGCGATCCGCCACGGCGGCGGCCAGGGCGAGGTCGAGGTGGACGTCGCCACCGGCCCGGCCGGCGTCAGCGTCACGGTGATGGACCGCGGCCCCGGCCTGAGCGCCGAGCAGCTCGCCAGCGCCGGCACGCCCTTCCTGCGCTGGGCCGGCGTCGACGCCGACCGCGGGCGGCGCGCGGGGCTGGGCCTGGGCCTCTACATCACCCGGGCGCTCGCCGAGCGCGAGAGCGGACGGCTGGAACTGGCCGCGCGCGCCGGCGGCGGGCTCTGCGCGACGTTGCACCTGCCGCTGTCGAGCTGACGAGGCCGGCGCCGCCGTTCACCAGCACGCCGACCGGGCCGTCGAGACTCCGGCCGTCGCACGCCTAACGATCCTGCTTCGGCTTCGAGCCCTCCGGCGCCGGTTGCTGCTCGGCGGCCTCGCTGGTGGCGCCGTCGCCGCCGGCGGTCGGGTCGAGCTCGACGCTGGACTGCACCTGCTCCGGCTCGCCGCGCTGCGGTTCGCCGAGGCGGCCGCCCGAGTTGAAATTCGGGATCGCGTTGGGGTCTTGCTTGATGTCCATGGGAAACCTCCCGCGCAGGCAGGGCACGGCGCACGGGGCCGCGGTAGGCCGTCCGGGCAACCGGCGTTCCCTGGCCGCGGGCCCGGCGGACGCCGGTTCGTCGCGCCAGGTTGCAGTTCGCGGCGATCCTGGCGCCGGTCGTCGCAACGCGGTTGGCGTGGGCGGCACGCGGCCCGATAGTCCATCCATCGGAACACGAGAACGCGTTCCGAACCAGACAACCCCAAGGAGCCCGCCATGACCAAGACCATCCAAGCCGTCGCCTTCGCCCTGTCCGTCCTCGTCACCTTCGGCACCGTCGCCGGCGCGAACGGCCTCGCGAGCAAGCAGTACGCGGCCGCGGAGCGCGTGGCGGCATCCGATGCGGCGGTGCAGCGCGTGGTGGTCGTCGGCCGCATGGATGCGCACCGCGTGACCCGCTGCGCGCCGAGCGCGCGCCTTCCGCTCCTGATTCACGGCCTCGCGACGCGAGGCCGTTTCAATTCTTCAGCCGATACCCGGTCCGGAAGATCCACGCCACGACCGCCATCGAGATCGCCAGGAAGCCCAGCGTGATCGCCAGGCTCAGGCCCAGACTCACGTCGCCGGCGCCGTAGAACGCCCAGCGGAAGCCCGAGACCAGGTAGACGACCGGATTGAACAGCGCCACCGTCTGCCAGAACGGCGGCAGCATCGCGATCGAGTAGAAGCTGCCGCCCAGGAAGGTCAGCGGCGTGACGATCAGCAGCGGGATCACCTGCAGCTTCTCGAAGCCGTCGGCCCAGATGCCGATGATGAAGCCGACCAGGCTGAACGTGACGGCGGTCAGCACCAGGAACAGCAGCATCACCAGCGGGTGGTCGATGTGCAGCGGCACGAACAGCCCCGCCGTGGCCAGGATGATCAGGCCCAGCAGGATGGACTTGGACGCCGCCGCGCCGACGTACGCGACGACGATCTCGACCCACGACACCGGCGCCGACAGCAGCTCGTAGATCGTGCCGGTGAACTTCGGGAAGTAGATGCCGAAGGACGCGTTCGAGATGCTCTGGGTCAGCAGCGACAGCATGATCAGCCCCGGCACGATGAACGCGCCGTAGCTGATGCCGCCCACCTGCGGGATGCGCGAACCGATGGCCGCGCCGAACACGATGAAGTACAGCGAGGTCGAGATGACCGGCGAGACGATGCTCTGCATCAGCGTGCGCCAGGTGCGCGCCATCTCGAACTTGTAGATCGCACGCACCGCGTGCCAGTTGGG
>Ga0318546_10001107_pt1 | contig 11169 bp, 10 predicted proteins | sample GRESIP169b2f19_FD_203514 | JGI IMG/M metagenome (GOLD analysis project Ga0318546, IMG submission 203514) | Tropical soil microbial communities from Luquillo Experimental Forest, Puerto Rico - GRE.SIPMG.169b2f19 | ecosystem: Environmental > Terrestrial > Soil > Tropical forest > Bulk soil...
CCGCCGGGTGGAATCGACCCCGGCCGAGCCCCGTCTGCCGGCGCGCGCGCCCGCCTGCGGAACCCCGCGAGATCCCGAGACTTTCGTCGGGGTCGCTTGAACCGGCGCTCCGTTCTTTGATATGCCACCTGGCGAGGAGCCCCCCAATGGATTTCGGATTCAGCGAGGAACAGGACCTGCTCCGCGCCGAGGTGCGCAAGCTCCTCGACGCGCGCTGCCCGCTCGGCGAGGTGCGGAAGCTCGCGGAGACCCCGTGCGGCTACTCCGCGGAGCTGTGGGGCGAGCTCGCGCAGCTCGGTTGGCTCGGGCTCACCATCCCCGAGGAGTTCGGCGGCGCGGGCCTGGGCTGGGTCGACCTGGTGGTGCTGCTGCAGGAAACCGGGCGTTCGCTCTTTCCGTCGCCGCTCGTCTCGACCACGCTCGCCGCCGCGGCGATCCTCGAATCCGGCAGCGACGAGCAGAAGCAGCGCTGGCTGCCGAGCCTGGCCGACGGCACGCGCATCGGCACGCTCGCGCTGCTCGAGGCCGCAGACGCGATCGGACCGACCGGCATCGCGCTCGCGGGCAAGCCCGACGGCGACGCGTTCATCCTGACGGGCGAGAAGAGGTTCGTCGCCGACGCCGGCAGCGCGAACCTGTTGGTGGTCGCGTTCCGCACCGGCCCCGGCGCGCACGACCTCGCGCTCGGCGTCCTCGACCGCGGGGCAGCGGGAGTCGCGACGAGGTCTTGGACCACGATCGACGCCACCAAGCGCGCGGGCACGCTCGAGCTCGACGGCGCGCGGGTGGAGAAGAGCGCGCTGCTCGGCGCGCCGGGGAAGTCGTGGCCCGCGATCGAGCGGCTGTTCGACCTGGGCGCGATCGCGGTCACCGCCGAGCTCACCGGCGCGGCCGAGGCCGCCCATGCGCTCACCGTGCAGTACGCGAAGGACCGGCTGCAGTTCGGCCACCCGATCGGCAAGTACCAGGGCGTGAAACACCCGCTGGCCGAAATGTACGTCGACCTCGAGTCCACGAAGTCCCTGCTCTGCTACGCCGCGTGGGCCGTGGCCGAGAGCCCGGGCGAGCTGCCGCGCTCGGCATCGCTCGCCAAGGCCTACGGCAGCGACATGTTCGCGCGCGTCGGCATCGACGGCGTGCAGCTGCACGGCGCGGTCGGCTACACCGCGGAGTACGACATCCAGCTGTATCTCAAGCGCTCGAAGTGGGCGCGGCCCGCGTTCGGTGACTCCGACTTCCACTACGAGCGCGTAGCGCGCCTCGGAGGGCTGTGATGGACTTTCGACTATCTTCCCAGGAAGAGGCATTCCGCGACGAGGTGCGGCGCTTCCTCGACGAGAACCTGCCCGCCGACGCCAACCGCGGCGACTTCCGCTTCGTCGTCGAGTGGAACAAGAAGGTGCGCGCGAAGCGCTGGGTCGGCTTCTCCTGGCCGAAGGAGGTGGGCGGCGGCGGCGGCACGCTGATGGAGCAGGTGGTGCTGAAGGAGGAGATGGCCAAGCGCAAGGCGCCGCCGCTCGGCGCCTGCTTCATGGGGCTCGCCTGGGTCGGCCCCGCGATCATCCAGTACGGCACCGAGGCGCAGAAGCAGCGCTTCATCCCCGACATCCTCGACGGCGCGTACCAGTGGTGCACCGGCTACTCCGAGCCGGGCACCGGCAGCGACCTCGCGGCGCTCTCCTGCCGCGCGGTGCGCGAGGGCGACGTCTACGTGGTGAACGGCCAGAAGATCTGGACCTCGATCGCGATGTGGTCGAAGTGGATGATCCTCTTGGTGCGCACCGACGCGAGCTCCGCGTCCAAGCACGAGGGCATCACCTGTCTGTTGATGGAGATGTCGACTCCCGGCGTCGAGGTGCGGCCGATCCAGAACATGTCGGGCACTGCGATGTTCGCCGAGGTGTTCCTGAACGACGTGCGCATCCCCGTCGAGAACCGGCTCGGCGAGGAGGGCCAGGGCTGGCAGGTCACGGTCTCGGCGCTGGCGAGCGAGCGCTCGAGCATCGCCGAGGTCACGGCGATGTTCCGCAAGCTGGAAGAGCTGCAGGAATTGGCGAAGAGGTGCACGCGCAACGGCGTCCCCGCCACGCGCGACCCGCGCGTGCGCCGCCAGCTGGCGGTGTTCGAGGCGAAGATCGAGGCGATGCGGTTGAACGGGCTGCGCTCGCTCACGCAGCAGCTGCGCGGCGAGGTCGCGCAGGGCGAGACGTCGGTGAACAAGCTGCTGCGCGCCGAGCTCGAGGTCGACATGGGCGACTTCGCGCTCGAGCTGCTCGGCAGCGCGGCGGTCTACCCGCGCGGCTCGGACGAGAGCGTCGACGGCGGGCGCTGGCAGAGCGGCGCGCTGAACTGGCCCGAGGTGGTGATCGGCGGCGGCACGCCGAACATCCAGAAGAACATCATCGCCGAGCGCATCCTCCACCTGCCGAAGGACGGGTGACCGGGCCGCGATGACCCGGTTCGACTCCGCGCTGCGCGAGCGCGTGGCCGCGAACCTGGCGCGCTTCGCGCGCGAGGCGCGCGACGACGCGGCGCTGGTGCGCGCGGCGGTCGCTGCGACGCTGGTCGGTGACGCAGAGGGCCGCGCCTGCTTCCTGATCACGCGCCGCTCGTCGAAGCTGCGCGACCACCCCGGCCAGTGGGCGCTGCCCGGCGGCCGCACCGACGCCGACGAGACCCCGGAGCAGACGGCGCGCCGCGAGCTCCATGAGGAGCTCGGGCTCGAGCTGCCGGCGAGCGCCGCGCTGGGCCGGCTCGACGACTACGCGACGCGCTCGGGCTTCGCGATCACGCCGGTGGTGCTCTGGGGCGGCCCGCAGCCGGTGCTCGTTCCCAACCCGACCGAGGTCGAGCGCGCGTACGTGGTCCCCGTGGCCGAGCTCGACCGGCCCGGGATCCCCGAGCTGCGCGCGATCCCGGAGAGCGACCGGCCGGTGCTGTCGCTGCCGATCCCGATGCTCGGCACCAGCATCCACGCGCCGACCGCCGCGGTGCTCTACCAGCTGCGCGAGGTCGCGATCCACGGCCGCGCCACGCGCGTCGCACACTACGAGCAGCCGGTGTTCGCATGGCGCTAGAGGAGGACCGAACATGACCACGGAATCCCCGCGTCCCGCACAGGGCCGCACCCCGCCGCGCTGGGCCATCAAGGCGATGACCCGCACGCACGTGTTCCTGAGCCGCCTGACCGGCGGGCGCTGGTTCAACAGCCTGGGAGGCGACGACGTCTGCTTCGTGACCATGCGGCGCGCGAAGAGCGGCGAGGAGACGACCATCCCGCTGATGTACGTGCCGCACGGCGACGGCGTGCTGCTCGTCGCGTCGATGGGCGGCGCGCCGCAGAACCCCGCGTGGTACCACAGCCTGGTGAAGTACCCGGACATCGCGGTGACCCACCGCGGCCGGCGCATGGATCTGCGCGCGCGCCTCGCCAGCCCCAGCGAGAAGCCGGCGCTGTGGCCGATCTGCGACCGCTTCTACGCGCCCTACGCCGACTACCGCAAGCGCACGCCGCGCGACATCCCGATCTTCGTCTGCGAGCCGGCTACGCCTCGAGGCCGTTCTTCCTGATCAGGTCGGAGTAGAACGCCGCGCTCTGCTTCGGGATGCGCGCCTGCGTGGCGAAGTCGGTCCAGACGATGCCGAAGCGCTTCGAGGTGCCGAACGCCCATTCGAAGTTGTCGAGCAGCGACCAGACGTAGTAGGCGCGCACGTCGGCCGCGCCGTCGGCGATCGCGGCGTGCATGCCCGCGATGAAGCCGCGCAAGAGCTCGGTCCGCTGCACGTCGTCGACCACGCCCCCGGCGGGCTCGGTGTTGTCACACACGCCGTTCTCGGTCACGTAGATCACGGGCTTCCCGTACTCCGCGGAGACGAAGCGCAGGAAGTCGCCGAGGGCGAACGGCGCGGCCTCGTAGCCCATCGGCAAGAGCGGTAGCTTCGGCGGCGCGTTGCGGTAGCCGATGCTGCGGCTCGGGTCGGCGAGCACCTGGCGGCGGCTGTACAGGTTCACGCCGAGGAAGTCGGTCGGCGCGGCGATCGCGCGCAGGTCGTCGCGCTCGATCGGCAGCGCCGCGTCGTGCTTCTCGTAGTAGCGCAGCACCGACTCGGGGTAGCCGCGGCCGTACACCGGGCCGTGCCATGTGCGCGTGTCGAAGTCGCGCGCGAGCTCGCACGCGGCGCGCGACTCGGGCCGGTCGTCGGCGGGCTCGTAGCTGGTGTTGGCGTTGGTGATGCCGATCCCGCCCTTCGCGCCCGAGGCGCGGAACGCCGCGACCGCGAGCCCGTGCGAGAGCAGCAGGTGGTGGATCGCGCGGCCCGCCAGGCGCACGTCGCGGATGCCGGGTGCGAGCACGCCCGCGCGGTAGCCCATCATCGAGGTGACGATCGGCTCGTTGTGCGTGATCCAGCGCGTGACTCGATCGCCCAGCCGCGCGAACAACAACGCGCCGTAGTCGGCGAAGCGCTGCGCGGTCGAGCGCTCGGCCCAGCCGCCCAGGTCCTGCAGCGCCTGCGGCAGATCCCAGTGGTACAGCGTGAGGCAGGGCTCGATGCCCGCGCCGAGCAGCTCGTCGACCAGGCGCGCGTAGAAGTCGATTCCGCGCTCGTTCGGCTCGCCCGCGCCCGACGGCAGCACCCGCGGCCACGACACCGAGAAGCGGTAGGTCCCGAGCCCAAGCCGCTTCATCAGCGCCACGTCGTCGCGGAAGCGGTGGTAGTGGTCGCAGGCGACCTGGCCGGTCTCGCCGTTCTGCACCCGGCCCGGCTGCAGCGAGAACACGTCCCAGATCGACAGGCCTTTGCCGTCTTCGCGCCACGCGCCCTCGATCTGGTAGGCGGCGGTCGCGGCTCCCCACTGGAAGCCCTTCGGGAAGGAGAGGAACGCCATGCGCGCATCGTACCAGGCGCCTAATCTCCGCGCGGATGGAACCGGCTGCGCCCGCGACGTCGAAGGAGGTGCGCGCGCTCTACGCCGCGCGCCTGTCGGAGCGGCGCGCGAGCGCCGAACGGGCGGCGCGGCGCGCGCGCTGGCTCTCGAACGCGCGGCTCGCGGTGTTCCTGCTCGCGGTCGCGCTCGCCTGGCCCGTGTTCGTGAGCGAGACACTCGCGAAGCTCTGGCTCGTGCCCGTCGGCGCGGGCTTCGCCGCGCTGGTGCTGCGCCACGAGGCCGCGCGCCGCGCGTGCGATCGCGCCGAGCGCGGCGCCGAGTTCTACGCCCGCGGGATCGCGCGGCTGGAGCTGTCCGACGATGCGCCCTGGGGCAACACCGGAGAGTGTTACAGCGATCCGCACCACCCCTACGCCGAGCAGCTCGACCTGTTCGGGCCGGGCTCGCTCTACGCGCTGCTGTCGCAGGCGCAGACCGCGGGCGGCCAGGCGCGGCTCGCCGAGTGGCTGCTCGCTCCTGCCGAGCCCGCGGAGATCCGCGCGCGCCAGGCCGCCGCGGCCGAGCTCGCGCCGCGGCTCGCGCTGCGCGAGGACTTGTTCGCGCTCGGGCCCGAGGCGCGCGAGGGACTGCGGCCCGAGGCGCTGGTGGCGTGGGCGACCGCGCCCCGGAGGCTCGGCGGACCGCTGCTGCGCATCGCGCTGGCGCTGCTGGTCCTGGCGAGCTCGCTGGCGCTCGTCACGGCCATGGTGCGAGGGCGCGGCTTCGCGCCGGTGGTCGGGCTCGTCGCGGCACAGCTGGTCGCGGCGCTGGCGCTCGGCGGGCGCGTGGACGAGGTCGTGTCCGCGGTCTCCGCGCGGGAGCGCGAGCTGGCGAAGCTCTCGCTCCTGCTCGGCCGGCTCGAGGACGAGCGCTTCGCCGCCCCGCGGCTCGTGGCGCTGCGCGCCGCGCTCGACAGCCAGGGCGCTGCGCCGTCGCGGCGCATCGCGCAGCTGCGCCGGATCGTGTCGGTGCTGGACTGGCGCCGCAACCAGCTGTTTGCGCTGATCGCGCTGTTCATGCTGTGGGAGACCCAGCTCGCGCTCGCGCTCGAGGCCTGGCGCGCGCGCCACGGCGCCGCCGTGGCGGGCTGGCTCGACGCGCTGGCCGAACTCGAGGCGCTCTGCGACCTGGGCGGCCACGCCTTCGAGCACCCTGCGGACCCCTTCCCCGAGATCCGCGAGAGCGGACCCTGCTTCGACGCGGAAGGCCTCGGGCACCCGCTGATCGATCCCGAGCGCTGCGTGCGCAACGACCTCGCGCTCGACGCCGGGCACGCGCTGGTGGTGGTGTCGGGCTCGAACATGTCGGGCAAGAGCACGTTCCTGCGCAGCGTGGGGACCGCGGTGCTGCTGGCGTTGGCCGGTGCGCCGGTGCGCGCGCAGCGGCTGGCGCTCTCGCCGCTCGCGCTCGGCGCCTGTCTGCGCGTGCAGGATTCGCTGCGCGACGGCGCGTCGCGCTTCTTCGCCGAGCTATTGACACTGCAGCGTGTCGTGGGCCGCTGCGCCGGCCCGCTGCCGGTCTTGTTCCTGCTGGACGAGATCCTGAACGGCACCAACTCGCACGACCGCCGCATCGGCGCGGACGCGCTGCTGCGCGGGCTGCTTGCCCGCGGCGCGGTGGGGCTGGTGACCACGCACGACCTCGCGCTCACCGCGATCGCGGACGAGCTCGCGCCCCGCGCCGCGAACGCCCACTTCGAGGACGAGCTGCGCGACGGCACGCTCCACTTCGACTACCGGCTGCGCGCGGGCGTGGTCGCGCGCAGCAACGCGCTGGCGCTGATGCGCGCGGTCGGCCTCGACTTCACGGAGCTGCCCGGATAGGCTCGCGCCCGAAGTGAAGGCCATCCGGGGAATCGGCCTGGGTCTGCTCTCGATTCCGGTGTTCGGCTACTGCCTGTGGGCGCTGGCCGCGGTCTGGATCGACGGCCCGAGCGCGCGGCCGGTCGCGGGCGCGCTCTGCGCCGTGCTCGCGCTGGCGTTTCTGGTCTGCCTGGTGCGCGTGCGGCCCTACCGCCGCGCGCTGCTCGCGCTCGCGGCCCTCTCCGCGGGGGTGATGCTGTGGTGGTTCTCCATCCCGCCGAGCAACGACCGCGACTGGCTGCCGGACGTCGCGCAGACCCCGCGCGCGAAGTTCGACGCCGACGGCCACCACGTCACCGTCTCCAACATCCGCAACTTCACCTACCGCAGCGAGACCGACTCCGACCCGCACTGGGATACGCGCAGCTTCGACCTCGACAAGCTGACAGGCGTCGACCTGTTCCTGTCCTTCTGGGGCCCCACGCTCTACGCGCACACGATCCTGAGCTGGGAGTTCAGCGACCAGCCGCCGCTCGCGGTGTCGATCGAGACGCGCAAGGAGAAGGGCGAGTCGTACTCGGCGCTGCTCGGCTTCTTCCGCCAGTACGAGCTGTACTTCGTGGTCGCGGACGAGCGCGACGTGATCGGCGTGCGCGACCGCTTCCGCGGGGAGCACACCTACCTCTACCGGCTGTCCGCGCCGCCGGCGAACGCGCGGCGCCTGCTGGTCGACTATCTCACGGCCGCCGACGACCTCGCGGTCCACCCGCAGTGGTACAACGCGCTCACCCAGAACTGCACCACCTCGATCCGCAACCGCGTGATCCACGCCGGCGGCCAGGTGCCGCTGTCGTGGAAGCTGCTGTTGAACGGCCAGATCGACGAGCTCCTGTCGGAGCGCGGCTCGCTCAAGTCGAAGCTGCCGATCGCGGAGCTGCGCGCGAAGAGCGAGGTCACCGAGAAGGCCAAGGCGGCCGGCGACAGCCCCGACTTCTCGGCGCAGATCCGGGTCGGCCTGCCCGACTGAGTCGCGCGCCTACACGCGCGCCTACAGGTAGGTGAGCCGGAAGCCCACGCCCTCGGGCTTCTTCAGCCGGATGTTGATGCCGATCAAGAGCGCCGTGATCTGCTCCACGTAGCGCGCGTTGTAGAGCGGCCCGCCGTCGATCGCGCGCGTGCCGGGCACGTCGTCGCAGAGCGCCATCACCCGCGCGCGAGGCTCCTTCTCGCCCGACACGATCACGTCGCACTCGACTGGGTGCTCGAGGTCGAGCAGCCGGTGCGCGGCGACGTTCTGGAATGCCGAGATCACCGCCACGCCGTCGGGCGCGAGCGACGCGACCAGCTCGGCGCACGAGCCCTGCGACACGCCGATGGTCCGCGAGGCCACGTCGCCGATCGCCGCGGCCAGCGGCACGCCCATCGACACCAGCACCGTTCCCGCGGTGAGCTCGGCGCGCACCGCCTTCACCGTGCCCGCGGTGTGCTCGAACGGCACCGAGAGGATCACGATGCCGCCGCGCGCGGCGCGCACCGCTGCGGCGTTCTCGTGGCCGCTGACGTCGCGCCCGGGCAGCCTGGCGAGGACCTCCTTCGCCGCCTCGAGCGCGCGCTCCTCCTTGCGGCTGCCGATCCGCACCGGCCTTCCCGCCGCCGCGAAGCGGTACGCCAGCCCCAGCCCCTGCTCGCCGGTTCCACCCAGGATCGCCACGGTCTCTTTCGCCATTCGCCCTCCGCGAGCCGGGGATCTTATCCCAGCGGTCGGCTAGCTTTCCGACGATGAGCGCTTCGCCGCTCTCCATCGCCCAGGCCGGTCCGGACAGGCTGCGCATCGTCTGGAACGACGGCCACGAGAGCATCTATCCCGTGCGGCAGATCCGGCTCGCCTGTCGCTGCGCGCACTGCATCGACGAGCAGACCGGCGAGCCGCTGCTCGTGGCCGAGAACGTCCCTCGCGACGTGCGGCCGCTGCGGATCTCGGGCGTGGGCCGCTACGCGCTCGCCTTCGCCTGGAGCGACGGGCACGACACGGGGATCCACACCTTCGAGCACCTGCGCGCACTCTGTCCGTGCTGCGCGCCGGCAGCTCAAGCGGCCAAGTAGGCGAGTCGATGGCAGGGTCGGGATGGCCGACCTAGTCGCCTGGGCGGAGCGGTTCGTCGCGACCCCGTCCGAGTCGCGGCTGGGCAATGCGGCGATCGCCGATGCGGCGCACGAGCTGCTGGCGGAGCTGGGGCTCGGGGCCGAGCTCGAGGCGGTGCACGCCGGCGGCGTCCAACACCATCTGGTGTCGTGCGAGGCGGGCCCCGCCGCCGGCGGCGGCGGGCTGCTGCTGGTGACGCACCTGGACACGGTGCCGCCGGGCGACGCGTCGCTGTGGACTGCGACCGGCGGCGACCCGTTCCGGCCGGTGCGCGCCGGCGATCGGCTGTACGGGCTGGGATCGGCCGACGCCAAGGTCGACTTCGTGTGCAAGGCGCACGCGCTCGCCGCGGAGCGCGCGAACCTGGCGCGGCCGGTGCAACTGGTCGGCACGTTCGGCGAGGAGATCGGCATGCTCGGGGCGCGCTGGCTGGTGGAGAGCGGGCTCACCGGCGGCTTCGCGCGCGCGCTGGTGGGCGAGCCCTCCGAGCTCGCGGTGATCCACGCGCACAAGGGCTATGCGGTCTACGAGGCGCGGGTGCGGCTCGACGCGCTCGCCGAGTCGGCGCCGCTCGCGCTCGAGACGCAAACCCTGCGCGGAGCGGCGGCGCACTCGAGCGCGCCCGAGCTGGGCCGGAACGCGGTGCTCGCGGCGCTCGAGCGGATCGAGCAGAGCGGAGCCCTCGGCGTGGCCGCGCTCGCGGGCGGCGGCGCCGTGAACGTGGTGCCGGAGCGCTGCGAGCTCGCGCTGGTCGCGCCGACGCGCGGCGAGCTCGGCGTTCTCGACGGCCCGCTGTTCGAGGCCAAGCCGCTGGTCCGCTTCCTCGCCGCCTGGCGCGAGCTCGAGGCCGGGCTGCGCCTCAGGCGCGACGCGCGCTTCGCGCCGGACCACAGCGTGGCCAGCCTGGGCCGGGTCGCGCTCGAGGACGGCTGCGCGGTCTTCGGCTTCGACCTGCGGCCGATCCCGGGAGACGACGCCGAGCGGCTGCTCGCGCCGCTCGCGCGCGCGGCGGAGCTGCGCGTGGTGCGCAAGAACCCCGCGCTCGAGACCGCGGCCGACTCGGCGCTGGTGCGCGCGCTCGAGGCCGCGCAGCGCGACGCGGGCCTGCCGGCGCGGGTCGAGACCAAGGCCACCTGCACCGAGGCCGGCGTCTTCGCCGCCGCCGGGCTCGAGGCGGTGGTGCTCGGGCCGGGGACGTCGGTGGGGAACGTGCACCGCCCGAACGAGCACACGCGCGTCTCGCAGCTACACCAGGCGGTGTCGCTCTACCGCGCCGCGCTGCTGCGCCTGGCCGGCGGAGGCGCGCCGTGTTCCTGATGCGACCCGCCGCGCCGGGCGACCTGGACGCCATCCTCGAGCTGGCGCGCTTCCTCGACAGCCCCAACCTGCCCCACGACGCGGAGTTCGTGCGCCGGCGGCTGGAGCGCTCCGAGCGCGCCTTCCGCGCGCCGAGACCGCCCGACCCGGAGCGCGAGTACCAGTTCGCGCTGGTCGACGGCGCGGACCGCGTGATCGGCACCTCGGCGGTGATCTCGAAGCACGGCACGCCGGGCATGCCGCACATGTTCCTGCGCGTGGGCGAGGAGACGCGCGCCTCGGCCACCACCGGCGTGCGCGTCACGCACACCACGCTCCAGCTCGGCGCCTCGACGGACGGCCCGACCGAGCTCGGGTCGCTGGTGCTGCATCCCGGCGCGCGCGGCAAGCCCGGCTCGCCCGGGAAGCTGCTCTCCTGGGGGCGCTTCGCGTACGTCGCGCGCCACCGCGCGTCGTTCGAGCGGCGGATCCTGGCCGAGATGCGCGCCGCGATCGACGCCCAGGGCCGCAGCGCCTTCTGGGACGCCTTCGGCAGGCGCTTCACCGGCATGAGCTACACCGAAGCGGATCACCGCAGCGCGAGCGACAAGAGCTTCATCCTCGACCTCTTCCCCGCCACGCCGTTCTACGCCTCGCTGCTCGACGCCCGCGTCGCCGCGCAGATCGGCCGCGTGCACGACGAGGCGGCGCCCGCGCTGCGGCTGCTCGAAGACGCCGGGCTGCACTGGATCGACGAGATCGATCCCTTCGACGGCGGTCCCTTCGTGGGCGCCGAGACCGCGCGCGTGCTGCCGATCGCCGAGACGGCGCGCGGCGTCGTGGCCGAGGCCCCGCCCGAGGCGGGCGCGGCCACTGCGATCGTCTCCACGGAGGAAGGCGGAAGCTTCCGCGCCGTGGCGGCAGCGGCCGAGCGCGACGGCGCCGAGCTGCGGGTCGCCAAGGAGGCGCGCGAGCGGCTGGGCCTCTTCCCCGGCGACGAG